>Ga0183095_10184_pt1 | contig 334135 bp, 307 predicted proteins | sample BioMet4_FD_130346 | JGI IMG/M metagenome (GOLD analysis project Ga0183095, IMG submission 130346) | Microbial communities from bioreactor (seeded with sewage sludge) at LBNL, California, USA - Biofuel metagenome 4 (v2) (version 3) | ecosystem: Engineered > Bioreactor > Anaerobic > Unclassified ...
GACGGACCTGCCTCTGGTGCACCAGTTGTCCTGCCAAGGGCACGGCTGGGTAGCCACGCAGGGAAGGGATAAGCGCTGAAAGCATCTAAGTGCGAAGCCTTCCACGAGAATAGATATCCTCCATTTATGGTAAGGCCCGTGACAGACCATCACGTTGATAGGTCGGAGGTGTAAGCATGGCGACATGTTAAGCTGACCGATACTAATAGGCCGATAGCTTGGCCGGAATAGGCTTCCGGCGTGGTGACGGAAGTATATGCAGACATTGTTCGGATTTGAGGGTATCAGATACCTTCAGAAAGCTGAATCCGGCGGCAATAGCGGGGAGGTTACACCTGTTCCCATCCCGAACACAGTAGTTAAGTTCCCCTGCGCCGATAATACTTGGCGGGCGACTGCCTGGGAAAGTAGGTCGTTGCCGGTTCAGCTTTTTTTATATAATGTATGGCTCCATGGTCAAGCGGTTAAGACACCGCCCTTTCACGGCGGTAACTCGAGTTCGATTCTCGATGGAGTCACCAATTACGCGCGATTGGCGGAACTGGCAGACGCGCTAGATTTAGGATCTAGTGGGAGACCGTGTGGGTTCAAGTCCCTCATCGCGCATGAAAAAAAGAAGTAGCGTAGCTACTTCTTTTTTTATATGCAAAACTTTAAATAAATTTCCATTTGCGGCGTATTAATGATATAATAGCAATATTAATTTAGCGATTAACTACAGAGAAAACCAGATAGAGCCGATTAGTAGGCTTTGTTAATAATTTATGACAACATGGGAGGCATGTTAATATGGTTAATAAAATTTCATTAAACGGGACATCTTATCACGGCGCAGGTGCCATAAAGGAGATCGTTACTGAGATAAGGAACAGAGGATTTCACAGAGGTTTTGTGGCATCTGATCCTGATCTTATAAAATTCGGTGTAACTGCCAAGGTAACGGACCTTTTGGATAAGGAGTCCATGGAATACATTAGATACACGGAGATCAAGCCAAATCCGACTATAGAAAATGTACAGCATGGTGTCAGGACCTTTAAAGCATCAGGCGCGGATTATATTATAGCTATTGGCGGCGGTTCATCATTGGATACATCTAAGGCTATAGGTATAATAATAGCAAACCCTGAGTTTGAGGATGTAAGAAGTCTGGAGGGACTTGCACCAACTAAGAATCCATGCGTACCAATTATAGCGGTTCCGACTACTGCAGGCACAGCAGCCGAGGTGACTATCGATTATGTTATCACAGATGTTCAGAATAAGAGAAAGTTCGTATGTGAAGATCCTAACGATATGCCAGTCGTTGCAGTTATCGACCCGGACATGATGGCTTCTATGCCTAAGGGACTGACTGCCAGCACTGGTATGGATGCTTTGACTCATGCTATCGAAGGATATTTAACAAAGGCAGCATGGGAAATGACAGATATGTTTCATATGGAGGCAATACGTTTAATAGCTAAACATCTCCGAGGCGATGTGGAAGGCAAAGCCGAAGACCGTGAAAGCATGGCACTTGCACAGTACATTGCCGGTATGGGATTTTCCAATGTGGGTCTGGGAATAGACCATGCCATGGCTCATACTTTGAGCGCTTACTATGATACTCCTCATGGTATGGCATGCGCTCAGTTTTTGCCTATTGCCATGGAATTCAACAAAGAATATACCGGTGAAAAATATAAAGAAATCGCCAGGGCCTTCGGTGTTGAAAACGTGGATTCAATGTCACAAGAAAAGTACAGAGATGCAGCAATTGCAGAAGTAAAAAAACTTGCAGAAGATGTTGGAATACCTGTTAAGAATGAACGTATCAAAGAGGAAGATCTGGAAAATCTGGCAGAAGACGCACTTAAAGATGCATGCTACCCAGGAAATCCTCGCGAGGCGAGCAAAGAGCAGGTAATAAGCATGTTTCGCCAGTTGATGAAATAGCGATATTGACCACAGACTAAGCAATAGAGAGCGATGACGATTATGAAGAAGAAAGTATTGTTTTTAGGAGACAGCCTAACGGCGGGAGAAATAGGATCTGCGTATATCAGATATGTAGACAATGACTTTGATATTGTAAACCGTGGATTGAACGGTGACGACGTCAGAGGAGCTTTATTGAGGCTCAATGGCATAGTTAACAGAGGCGGCCTGAATGGCGTAGATACTGTAGTTGTACAGATAGGTATCAACGATATCATCTGTTTTGGCTATGAATTCCAGGATGGAAGCTTTGAGAACAATTATGAGCAGATATTAAAAATCGTGAGCAAAGCGGGATGCGATATAATAACCGTAGGACTTACGTTGGTTGAGATCCCGGGTTTCGATATGAGCCTTCTGGATAAGGGATGTGCAATTATTGAAAAGCTCACGAAGCAATATAATGGCACGTATATAGATATCCTCAGTAAATTGACTGAAGCTGCGAAGACCGATGGCTCCATGACCATAGACGGATGCCATTTCGGCTGGGAAGCGGCAAGGATCCTGGGAGAAGCCGTTAATGATGTTTTGAAGGGAGAACGGAATGTCTGATGACAATAAGATGCCACTTAGAGCTGCGCTAATTCCGACGATCTGTACGTTTATAATAGACTTTGGCTTTTACAACCCTACTATGAAGTACTGTGCCGGATTCCATCACTATTGCATGGCTACAGATTTTGATCGCTGGGTACCGGTAATAGCATGGTTCGCACCTGTGTATCTGAGCTTTTTCATATTCTGGTTTGTCAGCTTTCTGCTGGCGGCAAAGGCTGGGAAGGATCAGTTTTACAGGCTGTTCGAGGCGTATTTATTGGCTGAGATCGTTTTATTGATTTGTTTCATTTTTCTACCGACGACTAATGCAGGTATGAGGCCTGAGATAACCAGCGATGGATTTCAGTGGAAGATGTTGGCATATGTATATGGTAATGATCAGCCAACGAATCTATTCCCATCAGGGCATGTGCTAATAAGCTGGTTTGCCTTTATAGGAGTCAGAGGACGCAAAGAGATAGCCAGGGGATACAGAGTTTTTTCATGTATCTGGGCGATACTTATTATTATTGCAACTCAAGTATTAAAGCAGCACGTAATTGCTGATGCCATTGCATCGCTTATTATTGCTGAATTTTTCTGGTGGATCTGCGGCAGCAAGTGGCATGGTTTTGGAGTAAAAATCAATCATTTCTTTACGGCTGTCAATAGAGTGCTGCATATAGAATCAAAATAATAGCAATGAAAAAGGCTGCGATTGCAGCCTTTTTTTATTCGTTTGTTAATGCCATAATCTTTGGAATCAGTTGCTTCTTACGTGATAGAACGCCTGGCAGCTTCAAAATGTTGGTCTCATCCGGCTCTTCTTCAACTATGTCGCTGAAAGCAGTTTGTATTAGCTGCCTTGCACCATCGCCGGCACAAAGGATTCCAGTGACTTCAGTAAGGATATTGGTCATCATCAGAAACATCATATCAAGCCCGCGGTTCTTGCGTTCTTCCTCAATGTATGACATCATACGCCTGGTAAGATCCTGAAGCTCTACTTTGTTAGTGGAAATCACCTGGCCAACACCAAATTTCAGTTCATTTGAGGTAAACCGTTTGAAGTCCTGGTAAAGAATTTCTTCAGGAGTTTTATCGTTGAAATTTTCGCCGGCAGAGAACATATTTTCTGCAAAGGACTCAACGTCCATATCAGCTATTTTAGCCAGCTCAAAAGCTGATTTTTTGTCTCTGGAGGTGCAAGTAGGTGAGCGGAACATCAAAGTATCAGACAGAATTGCACTGCAGAGCAGTCCTGCTATTTCCTTAGGAACTTCAGTGTCTGTTTCCTGATACATCTGATATATGATAGTTGATGTACAGCCAAGTGGCTGGTTCCTGAAAAAGACAGGTGCGTAAGTTTCAACAGCGCCTATTCTGTGGTGGTCGATTATTTCCTGAATTTCCGCCTGATCGACACCTTCTACAGACTGATTTTTTTCGTTATGATCTACCAAAATGACTTTTTTCCCCTTAGCACCGAGTAAATTACGGCGGGAAATCATGCCAACGTATCTGTCATCGTCATTTAGTACAGGAAAGTCTCTGTATCTTTTAGTTCCCATTACTTCGCGGACTTCGTCGATGTAATCGTCTTCATCAAAGGTCGTCAGATTGTGTCTCTTCATAAAATAGTCAACAGGGATGCTTTGATTTACCAGTCTGGACGTAGTATATGCATCATACGGTGTTGCGATTATGCGGCATCCGCGGCTTGCAGCGAGTTTTTGTATGGTCATGGAAACGGTAGCACCAACGCAAACTATCAGGCAGGCAGCTTCCATTTCTATGGCACAAAGCTGTGACTCGTAGCGGTTCCCCAGGATCACTATGTCATTCTTGTCGATATAGTCCTCCATGGTATCAGGATTTGCCGTTGCTATGAGGACCTTCCCGGCATCAAAGTATCCTTCGGTATCACCAACTATCATCTTACCGTTGAGGGTATCAATGATATTTCTATATGACGTCTTCGCAGCCGACAAAATATTGCTGTCATATACGTTCATATATGATGTAGCTATGTCGCCGACTGTAATTAATCCTTCCAGCATGCCTGAATCAGTAATGACAGGAATGGTTACTACTTCGTTTTCCTGCATCATATTCCAGGCATTTTTAATGGACATATTTTTACTTACGCCTTTTGTCTTGCGTATCTCTATATCCTTGACCTGCGTAGTAATATTTTCGATAAGCATTGGTGCTTCCACACCAAAATAGTCGAGAACAAATCTGGTCTCGTCATTGACTTCTCCAGCTCTTGCTGCGACATATTCATTTCCGGTCACTTCATGCTTCAGATATGCATAGCCTATAGCTGAGCAAATAGAATCCGTGTCCGGGTTTTTGTGCCCGATTATATAAGTCCTGTCATTATTTTGCATCTATAAGTCCTTTCGTTTCAGTACATTAATCTAATAAATTATAGTTTAAATATGTGATGATGGCAATACCCAAATTAGTGCTGCTATTCATAACGTTTATTTTATGCCCGTTTTCACAAAAGCCCTGAAATATTACAATAAAGTGCTAAATTTTTACATTTGAGTAAAATAATTGTTGAACAATGGATGACTTACTCTATAATGGGCTTACACATAAGCGCGATGTGAAAAATCTATTAAGGAGAAAAAACAATGTTAAGCAGTATTAATGAGAAATCATTCAAAAAGGTATTGACTGTAATTCTGCTCATTTGCTTTGTACTGACCGTTATGGGCATAACCGCAAAGAGCTGTTATGGAGCCAGTGGGAATTTTGCACTGGGCAGCGTAATCAAAAGCAAAGACGGAAGAGGATACGCTACGACCGGAAGTATCCGGTATTCCTATTATACCAATGCCGGAGCTAAGATATCCGATACTATGACATCAACTGGTGGAAATCATAGATATCTTACCGTCGGAGGCAGAAAAGGCTACTGTGTGGAGTTTGGTATAAAATATCCTGGGACGCTGAACTCAATGAGCATCGACAAAGCGCACAGGCTGAAGTATTTGCCGGAGGGCAGGAAACTCGGCATCAAGTTTGCTGGACTTTACGGTATGCAGAACAGTTCAAAGAAAGTGCCGGCGGAGCTGAGAAAGAAATGTAATCTGGGAGGCTGGTATTGGGCGACGCAGTGCATTATGTGGGAATATCAGACGGGGCTGAGAACAGGACCGACCAGTTCTTTGAACAGCAGGCACTTCTATAACACTTTGAAAAACCGCCCTGGAAGGTATGCATATAACTGGATGAACGACAGAATAACACAACATGCAAAGCTTTGGAGCTTCGCCAGTGATACAGCTAAAGATGCTTTGAAGGAAGGAAAACCCGCTATCTTGAAGTGGAATCCGACAAAGGAGAGATATGAAACAAAATTAAATGACAGGAACAGGATCGTTTATCCGTTGAAAATGAGCAAGAGGGTAAAGGTCAAGTTCAACAAAAACGGGAATTCATATACGTTTTATTCATCAAAAGCATTAAATGAAGCCACGGCATATAAGCTGACGAAGGATGCGCCTTCTACGAGTTCCAAGTTCCTAATCTGGTCAGAGGGCTCATATGGGCAGACCATTTGTACGACTGGATATTCGAGCAGCATTTATGGCTATAAGGCTTTTGCAACTGAAGAGAACGGGACATTGAAGCTGACAAAGACCAACGAAGATGGAATAGTAGAAGGTTTCAAGTTTGAATTTTATGATGTCAATGGAAAGAAGGCGGCAGAGGGGACTACTGATAAGGACGGTTTGATTTCTGTCAGCCTGAAACCTGGCACCTATACCGTAAAAGAAATATTGACCAGTGAGCAGGAGGAACTTTACGAGCAGCCGGCAGATCAGCAGGTGAACATAGAGTCAGCAAAGGAAGCCAGTGTTAACTTTGCTAATAAAATCAGATCAAGGCAGCTGATCCTGGTGAAAAAAGATGGAGACAGCAAGAAGCCTCTTGAAGGAGCGATAATAGGAGTTTATGACAAGAAAACAGGTAAGCTGATACAGAAGGGAACGACAGATGAAAACGGAGAAGTACGATTTTCACTTGAAATTGGTAAGAAGTATTATTACAAAGAAATTGAAGCGCCACTGGGATACATATTAAACGGTAAGAAACATGAATTCGTTCTGAAAAAAGACGCGGACAAGAAAGTCACCATGCTGAATGACCGCTATAAACAGAAAATAGTCATCACAAAGGCAGACATCGATACGGGAAAGCCACTGGCCGGGGCTAAATATGAGATACTTGATAAGGATAAGAACCGGGTATATGTCGGTGAGACTGGAACCAAGGGAAAATGGACGGTGACGGATGTGCCTTTGGGTAAGTACTATTATCACGAATTGAAGGCCCCGAGCGGTTATGAACTTAACGAGGCAACATATGAGTTTGAGCTGAAGAAATATGGAGAGGTGGAAAAGATAACCGCTGTTGATCAGATATTGGTAAAGAAACCAAACCATGATGCGCCAAACACAGGTGATAACAGTATGATGGAACTTTCCGGCTTCCTTGCTTTGGCAGCAATAGCTACACTGGCGTTGATAATGCTGAAGCGCAAAATAATTGAAAAGAGCTCAATAATTGAGCTCTTTGGAAAGCACTTTCATAAATTTTATTATAAACACATTGACCTCTAAATAATTAATCATATATTTATCTTTTAAGATGAGATATCCGCTTTCAAATGATGGATATCTGTCAAGATCAAAGTCTTCAATAGATTGATCGCCACCGCCACAGAGGAGTTTACTGGCATCAATGATGACGCTGTCCTCGATGTGCTCTGCAGGTATGGTAAGTTCGAAATTTTTATTGGATGCATTGATCATCAGACTGTATGGACGGGATTCCGTCGGGAAGGAAATATAGTCCTGCGCGGATTCCCCGTTTATATGGCCTGTCACCAGCAGCTCACCTGTGGTGATCTTACATTTGCTGATCATGAAGTTGCCTGCAGGGAAACCGAGATGGAACGCGGCACGATGAAGATCTGCGTTAGCCAATACTGGCATTATCCTGTACAGCTGAATGATATCATCGTGGTTGTGAAGCAGTATCTTGTTTTCGAGAGCAAATGACTTGGATGCCATATACTGCTCATATAAACGTATGCTTTCATAACCGTTGATTTCATCCTCACGGTTATCACTAAACCCCATGTAATGTTCAATGCTCTTTTGCGACAGCGAGTTCAGGGCACCTTTAAGTCCCGAGTATCCGCTGAGTATGGCATAGAGGTCCAAATCATATGCGTCGATTTCCATGGGTACACCAAGCTTCTCGGCGCGCTTTTTCAGGAAAGGCATATCAAAGGAACGGCCGTTATATGTTATGATAACGTCAATGTCTTTGAGCGTATCAATAGTTTTTGATACGAGCTGCTTCTCATCGTCAGGCTTGTCAGCAAAGTATTGAATGGCTTTGCACTCTCCATCAGATATCAAAAGTATCCCCGTGAGTATGATCTTCTCATGCCCTGGGAATAGGCCAGTAGTCTCAATGTCAAACACGGCAATTTCTTTGTTGCCGAAGTACATGTCAAAGGCTTTGCTTTCGTATTTTTCTATTGCAATTTTTTCTTCTATCGTCTTCATAATTTTCTCGTATAAACAAAATAGACCGCAGGGGTGCAGTCTACTTTGTTCAAAAGGGGTATTGGGATTAGAGATTAATGAGGTTATCAGGGGGATAACCACAATGCAATTATATAAGAATCGTGTATAAAATGCAAGAGTTAGAGCAAAAAAAATATGATTTTTTCTAAAAATTCGCTATTCAAATATACGTTTACCGGTGGTATAATATTGTAAAGTAGTATTAAACGACGAGGTGAAAGCATGAAATACGGGTTTATAGGTGTTGGAAACATGGGCAGCGCAATTCTGCGCGGTCTTTTAAATTCACGAAAAATTTCTCCGGAGGACGTATATATATGCGGTAGAGATTTCGCTAAAACCAAGAAGCTGGCAGACGAGCTTGAGGTAGAAGCAATCGACAAAAAGGCTGAAATAGTAAAGAAAAGCGATTTTTTGTTTATTGGCGTCGAACCAGGTACATTTAAAGATGTAATGCCGGAAATTTCGGCTGCTCACGATGATAAGGTGATTTATATATCAATGGCAGCAGGTATTACGATTGAGTTTTTAGCTGATTATCTTGGAGCAGATGCTAAAATTATCAGGATAATGCCTAATACTCCCGCTAAGGTCGGTGAGATAATGGTATCTGTCAGCAGAAATTCCAACGTCAGCGATGAAGAAGTCAAGTCAGTGATAGATCTTTTCTCTAACATGGGAAAGGCAGCAGAAGTGCCGGAAGATATGATCCATGCAGTTATCGGCGTAAGCGGAAGCAGTCCGGCATACACGTATATGTATATAGATGCTTTGGCAAAGAGTGCAGCAGCATACGGAATAGATCCGGCTAAAGCCAGGGTATTCGCTGCTCAGGCAGTTTTAGGGGCAGCCAAGATGGTATTGTCAACTGATATAGACCTGGGTGTACTGGTGAAAAATGTATGTTCACCGGGAGGTACTACAATTGAAGCGGTAGAGTCGCTGCAAAACGATGACTTTGAAGAAATCGTTGAAAGGGCAGCAAAGGCAGCTATAGAAAAATCGATAAAGATGAGCAGCAAGTAATGGTTCATTTATATATAAGGAGACAAAGATGATATTCGAGGAAAAAACACTCAAGTCAGAATATGTATTTAAGGGCAAACTGATAAAGGTAAGAAAAGATACGGTCACCACGGTAAACGGACAATCTACAAGAGAAATCGTAGAGCATGCCGGTGGTTCAGTAATCGCGGCATTGAAGGAAAACGGCAATCTGTTGATGATCAGACAATTCCGTAAACCGGTAGAAGACGTAGTCTTTGAAGTTCCGGCAGGCAAAATAGATCCGGGCGAGGAACCGGTAGATGCTGCTTTGAGGGAACTCAAAGAGGAGACGGGATACAGTGCTAAAACTATTGAATTTTTGACAAAGACGTACCCGTCAGTAGGGTTTTCAAAGGAAATATTATATATTTATCTTTGCACAGGCCTAACTCCAGGGAAGACAGACTTTGATGAAAACGAGGCTATCGATTTGGAGGAGCATCATATTAACGAGCTTTATGACCTGGTCATGAATGGGAAAATAACCGACGCCAAGACACAGATAACCATATTGATGGTCAAGGGAATGATAGAAAACGGGCAGCTAGATAATTACTTGAAATGATCCGATACTTCTCACCGAACAGGAGCGTAGAACCATGGGAATTGAAGAATTTTTAAATTATGAAAAAGAGAACAAAAAGGTATCTTCGAATACGATAGAAGCATATAAGCAGGACATGTACGAGTTCCAGCGGTTTTTGTCGTCACGAGGGATCAGCAGCCTGAAGGATGCGACCAATACTACAGTGGTGGCATATCTTATGGAACTGAAAAACGATGGAAAGGCTAAGGCGACTGTTAATAGAAAGCTTTCCTCGATGCGTGCGTTTTACCGTTTTCTGGTGAATAATGGTGAAGTGAAGGATAATCCTACCGAAGATATCAAATCGCCGAGGATAGCCAGGAAGGAAATCGCTTACCTTACTATAGAGGAAGTTAATACATTGCTGGAGCTGCCTGATGATTCCATAAAAGGCAAGCGAGACAGGGCAATGCTGGAGGTTTTATATGCTACGGGTATCCGCGTAAGTGAGATAGTAGAATTGAAACTTTCAGATGTAAATATGAGGATGGGATTTGTCACATGTAACGGCAATCATGCAAAAGCCAGGATAGTTCCAATCGGAACACCAGCAAAGAAGGCTTTGGCAGATTACATTGAAAACAGCAGAAAAGTACTAATGAGAAAGCAGGATGCTGAAGCTATGGACGGAATATTGTTTGCCAACTATGTGGGTGAGCCGTTCACGAGACAGGGATTCTGGAAAGTACTGAAAAGATATGGCGAAAAGACTGATTTTGCAGATAAGATAACACCTCAGGTGCTGCGTAATTCCTTTGCAGTGCATATGGTGCAGAATGGCATAGATATGCTGTCGCTGCAGGAACTTATGGGTCATGAGGATATTACTGCGACGCAGGTTTACTTTGGCGTAGCGAAGAGCCGCATAAAGGATGCCTATGACAGGACACATCCAAGGGCATAACTGTTAAAAAAAGTGCAAATAATCCTTGCATTGGAAATGCCTCTATGCTATAATATTTCAGGTATTACGGGCGGTCCTCTGAATGAGCATCCTATTAGGAGATGCAGAAGATCATTGTAAGAACGTCTTGGAGGGAAGGAGGATACTATACAATGAATGCTATAGATTCAATCGCACAGGAATACATGAAAAAAGATATCCCTGATTTTAATGTCGGTGACACAGTTAGAGTTCACATTAAGATAAAAGAAGGAAATAGAGAAAGAATCCAGATTTTCGAAGGTTTTGTACTTAAGCGTCAGAACGGCGGAATCGGAGAGACTTTCACAGTTAGAAGAATTTCTTCTGGCGTAGGGGTAGAAAAAACATTCCCTGTTCATTCACCATGGGTCGAGAAAATCGAACTGGTTAGAAAGGGAGATATTAGAAGAGCCAGATTACACTACATGCGTGGTAGAACTGGTAAGTCAGCTAAGATCAAATCTAAAGAGCTGAAATCTAAATAGTAAGAAGGCGGGAACCGGTGGGTTCCCCTTTTTTATAATAAAGCGATGAATTGGTTACGCTTATCAGCAAAGGAGGTGTCTACAAAGATGGAGACTATTAACTGGTATCCGGGACATATGAAAAAGACGCGCGAGCTTATCAGAGATAATTTGAAACTCGTGGATCTTGTAGTAGAAGTAATAGACGCCAGGATTCCTGTTTCCAGCAGAAATCCTATCATCGATGAGCTAATAGGCAATAAACCGAGAATTATTGCTTTAAACAAAAGCGATCTGGCAGATCCAAAGGAAAATGAGAAATGGGCCAGTCACTTCAATAACAAAGAGACCCGGGCTTTAGCCATGAACTGCATGAGCGGTTCAGGAATAAATGGACTCTTTGAGGCGCTGGAAAAGGAGCAGGAAAGAATTCTTGCGGAAAAGCGCAAACTGACTGAGGAAAACCAGACTGATAATGCCGTCGCGGCGACAGGTGATGGTGCAATTCGTGCCACACGTCGCAACAAACCATTAAGAATGATGATTGTGGGAGTTCCCAATGTGGGGAAATCCTCTTTGATAAACCGTATGACAGGCAAGAAGAGCACTCAGACGGGTGATAGACCTGGTGTAACAAAGGGGAAGCAGTGGCTGACTTTGAAGAATGGCATGCAGCTTCTCGATACGCCGGGAATCCTCTGGCCGAAATTCGAGGATCCGGATGTAGGCTTGAACCTGGCATTTTGCGGGTCGATCAAAGACGAAATCCTGGACATTGCAGACCTTGGTCTTGCATTGATCAAGGTTTTGCAGGAGAAGTATCCACAATTATTAACGGAGAGATATAATTTAGAGCAGGTTTCTGAAGCGCCACTCGACACGATGGAATCGATTGCATTAAAGAGAGGATTCATCTTGCCGGGCAAACGGATTGATTATGACAGATGTGCACGCACTGTCATAGACGAGTTTCGTGCCGGAAAGTTAGGAAAAATCACTTTAGAGAGATTTTGATTCTTATCGGAAAGGGTAAGCTGATGAAAAAAGCCGAAAGGGAGAGATATTTAGCAGAAAAGTTAGTACAGATGGAGGCCTATGAGAAGCAATTGCAATCAGAAGGCTTCAAATTCATCGCGGGAGTGGACGAGGTCGGTAGGGGACCTTTGGCCGGTCCGGTAGTAGCGGCAGCCGTTGTTCTGCCAGAGGATTTCAGCGTTTTAGGTGTAGATGATTCTAAGAAACTGTCGGAAAAGAAAAGACAGGAACTTAGTGAAGCGATACTTGAAAATGCGTTAGCCTATGGATTTGGACTAAGGGATAACCGCGTAATCGATGAAATCAACATTCTTGAAGCCACCAAGCTGTCAATGTTAGATGCCATCGCCGATGCTGAAAACATGCTTCGTGAAAAACTCGGAGCAGACATAGACTATGTTTTGATCGATGCATTGAAGCTCGACCAGTTGAAAAAGCCTCAGATGGCCATCATTAAAGGTGACAGCAAGAGTGTTTCCATTGCAGCAGCTTCAATAATTGCAAAGGTCAGACGAGATTCCATGATGGTTGATTACAGTCTGGAATTCCCTGGATATGGGTTTGAGAGCAACAAAGGCTATGGCACAAAGGCGCATTATGATGGACTAAAGGAAAAGGGTTTGACGCCGATACACCGGAATACCTTCTTGAAGAATTTGAACGAGAAGTAAAAGGAGACAAAAATGGAATTTAAATCAGACATTCAAATTGCCCAGGAAAATGAAAAACTGAATATCATGGATATAGCAGAAGCTGCAGGGATAGACGAACAGTATATCGGAACCTATGGCCTGTATAAAGCAAAGGTTAATTATAGACTGCTTGAGGACATGAAGGATAAACCAGACGGCAAATTGATCCTCGTAACTGCTATTTCCCCTACACCAGCAGGTGAAGGTAAGACTACCACATCAGTAGGTCTTGCTGACGCACTTCACAGAATAGGAAAAAAATCGATAGTAGCGCTTCGTGAGCCTTCACTTGGTCCAGTATTTGGTATCAAAGGAGGAGCTGCAGGAGGTGGATATGCACAGGTAGTTCCAATGGAAGATATCAACCTTCATTTCACTGGAGATATGCATGCCATCGGTGCTGCAAATAACCTGATTGCTGCTATGGTAGATAATCACATTCAGCATGGAAATCAGCTGAATATCGACCCTAGAAAAATAACTTGGAAGAGAGCTGTTGATATGAATGACAGACAGCTTAGACATATAGTTGACGGACTTGGTGGAAAACCAAGCGGTGGTCCGAGAGAGGACGGATTTGAAATAACTGTAGCAAGTGAAATAATGGCTATCCTTTGTCTGGCTAAGAACATTGATGACATGAAAGAAAGACTGTCAAAGGTTATAGTTGCATACACATATGAGGATGATCCGGTCACTGTAGCTGATATTAAAGCACAGGGAGCTGCGGCAGCACTCTTGAAGGATGCTTTGAAACCAAATCTGGTACAGACTCTGGAGCATACTCCGGCATTCATACACGGAGGACCGTTCGCTAATATCGCACACGGATGTAATTCAGTCATGGCAACAAGAATGGCCATGAAACTGGCTGACTATGCGGTTACTGAGGCTGGATTCGCAGCAGACCTGGGAGCCGAAAAGTTTGTCGACATCAAATGCCGTAAAGCTGGTTTGAAGCCGTCGGCATGTGTAATAGTTGCTACTGTAAGAGCACTTAAATATCATGGCGGCGTTGCCAAGTCAGATCTTAACAATGAGAACCTGGAAGCTCTGGAAAAAGGACTTCCGAATCTGCTTCAGCACGTTGAAAATGTCACACAGAACTATGGCCTTCCAGCTGTAGTAGCTATAAATGCATTCCCAACTGATACTAAGGCCGAGCTTGACCTGGTTGAACAGAAGTGCAAGGAACTTGGCGTAAATGTTGTATTGAGTGAAGTTTGGGCAAAAGGCGGTGAAGGCGGTATCGAGCTTGCCAAGGAAGTTATCAAACTTTGCGATAGCGGTGAAAACAACTTCAAATATGTTTATCCACTGGACATGCCAATAAAGGACAAGATTGAGGCTATAGCTAAGAAAATCTACAGAGCGGACGGTGTGGTTTATGAATTGAATGCCAAGAAACAGCTCAAGAGATTTGAGGAGCTGGGCTTCAATAATCTGCCAATTTGTATGGCAAAAACGCAGTTCAGTTTTTCTGATAACAAGGATCTTTTGGGCGCGCCAAGAGGATTTGAAATCACAATCACAGGAATCAAGGTGGATGCTGGTGCTGGATTCATAGTTGCCAATGCCGGCAGTGTAATGACCATGCCTGGATTGCCTAGTGTACCAGCAGCTGAGAAGATAGATGTTGACAACACTGGTAAAATTACAGGACTATTCTAAAGTATTTGAAACAATAAATGGAAACCCTAAAAAACAGGGTTTCCATTTTTCTTTGCCCTTGACAACCATTTTAGCTGATAATATACTTAATTGTGGAGAGATAAAGAAAGGAATACGTAGTAATTTATGATAACTGATAATAGTTGCAGAGATTTTGTCAACGTACTGGCAGGGAATGAACCTGTACCGGGAGGCGGAGGTGCATCGGCGCTTGTCGGAGCTGTTGGAACCGCACTGGGGAATATGGTTGGAAGCCTTACCGTTGGCAAAAAGAAATATGCTGATGTAGACGATGACATAAAGTCATTGATGTCAAAGGCTGATACACTACAGAAAGAACTTCTTGATCTCGTTGAAAAAGATGCGGAGGTCTTTGCCCCGTTGGCAAAGGCATACGGCATGCCTAAGGAAACCGAGACAGAAAAGGCTGCAAAAGCTGAAGTAATGGCTAAGGTTTTGAAGGACGCCTGTGCTGTACCTCTTGAAATAATGCGCAAATGCTGCGAGGCCATCGATATATGCGATGAGTTCGCAGAAAAGGGCAGCAAGCTGGCCATTAGCGATGCCGGAGTTGGCGTTATTTTCTGCAAATCGGCTCTTCAGGGAGCAAGTCTTAATGTGTTCATCAATACTAAGGCGATGGCAGATAAAGAATATGCCGCAAAGGTAAATGCTCAGGCTGACGAAATGCTGCAGGCATATACGGTCAAAGCAGATGAAGTATTCGGAAAGGTTTACCAGGGTTTGCGAGCATAAAAAAGGAGCTTAATTATGATACTTAAGGGAAATGAAGTCGTACAGGAAATCGAAGAGGGATTGAAAAAGAGAATTTCAAATCTTAAAGAAAAGGATATATTCCCAACGATGGCTTTAGTCAGAGTCGGTGAACGTTTCAATGATATCGCATATGAAGAGAGTATAATGAAAGCATGCGAGGAGCTTGGAGTTCAGACAAAGTCATTCAGGTTTGCGTCTGATGTTCGTCAGGTAAAGCTGGTTGACTGCATGGAAGCAATCAATGAAGATGACGAGATACATGGAGCATTATTATTTATGCCGCTTCCGGATAATTTAGATGAGGACGAGGTCAGAAATGCACTTGATCCGCGCAAGGATCTGGACGGAGTTTCCGATAGAGCTCTTGCTGCCATGATCGCAGATGAAAAAATAGGTTATCCACCATGCACTGCCGTTGGCTGCATAGACATGCTCGAGCATTATGGAATAGAGATGAAAGGCAAGAGGGCTGTAGTTATAGGTAGAAGCATGGTTATTGGCAAGCCAGTTTCACTGCTGCTGACAGCAAACGATGCTACAGTAACTGTATGTCATTCCAAGACAAGCCCTGAAGATATAAAAAAATATTGCAGCGATGCTGATATAATCATCGTTGCAACAGGACATCCTGGAACGTTCAAGGCAGAAATGGCTGCACCACAGCAGGTCATCCTTGACGTAGGAATCAACATTCTGCCAGATGGAAGCATTACAGGCGATGTTGCATTTAACAGCGTGCATGACAAGGTTAAGTCCATTACACCGGTACCTGGCGGGGTAGGCGGAGTTACTACTGCAGTACTGATGAAGCATCTGGTGCTTGCAGCTGAGGCCTTTGCTGCAACAAAACCTGGATTTAATATCGATTAGTTAGACAGCATCATTTCCAGCGAATCATCCTGGAAGAAGGTGTTGCTGTTGTACAGGAAAAGTACCTGAGAGATGTTGTTGGATTTAATAATGTTATTTATATCGTCGTAGAAGTACCTTGGGTCAACTACGACGATTTTTCTATAATGTTGTGCCAGGAACGGAATGAAACTGTTGGCATATGAATCCTTGACAACGAGGAGATTCTGGCTGCTCTTTGTCGGAGTTTCAATAGTGTACATAGGATGGTTGCTGCCGCCGAAAACAGTATAGGCATCTTTTTTATCAAGATTATTCAGCTGATAAAAGCGGGTAGTCTTTTTCTTTGTATCCGAATAGTAAATGACAGAATTCTTATAGCTGCTGCCAGACCTTGGAAGGTAAATCTTGATTGCATCGTCCATGCCGTTGCTGAATCCGCTCTTCGAGAACAGGGTACCGCGGAAATCGTTCTTTACGGCATAAGAATCGTATTTAATGGTTTCTTTGATGTTCATGACCTTGCAGGCTTTTTTGTACGCTACAAAGGCGCCATCGGTCGTCCAATGGTGATCTGTGCGGTAATATAGCTGCGTATTATTCTTGTGTGCCGTGAAGGTTTTGCGCACATCGATTACTTTATAGCCATAATCATTTATATTACTGAAGAAGGAATCCATGTAAGTGTTTTGATTGTTGACGCGTACCGTCGCAGGCAGCTTGTCGCTTAAAATGTTAGCGGCATTTGGTGCCAGCAGGAAGTACATTTTCAAAGTAGGGTAGTCGCGCTTAAACTGCCTCAAAGATGAGAGGCTGTTGTTAACATATTGGCTGTTAGGCTTTTTGATTTCCTCCATGAGGTAATTATCGCGGCATCTGTAGACTCCGTTTGCTTCCAGCTTGCCTTCGGTGATATCAGTTGAAGATTTTAGTTTTATGAAACCGTTGCGCAGCATAAACTGATCGTTAGCATAGTTTTCAAGCTTGGTTTCATAACGCCCCTCGAAATATTGTGACAGCGAAAAATGAGGCAGGCCCTGAAGGATCCTGTTTTCTTCTGCCGAAAAAGTCTTGTCCGGTAAAACCAGATTCAAGATGAATACGGTTGCCATTATTAAGATGAAACATATGCCTGCAATAGATGCAAAGGCTTTCTTATTCATTTCATTCTCCTCATTAGAATCTGAAGTACAGGAACGGATTGTAAGAACTGTAGATCAGATAAGCTGTTGAAAGTATCAAAATCACGAAAATTATTATGATTCCAGGTATCTTCATATTCTTGCACAGCAGTTTGAACTGAGCCAGAGGCTCAGGTGTGCTGATAACTGCACTCAAAGCCAGCAGAATAAAGTTTGTTCGAAGAAGATACAAAGTCTGCATATTTGCAAGAGGGAAAGCTCCTGCACCAAAGAGTACACCTATGTAATGAAGTGCAACCGTCAGGTTGGTACTGCTGAAGAATACCCAGCCAATCATTACGATGAGCATCGCATACACATGTTGTGCCCATTCAGGCACTTTTTCCAGGTATGCACCATAGACGTACTTTTCAAGTATCAATAAAACTCCATAGTATAGTCCCCAGACTACAAAGTTCCAGCTGGCACCATGCCATAAACCGGTGAGTGACCATACGATCATAAGATTCAGCAGATGTCTGGGCACCGTGACTCTGTTTCCGCCAAGTGGAATATAGAGATATTCACGGAACCAGGTACTCAGGGAGATATGCCATCTGCGCCAGAATTCGGTAATGGTCTTGGAAATGTATGGATAATTGAAGTTCTCCATAAATTCGAAGCCGAACATCTTGCCAAGGCCTATAGCCATGTCTGAATAGCCGCTGAAATCGAAATAAATCTGCAATGTATAGGCAATCATGCCGATCCAGTAGGTGACTATGGAGACCTGACTGTCTGGAAGGGCAAGGATCGCGGCATGAAGAGCACCCAGATTATTTGCCAGGAGCACTTTCTTACCGAGGCCAAATATAAATCTTACCACGCCATCTCCAAATTTCTCCAGAGTGATGGTACGATCTTCAAGCTGGTCTGCTACGTCTCTGTATTTTACAATAGGGCCGGCTATCAACTGCGGGAACAGCGACAGATACATGGTGAACTTCAGAAGGCTCATTTGAGGTTTGGTCCTGTCATGGTAAACATCCAGGATATATGACAGAGCCTGGAATGTGTAGAATGAAATACCGATAGGGAGCGCAAGTGCCGTATAATGCAGATTGGTCCCCAATATTCCGTTGATCGTATCCATAAGGAATCCAAAGTATTTGAAGAAACAGAGTATGAACAGGTTCACAATGAGAGTGAACAGCATATTCCGTTTGCCGGAACCGCCTTTACGCTTCTCCTTGTATATTTCCAGCGCCATGAAATAGTTGAAAAATGCACTGTAAATCATTAAAAATACGTATACTGGTTCGCCCCAGCTATAGAAAATCAGGCTGGCGATAAGCAGTATAATATTTCTTGCCTTCATGTGCTTCTTAGGTACGATGAAGTATGCCGCCAGAACTACAGGCAGAAAATAATAGAGGAAGATGATGCTGCTAAATAGCATGTCTGAACACCCCCTCGTACTTATCAGGATTCTTTGCTACACAGTAGAACAAGTATTTTCCTTTTTTATAGACTATGGCATTTTTCAACAAAGAAACCTGTGTTGGGCCATAGCTTTCAAAGGTGGAAATCTGAGAATCGATTCGACTTTCAACTGATTCCTGAACGGAAGTAAGGTCGCTGCGCTGTTTGACTTTTACTATCAGTATCTCATCGACGCCAAGGGCCTCTTTGCTTTTGTAGTATATGTATCCATTGTAGTTGGTGTAATCAAGTCCCATAAACTGCATGAGCTGACGGTTGTTGCACCTTTGCATTGAAGTAATATCAGTCTTGGATTTCAACTGGTCTTCAATTTTTGACATAGAGACATTCTTGGCGTTAGCATTGGTGTAAACTATTGCCAGAAAGATTATGAGAACTGCAAGCAGAACTATTTTTGTAACTCTTGAATGATCGATTACGATTTTACTCATTACAGACCCGCTTTCAGTATCATTTCATTCATCCATATCTTATAATAAGGCGGGTTTACGTGTATGCCATCGGCAGCGTAATACCCAGGATGTTCAGACAATATGTGAGTTGTATCTATATATTTAATCCCCATCTGGTCGCACATGCTCTTCAGAGCAGCATTGAATTTCTTATAATTGCGGATGGACCTATTGTGCTTCATTGCTGTAGCTGACGGTTTAGATATGCTGTTGACAAAGAGCTTGGTCTTTGGAGATTTTTTGTGGAATGAAGTCAGCAACGCTCTGTATTTGGATGTGAATCTGTTTGCGTTGCCATTATAATTTCCCATATCATTCATGCCGAATGAGAAAAAAGCAAATTTTGGATAGGTGGCAGCAGCCGATGAGAAGAGTGAGTCACCCTTCATTACTGATGCACCGATCTTGCAAAATACCTGATCCTCATTAAGAAATCCGAAATCAACAAAACCTTCAGTTATGGAATCGCCAATGATAGCACTGGTATTGAATATTTTCTGATATTGTGATTTAGACAGTTCGCCTTTTCCACTATAAGTATTAGCACTGGATGTATTCTCCAGGGCCTTGACCTGATCCTCGATTGTCGTCACCTTTGAAAAATTGAATGTTGAAATGGCTGAGATGTTGCCTTTGACTGTCTTATCGCTATAGTCAGCAGTTTTGTTATGCTTTGCAAGGTTTAACAAAAAAATACTCATAAGAATGAGTATAACAACAATAAAAATAACATACTTCTTCGCCTTAACGTTCTGAAACCTCATAATGATTATTTGTTGCCTTCCTAATAATATCTAATATCCTTTAACTGTAACTATGATATATAACTTGGCAGAAAAAATCAATAGGTGAAGACTTAGTATTTTCTTAATAATTCTTAATGCTGGACTAACATTGAAAAATGTAGTATCATTAATTAATTAAGACTTTGTTATTTTGACTGGAGGGCATACATGAAATCATCTTTGAAAGTAATTTCTATCATTTATATAATAATTGGTGTAATAGGTATTGTGGTAGGACTGATTGTAGCTATAGGCTACTCGGCAATATTCACCAGTGACAGTCAGACGACCTTGGCAAGAATGGCATTTTCTTATGGCATAGCCATGGTAATTACCAGTTTACTGGGTCTGGTTATCGGAGCGTCAGGGATAGCTGGCAGCAGAGGTAAGAAAAGTGCGCTGAATGTGGGGCTTATTCTTAGCTGGGTCACGGTAATCATCTCTGTAGTGGGAATGGTCATTGGACTCATAGCGAGGCAGACATCAGCCTATCAGGTCTGTGAAGGTCTATTGCAGATAGTATTACCGATACTGTTCATAGTTTTCGGCCGTGGAGCAAAGAAGAAAATAATAGAAGAAAAATCTATATAATAAAAAAGGCTTTGACAAATTACCCGTCAAAGCCTTTTTTAGTTATGTTATTAAATCATTGAAGTTATCAAATCTCCGGTTTTCACTGTGTCTATTGCGTCAGCTGCGCCTCCGCAAAGATCGGGCGTCCTATATCCCTTTGCAAGGAATTCTTTAACCGCTTTTTCAATGGAATCTGCTTCATCGGTAAGACCAAATGTGTACCTTAGCATCATTGCAGTGGAAAGAATGGTAGCAATCGGGTTTGCCTGTTTGGTTCCGGCAATATCAGGTGCAGAGCCATGAACCGGTTCATACATGCCGAAATTGCCGTTGGATAGGCTTGCAGATGGAAGCATTCCTATTGAACCAGTGATCTGGCTGGCTTCGTCTGACAGGATATCTCCAAATATATTGCTCGTTACTATAACGTCAAATTGTCTTGGATTCCTTACCAGCTGCATAGCAGCATTGTCTACGTAAAGATTATCAAGTTCGACATCAGGATACTCTGAGGCAACCGCTGCTACAGTTCTGCGCCAAAGTCTGGAGCTCTCAAGGACATTTGCCTTGTCAACGCTTGTGACCTTGTGATTTCTCTTTCTGGCCATATCAAATGCAACGTGAGCGATTCGCTTTACTTCTCCCTCTGAGTATTGCTCTATGTCATAGGCAGCAGGCCCCATGGATGTTTCACTGAAGCCTTTTTCGCCAAAGTATATTCCACCTGTCAGTTCTCTGACGACGACTATATCCAGTCCGCCGCTAAGAATCTCAGGTTTTAAAGGAGAGGCATCTGCCAGCTCATCGAATACTATGGCAGGACGTAGGTTTGCAAAAAGCCCAAGGGCTTTTCTAAGTCCCAGTAATGCTCTTTCAGGTCTTTCATCTCCAGCCAGGCTGTCCCACTTTGGACCGCCTACAGCACCTAAAAGGACAGCATCGCTTTTTTTGCAGATATCGATAGTTTCCTTCGGAAGGCATTCGCCAACCTCATCTATTGCAGCACCGCCTGCAAGGACATAGGTATAGTTGAATTTATGACCGTACTTGGTTCCGACTGCGTTGAGAACCTTAATGGCTTCTGCTACGACTTCGGGTCCTATGCCGTCACCGGCTACTACTGCTATATTATAGTTCATTATTAAGCCTCCTTATTTGTTCTTGATGCTGTTTAACAGGCCGCCTTCAGCGATGATGTTCTGTATAAATTCAGGGAAGGGCAGTGCCTTATAAGTTTCATTTTTCGTATGGTTTTCTATAGTTCCCGAATTGAAATCTATTGAAATTTCGTCGCCTTCTTCGATTTTGGCGCTGGCCTCAGGGCATTCAAGAATTGGAAGACCAATGTTTATTGCGTTTCTATAAAATATTCTGGCAAAAGTAGATGCGATGACGCAGCTGATACCGGAAGCTTTAATAGCGATAGGAGCATGTTCTCTAGATGAGCCACATCCAAAATTTTCGCCGGCAACCATGATATCACCAGGATTTACTTTGTTGACAAATTCTTTATCGATATCTTCCATACAGTGGCTCGCAAGTTCTTTGTGATCTTGTGTATTAAGATAACGTGCCGGAATTATAACATCTGTGTCGACATTATTACCGTATTTGATTACTTTCCCTTTTGCGTCCATCATTAGCTCCTTTCCGGTCCGCAGATCTTGCCTGCTATGGCAGAAGCCGCAGCGACTTCTGGGCTGGCAAGGTAAACCTCTGATTCTGTATCGCCCATTCTGCCTACAAAGTTCCTGTTAGTCGTTGCAACGCAGCGTTCTCCGCTGGCAAGTATTCCCATATGTCCGCCAAGACAAGGACCGCATGTTGGCGTTGAAACGATGCATCCGGCATCGATAAATGTATCGATATAGCCTTTGGCAATGCTTTCTTTATATACCTGCTGAGTAGCGGGTATGATTATGGCACGCAGACCTTTTGCGACATGTTTGCCCTTCAGTATGTCGGCAGCAGCTTTCATATCTGATATTCTGCCGTTGGTGCATGAGCCTATGACTACCTGATCGATTTCCACTTCGCCGACATCATCGATGGTCCTGGTATTTTCCGGAAGGTGAGGGAAGGAAACAGTGGACTTAATTGTTCCAAGATCAATGTCATATACTTCATCATATTCTGCATCAGCATCAGCTTCGAATACTTTGTAATCTCTGTTGACACGACCTTTCATATATTCCTTTGTTATATCATCTACATGGAATATGCCATTCTTGCCACCAGCCTCAATAGCCATGTTACATATGCAAAGCCTGTCATCCATGGTGAGACTTGCAACACCAGGGCCTGTGAATTCCATGGATCTATAAAGGGCTCCATCGACTCCGATCATACCTATGATATGCAAGATAACGTCCTTGCCGCTGACGTACTTGTTCAGCTTTCCGGTAAGGTTGAACCTGATTGCACTAGGTACTTTGAACCATGCCTGGCCTGTTGCAATGCCAGCTGCCAGATCTGTTGAGCCTACGCCGGTTGAAAACGCACCAAGTGCTCCATATGTACAGGTGTGTGAATCTGCGCCGATAATTGCTTCTCCTGCGCAGACCAGACCTTTTTCCGGGAGAAGAGCATGCTCAATGCCCATTTCTCCAACGTCATAGAAATTGTCTATGTCAAAGCGCTTCGCAAAAGTTCTGCATTTCTTGCACTGCTCGGCACTCTTTATATCCTTATTAGGTGCAAAGTGATCCATGACCAGAGATATACGGCTTTTGTCGAATACCTTATCAAAGCCGGCACCTTCAAATTCATTTATGGATACAGGCCCAGTTATGTCATTGGCCAAAACCATGTCCAGCTTGGCATTGATCAACTGTCCTGCGACTACGCTGTCCAGACCCGCATGTGCGGCCAGGATTTTCTGCGTCATTGTCATTCCCATTGATTTTCCCTCCTATTTAACAAAGTGATCCTTCTTATTCATTCTATTCAAAGCGCTGACCAGGGCATTTACTGATGCCAGTATGATGTCATCGTGGGTACCGACGCCCCAGAACTGATTGCTCAGCTGATCCTCAATGCAGACGTAAGCTGCAGCCTTGGAGTTGGAATCGGCGCTGATAGCGTGCTCAGAATATGTTATGAATTTATAATTAAAGTTATACGGTGTCTTGTTAAGTCCATTACTTACAGCATCCAGTCTGCCGTTTCCTTCGGCGCTGATATTGAATATCTCACCGTTAATATCTATTCTCATGTCTACAGCGACACTGTCACTTGATCCGGACTTAGTAGAAGAGGTATGAGCAAATGTAGCGTCTGTAATATCAACAGGGTCAAAGTAGTTGATATATTCTTCAGAGAAGTAGTTGAATATCTCCTTAGTCGATAATTCCTCATGATGCTTGTCGGAAATATCCTTCATCATGTATCCTACTTCAGCACGCATAGCATTTGGAATAATGAAGCCATAGTCTCTTTCGATGACGTAAGCTACGCCGCCTTTGCCAGACTGGCTGTTGATTCTGATGACATCGCCATCGTATTCTCTGCCAACATCGTGCGGATCGACTGGAAGGTAAGGAACCGTCCATCTTTCGGGATCGATTTCTTTTCTCCATTTCATTCCCTTTGCTATAGCATCCTGATGTGAACCGGAGAATGCAGCAAATACCAGAGAACCACTGTACGGATGTCTAGGATCAACTGTCATGCCGGTTGCCTTTTCATAAGCTTCTACTACTTCTGGCATATTGGAAAAATCAAGCTTAGGATCGACGCCATGTGTAAACATATTCATGGCTATTGTCACTATGTCCACATTTCCAGTACGTTCGCCGTTACCGAAAAGGGTACCTTCGATTCTGTCACCGCCAGCGAGAAGTCCCAGCTCTGCATCAGCGACGCCTGTTCCTCTGTCGTTATGAGGATGCAGTGATAAAATGACGTTCTCTCTGTCGTGAAGGTTCTTGCTCATATATTCTATCTGGCTGGCAAAGACATGTGGCAAAGACATTTCCACTGTTGCCGGCAGATTGATTATTACCTTATTATCAGGAGACGGTTCCCATATGTCAATTACTTCGTTGCATATATCTCTGGCAAATTCCATTTCAGTTCCGGTAAAGCTCTCTGGAGAATACTCGAACTGGAAATCAGTTTCAGGATACTGTTCAGCGATTTCCTTGATCAGACGTGCGCCTTCTTTTGCAATGTTAGTGATTTCTTCTTCTGAAGCTTTGAAAACCTGTTCACGTTGGGCTACAGAAGTAGAGTTATAAAGATGTACGACTGCATGCTTTGCGCCAATCAATGCATTGAAGGTCTTTTCGATGATATGCTTCCTTGATTGTGTCAGAACCTGCAATGTTACATCGTCAGGAACCAGATTCTTATCGATAAGAGTCCTCAGAAATTCGAACTCAGTTTCAGAAGCAGCAGGGAAACCGACTTCAATCTCCTTAAAGCCTATCTTGCAGAGGTACTGGAACATTTCCAGTTTCTCATCAAGGCTCATCGGAACTATCAGGGCTTGATTGCCGTCTCTAAGATCCACGCTGCACCATCTTGGTGCCTTAGTGATATGATCTTTCTTGACCCAGTCGTACTCCGCGACGGGTGGAACAAAATAGCCGATTTTGTACTTCTTGTAATTTTTCATTAAAATTCTCCTCTTCTTTGTAATGGGGACCGTCATTCGATTATACGCCGTAGAGTGCAACGTACGACTTCGTCGTACTCCTGCACTCCTGACGATGACTCGCCGTAGAGTGCCACGGAGCAAAGCTCCTGCACTCCTGACGTGGGACCTACCAGCAATTTGCGGTGCAAATTGGGTTAGGTCTCCAAAAAACGTCTCTTTACGATTAACAATAATCATAAAGAGACGAAAACATTCAAGAATCCGCGGTACCACTCTTTTTGATGCTGCGTCCATCAACGCACATCCGCTCGTTTGGTATGCTCGGGGGTGAGACATCGAAGGGGACTTGCAGGCCTCTCAGCAATGTGGCCGCTCTCTGTAAAGCACCTAAGTTCGATTTATTCCCGTCATCGCAAAACTTAATTCTGTTAAGTTGTATTTATAATATAATGTATGTAACAGTATTTGTCAACCAAAAATTGTGAATAAAACAAAGAAATCATGTATTTTTTTGTGAACATTTACAAAAAACTTGTTGACATTTATTCCGTGTAGTCTATAATGGTGTATATGAGATGGGCTGAAAAAGCTCATTTTAATAATACGGAAAGGGAGATATTCAATGAAACTTACAGGATCACAAGTAGTGGCAGAAGTTTTGCTTGATCATGGTGTTGATACTGTGTTCGGTTATCCAGGGGGAACTGCTCTGAATATTTACGACGAACTATATAAGTATAAAGACAAAATCAAACATATTTTAACTGCTCACGAACAGGGTGCTGCCCACGCTGCAGATGGCTATGCAAGGGCTACCGGGAAAACCGGCGTAGTTTTTTCGACGAGTGGACCGGGAGCAACTAATCTTGTTACAGGTATCGCGACAGCATGTATGGACAGTATTCCCCTTGTAGCAATTACAGCAAATGTACCGGATTCCCTGATCGGCAGAGACGCCTTTCAGGAAATATACATTACAGGTATTACTTTGCCGATAACAAAGCAGAATTACTTTGTTAATAAAATAGAAGATTTGGAACCTGCACTAAGGGATGCATTCAGGGTGGCAAACAGCGGGAGAAAAGGTCCTGTACTAGTAGATATCACAAAGGATGTAACGGCAGCCACGGTGGAATATGAAAATAAAGCACCGATGGATTTAAAACCGCTTCCTAAGCTTGATAAGGATGACTTAGCGGATATAGTGAAGTATATAAATGCGGCTGAAAAGCCAGTTCTTTATCTGGGTGGAGGTTGTATGGCATCTGATGCACATGCAGAGATCATTGAACTGATGAAAAAGGCAGATATACCTTCGGTTCACACTTTAATGGCGGCAGGTGTAGTAAGCTGTGATAACGAGCTTGACCTTGGACTTGTAGGAATGCATGGTTCAGTAGCAGCTAACAGAGCTATAGATCAGGCAGACCTGGTAATCGCACTGGGATCAAGATTCAGCGACAGAGTTGCACAGAATCCTGACAAATGGGCGAGAAGAGCCAAGATAGTACAGGTAGATATCGATAACAGTGAAATCAACAAGAATGTTATGGTAGAAAAGAGCTGTGTAGGAGATATAAAGGACTTCCTCATAAGAGCTCTTCCGTACATAGACAAAGCACAGCATTATGAATGGCATGACAGAGTTGTCGGCTGGAAAAAGAAGGAGCATATAGTCAAGGCAGATCCTGATAAGATGCATCCAAAGGAAGTGATAGATAAGCTTTGTGAAATGGTTGATGATGAAACGATTTACGTCACTGACGTTGGCCAGCATCAAATGTGGTCCGCGCAGTACATAAAGCATAAGAAACCTATGAAATTCATCACCAGCGGTGGACTTGGAACCATGGGATTTGGCTACGGAGCAGCAATAGGCGCCAAGATGGGATGCCCTGAAAACAGGGTTATTCACATAACCGGAGATGCTTCATTCCATATGAATCTGAACGAAGCTTGCACGGCGGTCAGCAACAATTTGCCAATCATTACTATAATAATGAACAACAAAGTACTTGGTATGGTTTACCAGTGGCAGACAATTTTCTATGGTGAAAGATACTCAAATACATGCCCGGAGAGAAAAACAGACTTTGTTAAGGTTGCAGAAGGTTTTGGCGCAAAGGGCCTTAGAGCTACTAACGTAAAAGAATTTGAGACAGCCATGGCAGAAGCACTTAAAACTGACGGTCCGGTTTGGATCGACTGTGTAATCGATAAAGATGAGAGAGTACTTCCGTTTATACCAGGCGGTAAGACTGTAGATGATATCATAGTAGATTAGGAGGGGGGACGCTTGATATGTATAAACCATTGAAAAAAGAAATCGTCAGCGTTCTCGTCCTGAATCAGGCAAACGTTTTGACAAGAGTAGTAAGTTTATTCGGAAGGAGAGGGTTCAATATAGATTCTCTGACAGTGTCAGAAACCAATGACCCGGGACTTTCACGAATAACAATAGTGTTCAGCGCAACGGAACAGTCTATGCAGCAGATCATCACTCAAACAGAGAAGCTTGAAGTAGTAAAGAGCATATTCATTCTCAACAAAGAGAACAGCTTATACAGAGAACTTCTTTTGCTTAAGGTAAATGCTACAGAAAATGAGAGGACCGTGATCAAAGAAATGGTCGATATCTATCGCGGTAAGATCGTTGATCTGTCAAGAGACAGCATGATAATAGAGCTTACCGGAACACCGGAAAAGATAGACGGCTTCATGGACGTCATGAGCGTTCATGATATCGTAGAGGTTTGCAGAACAGGAATTACTGGTATTGAAAGTAACGCCCGCAATGCAAAGAAAAATTACTAAAGTTAATTAATATATCAATATGTATATGTATAAAAGGAGATTAAACGAAATGATTACTAAGTATTATGATCAGGATTGCAATTTAGGATTATTGGATGGTAAGACTATCGCCATCATCGGTTTTGGAAGTCAGGGCCATGCACATGCTATGAACCTTCAGGAAAGTGGAGCAAAGGTAGTTGTAGGTCTTAGACCTGGTTCAGCTCATGAACAGAAGGCAAAGGATGCTGGTTTGACAGTTATGGGAATCGAAGAAGCTGCAGAAGCAGGCGATTTCGTTATGATTCTTACACCAGATGAATTACAGTCGAAAATCTATAAAGAGCAGATCGAAAAGCATATGAAGGCAGGAAATGTCTTGATGTTTGCTCATGGATTCAACATTCATTATCATCAGATCCTTCCTCAGAAGGACATCGATGTAGTAATGGTTGCACCTAAGGGACCTGGCCATACTGTAAGAAGCCAGTATACAGAGGGAAAAGGAGTTCCTTCACTAATCGCTGTTTATCAGGACGCAAGCGGAAAAGCTAAGGATTATGCACTGGCATATGCTTCAGGAATCGGAGCTGGCAGAGCAGGAATCATTGAAACAACATTTAAAGAAGAAACTGAAACTGACTTATTTGGTGAGCAGGCTGTACTTTGCGGCGGCGTTACTGAATTGATGAAGGCAGGTTTTGATACATTGACAGAAGCTGGATATGCACCAGAGATGGCATATTTCGAGTGTATCCATGAGATGAAGCTGATCGTAGACCTTATCAACTCAGCAGGATTCGAAATGATGAGATATTCAATTTCCAACACAGCTGAATATGGTGACTATGTAACAGGAAAGAAGATCATCACAGAGGATACAAGAAAAGCTATGAAGGGAGTACTTTCTGACATTCAGGATGGTACTTTTGCAAGCCAGTTCATTCAGGAATTCAATGCAGGCGGACAGGCTAACTTCCTCTCAATGAGAGCTAAGGAAGCTGAACATCCTCTAAATAAGACCGGCGCTGAACTTCGTGAAATGATGAGTTGGTTAAAGAAATAATTTAAACGAGAGGTTATATTATGACAAAAAGAAGTGATAATGTAACTAAAGGTGTAGAAAAGGCTCCGATGCGAAGCCTTTTTTACGCTATGGGTTACACTAAAGAGGAACTGGAAAGGCCGCTGATCGCAGTTGTTTCAGCGCATAGTGAAATAGTTCCCGGACATATGAATCTGGACAAGATAACAGAAGCGGTTAAAGCTGGAGTTCGTATGGCAGGCGGTACGCCAATCATGATACCTTCAATAGGAGTTTGTGACGGTATTGCCATGGGACATATCGGAATGAAGTATTCGCTGGGCAGCAGGGAATTGATAGCTGATAGCGTGGAGACTATGATAATAGCTCATCAGTTTGACGGTATGGTACTTGTGCCAAACTGCGATAAGATCGTCCCTGGCATGGTAATGGCAGCCTGCAGGCTGGATATACCTGCAGTTGTTTGTTCGGGCGGACCTATGATGAGCGGACTTGTCGAAGGTGAAGAGGTTTCTTTATCCAAGATGTTCGAGGCTGTAGGTGCCCGCAAAGCCGGTATAATCGATGATGCTGGCCTGGAAGAGTTTGAACAAAATGTTTGCCCTGGATGCGGCTCATGTTCAGGCATGTACACTGCAAACAGCATGAACTGTCTTTGTGAAGCAATAGGCATAGCATTGCCGGGAAATGGCACTATACCAGCAGTTCACAGCGGAAGACTCATGCTGGCTAAACATGCTGGCATGGCAATAATGAATCTTGTAGAAAAGAACATTACGGCTCGCCAGATAATCAATGAAAAATCAATACGCAATGGACTTGCCTGCGATATGGCACTTGGATGCTCTACAAATACGGTACTCCATCTGCTGGCAATCGCCAATGAGGCAGGCGTCGATTTAAGTATGGAGACCTTCAATGAGATGAGTGAAAAGACTCCAAACCTTTGCCATTTGGCACCTGCAGGTGGTACTCATATGCACGACCTCAACAATGCCGGCGGAGTGCAGGCAGTTATCGCTGAGTTGAATAAAATCGGCCTCATAGATACATCAGCAATGACAGCAACAGGAAATAGTGTAGCAGAGAACATTAAGACCGCTAAAAACAAGAATCCTGAGGCAATCAGACCTGTAGATAATCCATACAGCAAAACAGGCGGGCTTGCCATCCTTTGGGGAAATATCGCTCCAGACGGATGCGTAGTAAAGCGTAGCGCAGTTGCACCTGAAATGCTTCAGCATACCGGACCAGCTCGCGTATACGACAGTGAAGAGGATGCCATAGCGGATATCTATGCTGGCAAAATCAAAGATGGTGACGTTGTAGTAATCCGTTACGAAGGTCCAAAGGGTGGACCGGGAATGCGTGAAATGCTCAATCCGACCAGTGCGCTGGCAGGAATGAAGCAGGACAAGACAGTAGCTTTGATCACAGACGGACGTTTCAGCGGTGCAAGCCGCGGTGCTTCTATTGGGCATGTAAGCCCTGAAGCAGCCAACGGAGGACCTATAGGCCTGATCAAAGAAGGAGATATTATCGAGATAGACATCAACAGCGGTAGTATCAACGTAAAAGTTTCAGATGAAGAACTGGCAGAACGCCGCAAATCATTTGTTCCAAGAGAGCCTAACATCAAGACCGGCTGGATGGCAAGATATGCAAAGCTTGTCGGACCATCAAGCAAGGGTGCTGTGATGATCACACCTCAAGACTAATCATACGGCCTTATCGCTTTTGCGATAAGGCTTTTTAGTTGAAATATAAGTATTGCTAATTGACGGCGCTGATGTTAAACTTAAGGTCGGAGAGTAGTTAGTACAATACTTTTGGAGGAATGAAAAATATGAAAAGAAAACAGGACAAGTTATTTGAACTGTTACTGGAAATCGCAGATAATATTAAAACTTGCGGTGAATTTTTTAGTGATTACGAAATAAAAAACCAAATCGATCTGGCTGTGTTTTCCGGCAGGGTCAAAGAACTTGAAACTAAAGGTGACAATCTGGTACATGATACAATAGTAGAACTGAACCATGCTCTTATTACGCCAATAGATCAGGAAGATCTGCTGAAAATATCCGAGGAATTGGATAGCGTGGTCGATGGTATGGAGGAATGTTCCATTTACTTTGATATGTATCAGTATCTTGAAAAGGATGATTCCATCGAGGAATTCAGAAAGTACATAAAGCTCTGTACGAGTGAGTTATATGATGCGTTTGAGCTGTTAACTGAACGCAAACTCCAGATGATCAAAAAGCATACGATCAAGGTGAAATCATATGAAGAGATATGCGATTCCATTGAGCGTAGAGCGGTTCGTGAGATCTTTGTAAATAAGACTGATGCCATAGAAATCATAAAATATAAAGATATGTATAGAATGTTAGAGGATACCGTGGATGAATGCCAGAACGTGGCTAAAGCACTGGATTCTGTTGTAATGAAGAATGCATAACATCATAGGATTTAAGGAGAGTAGACGATGATTCAATTATATATTATCATTGCACTTGCGCTGACCTTTGACTTCATCAATGGATTCCATGATACGGCCAATGCCATAGCTACAGCAGTATCGACTCGTGCACTGCGACTAAAGTATGCCATCATGATGGCTGCAGTGATGAACTTCATAGGAGCTGTACTCTTTACAGGTGTAGCTAAAACTATAGCAACAGGAGTCGTAGATATCGGAACCGTTCAAAATGGCATGCTTGTTGTAATGGCCGCCATGATATCAGCTATTTTGTGGAATCTGTTGACATGGTATTTTGGTATACCAAGCAGTTCGTCTCATGCGCTTATCGGTTCGCTTGCCGGTGCGGCATTAGCGGATGCCGGAGTTGCAGCTGTTAATTTCAAAGGATTTATAACAATATTCGCATCACTGATAATTTCACCATTGATAGCGATTTGCGTAGGTTACATATTATTCAAGATAATAATGAAGCTCATAGTCAAAATGAGCATTTATAAAGCTAATTCCGGACTTAGAAAGGTCCAAATATTTACTGCGGCATTGCAAGCCTTTTCACACGGTTCCAACGATGCTCAGAAATCAATGGGTATAATTACCATGGCGCTTGTCAGCTATGGATACCTGGATACGATGACTGTACCTCATTGGGTACAGCTGGCATGTGCAGCAGCAATGACTCTTGGCACGTCAGTAGGTGGATGGAGGATAATCAAGACTGTAGGAACTCAGATAATGAAACTTAAACCAATTAACGGAGTAGCAGCAGACCTTTCTTCATCATTGATCATACAGATCGCTACCCATTTGAATCTGCCGGTCAGTACTACACATGTAATTTCATCATCAATAATAGGTGTAGGCACTGCGCAGAGAATAAAAGGCGTAAAGTGGGGAACAGCGAGAAAGATGGTAATAGCATGGTTCATAACTATTCCTATCACTATTTGTACATCTTCAGGTATATTTCTTGTGGTTAACGCCATAGCACAGGTAGTATAAAAGAGTGAGGTAAATGGGATCAGGGAAATATAAAATTTCAATAGTTTTTAAAATGGTGATGATAGTCGCCGGTATAATAGGAATACTTGGCCAGTTTGGAGCTTTTTCCGGAAATTTCAACGTATATATGCTGAATTTTTTTACGGTACTCAGCAACCTTGTACTGGTTATTTATTTTGTTGTGGATGTAATATGGATGTTAATGCACAAAGAGAGGGCCCAAAGCGGTGAAAACCTTTGTCCGGTATTAAAGGGCATGGTCACGGCTAGCATCATGATAACATTCCTTGTTGCTTTGTTCGTGCTGCATATGGGACTTGATATGTCAACGTCTATGGGCAGATCATTCCTTGCAGTTCACTATATCGTCCCGGTAATGGCTTTACTGGATTGGCTCATCTTTGATGCAAAGCGTGAAATCGGCAGATATGAGCCGCTTATCTGGTACATTGAACCGTTTGTTTATATGATATATGATTTAACCACGGCAGGTTTAAGAACCGGAAGCGGAAATCCATATATCTATCCATTTATGGATGTGGGGAAGATGGGAGCCGGCAAGGTTAGTCTGACGATAATGATATTAACAGTAATATATTTATTGACAACATATTTGATTAGAATTGTTAACAAGAGGATAGTGAAAAAATGAAAGATTATTTCAAGGAACTCGCCAGGTTGATGAAAGCTGATGGCAGTGCATACGACGGTTTGGTAGTCGTGAACAAAGAAGGAATTGTTGAATATTACAGGCCTTGCGGTCAGTTTTCATTTGAGGAAATCGAAGGCTTTGAAAAAGCTGTTATTGGTAAGGAACTGCTGGATGTTTATCCTGAAATAACAACGGAAAATAGCACTGTAATGAAGACTCTTCAAACTGGTGAAATAACATTTGCGGAGAATCAGGTTCTTACAATAAACGGATACGTTATGAAGATTTCTTCGACAACGTACCCGATAATAGATGACAGCACAGGTGAAATTCAAGGCGCAATTGATGCAGCTAGAATAGATGAATATAGAAGGATAGATGAAAGTGGAGATAAAGGACGTAGTCTTTCTTTGCTTGATGATATAGTTACTCAGAATAAGCAGATGAAGAAACTGAAAAGGACCATAAGAGAGGTTGCGGATAACAGCTCCTCGGTGCTGATCAAGGGGGAAACTGGTACAGGAAAAGAATTGATAGCGGAATCATTTCATAGTTTAGGCAGCAGGAGTGATAAACCATTTATTTCACAAAACTGCGCTGCTATACCGAGAGAATTACTGGAAAGCATGTTTTTTGGTACAGAGAAAGGAGGATTTACCGGTGCTGAATCAAAACAGGGATTATTTGAACTGGCAAACGGTGGGACTCTTTTCATGGATGAAGTAAATTCCCTGGATATATCTATGCAGGCAAAACTACTGAAGGCTTTAGAGTCAAAGAAAATCAGAAGAATAGGCGGGAAGAATGAGATACCGTTTGATATTCGGCTGATTTGTGCACTGAATGAAGACCCGCAGAAACTCATCGCTGACGGAAGGCTTCGTGAAGATTTTTATTATCGTATCAGCGTAGTAAACATAGAAGTGCCGCCGTTACGTGAACGAATGGATGACATGTCATTATTGATAGATCATTTTGTTAGTATATATAACAAGAACATGAAAAAGAATATCGTAGGCATAAGCCAGATGACGGAAGATTTGTTCAATGAATGGAATTGGCCGGGGAATATTAGAGAATTAAAAAACACCATCGAAAGTGCCTTTAACATTGAGACAAGCAATATAATCACACTTGACTCCGTGCATGAACTATTGGATAAAGTTGATGCGGCAAATTCGATATCTCAAGAAAATGTGATGAAATCAGTAAATGATAAAAACACGTTACAGCAAGCTTTGAATTATTATGAAATAGAAATAATTACCACTGCCATGAAACGCAATTCAAGTCTTAAGGCTGTTGCTGACGAACTCGGTATATCACCGCAAAAGCTCAATTACAGGATAAAAAAATTAGGAATAAACAGCGATAAAACATTTTTGATTAAATAAAGAAATTTTTACAATATAAAAAAATATTTATTAACTTTGGATAATGCATACAAGAAACAAGGAGCATGAGTCTTTGATTTTCAACATTTCAATAATTTGGCACATGATTTGCTATTATTCTTTCTATCATTGAAAGGAGAATATTAATTATGGCAAATGTTGAGAAGACATCCGTGCAAAGGGTCATGGAATCAAGCACTGGATTAAAGAGAACACTTAAGACCAGAGACGCTATCATGGTCGGAGTCGGTGGAACTATTGGAACGGGACTATTCTTAAGTTCGGGAGATGTGCTTTCTGGTGCAGGCCCTGGCGGAACGATTGTGGCTTATTTGCTGGGAGGCTTTTTCATTTGGCTGATGATATCGTGTTTGGGTGAGATGAGCTCCGCAATGCCCGTATCTGGTACTACACAGGCTTATGCTACTGAATTTGTAAATCCAGCTATGGGTTTCACGATCGGTTGGGTGAATTGGATAGCAGCTGCAATTACTATCACTGCTCAGATAGTTGCGTCGTCGATAATCATGAAGAATATTGCACCAAACACTCCTACAATTATGTGGGTATTGATTTTTGCAGCTCTGTTGTTCGGAGCAAATTTCTTTAGCGTAAAATCATATGGTAATGTATCTTTTTACTTTGCCAGTCTTAAATTAGTGCTGGTAGTGGCATTTATAATAATTGGAACTTTAATGATATTTGGTGTGGGTACAGGTCATGCCGTAGGTCTTACTAATTTTACAAATAATGGCGGATTATTTCCAAATGGAATGGGCGGTATTTCAAGTGTTATCTTGAGTGCTTTCTATGCCTTTGGCGGAATAGAAATGGTAGCATGCACTGCAGGCGAAATTGAAAAAGAAAAGGATATCCCAAAATCGATCAATACGACAATAATATTGCTGGTAGTCATCTATATTGTTTGTTCCTTTGTTCTTGCTGCACTTTTGCCTTGGAATCAGGCAGACCTTAATGGCAGTCCATTCGCCTATGTATTCAGCAATGCAGGAATCAACGGTGCTGCCTTGATTGTAAATATCATCGTACTGACATCTGCTTTGACATCAGGCAATTACTTTGTCTATGCGTGCACAAGATATCTTTGGTCGATTAGTAAGTTTGGACAGGCACCAAAGTTTGTGTCTAAGACTACAAAGAAGGGCGTGCCAATCGTTGCTCTTTGCATAAGTATGGCATTTGCAGTATTCGGAGTAGCTTCACAGTATATAGCAGCGGATACAGTTTATCTGTTTCTTATATACCTGATTGGTGGAGGAAATATATTCCATTACACTTTGGTATGTGTGTGCCAGATAAGATTCAGGCGAAGATTTATCAAAGAGGGAGGAAATGTGGCAGATCTCAACTACAAGGTCCTGAAATTCCCATTGATACCGATAATGGGTATATGTGCATTCATGCTGGTTTTGGTGATGACGTTATCCAACAAATCACAGTGGATACCGATGGCGATATGCTACACATGTTACGCTTTGATGTATATAGGATTCAGCTTATATTCAAAGAGAAAATCAAAAAGAGCAGAAGCGTTAGAGAATGATGCAATAGATAACAATAACGATGCAGCTTAGGAATCATCAATAAATATGTGAGGATAATTGAATATATCTGAGTATATTTGAGTTTTGAGAATATTATTAAATCGACGATGAAATTCCCGCTGAAGGAGGCATATATGACTATAGCATACATAAATGGAAAAATATTTACGTCAGACAGAAAAAAATTATATGTTGACGCGATGATAGTTGAAAATAGCAGGATAAAGTGGACCGGCAGCAGTAAAGATATGCCGGATGGAGACTATGAAGTTTATGATCTGGAAGGAAAGTGTGTTATCCCAGGTTTTATTGATGCTCATATGCATCCATTCCTGCTGGCAGATTTCAGTAAACAGATATCATGTCTGCCGCCAAAGATAAATTCGATATCTGAGCTTTCTGATGCCATAGCGGAAGTTCGTCTAGAACAGGGTCCGGACAAGTGGATTGAAGGCTGGGGATACGACGAAGGCAAGCTGGCAGAACATAGATCCCCTAACAGATATGACTTAGACAAAGGTTCTAATGACGCACCTGTATATCTTATCAGAAGCTGTGAGCACATAAGGTGTGTAAATAGCAAAGCTTTGGAAATAGCTGATATAACAAAGAATACGCCGGATCCTCCAGGTGGAGAAATCGAGAGAGATGAAAATGGGGAGCCTACAGGTGTCCTCAAAGAAAATGCCAAATATCTGATTATGCCTTATCTGCCACAGGAAACAAGAGAAGACCATATTAAAAATCTTGTAGACCTTGGTAAGCTACTTACTTCTCAGGGCATTGTTGGTGTTACGGATATGGGGAACCTGACTTCGCCGGATGACAATTATCCTTTGTACAAAGAGGCAGTAGAAAAGGGCTTTAAACAGAAAGTTTCGGTTTATTATATGTGGGATTACTATGAAAATGATCCTAAGTTTTACATCCCTGATGCAAGATTTGACATGACGCAGCAGATTCGCGTGGCAGGGCTTAAGCTCATTGGCGATGGCAGCGTTTCGGGAAGAACCGCATGGATGGACAAGCCATATCTTGGCTCTGACAGTGAATACGGAATGCCGGTTTATTCAGATGAGAGCATAGATAAAGCAATATACTTTGTTAAGAGAAACAACTGCCAGTTGGCAGTCCACGCAATGGGCGGAAGAGCTATAGACAGGATCATTGACAGAGTGTATGATGAACCAAGATGGATGCATAATGGGGTTCCGGATATAAGGATAGAGCACGTGACTGAACCCTCGGATGTTGCTCTTACAAAGGCTGCAGAGCGAGGCATTGCAATCGCTACTCAGCCGATATTCTCATATTGCGAAATAGAAACATATTTAAGAAACCTCGGAATTGAGCGAACCAGAAAAACATATCCATACAGAAGCATGCTGGACAGTGGCGTTAAGCTGTGCTTGTCGACTGATTCACCGGCTACGTCCTGGGCGATACCGTCTGATCCGTTTTCAAATCTAAAATCAGCTGTAACGAGAGTCGCCTATGATGGAACCGACATCGGTGAAGAGCAGCGAATTGATATTGAAACTGCGATTATTCTATATACTGCTGAAGCCGCTGAAATTTCCGGTTTTGCAGATTCAGGCAAACTGAAAGAGGGATATCTTGCTGACTTTGCAATATTAAGTAATGATATATTTACAGTCAATCCAAGCGATATAGATAAAATCAACGTGGATGAAACTTATATAAAGGGCGAAAGAGTGTATTACAGGAAATAATTATGAGCGCTAAAGCTAAAAAAACTTTATATGTAGCTATTTTTGTATCACTGGCTTCAATGATCAGAGTCAGCATGATCACAGATGGTTTTATTGTGGCCTTATCAGTATTGGTAATGGCCATTTTTATCTACTGTTATGAAGATTTAACGCCTTTGTACATTGCATTCTGCTCGGGCATATTTTCACCGCTGCTGAGGCTGACAATGACATGGATACAGGAAGGAAGGTTCGACAGGATAACGATACTGACTTTGCCTGACTTTGCATTTTTCTTTACCTATGGCATATTCTATACTTTGATATATAAGTATATAGTAAGAGAGCCTAAGAGTATGCGAAATTTCCCATTTGTTATTTTCTTTTGCGATTTTCTGTCGAATGTCGCTGAAATAACGTGCAGAAGTTTTATAAATGGCAGTTCATTATTTACTATGAAGATCATTATGTATCTGATCATAATAGCCTTCGTAAGAACGTTATTGGTCCAGATGGTAGTTATGGCAATAGAGCAGTATTCAAACTTCCTCGTAAACAAAGAACACGATGAAGAATACAAACGACTGCTGACGCAGGCATCGATTTTTGAGAGCGAACTCCACGTCATGGAAAAAAATGCTGTTGAAATCGAGGATATTATGAAACAGGCATATACGCTTTATAAATCTATGGAGGAAATCAATGCACCAGAAGGCCTTAAAACCAGTTCCTTGAATATTTCCAGGAATGCCCATGAGATAAAAGGTGATTACCTCAACATCATTGGTGTGTTGAAAGATGCTTACGTTAATGATCTTAATGAAAGTGGAATGGATATAAGTGAAATAATTGCGCTGGAAAGGTCAAATGTCTTGAGCATGATCAGAAAAAAAGGATACAATATAGATGTGTCAGCCAGGGTCAAAGCAAATTTTAGAGTAGTACAGAGCTTTAAGATGATGTCTATAATCAGGAATCTTTTGACCAATGCTACAGAAGCCATTGGAACCAGTGGTGGCAGGATAGTTGTCAGTGTGATCAATGAACAGGAGAAATATTTAATAACAGTTCGTGACAATGGGCCGGGAATCGACAAAGATTCACAGGATACCATATTTCTGGCAGGTTATTCTACAAAATTCAATAATGAGACAGGTGACATTCAGAGAGGACTTGGATTAAGTCTGGTTAAGGACTATGTAGAAAATGCATTTAGCGGCAGCATTGAAGTCAATAGTGAGGTAGGCAAATTTACTGAAATTACAATAACTTTGCCAGAAGAAATATTTGGAGCAGCAGAAAATGAAGTATTATTTAGTTGATGATGACATTGGAACTATAAAGTCTTTGGAAAGCATAATAAAGAGCAAGGAACTGGGTTCTGTATGCGGGTATTCCACGGATCCTGTTGCCGCTATTAGTGAAATACTTGATGATAAACCTGATATTGTTCTTGTAGATTTACTTATGAATGATATGGATGGCATCGAACTCGTTACCAAAGTAAGATCACATCGGCAGGAAATTGCCTTCGTTATGATTTCTAAAGTCTTAGATAAGGAAATGATAGGAAGCGCATATAAAGCGGGCGTTGAATTCTTTATAAATAAGCCGATAAACATCATAGAGGTCGAAAAGGTCTTGAACAACGTTTCAGATAACATCAAAATGCGAGGCATAATGAACAATATACAGGATATGTTCGACGTGAAAAAACCTGTACAAGAGCAGCATAGTGATGAAAAAATGCTCAAGGATGCCGACTTTTTGTTAAGTATGTTAGGATTGATGGGAGAAAAGGGAACTAAGGACATTCAAAATGTTCTGACATATATGATCAAGAACTCCTGTGAGTACAGCAAGTTAGTACTTGGGGCTGTATCATCGGAAACCAATGATACGCCTAAGAACATAGAGCAACGAATGCGCAGAGCAATCAAGAAAGGCCTTACGAATGTTGCAAATGCTGGTATAGATGATTATGGCAATGAAATGTTCTCAGAATATGCAGGCTATGTGTATGACTTTAAAAATATAAAGGAAGAGATGAATTATATACAGGGCAAGAGTTCATACGGCGGGCGTGTTAATGTATCAAAGTTCGTCGAGGGTTTGAAGATCTATTGCTTATCAAATTAGAATCATAATTAGTAGTATTGAATTAATCAGAAAATTGAAAACAATTTTCTGATTTTTTTGAGTTTTTTTGAGTTTTTTTGAATCGATTGATTAATATGTGATTAAATCGTCGGAAGAAAAACCGATTGATGAGCAATTATTATTATGGATTATTGAATCGAAAGGAGAAAAGTATGGAAGCTATAACAGGTCTAATAAGCGGTTATATCTGGTCAATTCCAATGGTTATATTAGCATTTGGAGTTGGTATTTATCTAACTGTTAGGTTGAGAGCGCCTCAGCTGACGCGTATCCCTGAGATGATACACTATTTGACAAAGGGCTCAAGCAGTGATTCCGGAATCTCATCATTTCAAGGATTCGCAATGGCACTCGGCGGAAGAATAGGCATCGGTAATATTGCGGGAGTTGCAACAGCAATATATTTTGGAGGTCCGGGAGCGGTATTCTGGATGTGGATGATGGCTTTGATAGGCGCAGGAACTGCATTCACAGAGAGTGCACTTGCACAGGTTTACAAATCAAAACTTAACGGTGAGTATAGAGGCGGCCCGGCATATTACATCGAAAAGGGACTCAAGAGCCCGGCATTTGCATTTATTTTCGCTATTCTAGGAACAATAGCCTTCGGAATCACAGGTCCGACAGTACAGGCATTTAATATTGCAGATTCATTACATACGGCCTTTGGATGGAATCCAGAGATTGCAGGAGCAGGAATCGCCCTATGTTTTGCTTTAGTAGTATTCGGTGGAATGAAGAGAATAGGAAACTTTGCACAGTATGTAGTTCCTGTTATGGCTATAGTTTATATTATACTTGCCCTTGTTATCATGGGCGTAAATTACATGCATATCGGAGCAATGTTTAAACTCATATTTGGATGTGCTTTTAATACAAATGCTTTCTTTGGAGCACTTTGGGGACAAGGCGTAATGTGGGGAGTTCGCAGAGGAATATATTCCAATGAAGCAGGAATGGGATCTGGAGCACATGCATCTGCAGCTGCTGAGGTATCACATCCGGCTAAGCAGGGTCTGGCACAGGCATTTTCAGTATATGTAGATACACTTTTCGTATGCACAGCAACTGCAATAATGCTTCTTTCGACTAATAGCTTCAACGTAATCGGCACAGGCGGAAAAATGCTTGTTGAGAACTTGAAGGGAGTAGATCCTGGTGTAGGTTATACACAGGCTGCAATAAATTCATTCATACCTGGATTCGGATCAGCATTCCTGGCTGTAGCGATATTCTTCTTTGCATTTACAACGCTGTTGTCATTCGCATTTTACGCTGATGCAAATGTAACGTATATGTGCAAGAAAATGAAGAACCAAGCTAATGTAAGGAAGGTAGTAATGGTCGTAATGATCGTACAGACTGTGATCATATTCTTCGCTTCGTCGAGAACTGCTTTGACTGCATGGAACATCGCTGACATCGGTACAGGCCTTATGACATGGGCAAACCTAATCGCACTGATACTATTGAGCCCTAAGGCAATAAGGGTATTCAACGATTACGTTAGACAAAGAAAACTTGGAATTGATCCAGTATTCGAGCCTGAAGACTGCGATATCGACAATGCTGATCTCTGGGATGAGATCGTAGATGAAAAGTACGCAGATCTTAGAGATGCAAAATGGGCAGCTGAAGGAAAGACCAGCAGGGAAAGTAAGCCAGAATTGGCGTAATTTCATAGATGTATAAATAATAACCGATAAAAGAGAGCATTGAATGCTCTCTTTTACTTCTTGAAATTCGAATTGCAATTAACAACGAAATATAATATAATAACTGAGATTATAATATTGGTGGACGAATAGTTGTAATTTGGAATCAGGTTAAAGGCCTGAACAGTCCTGCTGCCGTATTGATCAAGTTTAATGCAAGGTGAAAACCAGTCACTGAATTCTTATTCGGGAAGGCGCATATGAACGTTAAAGATCAGAGTCGGAAAACGATCCAGTATTATAGCCGTAAAAATCACAGGTAATGGTTTTTGGCTAGTAATAGATGATACTGTATATTAGTCTGTTATAAGCGAAATCAGCAGTCCCTGTGAGAACAGGGATTTTTTAATGCATTAATGTCAGATTGGAAGTGCTATTTTTGAATATTGTAATGTCATATATAGACTATAATATGGCCCGTCTGGATGAAAGAGAAGTATTCTCCTTCAGATGCGTACAGACCGAGGAAATATATGAGAAGCTCAAACTCAATAATCAAATACGTGGAGCGGTGCTTATCGCCACATGCAATCGTACGGAGCTGTACCTTTCATTAGAGAATGATGCAGTGATTTATCCATACGAAGCGCTTTGTGATGCAATCGGTGTTGAAGAAAGCAAATATTCATATATGTTTAGAACATTGTATGGCGATGAAGCATTTGTGCATTTGTGCAAGGTCTCAGCCGGTGCAGAGTCTCAGCTTTGGGGTGACAGTCAGATAATAACTCAGGTCGGCAATGCGGTGAGAAGTGCCAGAAAGCAGAAAGCAACAGACACATTCCTGAATGTTATGTTCAGGATCGCTGTAAGCGCAGGCAAAAAAATCAAGACTAATGTAAACTTCAGTATACATGATGATTCCACTGCACAAAGGGCCGTGGATATTGTGCTCAAAGATAAGCAGATAAAAAGGGTGCTGGTAATTGGTAATGGCATGATCGGTCGTTTAGTAGCAAAAGAACTGGCACAAAATGACATAGATACGTGCATGACGTTAAGGCAGTATAAGCATGGTGAAATAGTGATACCAAAGGGAGTCAGCACCGTACAGTATAGCGACAGATATAGTAAGATGGAAGAGTGTGATGCTGTAATCAGCGCGACGGCAAGTCCACATTTTACATTGACATTAGATGAAGTATCGAAACTGACCAGAGTGCCGCAGTTGTTTATAGATATGGCTGTCCCGAGGGATGTTGACCCGGAAATAGGAAAGCTGGAAGGCGTGAGAAGCTTTAATATAGACGAAATCAGCAGTGATGCCAAAGACAAAAAGCAGGTCGAGCAGATCAAGCAGATGAATGGCTTTATCGAAAAGTATCTGAAGGACTTTCATCATTGGAAGAATTTTAGAGATAATATGGAGAAGAAAGTATACCTTGTGAGCATATCCTCAGAAAACAAAGCGGATATTGCTTCATCCGTCAGAGACGCAATCATGAGCAGCAATGTAGTCGTTGGGCATGAGACGGGCATGGTGATGCTCAGAAGCCTGACTGCTGGAAAGACGGTAAGGACAATGCCACTTGGACACGTTGAAGATAAGTGCAGGCTCGCACTGGATTATGCCGTCAGAGGCAAGAAAGTGGCGTTGCTGTGCCGTGAAGCCGACAGAACAGGTTATGGCATAATGCAGAACATAGCACAGAAACGGCCGGATGTTGAAATAATAGATATTAGGGAGAGAAGATATGAGTAACAACAGTTTTTTCCCGGTTTTCGTTGACAGCAAAGATAAATCGGCAATTGTTATCGGCGGCGGAAAGATAGCATCCAGAAGGATAGGAACGCTGATTAAATTTGATTTTGATATCAAAGTAGTTTCACCTGAAATCACAGAAGAAATCGAAGAATATGTGAGCAATGGTCGGGTAGAATGGATAGAATCGAGATTCGAAGAAGCTTTTATACAGGATGCATTTATTGTACTTGCCTGCACCGATGACAGAAATGTCAATCACGATGCAGGAATCAAGGCTAAAAAGAGTGGAATACTGGTCAGCGTCTGCGATGCCAGAGATGAATCAACGTTCTGGTTCCCGGCTATAGCAAAGAATGAGCAGCTCACCGTGGGGTTAGTTGGAAGTGGCGAGGAACATGAAACGACCAGAAAGGCAGCAGCCGAATTGCGTAAAATAATAGATGGAAAGGCTTATTGATGAAAGTAATAGTAGGAAGCCGCGAAAGTAAACTGGCGGTAATACAGTCGGAAATGGTGATCGACGCCATCAAAAAGTATGATGACAGATTTGAGGTGGAGTTGATAACCATGAAAACTACAGGAGACAGGATATTGGACAGGAATCTTGATGAAGTTGGAGGCAAGGGGCTCTTTGTCAAGGAATTGGACCAGGCTCTGGTAGATGGAAGAGCGGACCTGACCGTTCACAGCCTTAAGGATATGACGATGGAGATACCTGATGAATTGCCTTTGCTGGCTTATTCAAGAAGAGAAGATCCGAGAGATGCTCTGGTGCTTCCAATGGGAGCAGATGAAATCGATTTTTCCAAGCCGATTGGATGCTCCAGCAAACGCAGGATGCTGCAGCTGAAAAAAATGTTTCCTGACGCGGAGTTTCAGCCAATTAGAGGCAATGTGCAGACAAGACTGAAGAAACTGGATAACGGAGAATACGGTGCGACGGTCCTTGCATGTGCGGGGCTTAAACGTCTTGGCCTTGAAGAAAGGATAAGCAGGATATTTGAGCCGAATGAGATGATACCTGCGGCATGCCAGGGAGTTCTGGCAGTACAGGGCAGGGCAGGCTATAACGTTGAGTTTCTGGCTGATTTTAACAATAAGGAAGCAGAATTTTCCTCCATAGCTGAGAGAAGCTTTGTGCGGACCCTGGATGGTGGGTGCACATCACCTGTGGCTGCCTATGCGGTAATAGACGGTAAGGATATGATATTAACTGGCTATTATGTGGATGACGATGAAAATCAGTTCGTCGATACTATAGAAGGCAAAGCAGACGAGGGAGAAACCCTTGGCAGAAAGCTGGCTCTCTGCATGAAAGGACGTGATCTCAAATGAGTGGGATAGTTTATTTGGTAGGTGCAGGGCCAGGTGACAGCGGACTGCTTACAGTTAAGGCACGGGATCTTATCGAAAGTGCCGATGTAATCGTTTATGACCGCCTTGTCAGCAGCGAAATAATGGCAAAGATACCAGAAACCGTCGAACTGATAGACGTAGGTAAAAATGCCGGTAATCATCCTGTGCCGCAAGATGAAATCAATAAGATATTGTTAGCCGAAGCGCAGAAGGATAAAAAAGTAGTTCGTTTAAAAGGCGGCGATCCCTTTGTATTTGGAAGGGGCGGCGAGGAACTGGAGCTCCTGTCTAAGAGTGGTATAGAGTTTCAGGTAGTGCCGGGGATCACATCATCTATTGCCGTGCCGGCGTATGCGGGAATACCAGTTACCCATAGGGATTTCTGTTCTTCACTCCACATTATAACCGGACATGCCCGTGCGGGCTCGGAAATCAAGATAGATTTCGATGCCTTAGTGAGACTCAATGGAACGCTGATATTCATGATGAGCGTAAGCACGGTGGGACAAATAGCCAATGGACTGATGGAAGCAGGCATGGATAAAGCAATGCCATGTGCCGTTATTGAAAACGGGACATATCCGGGCCAGCGCAAGTTCATATCTGACCTTGCAAATATTGAGGCAACCGTAAGAGATAATGAAGTCAAATCACCAGCAGTGATAATGGTTGGCAAGGTGTGTACTTTGTCGGATGATTTTGACTGGTTCGGCAAACTTCCGTTAAAGGGCAAGCGCTTCATAGTCACGCAACCGGCTAATAAAGCTTCCAGGATGGGTGAAGGACTGAAAGCTCTGGGAGCAGAGGTAACTTTGTATCCATGTATAGAGACAAAGGAGATACGTCCCCTGGATCCGCATTTCGAAGATTATGACACGCTGGTGTTCACCAGCAGTGAAGGAGTTAAGTCTTTTGCAGGATGGCTGTTTGAACAGGGCATGGATGTTAGAGCCCTGTACGGTAAGAAGCTTGCATGCATAGGTTCAGCTACGGCTGACGAGCTTATGAGGTATGGCATAAAGGCGGATTTCATCCCTGAAGTATACAGTGGAGAATGCCTGGCGAAGGACATGATAGAAAACAGCTTCGTCGCTAGAGAAAGCAGAATACTGATGCTGCGGGCAAAGGAAGGTTCGCAGGATATCAACAGGATATTTGATGATGCGGGCATTGATTATACAGACTATGCAGTTTACAGAACAAAGCTGATAGAACATGAGAAGATAGAAGACCTGGAAAGTTATGACACTGTGACATTTACCAGCAGGAGCTGCGTTAATGGATTTGTCGAATCGCAGAAGTGTGATGATTTCAAGGGAGTCAAAGCCCTTTGCATAGGACAGCAGACAGCTGAAGAAGCCGTAAAGTTTGGCTTTGATGTGACAATTTCTGATAAAGCCACTATTGCCAGCATGCTTGAAAAAGCCGCGGAGATGGTTATAGATAACGGTAGGAGGTAAATATGGAACTTGTAAACAGACCGAGAAGATTGAGGAAAAACCCTATAGTAAGGGGAATGATAAGGGAGACCAGGGCGTCAAAGGACAGCCTCATTTACCCTATATTCTTTGAAGAGGGTGAGAATATCAAAGCACCTATTGCCAGCCTGGACGGTCAGCTGAGATACAGCCCTGACAGGGCAAAGGAGGCCATAGACGATTGTCTGGCCCATGGCATCAACAAAGTGCTTCTGTTTGGCATACCTAAGGAAAAGGATGAAATAGGCAGCCAGTCATTTGCTGAGGACGGAATTGTGCAGCAGGCTGTTAAAGCAATTAAAAAAGAATATGGCGATGAAGTATACGTAATTACTGACGTCTGCATGTGTGAGTATACATCTCACGGTCACTGTGGAATACTTTGCGGTCACGATGTAGATAATGACAAGACTTTGGGGTATCTGTCCAGGATAGCCGTTTCACATGCCGCTGCAGGTGCAGATATGGTTGCACCATCAGATATGATGGACGGCAGAGTAGGCGCAATCAGGGAAGGACTGGACGAAGCAGGATTTAAGGATACTGCTATCATGTCATATGCTGTAAAGTATGCGTCAAAGTATTATGGACCTTTTAGAGATGCAGCAGGTTCTGCACCTTCCTTCGGAGACAGAAAATCATATCAGATGGATCCGCACAATGTAAGAGAGGCTATGAAAGAAGCCGCTTATGATGAGGAAGAGGGCGCTGACATCCTTATGGTAAAGCCTGCAATAGCTTACCTGGATGTTATCAAGGAACTTTCATATAACACCAATCTGCCGATCGCCACATACAGCGTCAGTGGAGAATATGCCATGATAAAGAACGCCGGCAATGCAGGACTTATCGATGAATACGGAATCATGTGCGAGAGCACAGTGGCGATGTACAGGGCGGGCGCGGACATAGTGATCACATATTATGCAAAAGAAATTGCTGATGCCATAGCGAGAGGAGATATTGGATAATGACTAACAGTTCAGAATCACTTTTTACAAGAGCAAAGAAGGTCATGCCCGGTGGAGTAAACAGTCCGGTCAGGGCATATAAGTCAGTCGGTATGACGCCGCTATTCATAGATAGGGCAAAGGGCAACAGGATATATGACTCCGAAGGGCGAGAGTACATAGATTTTGTGGGTTCATGGGGACCTATGATACTGGGCCATGCTGATCCAAAGGTACTTGAGGCAATTCAAAAGCGTGCAGAGAAGGGCTTGAGTTTTGGTGCATGTACTGAAATCGAGGTGGAGCTTGCTGAACTTATTACATCTCACATATCTCATATTGAAATGATAAGAATGGTCAACAGCGGTACCGAGGCAGTAATGAGCGCATTGAGACTGGCCAGAGGATATACGGGAAGAGACAAAATCGTGAAATTTGCAGGCTGTTACCACGGACACAGTGATGCAATGCTGGTAAAAGCCGGTTCAGGAGCGATGACTTTTGGAGATCCAGACAGTTCAGGAGTTACCAGGGGTGCTGCCGAAGATACTTTGATGGCCGAATATAATGACCTGGAAAGCGTTGAAAAGCTGTTTGACATGAACAAAGGAACCATAGCGTGCATTATTGTTGAACCTGTGGCGGCAAACATGGGAGTTATTCCACCAGAAACAGGATTCCTGGAGGGTCTGAGGAAGATATGCGACAAAGAAGGGGCACTGCTCATTTTTGATGAGGTGATCACTGGTTTCAGACTGGCATTTGACGGCGCTGCAGGATATTTTGGCGTGACGCCGGATCTGGTTACATACGGAAAAATAATAGGAGGCGGAATGCCTGTCGGAGCTTATGGCGGAAGACGTGAGATCATGGAGAAGGTATCGCCTGTTGGCAGTGTATATCAGGCTGGTACGTTATCGGGAAATCCTATTGCCATGACAGCCGGAATCGTAACACTGACACAGCTTCTGGAAAATCCTGCAATCTATGACAATGTCAATGATATGGGCGGGTATCTGGCAGAAGGTTTGAGAAAGGCCACGGGAAATACTGTGAACCAGGCAGGCTCACTTTTGTGCATATATCATACTGACAAACCAGTAAGAAACTACGCGGATGCGTGCAGTGCAGACACGGGAGAATTCGCAGACGACTTTGCCAAGCTGATAGCGAAGGGCATATACACAGCGCCTTCTCAGTTTGAGGCGATGTTCCTTTCTAATGCATTTACAAAGGAAGATCTGGACCACACTATAGAAGTTTTCAGAACGATCAGGGAGGACTAACAGATGAAGGGCGTACTTATACTGGCTCACGGAAGCCGTGTAGAGGAAACAAAGAACACAATAAACCAGGTCACTGACATGGTAAGAAAAAATATAACAGATATGCCGGTGGAAATTGCATATATGGAATTTTGCGAAGAAAACATCGAACACGGCATCAAGACCCTGGCGGATATGGGTGTAACGGAGATAAAGGCAGTGCCGTATTTCTTGTTCGAGGGCATACATATTAGAAAAGACATACCGACAGAGATCGAGGAGATATTGAGAAAGTACCCGAACGTTACGGTAAAAATGGGCAGAACGCTGGGAGTTGACCAGAGGCTTGCGGATATTCTGACAGACAGAATACTGGAGGATTGATAAATTGACAGCTACAAGGAAAGAAAGATTGACGATTTCAATATCAGCGGCCCTTGCCTTTGCATTTGGAATAGTACCAACGGCAAGTGCGATGCATATAATGGAGGGTTATCTGCCTCCTGTTCACTGTATTGTCTGGGGTGTAGTCTGCGTACCGTTTTTGATTGCCGGCTATATATCTTTGAAAAAGACACTTAACCGCGACAGAAAGCTGATTACCATACTGGCTATGGCTGGTGCGTTCATTTTTGTCATATCATCCCTTAAGATACCGTCGGTAACAGGAAGCTGTTCACACATGACAGGTACTGGCCTGGGTGCAATACTTTTTGGTCCGTCATCAGTCAGCATACTTGGCATTATAGTATTGTTGTTTCAGGCAATTTTGCTGGCTCACGGCGGACTGACCACCCTCGGTGCCAACACATTCTCCATGGCGATAGCCGGCCCATTCGTAGCCTATGGCATATATCGTCTGGCTTTGGCATTAAAGGGCAACAAAAAAGTGGCAATCTTCCTGGCAGCAACTATAGGAGACGTATTCACTTACTGCGTAACGAGTTTCCAGCTTGCCATCGCTTACCCGTCAGAGGTAGGCGGAGTAATGGCCTCATTCCTGAAATTCCTGGGAGTTTTTGCACCTACCCAGCTTCCGCTGGCAGTAGTGGAAGGAATACTCACCGTAGTGATCGTGTTTGGGCTCGAATCATATGCAAAGCCTGAAATGATATCACTTGGATTTATGAAACGACGCAATGATGAAGAAACCATGGAAGAGACTGCCATAGCGGAGATGGAGGCCTGTGATGAAGAATAACAATAAAAGAACGGTGATAATACTGCTCATTATTGCGGCTGTGATCATTATCGTGCCGCTGGTAGTTCTGAAAGGTGCACAATTTGGAGGTTCAGATGATGCAGGGAGCAAAATGGTATCCCAGGTCAACAATGGCAGCTATACACCGTGGTTCACACCTGTCATAGAAAAACTCACAGGCGGAACGCTTCCTTCGGAGATGGAAACGCTGCTGTTCTGCATTCAGACAGCTATTGGAACCGCAATCATATTTTTCTTCCTAGGCAGGTTCTATGAGAGAAAGAAGCTGGCACGGGCGAAAATTGCAGAAACAAAAAAGAAAAGGGAAAGTAATGATAGTAGTAGATAAGCTGTGTTACCAGTCTAATTTAAGATATGTAAATCCCATGGAAAAGTTTGTATTCTCTATACTTACTCTAATTTTCTGTGTGGTAAGCAGATCTATAGTTATGGGAATTGCAGTTCTGATGCTTAACAGTATACTTACGGTGAAGGTTGGCGGCATATCAGGGAAAAGGTATACGAAACTCATGCTGATACCATTGGCATTTATCCTGATCGGTACTTTAGCTATCATAGTTAACTTCTCGACATATCAGCTGGATGCATTTGCAGTACCCATCGGTAAATGGTATATGACCGGCAGCTGGAACGGATTGCTCAAAGGATCACAGCTGATAGTCACTGCACTGGCAGCGATTTCATGCCTGTATTTTTTGTCGCTCAATACGACCATGACCGATATCATAGAAATCAACCGTAAGCTCCACATCCCGGAGTTGATGATAGAGCTGATGGTATTGATTTACAGATACATATTCGTACTACTCGACATAGCATACAGCATTTCCACGGCGCAGGATGCCAGGCTTGGCAACAGGGATTACAAAACATCTATGAAGTCATTCGGCAGCATGGTACAGGTGCTCTTTATCAGGTCTATGAAGCGTGCCAGATGCCTTTACGATGCCATGGAAGCCAGGTGCTATGAAGGAACGATACATGTACTTTCTGAGAACAGGCCGATGAGCAAAAAGAACGTCATAATGATTATAATTGTGGAACTTATATTACTCAGCTATACTTTGCTGATCAAAATATATGGAAACGGGGGTATGCTCTAATGGAAAAAGACGTAATAATCAAAGCAGACGACATATATTTTTCCTATGACGACGCGAAAACATATTCTCTGAACGGATTCAGCGTTGAAATAGAAAGAGGCCGGAAAGTGGCATTCATGGGTGCCAATGGGGGAGGTAAATCTACGTTTTTCCTTTGTCTTAACGGCATTAATGTACCTCGGAAGGGCAAACTTTATATAGAAAACAAAGAGATGTCTTACGGCAAAAAAGACCTGTTGAATCTGCGAAGCAAGGTCGGCATAGTGTTTCAGGACCCGGATAATCAGCTATTCTCGGCAAGCGTGTTTCAGGAAATTTCCTTCGGAGCACTGAACATGGGCATGAGTGAAGAAGAAACTAGAGCTGCTGTTGACAAGGTCATAGAGGATATGGAAATAAGCCACTTCAAAGAACGTCCCACACATTCACTTTCAGGAGGACAGAAAAAGCAGGTATCCATTGGAGACGTACTGGTAATGAATCCGAAGATAATCATCCTGGATGAGCCTGCATCATCACTTGATCCTAAGCATATATCGATAGTTAACAGAATAATCGACAAGCTTGTTGAAAGGGGAATAACCGTACTGATATCGACCCACGATGTGGATTATGCCTATGAGTGGGCTGATGATATCGCTGTTGTTCATAAGGGGAAGATGAGGGCATTTGGCCCGCCTGAGAAGGTATTTAGAGATGATGAACTGCTAAAAGAGACTAATCTGAAGAAGCCGGTAGTGCTGGAGCTGTTCGATAGTCTGATTCATAAGGGAATATTGTCAGCAGAGTTGCAGATGCCGCACGATCTAAACACTCTTGAAAAATATATAAGCAGCATATAGATGACTTAATTGTCACCTGTAATGCTGCTTTGTTTTATAGTCCTATGCTCAAAAGCTGTACGAACTGTTTGGCAGTTCTCGGGCTTCTGCCGCTGTTTCGAATGGCGAAAGCTTCTGCTCTATGGAAGAGCTCGTCCTTTCCCATATCTATGCCGTATTCTGCGGCCAGCTTTTCGACGATTTCCAGATACAGATCCTTTTCCGGCTTGGAGAAGGTCACTGTAAGCCCGAAACGGGCCGATAAACTCATCGTTTGCTGAAGTGTATCATTTAGATGTATATCGTTTCCATTACGTTCTTCAGCAGTTTCGCGGACCAGATGCCTGCGGTTGCTGGTAGCATATATGGCAATATTCTCAGAGTTGCTTGTGACATTGCCTTCCAGAATGCCTTTTAGGAAACAGAATGAATCATCTCCTGCATTGAAGCTCAGGTCATCTATAAAGAAAATGAACTTCAGCGGACTGTCGTAAAGCTGATCTATTATTTCTGGAATATCCTCAAGCTGTGATTTATCAAATTCAACCAGCCTTACCCCATGATCAGTAAAGGCATTGGCGCATGCTTTGATAGTGGAGGACTTGCCGGTGCCGGCATCTCCATACAACAAAACGTTGCTTGCTCTTTTACCAAATGCGAGGGCTTTGGTGTTTTCATAAACCAGATTACGCTCGCGCTCATATCCGTAAAGCTTGTCTATAGATTGAGAGTCAGCATTTTTTACTGGCTTCATTTGGCCATCGACGATCTTAAAAGCTCTATAACGTGCAAAAATGCCGTATCCTTTAGAAGGAATGGCATCCAGCATCTGATGATACTCAGATTTTAAATCTAATGGCGAATTGTCCCAATGAGGTAGGTAATTTACATAATCAATCAAATCAATAAGTTGAGGAGTTTTTAAATCTGACAGTTCCTGGAGAACTGCTAATTCCTCATCAAGACATTCGCATATAGAACGACTTATTATGGCATTTTTTGTCGTCTTTATCAAAAAGAAGTTTTCGTCTTCTTTGATAAACTCATTTACAAATTTGCTTAAATTTCCTCCCGCTTCATAAATAGCATTGGAAAAAGCCCCATAGCACCTTAATTGATCGTCTAAGGGGCTTTTTTCAATTGCATATAAAAGTTTTTGAAGGCTGGATACTACTGGAGTATCCAGTATGCTTCGAAAAACGGAGAGGGCATTTAGCTTATTATTCAGTTCGAATAACTTGTTATCTTTCATAATTACTCAACGGGTACCGTCCAACCCATGAAATCGTCTAACTTACCGATCTGAATGCCGTAGATGTAATCATACATCTGCTGCGCGATAGGACCGATCTTGTTATCGTTGATTATCATATTCTCTCCTTTATAGAGAAGTTCTCCAACAGGGGATACAATAGCGGCAGTTCCAGATGCAAACATTTCTTTCAGCTGACCATTATGGTAAGCATCTTCCAGTTCGTCGATGGAGATCTTTCTCTCACTGACCTTGATTCCTTTTTCCTTGCAAAGTGCAATGATGGAATCTCTGGTGATTCCAGGGAGTATTGAACCGTTTAGTTCACTGGTCACTACCTCGTCGCCAATAACAAAGAATGCATTGGCAGCTCCGATTTCTTCTATATATTTCTGCTCATGTCCATCCAGCCAAAGTATCTGTTCATAGCCTTTTTCATGAGCGATTTCCTGCGCTTTTAATGAACCGCCGTAATTGCCTCCACACTTAGCTTCGCCTGTGCCGCCTTTGACAGCTCTTACATAAACATCTTCCACATACATCTTTGTCGGTGCAAGTCCATGCTCAAAGTATGGCCCAACAGGACTTAAGATGATCATGAATTTATAAGTGTCTGATTTCCTTACACCCAGGAATGCTTCATCTCCAAAGATGAAAGGTCTGATGTAAAGGGCAGTACCTTCACCTTCAGGTATCCAGTCCTGATCTACTTTTACAAGTGCTTTGATGGCTTCAACGAAAAGTTCTTCGTCTACTGCAGGAATGCACAGTCTGTCATTAGTTCTATTAGTCCTCTTGGCATTCATGTCAGGGCGGAAGAGCTGAACTCTTCCGGCAGCTGTCTTATATGCCTTCAAACCTTCAAACATTTCCTGTCCGTAATGAAGTACGACTGATGCAGGTTCTAGAGTTATTGGTCCGTAAGGCACTATTCTGCCATTGTTCCAGCCGTGCTTAGTATCATAGTCCATGATGAACATGTGATCGGTAAATTCAGTACCGAATCTCAATCCCTTGGCACTTGGCTTCTTCTTGGGATGTTCATTCTTAGTTACAGGAAATTCATATTTCATATTTGGTCCCTCTTTTCACATTGTGTGTTATTACTATACTTTTTAGAATTATGTAATTATACTACTGCAAAAATTGTATGCTGTCAACAACTTATCTCAAAAATTATTGGTTGTTTAGACAAAAATACAAAATGTACTTTTCTCTTGCATACATTGAAAAATATGGTAAAATAGATAAAGTGTTTAATTTAATATCAGGGCGGTGAATAAGAGGAGTAACCGGATGACCCTTTACAGAGAATGAGATCCGAGGCTGAGAGATCTCCAAGGCAGTGGCCGAGCGAAGGTAGCTTAGGAGTCCTGACACAATTGAGAGCCATGTGGCGCAGTATTTGCAAGCATGGAACAAAGGTGGTACCGCGGAATATTTCGTCCTTTGCATGTAAAAGTGCAGAGGATTTTATTTTATACTTTGCGCCGGTAAAGCAATTATCAGAAGATAATCATTGAAAGGAAACAAACCATGGAGAAAAATTTAGCAAAAACATACGATCCTAAACAATTTGAGGACAGGATCTATAAAATGTGGGAAGACAGCGGTTCGTTCAGAGCAGAGGTGGATCATGACAAGAAACCGTTCACCATTGTTATGCCGCCTCCAAATATCACTGGCCAGCTGCATATGGGACATGCGCTTGACCAGACATTGCAGGATGTACTGACAAGGTGGAAGAGAATGCAGGGCTACAGCGCTCTTTGGCTTCCGGGGTCAGATCATGCCAGCATAGCTACTGAAGTTAAGGTAGTAAATAAGATAAGAGAAGAAGAGGGCCTTGAGAAAGAGGACCTTGGACGTGAAGAATTCCTGAAACGCGCATGGGCATGGAAGAAGGAATACGGTGGAAGGATAACTCGTCAGTGCAGAAAACTTGGCGACTCATGTGACTGGAGCCGCGAGAGATTTACCATGGACGAGGGCTGCAGCAAGGCTGTAAGGACTTTCTTCGTCAAACTGTATAAGAAAGGTCTGATCTACAAAGGGAACCGCCTGATAAACTGGTGTCCAAGCTGTGGAACTTCTTTATCTGACGCAGAAGTAGAGCATGAAGACAAGAATGGACTTTACTGGTACTTTAGATATCCTGCAGCAAAGGAAGGCGGCAAGGATATGGTAGTTGCCACATCAAGACCTGAAACAATGTTTGGAGATGTTGCAATTGCTGTAAATCCTAGCGATGAAAGATATAAGGATATGGTTGGACAGATGGTAATCCTGCCGCTGGTAGGCAAAGAAATCCCTATCATAGCAGATCCATATCCAGACCAGGAAAAAGGAACAGGTGCTGTAAAAATCACACCGGCTCACGACCCTAACGACTTTGAGGTCGGAGAGAGAAACAATCTGGAGGTTTTGTCCTGCATAAACCTGGATGCCACTATGAATGAGCTTGCAGGAAAATATGCCGGAATGGACCGTTACGAATGTAGAAAACAGTGGGTAGCAGACCTGGATGCGGCCGGTTACCTGGTAAAAACAGAGAACATGGTAATTCCTGTAGGAGAATGCTATAGATGTCATACCGTAATCGAGCCAATGCTTTCAGACCAGTGGTTCGTTAAGATGGAAGAGCTGGCAAAACCAGCTATAGAGGCTGCGGAATCAGGTAAGCTTAAGCACGTTCCAGACAGATTCCAGAAGACATATCTGCACTGGCTATATGAAATCAGAGACTGGTGTATTTCCAGACAGCTCTGGTGGGGACACAGAATCCCTGCGTGGTATTGCGATGACTGCGGAGAAGTTATCGTAACTGAAGAAGATCCGACAAAGTGTCCTAAGTGCGGCAGCACTCATATCCATCAGGATGAAGATGTGCTGGATACATGGTTTTCATCTGCACTTTGGCCATTCTCAACTTTAGGCTGGCCGGATAAAACTGAAGATCTTGATTATTTCTATCCTACAGATGTACTGGTAACAGGATATGACATCATATTCTTCTGGATCGTAAGGATGGTATTCTCAGGCTGTGAGGCTATGGGAGAACCGCCGTTTGAATACGTATACGTTCATGGCCTTGTAAGAGATGCCCAGGGCCGTAAGATGAGTAAGTCACTTGGAAACGGCATAGATCCCCTTGAAGAGATAGATAAATACGGAGCAGATGCTTTGAGGTTCATGCTCACTACAGGAATCACACCTGGTAACGATATGAGATATCAGGATGAAAGAATGATAGCCGCAAGAAACTTTGCCAACAAGCTTTGGAATGCTTCAAGATTTGTCATCATGAACATCGAAGATGAAGATGGCAATTTCAAAGAGATGGCTAAGTGCTGTTCGGACTGCTGTGGCATGGCCTGTGGTGATACCACAGATTTCAGCAACATTGCTCTACGCGATGAGGACAAGTGGATAATCAGCAGGATCAATGATGCAGTTGGATATGCCACTGATGCTATGGATAAATTCGATCTTGCCCTGGCAGGACAGAGGATATACGACCTGATTTGGAACGAGTACTGCGACTGGTATATAGAGATCGTCAAGAAACGTCTATGGGGCGATGACGAAGAGGATAAGAAGGTTGCAAGATTCGTACTGGTAATGGCACTTAAGAATATGCTTGAGATGCTGCATCCATTCATGCCGTTCATTACAGAGGAAATCTGGAGCTATCTGCCGCATTCAAACTGTGAGAAGGAGAACAATCCAAATGGATTCCTGATCAGTGCTAAATGGCCGGAAGTAAGCGAAAAAAGACACTTTGAGGCTGAAGAGAACAAACTGCAGATGGCGATGGAGGCAATAACTGCAATCAGAAACATCAGGGCAGAGGCTGAAGCTGCGCCGTCAAAGAAACTGACTGCGGTAATCATGGCAGAAGGCAAGGAACTGGAGACTATAAAGGCCGGAGAAAGATATATCAAAGATCTGGCTAACATTACAGATATTACATTTATTACAGACAAGAAGGATGCTCCTTTGGATGTAATGTCAGCTGTAATCGCCGGTGCACAGATATTCATACCTTTAGACGAACTTGTAGATTATGATGCGGAACTTGAGCGTCTGACAAAAGAGCAGGATCGTCTGACCAAGGAAGTCGAAAGGGTGGACAAGAAGCTTTCCAACCAGGGATTCATAGCAAAAGCTCCTGAAAAGGTAGTTGAAGAAGAGAAGACCAAGAAGACTCAATATGAGGAAATGCTGGCCAAGGTCGTGGAACAGCTTGCAACAGTAAAGGAAAAGGTCGGGAAATAAATGGGTGCTATAGATAAAATCCATGAGTTTGAACGATTTGGGAGCGTGCTTGGCTTAGAACGAATGAATATCATCCTGGATAAGCTGGGCAATCCTCAAGACGATATGAAGGTGATACATGTAGCTGGGACCAATGGCAAGGGATCAATATGTAAGTATATATATGAGGTCCTTAGGGCTGCCGGTTACAGCGTTGGCCTATATACATCACCTTTTCTTGAGGTTTTCAATGAGAGAATAGAGGTTGACGGTAATTATATTACGGACAACGAACTGGACGAGTATACTGATATAGTTCTGGCTAAGTCCAGGGAGATGGTTGAGGAGGGTTACGACTCACCGACAGAGTTCGAAATAGTTACTGCCATTGCATTTCTTTACCTCCGCGATAAGCATTGCGACTACGTAGTGCTGGAGGTGGGTTTAGGCGGAAGAGGCGACTCCACGAATGTGGTAAAGGAGCCTCTTTGCTCTGTAATTGCATCGATTTCTCTTGACCATACAGACAGACTCGGCGATACCATTGCCAAGATAGCTTTTGAAAAGGCCGGCATCATCAAGGAAGGGTGCCCGGTAGTTATCAATTCTGACAAAGAAGACGCTAAGGAAGTATTCAGAAGCAAAGCTGAAGAGATGCATGCTGAATTGTTCGATGCGACATTAGTTAAGCCGGAGATCAAAGAAGAGACATTGGAAGGCTGTATCTTCAGCGAGGAGATACTTGGTACCATATATGATGACATCGAGATATCCATGGCAGGAGATCATCAGGTAAGCAATGCTACAGCAGCTCTTTATGCCTTGACCTTAATGGAACAGCAGGGCAAAGTTGCTATCAGCATGAAAGCAATAAGCGAAGGCATGAAAAAGGCCAAGCAGATAGGTCGCTTTGAGATAATGAGCAGAGAACCTTTTGTTATAATAGACGGTGCGCATAACCCAGACGGCTCTTTGAGCCTGAGAAAGACTGTGAATGCTCATTTTGCAGGGAAAAAGATACTGATGATCGTTGGGATCCTTGCAGACAAAGACGTTGAGGACGTCTTAGATAACTTCTGCGCTATAACCACTGATTTTGTCGCAACTCAGCCGCAAAATCCAAGAAAGATGAATGCGTCGGAACTTGCCGAAAAAATGTATGCAAAAGGCGCAAAATGTTATATAATGGAAACACCGAAAAAAGCGGTAGATTACGCCATTGCTCACAGTAATGATTACGACCTGATTTTATTTGCAGGTTCGCTTTACTTGATAGGTGAAGTAAGAACACTGCTAAGAGGTATTTTATAATAATGAAAAAGGTAATATTATTCTATAATCCATACTCCGGAAGCGGAGTGTTCAAGAACAACCTGGATCGCATAGTCGAACGCTATCAGAACGCAGGTTTTCTTGTGGTGCCGCTGCGTGCAGCCTATGGACAGGCTGTTAACGATTATCTTGCGGGACTGGATAAAGAGACTTATCAGGATGATTATTTCCAGATAATCGCTGCAGGCGGCGATGGAACAATCAATGTGTGCGTCAACGCGATGATAAGAAACAATATTGATTTGCCATTAGCAGTATTTCCTGCAGGAACGGCAAATGATTTTGCTTATTATTTCAACATATCAAATGATATTGAAGATATGCTGGATATAGCTTTGAGCGGAAACTATACGCATGCGGATGTAGGAACTGTTAATGATAAATATTTCATTAATGTGGCGGCAATGGGACAGGTGGTAGATGTCAGTCAGAAGACTGACCCGACCTTGAAAAATACCATAGGTGTGCTGGCATACTATCTCAAGGGTCTTTCTGAGGTGCCTAATCTTAAGCCGATAAAGGTTACTCTGAAAACTCCTGAAAAGACGTATCATGAAAAGATGTACTTTATGGTAGTAATGAATGGAAAATCGGCAGGCGGTTTCAAGAAGATATCGCCGAATTCAGAGATAAACGATGGAATGCTTGATGTTATGCTGTTCAGGAGTTTGAAAATTTATGAAATGCCGCAGCTTTTCATGATGATTCTACAGGGACAGCATCACCGCAGCAAGAAAGTGCTGAATTTTAAGACGTCAGATCTTATAATTGAATGCGATGCGGATATGCCAACCGATATTGACGGTGAACATGGTGAAAAATTCCCACTGCAGTTTGGGGTTTTGCATAACAGATTGCGAGTTTGCACTAAAGAAGACAACATGGGGGAATAGAATGAGTGGTTGTAAAACATGGATGAGAATGAGCCAGACTGACGATTATGATAGACTGGTAAAGTTCTTTGTTGAAAATGAACTTGAATTTGATGGCGACGAGGAAGTTGATACAGATATAATCAAATGCTACAAAGTGACTGTGGATGGTGATAAACTTGCAGGAGCCGTAGTCCTTGCGAAGCGCGAGGGCAGATATATAATCGACGGATTGGCAGTCGATCAGGAATACAGAAAACACAAAATCGGCAAAATAATGCTGAATAAAGTAATAGAACAGGTAAAGGAACTTGGGGGCAGCGAAGTGTACCTGGTTGCACGAGCACCAGGTTTCTTTAAAAAGAACGGCTTTAAAGCCATTGATCCCGCAGGGGCACCGAATTTTTTTGAATGCAAGCAGTGCCCGCAGTACAATGTCAACTGTCATCCGGAAGTGATGAAAACAGTAATCGCTTGATTTACAGGAGGATGGATGGATTACGATAGGATTTTACAGGGAATACTGGACATCGGTGAAGAAATGGTCGTTTGCGGAGCGGAAGTCAGTCGTGTAGAGGGGAGCATATTCAGAATGTGCGAAAGCTATGATATGCATCGTGTAAACGTCTTTATTATCACGTCCAATATCCAGGTGACACTGGAAGCACCTGATGGTCGCATATTGACTCAAATCAGGTGTATTAAGAGATATGACGTAAACTTTGACAGGCTGGATTACTTAAACAATCTTTCCAGATACGTATGCGATAAGAAACCTGATGTGGCCGAGCTTCGCATGAAGTTCGATGAGGTCCTGAATCGAAAGAAACAGGCATCTTATGTCAAATTTGCAGGAGCAGTAATGGTCGCAGGCGGTTTTACCGTTTTCTTCGGTGGAGGCGTTTTGGATGTTATTGCAGCATCGCTGATGGGAATCCTGGTAGTGACCATGGAGAAAATACTTATTTCTAGAGAAACCAATCAGCTGGTATATAATTTCGTGGTATCTTTCATAGGCGGCATGCTGGCTATGTTTATGGTCAGGATCGGACTTGGAACCAATGTGGACAGAATAATGATGGGTGGAATAATGTTGCTCATACCGGGCATAGCCTTGACCAATGCAGTCAGAGATATGCTGATTGGAGATATAGCTTCAGGCCTTCTGCGGCTGGTAAATGCTTTACTGGTTGCAGCATCTATAGCCTGCGGATTTGCGTTGGCATTGATACTGCTGGGAGGTGTGCTATGATTAATAGTGAAATAATCCAGCTGGCAGCAGCTTTTGTCGGTTCACTGGGATTCGCATTGATATTAAAAATCAAAGGTAAGCAGATATTTTACGCCGGAATAGGCGGTATGCTGACATGGATGGTATATCTGATCGCGTATGATTATCTGCAGAGTTACTTTGTGTCAAACTTTATCGCGGCGGTCTTTGTGGCCATCTTCGCGGAAGTAATGGCAAGGATAAACAAAGCTCCGGCTACAATATTCCTGACGGCGGCAGCAGTGCCATTGATACCGGGAGCCAATTTGTATAACATGATGTACGGGCTGGTAATTCAGAATAAGACAATGGCGCAGACAAACGGCATGACTGCGTTGGTCATAGCGCTGGCGATTTCAGTAGGCTTTGTAGTCATAGCCGTAATAAATAAGTATTTAAACAGATTGAAAAGGTTTGCCAGATAACGGCATCTTTCAAATATAAGAAGTTGATTAATTGAGTAAAAATGAAAAGGGGAAGATCAAATTGTTAAAGAAAAAGCTAGTTATAATTACATTGATTGTCATGGTATCTCTGGTAATGATACCAGGTAGCGCATTTGCGGGGACAGATGACACTACACCAACGGATCCGACTGATCCAACAAATCCAGCAGAACCGGTAGTGACGGAACTTATAGTAACAGGCGCCGCGCATACCAGCGTGATCAACAGGTACAGCACTGTGCAACTGGTCGCTAACGAGGAAGTTACGTGGAAGTCCAGTAATAAAAAAATCGTATCGGTATCAAGCTCCGGTAAGGTAAAGGCAAAGAAATATGGTACTGCTTACGTTACAGCTACTGCGCAGGATAAAACCTATAAAGACTTCAAGTTCATCGTCGGCAAGAAGGTAAGCAAGATCACTTTGAAAGGTAAGACAAAGAGAATATCCAAGCTTAAGAGCACTAAGCTTACGGCAAAGGTAAGCCCGTACAATGCAACAATAAACAAGATCAAATGGACATCAAGTAATTCCAAGGTGGCATCGGTCAGCAGCAATGGCGTAGTAAAGGGCAAGCGCGGTGGCTCGGCCACTATTATTGCTTCCAGCAAAGACGGCTCTGGAGTAAGCAGCTCCTATGATATCAATGTAGTATCTGTGGATACAAACAAAGTTATGGTAGTAGCGCACAGGGGTCTTTCGTCAGTTGCACCTGAGAATTCATTACCGGCCTTCCAGTTGGCAATAGCAGCAGGATTCAGCGGTGTTGAATGTGATATATGGCCATCCGAAAGAGCAAGCGATGGATCCTTTGATTTATACATCAACCATGATGATTCGCTGAAGAGAATGTGCAATTACAATAACAGCATTACTAATATGACAGTGAGCGAAATAGAATCAGCTCAGGATTCGGGAAGCCTGGCAATCGTTAATGGCAATGGCCAGTCTAAATATGGACATCAGAGACTTATAACCTTGAGCCAGTATCTGAGCCTGTTCCAGAACAGTAATGTATTTCCGGAAATAGAAATAAAGAGCAGCAAATATGAAAGTGAATCCAACGAGGAAATAGCAAGTAAGCTATGCAGTACATTGAACAGCTATGGTCTGCTCGGCAAGGCTCACATCACAAGCTATTCCTATGACAAGTTAAAGGCAGTGAACGACGTCGCAAGGACATATGGTGTTACGGCAAACACTTATTATCTGACGTCGAAACATCCATCGTATAATGTAAAGAAGGATATCAACAGGGCAGCATCAGTAGGATGCTCTGGGATTTTCATGAGCTACACTGATTTGAGCGATGATGTCCTGGCATATGCACAGCAGGTAGGCGTTACTAAAGTAGGCACATGGGTAATAGATGATGCTAAGACGGCAGAATCCTATGTGGACAGATATTATACTAAAGGACTGGTCGAAGTAACGACTAATTGTGAACTAGTTGATTGATCATAAGGGGCTGAGCTTATTATGATATTTCCTTGTAACAGTTCAAGCCGTTGTGATATAATATTACAATCAAACATTAAGTATTATAAGGAGTGATAAAATGTTTAACAAAGATGCAACAGATAACAGTACCTACAATGTAGATAACTACGAGTTTATCAAAAAGACTTCACCTACAGTTGGAGGACTGATCGAACAAGAGTACAACAGACAGAAAAACAATATCGAGCTTATTGCCTCCGAGAATTACTGCTCAGAAGCAGTTCTCGCAGCATGTGGAAGCTGCCTTTCATGGAAATATGCAGAAGGATATCCACAGCTGGACAGAAAATCAGGAAACAAGGGCAGATACTACGGCGGAACCAAGTATGTAGATCAGCTTGAGGAGTATTGCTGTAACAAGTGGAGAGAAGTCTTTAATACAGACTACCATGTAAATGTTCAGCCACATAGTGGTTCACAGGCAAACTTCGCGGCATATAAAGCTTTGATCAATCCTGGCGATACTATTTTATCACTGAGCCTTGACAACGGCGGACATTTGACACACGGCTCATCCGTTAACTTCAGTGGAAAACTTTACAATATGGTATTCTACGATGTAGACGAAAGAGGATACATCGATATGGATGACGTTCGTAAGAAAGCACACGAGTTCAAACCACAGCTGATACTGACAGGTGCAAGCGCTTACGCAAGAATCATAGATTTCAAGGCTTTCTCGGAGATTGCCAAGGAAGTAGGAGCATACTTCATGGTAGATATGGCACACATTGCAGGACTAGTTGCTGCAGGCGAGCATCCAACTCCATTCGGCTATGCGGATATCGTTACAACGACTACTCATAAAACTTTGAGAGGACCTAGAGGCGGTTTGATCTTTGGTAAGCCAGAGCTTGCAAAGAAAATAGACAGCGCAGTATTCCCTTATGCACAGGGCGGTCCTTTGGAGCACATCATTGCCGGCAAGGCAGTTTGCGCTGAAGAGGCTTTGAAGCCTGAGTACAAAGAGTACGCTCATCAGGTAGTAGTAAACTGCAAGGCTTTCAGCGAAGAATTCATCAGACTGGGCTATAAGGTAGTAACAGGCGGAACTGATAACCACGTATTCCTGTTAGACCTGTCAGAGTTCCCATTCAGCGGAAGAGACCTTCAGGACAGGCTTGATGAAGTAGGTATCACACTGAATAAGAATGCGGTTCCTAATGATCAGCGTTCACCTATGCAGACAAGCGGCGTTAGAATCGGTACTGCACCGATGACGACAAGAGGCTACAAGGAAGACGATTTCATCAAAGTAGCAAGAAGAATAGACGAAGTTATTAAGGAATTGGCTAAGGAAAATAAATAGTAATGAGAATTATTTTAGACGGAATGGGTGGCGATGATGCACCAGTTTCTATTATAGAAGGTGCAATAGCTGCTACAGCAGAAATAAGCGACGATGACGATATTGTTATTGTCGGAAAAGAAGATATTATATGCGAATGCCTGGAAAAATACAGCTATAAAGGTTCGCAGATTTCGGTTGTGAATGCTGAAGAGGTGATCACAAACGATGAAGCGCCTGTAAAGGCAGTAAGACATAAAAAGGATTCGTCAGTAGTACGTGGCATTACCATGGTCAAAGAAGGCGATGGAGATGTATTTATTTCTGCAGGCAGTACAGGTGCTATCCTGGCAGGAGGACTGCTGATACTGGGACGTATAACAGGTATAGACAGACCAACTCTTGCTGCGGTTTATCCAGTCATTGGAAGTGAACCTTCCCTGCTGACTGATACCGGTGCCAATGCTGAATGCAAAGCAAAGAATCTGCTGGAGTTCGGTGTTATGGGAAGCATTTACATGCAGAGCGTACTGGGGCGTCAAAACCCTACAGTAGGTTTGGTAAACAACGGTACCGAGGCTGGCAAGGGCACGCCTTTGACAAAGGAAGCGTATGCTTTGATGGAGCAGAGCAATCTGAACTTCATTGGAAATGTTGAGACCAGAGATCTGCAGAATGCTATTTGTGATGTTATCGTTACAGATGGATTCACAGGCAATGCCATTGTCAAATTGACTGAAGGCATGGGACTCATGGTTCTCAGGGAGCTTAAGAAAAGATTCCTTTCGACTTCCAAATCCAAACTGGGAGCATTACTGCTGAAAGACCAGCTGTCTCAAATAAAAAAAGAATTCAATTACGCAGAATATGGTGGCGCCCCTATCCTTGGGGTCAAAGGGGCGCTGCTTAAAATGCATGGCTCATCAGATGCGCTTGCTGTGAAGCAGACAATCATGAAAGCTATACCTTACGTTGAGGAAGATGTAGTCGGAACAATTGAACGAGCCATGGAGAATGTACAGGAGATGGTAGGGGATGAATAATTCCAAATTCGAAACCATAATCAAGTATAGTTTTAATGATAAAGGGCTTTTGGATAAAGCCCTTACTCATAGCTCATATTGTAGAGAGAATAACATGGATTCTAGTCAAAGTAATGAAAGACTGGAATTCCTGGGTGATGCTTTTTTGGATGCCATAGCCGGAACTGAGCTTTATAAAAGGCTTTCGTCTGTTAACGAAGGCAGGCTCACTAAGACTAGAGCTTTGGTGGTATGCGAAAAGTCATTGGCTGAAGTGGGAACTCGTTTGAAAATAGGCGAGTTTCTTAATATGGGCAACGGAGAAGAGCGCTGCGGCGGTAGACATCGGGAATCAATAGTTGCCGATGCTATGGAAGCCGTAATAGGCGCGATTTTTCTTGACAGCGATTATGAAACCACGCGAGACTTTGTGCTACGGGAGTTTAATGCGATAATAAATGACGCTCTCGCGGGCAAACTCTTTGCAGACTATAAGACACAGATACAGGAAATTCTGCAGAGTGCAGGAACGGCTCCGCTCATCGAGTATAAGCTCGACAGAGAAGAAGGACCTGATCACGACAAGACTTTTTACGTTCACCTGGTGTGCGACGGCAAGAAGCTTGGCGCAGGAATAGGAAAGAGCAAAAAAGAAGCAGAACAAAATGCTGCGAAAGCATCATTAGAGGGAGGATACATATAGATGTATTTTAAGCGGTTGGAAATGCACGGGTTCAAGTCGTTCGCTGAACCTGTAGTCATAGAATTCCACGAAGGCATAACATGTATTGTCGGGCCTAACGGCAGCGGCAAGAGCAATATCAGCGATGCAATCAGGTGGGTCCTTGGAGAACAAAGTCCAAAGGCTCTGCGTGGCGGCAAAATGGAAGAAGTAATATTCAACGGAACTGAAAACCGCAGACCGAGAGGAATGGCTGAGGTTACTCTTGTAATTGATAATTCAGCTGGAATATTGAAAATCGATTACAACGAGGTAGCAATAACCAGACGTATGTACAGATCAGGTGAAAGTGAGTATCTGATCAATAATAATGCCTGCAGACTTAAGGATATCCGTGAACTTATTATGGATACAGGTATAGGCGTCGACGGCTATTCGATCATTGGACAGGGTAAGATCGCCGATATCGTAAGCAATAAGCCGGAAAGCCGCAGAGAAATCTTTGAAGAAGCTGCCGGCATAGTTGCATATAAGAGCAGAAAAGCAGAAGCAGAGAAAAAATTAGATACGACTAAAGGAAATTTGGAGCGTATAGATGATATAGTTGGCGAAATCGAAGGACGTATAGATGGACTTCGATCTGACAGTGAAAAGGCCAAGCGTTATTTGGAATTGAAGGATCGCTATAAAGACCTGGAAATCAATATTACTCTCAGAAATATTGAAAATGCCGACAAGAGAAATGCACAGTACAAGGGAGATATTTCAGAATTTGAGGGCAAGATCAGGTTTATCAGAGAGAATAAAAGATCTGTAGATATTGAATCTGCAGCAGCTCAGGACAGGAATTCCACATTGGACAGACTTTCTAATGAAGCTCATGATAAGCTTTTGAGGAAGGTTGAAGATATCAGCAGAATAACCAGTGCGAGCCAGATCAACGAAGAACGACTGGCTAATATCGAGAGAGACGAAAAGCGTATCAACGATGAAATCACAGAGCTGAAGGGCAAAGAAAAAGATTCAGCGGATGAAATCGAAAAGCTCAGAGCAGAGCACGACGAGATACTGGCTAAAACTCATGATGCGGAGAATGACCTGCAGGAAAAGATTTTTGAGTACAATCAGCTGACTTCGGATACGTCTGGTTTTGCTGACACTATCGACCAGGGCAATGACAGGATGTTCAATCTGCACAGTGAGGCGGAGTCAAAGAAGAGCGAGGCCAAGAGCATCGAAAGCTACAGGTCTACCCTTGAAAAACGTCAGAAGCAGTTAAAAGAAGAAACGGGAACGGCATCGAAAAATATAGATACGATCAATACACAGCTGCGCGATGCGGAAGCTGAATTTAAAGATGCCAATGATACAAGCGAGAGAATAGAAGCTGAAATCATTGAAAAAGTAAGAAGAAACAACGAACTGATCAGCCAGCAGAGTGGCTTACGGTCAAAAATAGAGGATAACAAGATCAAGACCAGCCAGATGGAAGCCAGAAAGACTGCCATCGAGGAAATGGAAAGCAACTATGAAGGCTATAATTATGCAGTCAAGTATATAATGAAGTCTGGTCTCACAGGTATTGAAGGCGTTGCCGCTGAACTTATGAAGGTGCCCGATGGCTTTGAAACAGCCATAGAGACGGCTATGGGTGCAACTATGCAGAATATAATCTGCAGAGATGACGAATGTGCAAAGACGGCAATAAATGCTTTGAAGCATAACAAAGTAGGAAGACTTACGTTCCTGCCGGTCGCATCGATAAAGGGCAGAAGAGCCAATGCAGATCCGAGGTTTTCGGAGATTGAAGGATTTAAGGGGCTGGGCGTTGACCTTGTCGAATTCGACAGGAAATATCAGAATATATTCGACTATCTGCTGGGTAGAGTGGCAGTAGTTGCCGACATGGATACAGCGATCAAGATGTCCAAGATGACAGATACCGGTTTGCGTTTCGTCACTCTTGAGGGTGAAGTAGTCAATGCCAGCGGTGCAATAACCGGTGGCAGATACAAGAATAATACTGCTAACCTGCTGGAGAGAAAGAATGAAGTAGCAAAGCTTGAAAACGATATCAAGCTGAGAGAGCATGATCTGGAAACTCTGAAAGCAAAGATGGAAGATACCAGTAGCGAAATCGAAGGTATTGCCAGGACCTTGAGCAAGTTTAATACCGACAAGAGTGAAAGCGACCTTAAGGTAGCAACACTGAGAGGAAAAATCTCGACTTTGAAGTCTAACCTTAAGGACAATGAAGGAAGCCTGGATAAGAATAACTCAGAGCTGGAATCTATCAGCAGAGAATTGTCAGAGGCAGAAGACATGATTGCCAGACTTATTGCTGAATCCAAGGCTGCAGAGGATGAAATGAACAGGATCAGCAAGGAAGTCGAAACGGCTATGGCTGATTATGACTCAATAAAAGACGACATAGAGAAGGCCAATAAGGCGATAACTGACAGCAGAATTTCTGTTAACAAGTGGGAAGGCCGGAAGACCAGCAACGAGACGATTTTGAATCGCGCGAAGAATGATATAGATGATCTACAGAGTCAGATCAACGAAAGGGAAAGCCAGCTTTTGGATATCAGTAAAGAACGCAATCAGATGATGTTCGGAGATACTGATTCCGAGGCACAGCTTACGACTCTGGAGCAGGAAAGAAAGACTCTGGATGACTATATCACAGAGATAGCTAAGGAAAAGAAAGAACTTGCAGAGCACATCGCTGAAATTACAGACAGTGTTCAGGCTGCAGAAAATGAAATCAATTCATATCAGGATCAGAAATATCAGCTGGAAATCAAGATGGCTAAGAACGAGACACAGATGGATACTATGAAGGACAAGCTCTGGGATGAGTTTGAAATATCATACGTTCAGGCCATGGATTTCAGGCGTGACGATTTTGCCATGACATCCTCAACAAAGGAATGCCGTGACATAAAGACCGAGATGAGAGAACTGGGTGATATCAACGTCGGTTCCATCCAGGAATATGATACGGTAAGCGAAAGGTATAAATTCCTGACAGATCAGCGCTCGGACGTACTGACCGCTATGAATGAGCTGGAAGGCATCATCAGCGACATGGACAGCACGATCACAAGAACGTTTAAGGATAACTTTGATCAGGTCGAAGACAGCTTTGAGAGAGTGTTCAGAGAACTGTTCGGAGGCGGAAGCGCTGAACTCAGGATGGAAAACGAGAATGATCCACTTGAGTCCGGTATCGATATAGTAGCTCAGCCACCTGGCAAGAAGCTGCAGAATATAAACCTGCTGTCAGGCGGAGAGAAAACAATGACAGCCATTGCTTTGATGTTTGCCGTACTGCGTGTCAAGCCGACACCATTCTGCATTCTTGACGAGGTAGAGGCAGCGTTGGACGATGAAAACATCGACAGATTCTCCAATTACCTGAAAAACTATGGGGAGACACAGTTCGCGCTGATAACTCACCAGAAGGCAACTATGGAGCATGCAGACGTTTTATACGGTGTAACTATGCCTGAGCATGGAATTTCCAAGGTACTCAGCCTGAGAATGGGAGATTACGATCCAAACGAATACACTAACTAGGGCGGTTGCATTTATATTGTAATTAATATACAATGGTACCAATCAAATTGAAATAGAGGTAAACATGTCAATAACAAAGGAAAAGAAGGGCTTTTTTGGCCGTTTGTCAGAGCGTATCGGCGATGTGCTGATGATGAGACCGCAGATCGATGAAGACCTGATGGATGACATCGAGGAAATACTTATCACATCTGACATAGGTATGGAGACTACTGAGAAGATCATGGATCAGCTCAGAACGTACATCAAAGACAACATGGTCACTATGCCGGAAAACGTAAAGAAGGGCCTGGCAAACATAATAGCGGAAATCATGGATAAAGGGGAGCGGAACAAGCTTAACGATGCGACCCCTCTTATTATAATGATGATCGGGATCAATGGCGGCGGTAAAACCACATCCATAGCCAAGCTGGGATATAAGTTGAAGAACGAAGGTAAAACAGTTATGTTCGCTGCAGCCGATACGTTCAGAGCGGCAGCTGGTGAGCAGCTGACTATCTGGGGAGACCGCATAGGCGTAAACACCGTAATGCATCAGGAGGGCGCGGACCCAAGTGCAGTCTTATACGATGCCATACAGTCAGCTAAGGCAAAGAATATAGATGTTTTGATATGCGATACAGCAGGAAGACTGCAGACCAAGAAGAATCTTATGGCAGAGCTTGAGAAGATGAACAAAGTCGTTTCGAGAGAATATCCTGAAGCGGCAAGAGAGACTCTGCTGATTTTGGATGCGACCAACGGAAAGAATGCAATTTCTCAGGCTAAGGAATTCAATGAGGTAGCCGAGCTGACAGGCGTTGTAATAACAAAGCTTGATGGTACAGCAAAGGGTGGCATTGCCATCACCATAGCTGATGAATTTGATATGCCGATAAAGTTTATTGGAGTTGGAGAGAAAATCGAAGACATAGAAGAATTCGATCCAGCGGTATTTGCGGGAGGTATTTTTAATGAGTAAACCAATCGTAGCCGTGGTAGGAAGACCAAACGTCGGAAAATCGACGTTTTTTAACAGAATAGTAGGTAAGAGAGTATCTATTGTAGAAGATACGCCGGGAGTTACCCGTGACAGGATCTATTCCGAAGCGGAGTGGAACGGTATCAACTTTGGATTGATAGATACAGGAGGAATAGAGCCTGCAAGCAACGATATTATTTTGTCGCAGATGCGTGAACAGGCGCAGATCGCCATGGATATGGCGGATGTTATCGTGTTCATGGTAGATGGCAAGGAAGGCATGACTTCTGCAGATGAAGAAGTGGCTAACATGCTCAGACGTACAGGTAAGAAGGTTATCCTTCTGGTAAACAAAGTGGACAATCCATCGAAACCGCCTGATACTCTGTATGACTTCTATCAGCTGGGCATAGGTGAGCCTGTACCGGTTTCATCGGCCAATAAGCTGAACCTTGGCGATGTATTAGACGAGATAGTTGAGAACTTTCCGCAGAACAGTGATGAGGAAGATGAGGATACTATAAAGCTTGCAGTAATTGGAAAACCAAACGTAGGAAAATCATCACTGGTAAATGCATTGATTGACGAGAACAGAGTTATTGTTTCTCCAATCGCCGGCACTACCAGGGATTCCATAGATACGCCGTTCGAGTGGCAGGATGAGAAATACATACTCATCGATACCGCTGGAATCAGACGCAAGAGCAAGGTTAATGAAGATATAGAGAAATACAGCGTGTTGAGAGCCGTAGCAGCTATAGAAAGATGTGACGTATGTCTTTTGATGGTAGATGCAGAAGAAGGCGTAACTGAGCAGGACAAGAAAATAGCTGGGGTAGCCCATGAGGCTGGCAAAGGTATCGTTGTTGTGATCAATAAGTGGGACCTGGTAAAGAAGGAAACCAATACCATGAAGGATTACAGCAAGGTCGTATCATCAGAACTGACTTTCATGTCTTATGCTCCGCAGGTCTACATTTCTGTAAAGGACAAGGTAAGACTTGAGGAAGTTATGAGAACGGCTAAGACTGTGGCTGAAAACAGGGCTATGCGTGTATCTACAGGACAGCTGAACAGCCTTGTCATCGATGCTATGATGATGAAACAGCCGCCTGCCGACAAGGGCAAGAGACTTAAGATATATTACACGGCGCAGATCGGCGTCAAACCGCCGCTGTTCTCATTCCAGGTCAACAGCCGCGAATTAATGCACTTCTCTTATGCCAGATATCTGGAAAACAAAATTAGAGAAGCATTTGGATTTGAAGGAACATCGATAAAGTTTGTGTATAGAGAGAAAAGAGAAAAGGATCAGTAATAAATGGATAATTTCTATTTTGCGCTAGTGATCATAATTGCATATTTTCTGGGGAATATATCGCCATCGACGATCATTGCCCGCTCGAGAGGAATAGATATTAAAAAAGAAGGAAGCGGCAATGCCGGGACTACCAACACATTGAGGGTGCTGGGTCCAAAGGCTGCGCTGATAACCCTGCTTGTGGATATAGGAAAAGGCGTGCTTGCCGTGACCTTAGGCTTTGTTTTGTCAACGCCTACGGCCGCAATGTACTGTGCAATGGCGGCATTCCTTGGCCATATTTTCCCGGTGCTGCTGAAATTCAAAGGCGGCAAAGGAGTTGCGGTAGCTTTTGGAGCGGTCGTTACTCTTAACTGGAAGCTTGGACTGCTTTCACTGATCATAGTGGTGCTGGCAGTTTTGATCACCAGAAAAGTATCAATGGGGTCGATAATAGTAGCCATTGCATTTCCAATAGAATGCTATTTCCTGGAGCCGGACTTCCTCTGGCTGGGAATAATAATGGCGGCGCTGGTTATATACGTGCATAGAAGCAACATCGTGAGATTGTATCACGGTGAAGAAGATAATATCAGTTTTAGTAAATTCAAACAGAAAGGTGAGAGGAAATGAAGAAGATAGGGATTATCGGAGCTGGAAGCTGGGGTACAGCACTGGCGCTGACGGTTAGCAACAAAGGACATCAGGTAAAGATCTGCGATGTAGACAAAGAACACATCGCATTAATGAGAGAGCATAATGAAAACGTTAAATATCTGCCTGGAATCAAATTCAATGAGAATCTTCACATTGTTGATACGACAGAGGAAGCATTGGAGGACGCGGATATCGCACTGTTCTCAGCTCCAGCACAGCACTTCCGCAGTGCTTTTGAGGGTGCTATACCTTACTTGAACGACAATATGGTAGTTGTGAATGTTGCCAAGGGAATCGAGCAGCATACTCTTATGAGAATGTCAGAAATCGCATACCTGCTTAAACCAGATGTTAAGTATGTGGTACTTTCAGGACCTTCCCATGCTGAAGAAGTTGGAAGATTTATGCCGACTACAGTTTCAGTAGCATCAAAGGACCTGGAGTGTGCTGAATTCATCCAGGAAGAATTCATGACAGACAGATTCAGGATATATACCAATGAGGATGTCTGTGGAGTTGAACTGGGCGGTGCACTTAAGAACATCATCGCTTTAGGCGCTGGAATCTCAGATGGAATGGGATTCGGAGACAACGCAAAGGCTGCTTTGATGACTCGTGGAATCACAGAGATGTGCAGACTGGGCGTTCAGCTTGGAGCTAACATAAATACATTCTCAGGACTGGCAGGAGTTGGAGATCTTATCGTAACCTGCACGAGTATGCATTCCAGAAACCGTCGCTGCGGCATTATGATCGGTGAGGGCACACGTCCTAGCGAAGCCACAAAGAAGGTCGGAATGGTAGTTGAAGGAATGTTCACAGCAGAAGCGGCTTATGAGCTTGCCAAACGTGTAAACGTTGAAATGCCTATAACCGAGTGCATTTACGACTGCATCAACGAGAAGATAGACGCTAAGGAAGCTGTTGAGATCCTCATGGGCAGAGACAAAAAGAACGAGATGCATATTTAAGGCGGCAATAATGAACAAAACTTTTCATATTACTACCTTTGGCTGCCAGATGAACGAGCATGACTCGGAAATAATGGCAGGGTTGCTTACAGACATGGGTTATGAGCAGGTTGCGGAACGCAAGGACTCCAACGTGGCCATAATCAATACCTGCAGCGTTCGAGACAATGCCGACAAGAGGTTCTTCGGTACGCTGGGACAACTCAAACGCAGGAAGGAAGCCGATCCTGGCTTTATTGTATGCGTTTGCGGGTGCATGATGCAGCAGCAGAGGGTAATTGATACAATTAAAACAAAATATCCATGGGTGGACATAATATTTGGCACCCATAATATACACAGGTTCCCGGAGCTTTTGAACAACGTGCTTCGAGAACGTGACAAGGAAATAGAAGTCTGGGAAGACGGTCGTGAAATCGTCGAGGGATTGCCTGCAAAGCGGCTTTTCAAGTCTAAGGCACTGGTCAACATCATGTACGGATGCAATAATTTCTGTACATACTGCATAGTGCCTTACACCAGAGGGCGTGAAAGAAGCAGGATGCCTGAAGATATAGTCAGAGAAATAACAGAACTTGCAAACGATGGAGTCTGCGAGGTGATGCTTCTCGGACAGAACGTCAACTCATATCGGGGTGGAGATTGTGATTTCGCAGATTTGATAAGGCTTATAGCTGAAATCGACGGAATCGAGAGGATAAGGTTTATGACATCCCATCCAAAGGATCTGTCAGATAAACTGATCCAGACCTTTGCAGAGTGCGATAAGCTTTGTAAGAACATACATCTGCCGGTGCAGTCGGGAAGCTCGGCTATACTCGGGAAGATGAACAGACACTACACCAGAGAAAGCTATCTGGAGCTTGTGAAAAAGCTTAGAGAAGCGGTACCTGACATTACAATCTCAACGGATATAATCGTTGGATTCCCTGGTGAAACCGAGAAGGACTTTCAAGATACGCTGGACCTCGTAAGTGAGGTAAGGTACGATTCAGCATTTACATTTCTATATTCTGTCAGGCAGGGAACGCCGGCGGCAGAATATGCGGAGCAGATTCCGGAAAGTATCAAACATGAACGATTTAACAGACTCGTAGATCTTGTAAATGAAATCAGTGCGGAGAAAAATGCCGCATACGAAGGCCGAATTGAAAGAGTTCTTGTTGAAGGCAAGAGCAAGCGAAACAAGAACGCTCTCAGCGGGCGTACAGATGGATTTAAACTCGTTAACTTCTATGGCGACGCAGCCATGGTTGACAGATTCGTTGACGTTAAGATAACGACAGGGAAGACCTTCAGTCTTGACGGACAGATTGTTGATTAAGGGGGAAATTAAAATGACAAGCAAAGATTTAGGACTAGTACACGTTTATTGCGGAGATGGCAAGGGTAAAACGACTTGCTCAGTAGGACTTACAGTAAGGGCCTGCGGTTATGGGCTGCACGTTTTGTTCATGCAGTTTCTAAAGACAGGAGACAGCAGCGAACTGAACATACTCAGGAAATTACCGGGTATCGATGTTATGAAGGAAATACCTGTCAAAAAGTTTTCATTTCAAATGACAGATGAGGAGAAACAGGAAGTAAGAAATATCAATAAGGATCAGGTAAATGAAATCAGAAGGATGCTTTCAGAAGACCATTACGATATGCTTGTAATGGACGAATGCATAGGTGCCATAGAGGCAGGGCTTCTGGAAGAGGACATAATCGTAGATTTCCTGAAGAACAGACCTGAACAGCTTGAGGTAGTATTGACGGGAAGAAATCCGTCAGACAGACTGATTGAAATTGCTGACTATGTTTCCAGAATAGATAAAGTAAAGCACCCTTACGATCAGGGAGTTCCTGCTCGTAAAGGAATAGAGAAGTAGGAGAGGAAGTAAGGAGTTAGTTGATGAAATTTTACATCGCACTATGGTTTGGTAAGCTGATCAATGGGCTTATCAGTATCGTGGACAAAAGCAGAGGTACCAATCTTGCCGGAGAGAAGGCAATGAAAATCGACCCTCGGCTGGTAGCACACTTCAAGGGAATAGATCCCCAAAAGGTGTTGTTCATTACCGGTACTAACGGTAAATCCACAACGAACAACATGATCCATCACATATTCGTGAATAACGGGAAAAATGTGGTGACAAATCTTGAGGGGGCAAACTTGATTTACGGAGTTGCTACTGCACTGATCAAGGCGTCAACAATGTCCGGAAGAGTCAAGGGCGACTACTTCATATTTGAGACTGACGAGAGATACGTTCCAGTCATAAGAAAGCAGCTGCCTGCAGCAAATCTTTTGATTACTAATCTTCAAAAGGACCAGGTACAGCGTAACGGAGATCCCGATTATATCTACAGGAAGCTTATGGATGCCACAAAGTTAGGCGATATCAAGCTGTTCCTGAACAATGATGAACCGCGTGCTAAATCCTTTGACGAAAGCGGCAGCAAGATCGTAACCTATGGCGCAGCAAAGCACGCCGATGCGTTCACAAAGGGAGACAGCTATGTAACAATGGCCTGCCCTAAATGCCATCACAAGATAGTCTTTGACTATTACAATAACGATGGAGTAGGAAAATTCCACTGCGAAAACTGTGGCCACAGCAGCAATAAGACGGCAGATTACAACGTGACAGATGTTGACTTTGAAAACCGCAAATTCAAGATGGACGGCATTGAATTCGATATGCCATATGATACACCTTATATGCTCTACAACTATGCGGCGGCTCTGGCCGTTGCCAAAGAATTCGGTGGGATCAGCCTCGAGGATGCAGCTAAAGCATTCGGCAGCTTCAAGAACGTGGAAGGCCGCTACGAGATACTGAAATACAAGGGCAAGACGATCAAGTACATGAGGATAAAGCAGGAGAATCCTGAGACACTTCAGACCTGTATCAACGTAATGGCATCAGATCCGAACAGAAAAATGGTGGCACTGGGACTTTGTCCATTGATTGACATGATTCCGAATTATGCAAACTCTTTTTATGCGTTCGACTGCGATCTGTCCAAACTGGTCAAGTCCGATGTGGAAAGCTATTTCTGCTTCTCAGACAGAGTGTGCTACGATACAGCCAACAGATTCATATATGAGGGCGTGGACCCTGATATGATTTCAACGGCTGATACAGAGGATGTAAATATAATCTTCAGGAAGATAGAAGAAGCTGAAACGGACAACATATATTTGATAACGTGGCTTCACACATACTACACCATGAGGAAGTATATTGATAAGGAGGGGAACAAATGAGTGAATTCAAAATAGCATGGCTCTTCCCCGACACGCTTTTCCTTCATGGGGAAAGAGGAAATATACTGGCGCTTTCACGCTTTGCGAAGATGGCAGGGCATACGCCAACGGTCTACAAGGTAGACTTTAACACCAAGGAATTCGACCCGGATGCATTTGATGTTATATTTTGTGCCCCGGGAGAAATATCATCATTCCCTGCAGTAATAGAATGGCTGACGCCATACAAAGAGAAGCTTGAGGCCTTTGTTGACCAGGGCAGACCGCTGATAGTGACAGGCACATCGGTGGCTTTGTTCGGCAGCAGGATACTCAGGCAGGATGGCAGCGAAATAGTTGGACTGAATTTGATATCTGTAATATCAAAGGAAAATGAAGACGTTTATGGGGATGACAATTTCTTTAAATGCGTGTATAATGAGCAACAAATGAAAATCATCGGCAACCAGATCCAGATGATCGACATAGACGAAATCGATGAAACCAAGGGTGAGAGGCCTTTCGGGGAGCTGATTTACGGATATGGAAACTGTGGTAAAAATACTAAAGAGGGTATAATCAAGGGAAACTCTGTTTTTACCAATACGCTGGGACCGATGCTGGTCTGCAATCCAATGCTGACTATTGAGATAGTACGCGTGGCTTGTGAGAAACACGGCAAAGATTTTCAGGACATCGACTTTGATATGAGTTTGGAAAACCAGTCTTATGACACGAAGAAGGAATTCATATTGACTAAAGAGTCCGAGCTAACAAATTGTAAGCGTTAATTCAAGGAGGTATTGAAAATGGCTTTATTTGACAAAATTACTGATGCAGCTAAAATGGCTGGTGACAAGGCAAGTGATGCAATCGAACTGACTAAACTGAAGAGCAAGGTCAGCAGCGAGAAGAAGGAAATCGAGCTTGAGATGGCTAAGATAGGCAAGATCTATTATGACAAGGGCAAGGCTGGCGAAGAACTAGACCAGGATGCCAAGGACATTTCTGATAAGATCGATGCTCATAAAGATGTTATCGAAGAGACTCAGTCGCAGATCGACGTACTTTCAAACGACTAGTTTAGAAAAACAGTATTTACTAAAGCCTGTCTTATTTAGGCAGGCTTTATTTATGGAGAGGGACAAAGAGTGAGAAGAAAGCAAGATATAATACCAATAGTAATATTGATAGGCGCTATGGTCGTCATGAATGCGCTTAATGGACAGTACTCTGATTTTAAAACCTGGATATTCACCGAACTGATGATGCTTCCTGGAATAGTTATCGGATTATCTTTTCATGAGTATGCACATGGCATTGCGTCATATCTATGCGGCGACCCGACTCCAAAGGAACAGGGCAGACTGACTATAAACCCTGCTGCACATATGGATATCATGGGATTCCTGTGCCTTTTGTTTGCGGGCTTTGGCTGGGGCATACCGGTACAGATCGACCCAAGAAACTATAAGCACAGAAGACTTGATGAAATGCTTGTTGCATTTGCCGGAGTTGCCATGAACTTTCTGATCGCGGTGATATGTTCATTTATCCTGCATTGGATAGTCAATTCGAATAACGCATTTTTCGTTTCAACTACAGGTTCAGTGATCATAGAGATCATCCAGTACATTGTGATGATAAATGTGGTACTGATGGTTTTCAACCTGCTGCCCGTGCCGCCATTAGACGGATTTGGCATCATTACGCAGATATTCAACCTGGAGAAATACAGCTGGTATCCTAAGGTTTACAACAGCGGGTTCATAATCCTCATGGTTTTGATCCTGTTTAATGTAACAAGTCTGGTACTTACGCCATGCATAAGTGCAGTTGAAACATGGTTAACAAATGTAATAATTTACTAATTCTGTTTTTGAGCAAACCCGCCGGGTAACCGGCGGGCATTTTTTTACAAAAATGACAAAACGTTAAGATTCCAAGACCAATTAAGATTTTTTGTTGTTTATGAAACTAAATAATGTCAAAAATGGATAACCCAAAAATAATTTTTTTTATTTTTTGGTTAAAAAACTATTGTAAAAATATAAGTAAGTTGGTATAATGAACTAAACAAGAAAAGTGTGTGTGCTTGTAAGTAAGAGGGGGAAGGAGCAATGCTCAACAGAATAAGGTCTAATGCAGGCGCTACTATTTTGATAGCATTGCTATTCTTCCTGATGTGCGCCGTGGCAGGATCGATAATTTTAGCCGCAGGCACATCGGCATCTGGAAGGGTTAGCGGACTCATTGAACAAGAGCAGTCGTATTATTCCGTAACATCTGCAGCTCAACTTATTAAAGGTGAGATAGAGAATCAGGAATTCGACTATTATTACAAAGCTAGCGATGAATCTAAAACCCCAATAGCAATTACAAATCCTGATAGTGATATAGCAAAAGTTTTGATAAACGGAGGAAAGACTATTCTATCGGGAAGTTCTGACACAACATATACTGAGAATCTGACATTTACTCCTGATAGTTCGTTAGGAGATGGAATAGATACTGTTCGCGGAGTATTTAAAATGAACAGCGACTATTCAATAACAGTTGAACTGTATTCACTAGATGGTGACAAACAGGCTAAGAATTCTTATATATGCACGGTGGAAGTACCGGCAGCGTTGAGTAAGAACAAAGTAGAGACAGGAATTTATAATGATGGCGATCCGTACACAATGGTGGAGACCGATTTGTTATGGACCGGAGGCAAGATACAAAAGACTGAGTAGTAGAAGTAGAAGTGAGAGGGTTTACCTATCATCACGAGGTGTTGCTAGGGAGTGAGATTTATGCTAAGCACAATTATTAAGGAAAAATTAGCGAAAGACAATGGAGAATCCCTGGCGGAGGTACTGGTATCAGTCCTCATTATCGCAGTCGGGTTAGTTCTATTGTCTTCTTTAGTTGTTGCTTCTAGCAGAATGGTCAACAATAGTGATACCAAGATGTCGAAGCTGTATTCAACTCAGAACAGCATTGAATCTCGTGATTCAGGCAGTGTGACTAAAGCTACCGGCAGTACGAACATTACCATAACAGGAGAGAGCAGTAAATCTAATCTTACGGTAAATCCGAAGATTACTATTTATACAGATAAAGATTCAGGTACAGTATCATACGTGAAAGAATGAGGCCTGATATGTTGAATAGATTGAAAAATAAAAAAGGATTCACTTTATCAGAGACGATGGCAGCATTACTGATTTTAAGTCTGGTAATAGTATTAACAGGCGGTGGAGTGATAGTCGTAAAAAATGCGTATCAAAGGATCACATTAAAGGCAAATGCTCAAGTGCTGATGTCAACGACGATAACCAAGGTAAATGATGAATTCAAATATGCAAAGGATGTAACCACGACAGTGGATCCGGCGGACAGCAGCAAGGCATATATAACATTTGTAAGCGGCAACAGCAACCTGAAAACGGCGTTTAAAAACGACACCAGTAAGGGAATCGAGCTTTACTACATATATGGCGATAATGTCAAGACAACACAGCTGCTAAGCGACAAGACTATGACTGATGGCATGATACCATCGATAACATATGATTACAGCACAAGCGATAAGCTGTTCACAGCGACTATAACAATTAAGAAAGGTGATAGTACAATCAGTACGCAGGAATTAAAGGTAAGACCGATAGAGGAGTAACAGGAGCGAGCTTTTGGAGGCACAGCACCATGAAGTATAAGAGACTTGGAGACATGCTGGTATCAGTAAATCTGATAACAGAGGAACAATTGAATGAAGCTTTGGCAAAGCAGAAGGAAACTAAAGGCCGTCTCGGCAAGGTGCTTGTTCAGGAAGGCTACATAACCGAGTCTCAGCTGATAGAGGCCTTGAGGATGCAGCTTGGCATAGATTTCATAGATCTGACCAAGACAAACATCGATCCGGAGATGTCCTCATATGTACCAAAGTCCATAGCCAAGAAAGAAGGCGTAGTGCCTGTGAGCGTATCCAAGGATACTTTGTTCCTGGCAATGGTAGACCCGCTGAACTTTATGGCTGTTGAGCAGGCGCGTACAGCATCAAAGAAGAGAATCGTTCCGATGATAGCTTCCGAGAGAGCTGTAGAGCATGCGATAAACACTTTGTACGGCAACGAGGGCGCGGCAGAAGCCATGGCTCAGATGCGTGCAGAGGCCAACCTGAGAGAAGAAGAAATAGTTACCGCAGAAAATGGTAATGAAAGCGCCCCGACGATCAGACTTGTAAACTCCATCATCGAGCGCGCATACAGTGAGAATGCAAGTGATGTCCACTTTGAACCTTCCAGCGAGGACATGGGCGTCAGAATGAGAATAGATGGCAGGCTGCATAACATTTTGCAGATACCTAAGGAATTGCAGGACTCAGTCATTTCAAGGCTGAAGGTAATGGCTAAGCTGGACATAGCGGAACGCAGAATACCGCAGGACGGCAGAGCATCCATAAGACTTAAGAGCAAAGATATAGACTTGAGACTTTCGACATTGCCTACGATCCACGGTGAAAAGGTAGTCATAAGACTGCTGGCAAGAGATGAAAACCTGCTGGACCGCAAAGGAATAGGATTTGAAGGTGACGATTCAGCGAAGCTGGACAAGCTGATGGCCAACACCAGCGGCGTAATAATGATAGTTGGTCCTACTGGAAGCGGAAAGTCTTCGACCATGTATACCATGATCAAGGAACTGCTCAATGAAACGACTAACCTGATCACGCTGGAGGATCCAGTCGAGTACAACATCGACGGAGCCACACAGGTGCAGATAAATGAAAAGACGGGAATGACTTTTGCAAATGGCCTGAGAGCTATTTTGAGACAGGACCCGGACATCATCTGCGTAGGAGAGATCAGAGATGGTGAAACTGCAGAGATAGCAATGAGAGCAGCAATGACCGGACATCTGGTTATCACGACGATACATACCGAAGATGCGGTATCGGCTATAGACAGACTAAGAGATATGGGCGTTGAGCCTTACCTGATTTCAGGAGGAATCAGAGGAGTCATCTCACAGAGACTTGTAAGAAGGATATGCACCAACTGCAAGGAAGAGTATGAACCTCAGGAAGACAAACTGAAGATGGCAGGCCTCAAGCTTGAACCGGACAGAAAGTTCTACCATGGAAAAGGATGCGACATGTGCTTCCATTCAGGATACCGCGGAAGAATAGGAATATTCGAAGTTTTGACCATAAACGACGAAATCAGACACTGCATCAATCGCGGAGGCGACAAGCAGGAGCTTGAAGAACTGGTCAAGAGCAGTGGATTCGTATCGATGGCCGCTAATGCGGACAGACTCATCGCAGAAGGAATAACCACTGTCGAAGAGGTTTGCAGAGTTTTGAGCCTGGGCGAATAGGAGAAAGCCATGAACGTTGAAGAGTTAGTAAGAAAAGCAGCAGAGCTGGGAGCCTCAGACATACATCTGATCAAAGGCGTACCACCTAAATGCAGAATAGATGGCGAACTTGTTGACCTGGAGCCTGAACCACTGCGAGACAGCGAGTGCACGGACATTGCAAGACAGCTTGCAGGAGAAAGCTTTGAGGAAATCGAAAAGATCGGAGAGCTGGACCTGGCCAAGACATTGGCAGATGAACGTGTCAGAATAAACGTATTCAAGCAGCAGGGAAGCTTCTCAGCAGCGCTGAGGATCCTGAGCAACAAGATACCAAAGGTCTCGGACCTGGGACTTCCGCCGATAGTGGATGAATTCCATACCTGGCAAAAGGGAATAATCCTGGTAACAGGCGAGACTGGAAGTGGTAAATCAACAACTCTGGCGGCGATATTGAATGAAATAAATCACACAAGGTCGGAACACATAATAACTTTAGAGGATCCTGTGGAGTACATTTACACTCCAGACAAATGCATCATCAATCAAAGAGAGATAGGCAAGGATACAGAAAGTTATGCAGACGGCCTCAGGGCAATTCTTCGTGAAGACCCTGACGTAATACTCATCGGTGAGATGAGAGACTTGACGACCATAGAAACAGCCCTTACGGCGGCAGAGACCGGACATCTGGTATTCGCAACGTTGCATACCAATTCCGCCATCGATGCCATAGACCGTATGGTGGGAGTTTTCCCGGAGGCAAGGCAACAGCAGATAAGACTGCAGCTGTCGACCACATTGAAAGCAGTCCTTTCACAGCAGCTTCTCGTAAGAGCAGGCGGCAAAGGAAGAGCGGCGGCATGTGAGGTCATGGTAGTGACTCCGGCGATAAGAAATCTGATCAGAGAAGGCAAGACGCCGCAGATGGCATCGTCCATGCTGGCATCAAGCAATGAAGGAAGCCTGACCATGGACAATTGCCTGATCAAGATGGTCAAAGACAGGACTATAAGCCCGCAGACTGCAGCAGCTGCTGCAAATGACAGGGATTATATGGCAAAGCACATTATGATATAGGCGAGACTTAAAGGAAAGGAAGTGAGGCAGGCTTGATCACATACAATTACAAAGCGGTAACGGCTGATGGCGTAGACGTCAGAGGCGTTATCCAGGCGGTCGATGAATATGCGGCGGTACAGAAGATCAGAGCAACCTGCCCCATAATCACCAAACTGACGCCGGTCAAAGAAAAGACCGGGATCCTGACCATGGACGTCGGAGGAGGCAAGATAAATCCAAAAGCACTTTCAGTTATGTGTTCACAGTTTGCAATCATCCTGAGATCAGGAGTGACCATTTCCAGATGTATGGAGATGATAGCAGAACAGACTGAGGACAAGAAACTGAAGAAGATGCTCATAGGAGCAGCCGAAGATGTTTCAGAAGGAAACGGCATAGCGAGCAGCTTTGAGAAAAACTGCAAGTACCTGCCAATAACCTTCACCGAGACCATTAGAGCCGGTGAACAGTCAGGAACATTGGACCATTCCTTTGAGGCTCTTGAAAAATATTACGAGAAATCGTACAAGACGACTCAGAAAGTCAAGAGGGCGATGACATATCCGATATTTGTCATCGGAGTAGCAATAGTAGTACTGATAGTAGTAATGGCCAAGGTTATCCCGACGCTGGCAAGCACTTTCAAAGGCTTGGGCGGACAGATGCCAGCCATGACCAGAGGCATGATAGCCATGTCAGACTTCTTCGCAAGCTACTGGCTGTTAATAATCGGAGTGATAATCGCATTAGTAATAGGTTTGAAGATATACTTCAACACCGAGAAAGGGCGAATCTGGAAGAGCAAACGGGCGCTGAAAATGCCAGTCATTGGAAACATCAACGTGCTCAACGGTTCAAGCCAGTTTGCCAACACCATGGCAACGCTGCTCAGCGCAGGACTTCCTGTAAATCAGGCCATAGCAGTAACAGCAAAGGTCATGGACAATTACGTACTGGGCATGGATGTTTCATCCATTGAAGGTAAAATAGAAGAAGGAAGAACCTTGGGAGACTGCATCAAACAATGCAAGAACTTCCCAAAGACCCTGAAAGAGATGTGTTCCATAGGAGAGGAAACCGGAGAACTTGATGAAACTCTCGAAACCATAGGATCATATTTCGACAACGAGGCGGATCACGCTACGGCCCAGGCCATAGCCAAGATGGAGCCGACGATATTAGTAGTAATGGCGTTGTTCGCCGGGTTCATAGTCATATCGATATACCTACCGATATTCACTATGTACAACCTGATGTAGAAAGAAGGTGTTTGGTGGTGTGCGGAACTTAGAAATGAATGAGCGAGGCAAAGGGTTCACCCTTGCAGAGCTGCTGGCAGTAGTAGCAATAATCGCAGTGCTCGTAGCCGTATCGATACCGATATTCAGTTCACAGCTTGATAAAGCAAGACAAGCAACAGATATGGCCAATGAACGAGCAGCAAAAGCGGCAGTGCTGACCTTATACTATACAACTGATCTATCAATAACAACTGGAAATTGGACTTTTTATTCTTACGATGCCGATAGTGGAAAGGTATTTAAAGAAACCAGTTCTAAGCCTATATATGTAAAAAAAGGTTATGGTCAGGCTGAAGAACATAAAAATCAAGTTGTCATTGTGTTGATGCAATATCAAAATAAGCAATTAGTTGTAAAAACAGCTTGGGTTAGCCTATAAAGTTAAATAGCTTTCTAAACTTCAACCCGATATTCAGAAAGCAATGTATAAGAAAAATAAAGTTAATTAGTTATTAAATTCAAGGAGGAAAATAATATGTATAACATGATTCAGGAAAACAAGATCAACAAGAAAAAAGGATTCACATTAGCAGAGCTACTGGTAGTAGTAGCAATTATAGCAGTATTGGTAGCGATTTCAATTCCTATCTTTACTTCACAGCTCGAAAAATCAAGATTAGCTACAAATCAGGCAAATGCTAGGGCAGCAAAAGCAGCAGCAGTAATAGAGTATATGAATACAGATCAGAATGCTGCTGCAACATATAACTATGATGTGGCTACAGGAAAAGCTACTTCAGGTGCAACAGCAACTGCAACAGATACTGTTGGAGGAACTACGCCAAATGTTAGTATCTCAACATGGAAGACGGACACAACTGTAGGCAGTAGTACTCTTGGTAAAACGGCATACACGGGAACTTGGACAGTTGTATTAAATGCTAGTGGTGCTGTTACATCATATGCAGCAAAATAATAGGTAGTTGTTTAAATAACTAGCCAAAAATGTCTTTAGCACAGGGGCCGTCGGGTTGCGGCCCCTACAATGCTATTAAGGAAATGTCAATATTTGGCATTTCCCAAGCGGCCCACAATGGGCCCTTTGGGAAGTTTCAAACGAGGAGAAAAGAAAGGTATGAGGATCTTAGCGGACAAAAAAGGATGGTCGGTGATCGAAGTAGTCTGCATTACCGGTATTACCATAATGCTGACCTTGATTTTGATTGCTGGGATCAAATATCTGGGACGTGATTTGAACCGTGGCAACGATTCCATGATGGTCCAGACTGCTGAATCTGTTGCCAGAATGGACCTTTCGTCAACCGACTGCGTGGTATCCTCCTGCAAGGACAAGGTGACATGCACTCATAAGACCAGCGATGGATATACCGTGGGATATTACGACACGGTGACGCATCACATACTGGCAGTCAAGCCAAAGGGATATAACGAGCATGGTATCATGTATGTCGGAAGCAAATCATATAAAGGCGCAAGATATTCCATGGTTATTAAAGTAAAGGGGAAAACCGGCGGAGACATACAGCTCAGCTGGGTCGAAGGAGATAACGACTAGTGCTGCATATAAGCGTATTCATAACAGTTTACATATTGGTCATAGCATTCGTTTTGGGAGCAGTGTTCGGCAGCTTTCTGAACTGCATGGCATGGCGTATAGCTCACAATGAGAGCGTACTCCACGGACGCAGTCACTGCCCGACGTGCAACCATCTGCTTGGCGCAGGCGATCTGGTTCCCATATTCAGCTACATTTTCCTGGGTGGAAAGTGCAGATACTGCGGAACAAAGATATCACCGAGATACTTTTTGACAGAGCTTCTCATGGCGATGGCCTTTGTGGCAGTAGTGGTCAGATATGATGTGACCTTTGATGCACTGAGATATCTGGTGCTTATATGCATATTGCTTACTTTGTCACTGGTGGACCTGGAGATATATGAAATCCCCGACAGATTCCATATCGCAGGCATCGTTTGGTGGGCAGTGACGATTCCATTGACGGCCGAACCGTGGAAGCTGCAGCTGGAAAAAGGACTGATCGGAGCCTTTGTTATAGCTGGAGCAATGCTGCTTCTGGCAGTAATATTCGACAAAGTGACGGGCAAGGAAAGCCTGGGAGGCGGCGATGTCAAGCTGTTCTTTATGACAGGATTATACTTGGGACCGTGGATCGGGCTGTTTAATTTGATTGTAGCCTGCATAATTGGTATAATATTCGTAGTAGTTATGAAACAGAGGAAAATCCCATTTGGACCGGCCATATCCATTGCTGTATTTATCAGCATATTGGTTGGAAACAATGTTATCAGTTGGTATTTGAGCTTATTATAGTAAGGGGAGAAAAGATGGCTAGCAAAAAGTTGATCGGAATCGAAATCGGCAACTACAGGATGAGCATGGCAGTCTGCGATAACGGCAATCTGCAGCAGTTCGTCAATGTTAAACTGCCAGACAATCTGGTCAGAGAAAATGAGATAGTTTCATGGGAGGCAATGGCAGACTTCTTGAAAGAGGTAATCGACGAGAACAAGATCTCAGCAAAGAATGTGGCAATGATACTTCCAAGCAGAAACGCCTATGTAAGGCGCGTTACCATGCCAGCCATGACAGTGGATCAGCTTAGGGTAAATATGCCTTATGAGTTCCACGACTATATCACTGAAGATATGGACAAGTACAACTACGATTACTCTTTGATAGAGATGATAAATGACGAAGAGGGCAAGCCGAAAGAAATGGACATGATGCTGGTGGCTGCGCCTAAGGAAATCATAGAAAAATATCAGACGATGCTTCGCCGCGCAGGACTGAGACTGGCCCTGATCGCTCCGGAGGTTTTCGCATTTAAGAATATAATTAAGGATTATGAGGAAGCTAATCACGTTGAGGAAAAGAAGGATTACGCTATCCTTGACATTGGACATTCAGACCTGAGACTGCACTTCTTTACAGGCGGTGAATTCGAGATCACCAGGATCATGGAGCCGGGCTGTAACGTAATAGCTTCATATTTGGCTGATAAGAATGGTCAGGATGCTCATATTGCACAGATGAATGAAGAAAGCAACAAGGACAACGTCGTGGAAGACGATGCTCTTGTGGAGCTGTATAACCAGATGGCCGTTGAAATCATGCGAGTTTTGAACTTCTATAATTTCAACCATCCTGGCAACAATCTGGATAAGATCTACTATTGTGGAGGCGGATCGAGGATAAAACCTTTGATAGCCGAGATCGCCTCAATGATCGAGGTAGAAGTGGTCAGCATCAGCGAGCTTATAACGGATAAGACTCCGTTTATGGATGAGCTGATACTCGGACCGCAGTCCCTCGGAATAGTTTGGGAATAGGGGGTGTTATCTGTGATCAATTTGAAGAAACTCGGCAGTACCAAAATTCAGAAGCCGGCTAAATATCCTGATAAGACCTCGGTAAATCTTTTAGCAAAGGAAAAGGATTATTCGGATCCTAAATTCCAGATAATCATCTTTGTTATATTCCTTATCATACTGGCAGTGTTCGTAAAGTTCATGGTCATCGACCTGATAATCGATGCCAATGCAGCGCAGAGCAAGTATGAAAGCATGCAGTCGAACATCGCGACACTTCAGGAGAACAACAGGGATTATTCCAAGATAAGAGCTGAGTACAGCCATTACGGAAATGGATACCTCAACGATGAGGAAAAGAAAGAGTGTGATAGAGGAGATATGCTGGATATCATCGATGGAGAAGTCCTTTCAAAGGCAGATATCCAGAGCGTAGAGATCTCAGGAAATGTTGCCAAGATAACCATCGACAGCGTGAGACTGAAGACGGTATCGGGCATCGTGTCATCCCTTGAGGAAAACGATGCAGTTTCATATGTCACGGTATCTACTGCGGGCAGCAGCGATAGCAGCAGCAGCGTGACCGCCACACTGGCGATAACTTTTAAATCGGCAGGAGGTGACAAGTAGTATGATGAGTCGTGAATTTACAAGAAGAGAAAAGATATTGATACTGGTTCTGGCAGTAATGCTGCTTGGCATCCTGTATTATGAGTTCGTCTATAAGACGACAAAGGCTAACATGAAGAAGTACGACACAGCAAAGCTGGAGACTACTTTGCAGACTGAACAGGCCAAGGCTACGAGTATCAAGACCATGCAGGCAGAGATGACTGCCAACAAAAATAACAAGGCTGGCGTAGTCGCAAGCTATAACAACGTCAAGAACGAAGTAAGTGCGCTGAACAGCATCTTTGCCAACACTTCCGTGTATAACGTAGAGTTTGAAGATGCAACTAAAGACGGCGATGCAGTGCGCAGAAACATCAACGTGACCTTTACCGCAAGCAGTTATGCCAATGCAGAAAAGATAGTAATGAAAATATATAACTGTAAATACAGATGTCTGATCAGAGACGTAAGCATCTCTGGCGGCACATCAGGAACGACCTCGAGCGGTTCTGTAAGCGTTTCAGTCAAAGCCACATTCTTTGAGACTTTGTACAATGCAGACACAGAAGCCGGGTTGACCGACTCCAAAGGAACGACCGACTCGACAGGTTCGACGACCACAACTAACTGATAATTGAGAATCAGAGAGTAATCAGAGTAGAAATGTTTAGAAGAAATTGTGTGCAATTTCATAATAAGAAGGGGTTTACTCTTGCTGAACTTTTAGTAGTTCTAGGAATCACTGTAATATTGTTCTCCATAGGACTGGTGGCTTTGCTCCACTATTCTAACGTCCTGAAATTAATGGAAATGGACAATACTGCAAAGGAGTTGTTTATCTCGGCCCAAAACCACCTGACACAGGCGGAAACCTCCGGGCAGCTGGCGAAAGATGTGAAAGACGCTAATATCGACAAAGGAACATCTTTCTCAACGTTGAGCAGCAAGCCATCAGACATGTCACAAGAGGATTGGATTTCTGATCAGAATGACATGTATTTCATAACTTATTCAAAAGGTGAAAGTTCAAAGCTTGATAACAGCATATTGAAAGATATGCTGCCTTTTGGTGCAATCGATAGCGATATACGTGACGATGGATATTATATTATAGAGTACAATGTCAAGACTGCCACGGTTTACGGAGTATTCTACACTGATTCTAAGGACAACCTGCAGGAAAGTGATTTCTTGGCAGCGCCAGGTACCGACTTTGATACTGCAACAACAAATAATGTATTATACAGAAGGACTACGGCAAAAGGTGGAGACGCAAGAATAAAGTATGATTATCAGGGAAACCATGTAATCGGATACTACGGTGGAGCCATGGTAGAATTGCTGTCTGCCGATATCGAAAAGCCGACGCTGAAAATTAATAATGGAAATAAACTAACGGTTACTATAACAGATCCTAATTACTATACAGAAGTTACTAACAATAATACCAATACGCAGCTTAGGACTAATATTACATTGACTGTAACTGGTAAGGAAAGCGGTAATTCAAAGACATTTATACTAAACACTACTGATACTGCAGGTACGCCTGCACCAACTGACAGTACTGAGAAGTTTTGGACGGTCGATAAAACTGAAATCAGCACAGCCAAGTCAGGCTTGGTATACAAGGTGAATTTAGATGATATTACTACGCAGGGCGGACATTTTGCTGAGCTTTGTGATAACATGATTCCAGGTGAAGATATAATAGTAACTGCATCATGCGCCAGCAATTCTGTTTTGACTCCAGTTGTAAATAGCAACGAAGGTTTAACTAACAGTTTGTTTGCCGATGTAAAACAGGATAAGAACGATAATGGTACTTTGAAAACTACAGGAACGGCAGAAGTGGCAAATATTAGACATCTGGAAAATCTGGAACCTAGAATATCGAATATACCAGCATCTACAACTGACGCGTTAACATTTACCACAAAAGATACTAGTAATATTACTAGCGAAACTAAAAATACTTCTGTTAAACCTGCATATGTGATCAGTAGCGTGCAACAGACAAAGAATATCTATTTCAATTCTGCGTCTAGTTCAGATACAACTGCAGAAAAGGGATTTACTGACTCTGTAGGTACAGATTTCTATGTGTACGGAAATACAAAGAATTCTGATGTTACGGGTGACACTACCAGATATACAAAACTGGCCGCACAGGGCAGTTACTATGGCATTGCGAATAGCAATATTAATAATTATGACGGAAACAATTATTCCATTAATGATCTGGTTTCTGACACCAGTGCGATCAATAATAAAGATGGAGAGTCTAATACTAATAAATACGGAGATTATGATTCGGGATTATTTAGAATAGCATCTGCAGATCAATTGTCTTTTGCGAATATGATACTGAAAAACTTTAATTGTACTTCCTACAAACAGTCAGGCGCCTTGGTAGGTGAAATTCAGTATAATACTATAGGAGGAAAGAATCCGCCTTCAAGTGTTACAATTAAAAATGTTGCAGTAATAGATGGCACTATTGGCACAAATATAACGGATGGTTCGAATCAGAGTCAGGGTAATGTTGGCGGATTGATTGGATTTGTCAGCACCGATAAACTAACTGTAAATGATTGTTCTGCATCGGCAACATGTACATCTGAAACTGGATGTAACGTTGGTGGATTGATCGGGCGTATTCAGTCACCAAAAATGACTATTACCAATTGCTATTCTGGAGGTCATACTACTAAGGGGGAGTACAGTACAGACAACTATAATGTTTCTGCAAATTATGTTTCAGGCAGATATTCTGGAGGATTAGTAGGATTTGATACCGGGACAGGATCATCAACATACACTAATTGCTATTCTACTTGTTCGGTTTACGGTATGAATGCAGGAGGTTTCGTTGGACAAGTAAACAAGACTGGCGAATTCGTGAACTGTTACTGCACTGGACTAGTTAAGGGGACTAATGCCGGTTGTTTTGCACAATCTATTAAAACATATAGTAATAAATCTTCTAGTATGTACTATCTTGATGGTATCAATAGTAGCACCACTAAGGCAGTACAGTCTGGATCCAGTGGTATTATTGCTGCAACAACTTCAACTGGAATTGTTGACACAAATTCAACGACTACTGAAACTAATAATTTTGACAGTACATTAAATGGCATACAGTACCCGTATCGAATGGTAAACAAGGCTGGAGCTAAGAATACAAGCAGTACAGCTGTTCATTATGGTGACTGGCCTAACATTCAAGCTGATGCTACTGCTGAAAATATATTTGCATATAGGGAAGGAACTTCGAATAGTGGATATCATTGGCACACAATTACTGCAGCACTAAGTGATTCTAAAGAAGTAACAACATCGGAATATGACAATTTGGTTAAGGATAAAGATAACTATATTGGAAATGATGAACCTTGTTATGGAATACTAACACCAGTTTCATCAGGAAAGAAATTCCCTGAAAGCCGGTTTAACGGAAATGCTAGTGAGTCTTTTGATACTGATAATGCAGAACTAGTAACTGTAAACGGAAAGCAGTATTATTTCTGGAAAGTAAATACTAAAAAATATAATGAGAATGTAAAAACTGAATTACCTGCTTGGTATTTTAGCTCCAGTAAAGGAAAAAATAGCTATTATGTTTATTTCGTATTTAATCCTGGGTTTGCAGCATCTATGATGGAGTATTACGATAATGCTACTAATAAACAGAATAGTTGGACGTTTGGAAAGTCCAACAACCCATATCAGGTAAGAACAGAAACTCAATTTACCAATATTGATAACTCATCATATCTTGACAAATACTTCATTCAAACAAGTGATATCAAGATGAGTACCGCTTATACTGCACCAGTTATTACCGGTAGTTTTACAGGTACATATAGTGCTGCATATAAGACAGATGAAAATTATGAGATTAAGGGATTAAATGAAGCGATTTCTAGTGGCGAAAGGTCAGGATTGTTCTTTGAAAATCAGGGGACTATCAAAGCACTGACATTAAGTGATAGTACAATCAATATAACGTCTAGTGACATACACTATGCTGGAGCAATTGCAGCTTATTGCGGCGGTACAATGACAAATTGTAAGTCAACAGTTAAAGCAAATGCAGTAATCAAATCTCCAACTTCTATTATGCATTTTGGGAATTTCGTAGGGTATGCAAGTAGAAATAGTAAATTTAATGGATGTGAAAGCCATGGCTCTTTTGAACTAACCGATACTGGCAAAAATAGCTCTTCATCAAATCTTGTGGATATAGGCGGTTTTGTTGGAAGATGCGATGCGTATGATAATGATGGATATGCAGTTGTTGATTGCCATACAGATGCAAGTGTAAGTGTCACTGTAACTAATAATAGTGATGTGCCTGATAGTGGTTCACCGTGTGTAGTTGGAGGATTTGCAGGATATGGAGTAAGTTCTAAAATTAATAAGTGCAGTAGTAAATCGCAAATCAGTGTTACTTCTTCCATGAGCTATGTTGGAGGATTCATTGGTGGAATTGATCAGATTAATGACTATAGTGATGGTTCTACTATTAATGAATGTTGGAGTAAGTGCAACATTACTAATAATGGAGAGAAAGGATGGACTTGTGGATTCATTGGTATGGCAGGTGAATATCAAGATGATGATGGAGCATTGGTAAGTAATTGCTATGCGGCTACAAATTTCACAAATACAACTACTAGCAGAGTAAGATTGTTCTCAGGCTTATGCCAGCATGATATGAAATTCACAAATGATCATGCAGTAGAAATAGCAACTAATAACGGAACAACTAGTGTTATTAAGAGTAGTAAGCAATTTGGAGAACATGATCTATATGGATGGAAACTCTTTTGGAACTTGAGTTATGATTCACATTCTAAATACAGTAATTGCTATACATACTCAACATGGGCAAGTACTAATAGTTCCTTCTATTATAATTTTGTACGTTATGCCTATGATCTTGACGGTATTAATTACAATACCAGTTCATATAATTTTACAAATTTAGTGGATGGTACAGTTTGGAAATCGAACATTGCTACGGTTTATCCAACACTTATTAATAACCCTGAAAAATAGACCTAAATTTGGGCAGGGCAGATGCTCTGCCCATACTTTTAAAAATAAATTAGCACTCTCATAGATAGAGTGCTAAAAATCTCTTTACTTTTTGTATGGCGGGGTATAGAATATTTGTAGAGATTAATATAACTAACACGACAGGTTGCAATCCAGCTAAAGCTGGGCAACCTTAGCGTAAGGTTCGTCTAGCAATTTCCTGCGGAAATTGGACGAAACCATTAAGCATAAGGAGTTTCCAACAATTCTCTACGCGAATTGGGACAACTCCATTATACGACTTATTCCACCAAATCAAAGATTTGGGGAATAAAAGCATAAGGTCTGTCCATCCATTTCTTTCAGAAATGGGGACCAGGACCATTAGGGGGTGAAAATTATGAACATAGAAAGATATACGCAGAATGCGCAGTCGGCAGTAATGGAATGCCAGAACATCGGCATTTCGGAAGGGCATCAGCAGCTTGATGGGGAGCATCTTCATCTGGCTCTTTTGATGCAGAAGGATGGGCTGATTCCAAAGCTCGTCAAATATATGGGCGTAGATCCGACGTCGATGATCGCGGACCTGGAAGCGGAAATGGAGAAGCTTCCAAAGGTTTCGGGCAACGCAGACGGAGTTTACGCGACCAGAAGGCTTAACCAGATATTTCTAAATGCTGAGAAAGAGGCTGACAAGTTCAAGGATGAATACGTCAGCGTCGAGCACATGTACCTGGCTTTGTTGGCGGAAAAGGGGACTCCGTCGGCCAAGCTTTTCGCAAAGTATGGCATAACCAAGGAGAAGTTCCTGGATGCTTTGTCGAAGGTAAGAGGAAATCAGAGAGTGACCAGCCAGAACCCGGAGGACAATTACGACGCGTTGAATAAATACGGTCGTGACCTGGTGGATATGGCGAGAGAGGGCAAGCTCGACCCGGTCATCGGCAGAGATGCCGAGATCAGGCACACTATACAGATTTTGTCGAGGCGTACAAAGAATAATCCGGTGCTCATCGGTGAGCCTGGAGTTGGTAAGACCGCAGTAGTAGAAGGCCTTGCACAAAGGATACTCAAGGGCGATGTTCCTGAGGGGCTTAAGGACAAGACTATTTTTGCACTGGACATGGGTTCGCTGATCGCGGGTGCCAAGTACAGAGGCGAATTCGAGGAGAGGCTGAAGGCCGTCCTCAATGAAGTTGAGAAGTCAGAGGGCAGGATAATCCTGTTCATAGATGAGATACATAACATCGTTGGAGCTGGAAGAACTGAAGGCTCCATGGATGCGGGCAATATTTTGAAGCCTAAGCTTGCAAGAGGCGAGCTGCATTGCATCGGCGCGACGACTTTGGACGAGTACAGAAAGTACATCGAAAAAGACGCGGCTCTGGAACGTCGTTTCCAGAAGGTCTTTGTGGACCAGCCTACCGTAGAAGATACCATTTCCATACTTCGTGGCCTCAAAGAGAGATTTGAGATACATCATGGAGTAAGGATCACGGATAATGCTTTGATAGCGTGCGCTAAGCTGTCGGACAGATATATAACCGATAGATTTTTGCCGGACAAGGCCATCGACCTGATGGACGAGGCGGCAGCAAGGATCAGAACGGAAATCGACAGCATGCCGGCTGAGCTGGATGAGATATCTAGAAAGATAATGCAGCTGGAAATCGAAAAGCAGGCTCTTTCCAAGGAGACCGACAAGGGATCCAAATCAAGGCTTGTGACGCTGGAGAAGGAACTGGCACAGCTGAAGGATGAAAATGCATCCATGCGTGCTCAGTGGGAAAGCGAGAAGAAGGAAATCTCACAGGTCAAGGAGACCAAACAGCAGATAGAGGATATCCGCCAGCAGATGGAAGAGGCAGAGAGAAACTACGACCTGGAAAAGCTGGCCAAGCTGAAATACGGCACTCTGCCGGAGCTTGAAAAGAAGCTGGAAGAGCAGAAGGCTGTGGCTGATAAGGCTGAGGACGCCAGACTGCTGAAGGAAGAAGTCGGAGAAGAAGAAATCGCTGAGGTCGTATCAGGATGGACAGGAATACCCGTTGCCAAGCTGGTAGAGACGGAGCGTGACAAACTGTTGAAATTAGGCGACATACTCCATCAGAGAGTAGTTGGCCAGGACGAAGGCGTTCAGTCGGTGTCAGAGGCGATATTGCGTGCCAGAGCGGGACTGAAGGATGAAAGCAGACCGATAGGATCGTTCATCTTCCTGGGACCTACAGGTGTAGGTAAGACGGAGCTGGCAAAGGCTTTGTCGGAGGCACTTTTCGATACCGAGAAAAACATGATCAGAATCGATATGTCTGAATACATGGAGAAACATTCAGTTTCGAGACTGGTAGGAGCCCCTCCAGGATACGTCGGCTACGACGAGGGCGGACAGCTTACCGAGGCGGTCAGACGCAGACCATACAGTGTCATTTTGTTCGATGAGATAGAAAAGGCACATCCTGATGTCTTCAACATTTTGCTGCAGCTGCTGGACGACGGCAGACTGACGGATAATCAGGGGCACACCGTTGACTTTAAGAACACCATAGTCATCATGACTTCCAATATAGGAAGCGCTGACCTGATAGACAACCTCAGGGATGACGGAACCATAGATAAGACAACAAAGGACAAGGTCGAGGGACAGCTGAAGAATTACTTCAAGCCTGAGTTCCTCAACAGAGTTGACGATATCGTGGTATTCAGCCCGCTGACTGAGTCGCAGATAGTAAAGATCATCGAACTTTCAATGAAGGAAGTTGAAGCAAGACTTGCAGAACGCGACATCAAGCTGGTTCTGACAGATGCCGGAAAGAAGTTCATTGCTGATGAGGCATATGATCCGAACTACGGCGCAAGACCTGTAAAGAGATATCTGCAGAAGAACATCGAGACTGAGCTTGCATCCATGATAATCAAAGGTGATATAGTGGACGGCGCAACTGTTGAAATCGACGCTGCAGACGGTAATTTAAAATATAGTGTAAAGTAGGTAAATATATGAACGATAAACTTGAACAGAATCCAGCCAGGCCGGAAGGCGAGGGCGGAGAAGAAATGCTCAACAGAATGAACTCAAGCCATAAGCCGCTGAGAGACTGGGGACTTTCCCTCCTGGAGTGGAAGCCAGGGCTAAGGATACTCGACATTGGATGCGGCGGAGGCGCTACTATAGCGGACATGCTTGAACTGTCCAGGGACAGCTTCGTTGACGGAGTGGATTATGCTGAGAAAAGCGTTGAAATGTCAAGGAAAATGAACGAAAAGCATCTCGGTAAAAGGTGCCGGATAGTTCAAGGTGACGTGCAGGCGCTGCCATATGAGGATGAGACCTTTGATCTCATTACAGCAGTGGAAACGGTTTACTTCTGGCCTGATATGGTTAATGCATTGAAAGAGGTCCATCGCGTTACGAAAGAAGGCGGCATCTTTGCCATTCTTTCCGAAGCATGCGAACCGGGAGATCATTCATGGGGCGAAATACAGGAGCATATGACGATATACAGGCCGCAGGAGCTAATCGAAATGCTTGAAAAGGCAGGATTCCATGATGTTAAGGCATATCGTGGCGAAGGCGAATACCTTACAGTTACAGGTAAAAAATAGCAATAAAATACCGCGCTTGGTTAAATGTCCAGCGCGGTTTTGTTTACTTGAATTTTCTCTTTGTGGAACTTTCCATATGCCTTTGCATTGCCATGGCTCCAGCCTCCACATCCTTTGCTTCAAATGCATCGTATATTGCCCGGTGCTCCGAAAGCACGTCGCGAAGATAATTTGGCGCGTAGTAATTGGATGGATTGCAGTGCCTGAGATATATCTGGAATGTTGAAAGCTGCTGTCTGAGCATCCGGTTGTGCGTAGCATCGTAAATGATCTGGTGGAATGCCATGTTTATGTTGAGCATCTTGGGGATATCGTTCTTCATGGTGTAGAATTCCATGAATTCGAAGGTTTCAGTCAGCTCTTCCATTTCTTTTTCAGTGATGCGCTGAATGGCCCAGCGTACAGCCTGGACCTCGCTGGCACTTCTGAGCACATACATGTCGCGAATATCCTGGTCGGTCAAACCTACCACAAAAGCGCCGCGGTTTGGTATGGTCTCGATGAGGCCATCGACTTCAAGCTCTCTCAAAGCCTCGCGCACAGGTGTGCGGCTCACGTTATACTCGTTGCATATTCTGATTTCAGTCAACTTGTCGCCAGATTCCAGTTTACCCGTCAGGATGTCTTCTCTCAGTTTAGAGAACAGATCGCTGGAAAGTGGCATATTTGGAGCTTTATCATCTTCAAGATATTGAATTATAGACATTTATTCACCCTCCATTAGTGTATACAATTATACGATTTAAGAACATTGTTGTCAAGGTGCGGAAGGCTTGCAATATCTCAAAGCAGTGGCTATAATAGTTACTATGAATAGAGATAAAGTAGAGAAAATTTTAGATTTGCTGGAAGCTGAATATCCGGAAGCGGAATGTGCACTTGATCACATTAATGTGTTTCAGCTGATAGTTGCGGTTTCGCTGTCGGCACAGACGACGGACAAAAGTGTAAATAAGGTGACACCTGAGCTTTTTGCGGCATATCCTGACGCAAAGGCATTGGCTGCGGCAGACCCGGAAGATGTGAGCAATTACATCCATCATCTGGGCATGTATAAGACCAAGTCAAAGAACATCGTAGCTATGGCAAAGAAACTTTGTGATGAATTTGGCGGGGAAGTGCCACATGATTATGACAGCCTGGTATCGCTGCCCGGAGTAGGCCGTAAGACTGCTAATGTAGTATTGTCGGTGGGATTCGGTGAACAGAGGATAGCTGTAGATACTCATGTATTTCGCGTAGCCAACCGCATAGGACTGGTCCATGAGAAAGATGTGCTAAAGACAGAACTGGGGCTGATGGAATGCGTGCCCGAGAGCCGCTGGTCCAAGACACATCACAGCCTTATATTCCATGGAAGAAATTGCTGTGCAGCCCGCAAACCCAATTGCGAAGAATGCTGCATCAGAGAGTATTGCGAAAAAAATCTGTAGTGGTTATCGATCCACTACAGATTTTTTATTTATGCGTTTTTACCGCAGCAGTTCTTGTATTTCTTACCACTGCCGCAAGGACACGGATCATTGCGTCCGATTTTTACAGGTGCATGATATATCTTGGAACGTTTGAAGTCCTTAGTGATTTTTTCGCGCTGCTCATCGGTCAGGACCTTTTCCCATTCAGGAAGCCCAAACAGGTGAGGAGCGTCTGCCTTCTGCATATTGAAGTACAGCTTCTCGAAGTCGATGGACAGGTCGATTTCAGTATCATCTGCCATTTCCTCGATTTTTATAGGCTTCTTCAGGCTTGTTTCAACACCGTCCAGGAATCCTACGAAAATCGCCGGTTTGCACTTGAACTTCTCAGAAAGTTCAGCAATGGTTCCCTTCAGATGTGTTTTGTGATGTGAAAGGACATATCCGTAAATAGTCATTTCAGCATCTGAGTATTCTTTCCAGAAATCCTCAAAAGTTTCGTCAGACTGGTTTTCCAGCATATCTTTCCATTCTTCGTAAAGAGTCATCTCTTATCCCTCCGTTTTCATTATCGCGATAATATCGCCTACGATAGCGCTTCCGGTTGGAAGAGCGCCTGCGCCTTTGCCGTAGAACATTACCTCGTCAACGGCATTACCGGTAACGTAGATGGCATTGAATTCATTGGAAACGCCTGCAAGAGGGTGACTTTCCGGAATTTCTGTTGGTTTGATATCATAAGTCAGCTTCCCATCCTCTGACATGGAAGCATGAGCGATAAGCTTGATCTTACAGTGCTGAGCTTTTGCTGCCGCAATGTCATCCATGGTAACTCCCGTAATGCCTACTGTAGGTATTTCTGAAGGCGGTATATATTTATCAAAAGCCAGTGCCATGAGTATCGATAGCTTGTTGGCAACGTCGATGCCTTCAACGTCTGCAGTTGGATCTGCTTCAGCAAAGCCCTTGGCCTGTGCATCTTTTAAAACGTCTTCGTAAGCGAGGCCTTCGTCGCCCATCTTGGTCATGATGTAATTGGTAGTTCCGTTGAGGATTCCCATGACATCAGTGAACCTGTTGCCAGCCAGCGCTTCAGTGATTGCTGTAAGGGCAGGGATACCGCCGCCTACGCAAGCTTCTATGCGGAGCTGTACATTGTTCTTCTTTGCCGTAGCCATAAGCTTGTCAAAGTTTGCCGCAACGGCTGCTTTGTTAGGAGTTACGACACTCTTGCCGTGTTCCATGGCTTTCAGCATGAATGATGTTGAAGGCTCTACGCCTCCAAGAGATTCAACGACTATGTCTACATCAGGTGAGGTGAGGACTTCATCGACGTCCTGCGTAACGATAGCCTTGTCAACGCCGTGAGCCTCGATGGCCTTCATATTTATCTCAAGAACCTTACTGACCTCATAATCAACGCCTGTGCGCTTCGTGATCAGTTCCTTGTTCATCTTTAGGATATCATAGGTTCCACCACCTACAGTACCCAGTCCTAAAATTCCAATTTTAACCTTCTTCATCAGTTGATTTCCTCCATTTTCTTGCAAGTTCTTACACATTATATAACAAAAGAAAAAATTTGTCTTTAAATTTCAGGAAAAAACTAGTATTATTGAATGAGCAGATTACGGAGGATTAGAATTATGGCATTACATGTAGTATTTGTTGAACCTGAGATACCGCCTAACACGGGCAATATTGCGAGAACTTGCGCAGCAACTGATTCTGTGCTTCATCTGGTAAAGCCTTTGGGCTTTAACATAGATGATAAAGCAGTCAGACGTGCAGGACTTGATTACTGGCCTTATGTCAAGCTGGAGGTTCATGAAAGTCTGGATGACTTCATGAAACAGTATGAGGGCAGGACCATGTATCTGGCGACTACCAAGGGAGGGCACAATTATACGGATGTGGAGTACCATGATGAAGACATGATTCTCTTTGGCCGTGAAACCAGAGGATTACCGAGAGATTTCATAGCTGAGCATGCTGAAAATGCCATCAGAATTCCCATGAGTGAAAGCACCAGGCTGCGTTCATTTAATTTAGCAAATTCTGCGAATATTATTTTATTTGAAGCTTTGCGTCAATTGGGCTTCCCAGGGTTGAAATAGGTTTGGCTGATATGGTATAATATTTGCATAGGGCAGTTGTTTTACCAAACGAGGCTAAGGAACATGAAACTGGGATATGAACTGACAATCGAACAGACTCAGAAATTATCTATGACGCCGGAGCTGATCCAGGCGATCAAAATTTTGCAGTTGAATAACGTGGATCTGAACGAATACGTCCAGGATGAACTGCTGGAAAACCCTATATTAGAAGAAGACAGAAGCGCAAACGATGAAGAACCTGTAACGGTGGAAGTAGATATTAGCGAGAAAATAGTCGAAGACAGTTATGATGATGACAGTTATAAACAATGGGAATATTCCAATGATGATGACGACGACTATACATTTGATAAATATACTTCAGCAGAAGAAACGTTGCAGGATTTTTTGTTGGAACAGCTGCAGCTCTCCAACTTGAAAGGAAAGGTCCTTGAAGTTGCAAGATATCTAATAGAAGCTATTGATGACAACGGATATCTGACGCTTACTGTTGAAGAAGTATGTGTTGCTACAGGCGCTAACGAGGATGAGGCTGATAAGGCTTTGTCATATATTCAGACCCTTGAACCATGTGGGGTAGGCGCCAGAAATCTTTCAGAGTGCCTGATAATACAGCTGGCAGCCAAAGGCCTTCTGACTGATGAAATAGAATTTATCATTGAGAACATGCTGGAGGATATAGCCAACAATAAGGTATCTCACATTGCAAAGAAGGTCGGATTGAAGCCCGAGGAAGTTCAGGATATCCTGGACATGATCAAGAAACTGGAGCCTAAACCAGGCCGTCAGTTTTCCACAGGCGAATCGACCAGATACGTAGTACCTGACATCATAGTTGAGAAGGTCAACGATGATTATGTGGTAAGTACCAATGATTCCAGCGTTCCCAAGCTGATGGTAAGCTCATACTATTCGCAGCTTTCACAAACGGCAAAGGGCGATGAAGAACTGGAAAAGTATTTAAACGGAAGATTCAATTCAGCCATGTGGCTGATAAGAAGTATAGAGCAGCGCAAACAGACGATTTTCAATGTTGCGGTTGCAGTGGTCCACTATCAGAAAGACTTCTTTGATAATGGTGAAAAATATCTTAAGACATTGACGCTCAAGCAGATAGCGGAGGAACTGAACATTCATGAATCCACTGTCAGCCGTGCCATAAACGGCAAGTACATTCAAAGTCCAAGAGGAGTATTTGAGCTGAAGTATTTCTTCAGCAGCGGTGTCTCCATGGAAAGCGGTGACGGTATGTCATCTAACAGCGTGAAGTCGTTTATCAAAGAAATCGTCGAAGGTGAGGATACCAAGAAGCCTTACAGCGACCAGGATATGGTGGAAATGCTGAAAGAAAAGGGCATAGATATTTCAAGGCGTACTGTTGCAAAGTACAGGGAAGGCATGGGCATCCAGTCTTCATCAAAGCGCCGTCGTTACTAGTTTTTAACGCAGGCCGAAAAACAAGGCCAGCGATAAAAAATAATCAAATCAATCCAATATAAGTTAATTAACTGATTTTTAATGCGAGGAGGAAATAGGAGATGGCAATTAAAGTTGGTATAAGTGGATTCGGAAGAATTGGTAGAGTGGTGATCAGAGCAGCAATGGACATGCCGGAGATCGAGATTGCTGGAATCAATGTACGTAATGCAGATATGGATTATATGGTCTATATGCTGAAGTATGATACTACTTTTGGAAGGTTCCCAAAGGAACTGGGCAGATATGAAGACGGTATCACCATTGATGGCAGGAAGATACCTGTTTACAGTGAATCTGAAGCTAAGAATATACCTTGGGATCGTTGCGGAGCAGAGTATATCGTAGAAGCTACGGGCGCTTATACAACTACAGAAAAAGCGATGGACCACATAAAATTCGGAGGTGCGAAAAAGGTTGTAATTTCAGCGCCGGCAAAGGATAAAACCACGCCGACCTTTGTTTATAGAGTAAACTCAGACAAGTACACCAGTGATATGCATGTAGTTTCAAATGCATCCTGCACGACTAACTGTCTGGCACCACTTTGCAAGGTGGTAAACGATAATTTCGGTATCGATCAGGGACTTATGTCTACTATACATTCAGCAACAGCAAAGCAGAAGGTAGTAGATGCACGTTCTCTAAAGGACTGGAGAACAGGCAGAAGCGTGTTTGGAAATATCATTCCTTCGACTACAGGAGCAGCAAAAGCTGTAGGTCTGGTAATCCCTGATTTGGCTGGAAGAATGACTGGTATTTCATATAGAGTACCTACAGCAGACGTTTCAGTTATCGACCTGAACATCCTGCTGAAAGAATCTGCATCTTATGAAGACATTTGCAGAGCAGTTAAAAACGCTTCGGATACATATCTGCACGGAGTAATCGAATACGTAGATGATGAAGTCGTTTCAGGTGACTTTGTTGGAGATCCACACACTTCGATTTTCGATGCCAGAGAGGGTATCGAGCTTAATGATAAGTTCTTTAAACTCATAGCTTACTACGACAATGAGTATGGTTATTCCAGCAAGACACTGGAGCTTATTAAGCACATGTACGAAGTTGATAACAAATAAAGAGGTGAATTAAATGAAAAAAACTATCAAGGATATCGACGTCAAAGGGAAACACGTTATCGTAAGATGTGATTTCAACGTTCCTATGCAGGAAGGGAAAATCACTGACGATACGAGGATCACAGCAGCACTTCCTACTATTAATTATCTTGTAGACCAGGGAGCATGTCTGATTTTGATGTCGCATATGGGTAGACCTAAGGGAACCGCAAATATGGAATTCACACTGAAACCGGTTGCGGACCGACTTTCAGAATATCTGAACAAGCAGGTAATTTTCACTAGTTGTCCTACAGTAGTTGACGATGGAATCAAAAAGACAGCTGCAAACCTTAAACCGGGAGAAGTAATGCTTTTGGAGAATGTCCGCTTCAGAAAAGAAGAGGAAGCAAATGACCCTGGTTTTGCCAAGGAGCTTGCTTCACTTGCAGACATCTTTGTACAGGAAGCATTTGGAACAGCCCACAGGGCACACGCTTCAACGGCCGGTATCGCAGACTATCTGCCTGCAGTATCAGGCTTCCTCATTGAGAAGGAAGTTAAATTCCTGGGCGGAGCTGTTGAAAATCCAAAGAGACCATTCGTTGCAATCATGGGCGGTGCTAAAGTAGGCGATAAGATACCTGTTATAGAGAATCTGTTAACAAAGGTAGATACCTTGATAGTAGGCGGAGGCATGTCCTTCACATTCTTCAAATCGATGGGCCTGGAAATAGGCAAATCCATCCTTGACGAGGAGGGCATAGAGCTGGCAGGCAAACTGATAAAGAAAGCAGACGAAGCCGGAGTCAAATTCTTGTTGCCTTTAGATGTCGTATGCGCTAAAGAATTTGCAAACGATGCTGAAAAGGGAACATATGACCGCGATAAGATTCCTGCTGATATGATGGGTATGGACATTGGACCTAAGACACGTGAACTGTATAAGAGCGCAATCGCAGATGCAGAGACCATTGTGTGGAACGGACCTATGGGAGTATTTGAAATGGAGAACTTTGCTGTAGGAACCAAGGCTGTAGCTGAGGATCTGGCTGAGAGCAAGGGAATAACCATAATAGGCGGCGGAGATTCTGCTGCTGCTGTCGAGCAATTTGGCCTGGCAGACAAAATGACTCATATTTCAACTGGCGGCGGAGCATCGCTGGAGTTCCTTGAAGGCAAGGTATTGCCGGGAATCGCCGTAATTGAAGACAAATAAGGAGAATCATCATGGCTTTTAGAATACCATTTATTGCAGGAAACTGGAAAATGTATAAGACCAATAAAGAAGCTCTTGAGTTTGCAGAAGAGTTTAAGAAGCTTTACAAGGATACTGATGTAAGGGCTGCTATATGCGCGCCTTTCACTCAGCTGGAAACACTGAAGAAAGCTTTCGCGGGAACGAAGATCGGAGTTGGCGCGGAGAACGTTCACTTTGAGGATGAAGGGGCTTTCACAGGAGAAATTTCCCTTCCTATGCTAAAAGAGATAGGAGTTGACTACTGTATCGTTGGACACTCAGAGAGAAGGCAGTATTTCGCCGAAAGCGATGAGACATGCAACCTTAAGCTGAAGAAACTGCTTAATGAAAGTGACATCACGCCAATACTTTGTGTAGGCGAGAACCTGGAGCAGAGAGAAGCTGGCAAAGAAGCTGAAATCGTTGGCAATCAGATCAAATCTGATCTGGCAGGTATCCCGGCAGAAAAGGTTGCCAAGATGGTAGTTGCTTATGAGCCAATTTGGGCCATAGGAACTGGAAAGACTGCATCTCCAGAGCAGGCGCAGGAAATGTGCGGGCTCATTAGGAAGACTATCGAAGATCTTTATGACGAGGACACATGCGACCAGGTCATCATCCAGTACGGAGGCAGTGTAAAACCAGAAAATGCGACGGAAATCATGAATCAGGATGACATAGACGGCGGTCTTGTAGGTGGAGCCAGTCTGATTCCTGCAAAATTTATGGATATAATAAACTTTTAATGCCTAAAAATGCTTGATTTTTACCGTTTATTATGATAAAGTTTAATGGTTGTAATTCAAGGAGGTATATTAATGAATACTGTATTAATGGTAATACTGGCTATTGTCAGTGTAATCGTTATACTGAGCGTATTGCTGCAGTCCGGAAATAGTGATGGATTGTCAGGTTCGATCGCCGGTGGAGCTGAACAGCTTTTCGGTAAGAGAAAGAGCCGTGGATACGAAGCAATACTGAGCAAAATAACGATAGTTTCAACAGTGGTATTTATCGGATTATCACTGGTCATAGTAGCTATAGGCTAATATTAGTTAATTTTATTTCGTTTATAAAAATTTTATATATTCGCTTTGTTAAGAGGTGCTTTTACAAAGTGCCTCTTAATATATGTTTAGCGAAAGAGGAGGTATTATATGTTGAAACTTGTTGCTCCTATCTGCGCTATAATTGCTCTTGCCACAGCATTTGGACTGGCGGCATGGATCAAAAAGTGCAGTGACGGAAACGACAGAATGAAAGAAATTTCAGGATTCATTAGAGAAGGAGCGTTTGCATTCTTGAAGAGAGAATACAAGTTCATGGCAGTAGTAATAGTAGTATTCGCTGCGTTGCTATGCATCTTCATCGGACCGACCACAGGCATCCTGTATGTCATTGGAGCTCTGCTCTCAGTTTGTGCAGGATTCTTCGGAATGAATGTCGCTACCCTAGGTAATGTAAGAACGGCTGATGCAGCTATGGAATCAGGAATGCCTAAAGCCCTGAAAATTGCTTTTAGAAGCGGATCTGTTATGGGACTGTGTGTTGCAGGATTAGGACTTTTAGGATTAGGATGTGTTTTCTGCTTCTTAAACCTTGCCACTGTGGTTCAGTGTGTAACAGGCTTTGGATTCGGAGCTTCATCAATGGCTCTGTTCGGAAGAGTTGGCGGAGGCATCTACACTAAGGCAGCAGACGTAGGAGCTGACCTGGTAGGTAAAGTAGAAGCCGGCATCCCTGAGGATGACCCAAGAAACCCGGCAGTAATCGCAGATAACGTTGGAGATAACGTTGGAGACGTTGCAGGAATGGGCTCTGACCTTTTCGAGTCTTATGTAGGATCAATTATTTCAGCTATCACTCTGGCTGCAGTTGCAGTACAGGAGGCTGAGGTAAGCGCTACATTCGATGAGCGTACTGCAGCTTTATTCCCACTTATACTTGCAGCTATTGGTCTAATCGCATCTGTAATAGCAATACTGATGGTTAGAGGAAATGACAAGAGCAGTCCTGCTGCTTCACTGAATATGGCAACATACATCAGTGGCGCCATAGTGATCGTAGCATCATTGTGGTTGAGCAAGGTTATGCTTGGAAACTTCACTTATGCGTATGCAATCATCGCAGGTCTTGCAGTAGGTATCGCTATCGGAAAGATCACTGAGATTTACACTTCAGCAGATTTTAAACACGTAAAGAAAATTGCAGAACAGTCACAGACAGGTTCAGCAACTACGATCATCAGCGGACTTGGTGTAGGAATGTTATCAACACTATGGCCAATCATCTGCATCGTAATCGGAATTTACGTAGCATATAACTTCGCAGGAGTTTACGGAATCGCACTTTCAGCAGTTGGTATGTTGTCCATCACAGGAATCACAGTAGCAGTCGATGCTTATGGTCCTGTATCAGACAACGCTGGTGGAATCGCTGAGATGGCTGAACTTCCTGAAGGAGTAAGAGACATCACAGATAAACTTGACTCAGTAGGAAACACTACAGCAGCAATTGGTAAAGGATTTGCCATTTGTTCAGCAGCATTGACTGCACTGGCACTGTTCGTATCATTTGCGCAGGTTTCACATCTGGCAGCAATCGATCTGCTTCACCCGATCGTAATCATAGGTCTGTTTATTGGAGCAATGCTTCCATTCATCTTTACTGCTATGACTATGAATTCAGTTGGTAAGGCAGCTAACGACATGATCGAAGAGGTTAGAAGACAGTTCCACGCTGATCCTGGAATCATGCAGGGAACTTCCAAGCCAGATTATGCTAAGTGCGTAGATATTTCAACTTCAGCAGCATTGAAGGAAATGATCGTTCCTGGCCTTATGGCTATCGTCGTTCCTATCGTTGTTGGATTCGTTCTTGGTACTGCCGCTTTAGGCGGAATGCTCGCAGGAGCACTTTCTGCAGGCGTACTGCTGGCTATCATGATGGCCAATGCAGGTGGTGCATGGGATAATGCCAAGAAGTATATCGAAGAAGGACATTTCGGTGGAAAAGGTTCAGATTCACATAAGGCTTCAGTTGTTGGAGATACAGTTGGAGATCCGTTCAAGGATACATCCGGCCCTTCAATCAACATCCTTATCAAGTTGATGACTATCGTATCACTGGTATTTGCACCTCTGTTCGGTAACGGACTACTTGGTTAGTAATTGAAACTAAAGACTGTAGCGCTTGCGATTAATCGTCGTTTGTGTTACAGTCTTTTTTGTACAATGGAGAAGGGGGCGAGCCTGATTTATGAGCAAAAAAGAAAAGGATATCAAGACTAATGCCATAAGGATGGTAGAAGCGCAGGGCATAGAGTACAGCCTTAGAACATATGATGCATCAGAAGGCTTTGTTGACGGTGTAACTGCCGCTCACGAAACGGGAATAGAAGAGGAAAGATGCTTCAAGACGCTGGTCCTGGTAGGCCATAGCAAAGAGCATTATGTCTGCGTAATTCCTGTAGCAGAGGAACTTGATCTAAAAAAAGTCGCCAAACATTTTGGCGAGAAAAACATTGAAATGATACATGCCAGGGAAATCACACCGACCACGGGATATATAAAAGGTGGATGTTCGCCTATAGGCATGAAGAAGCAGTTTAAGACTGCCATAGACAGTACGGCGCAGCTTTTTGACACCATTGGTGTCAGCGGGGGAAAAATCGGTCTGCAGATGGAACTTGATCCAAACAAGCTGGCAGAGCTTGTATCCGCAGATTTTGATGATTTGACTAAGGAATAACAGAGGGAATTAATGAACGAGACAGTAATTAAATTTGGCAATTTCACAACGAATCAAATAAACAGGCATCCGGTTAGGGGACGTAAGATCCTGGCGGCGGTGTTCAAAGGCTACGGGCTTTTGACAAGGCTTAAGGGCAATGAAGACGACCTGCCGGCTCGTAACTACGAGATGTGGATGTGCAATGAAGCTATGGCACAGCCTTTGAATCATCCTGGTAATACGGTTATTGTAAGCATTTTTACACCTTGCGAGGTATTTCATGCTATGGGCCTGAAAGTAGTATTTCCGGAAGGCTTGGGATGCTATATGACAGCATCCGCATGCGAGAAGGTGTTCCTGGAAAAGGCAGAGGAATGCGGAGTACCTGAAACACTTTGTTCTTACCATAAGATGCTTATAGGTATGGCTGAGACTGGTGTACTGCCAAAACCGCTTTGCATAGTAAATACAACAATGGCATGTGATGCTAACCAGCTTTCGTTCCGCTATCTGGCGGATTATTTTGACGTACCGCATCTGGTTTTAGATGTACCAACAGGCTGCGATAGAACGAATGTAAACTACCTGGCGACACAGCTTAAGGATATGACTAACTTTATAGAGGAATGTTCAGGGCGTTGGCTGGATCCGGAGAAGTTCGAAAAATGCTTAAACACTGCAAACAGATCCATAGAAAACTATCACAGAATACTTGAACTGAAGGCTACACGCCATGAAACCACAAAGATCACTTATCATATGATGGATATCTTTGCTCTGCATGTACTGTTGGGTACCGAGGAAGTGGAAAAGTTTACAGAGATGATGATAAAAGACCTTGAGGGTCTGCCGGAGGAGACACCGGGAGTCAGGATACTCTGGGTACACACGATACCATATTGGCAGGATTCCATGATAGATATATTCAACTATAACGATGACGTGGAAGTGGTGTCTTGTGACATGTGCTTTGATAATTTGTCAGAGATAGAGACTGACAGGCCTTATGATTCGCTGGCAAAACAGATCCTGCGCAACACTTTCAACGGTTCGGCCGACAGAAGAATAGAGAAAGCAACAGAGTATGCAAAGAAACTTAACGTGGACGGGATCATTTACTTTTGCCATTGGGGCTGTAAGCAGACCTTAGGCGCATGTAGCCTTGCCAAGGGCAGATTTGAAGCGTCAGGAATACCGACCCTCACTTTGGATGGCGATGGATGTGATACCAGGAATATCCAGGATGGACAGATGGTAACCAGAGTCTGCGCATTTCTGGAACAGCTGGAGGCGACGAAATGATAGGATATACATGTAAATATACACCGATCGAACTGCTCGCCGGCTTCGGCGGTAAAACTAAACTGCTGAATCAGGAAGCAGATAACTTTGATTATGCCCAAAATATAACCCATATGAATATGTGCAGTCACATAAAGGCCTTTCTTGAAAATGTTCATAACAATGACATTAAAGAACTGGTCATGGTCAATTGCTGTGACAGCGTCAGACGATCATGTGATATTTTGAAGGATGATATGGACTTCGTGTTCATGATGGACCTGCCTCACAATGATAATGACTGTGCCAGAAAGCATCTGGTAGACGAGCTTTGCAGGCTTGCCGATGAATATGGCAAATATACGGGAAATGCCTTTGATTTTCAGGCATTTAAGGATGCTTTTAAGTTTGAAGAAAAGCAGCTTGATCAGGATTATATAGCGATACTAGGTGCAAGAATAGGAGACGGTCTGTTTGCAAGGCTGCAGGAGGCTGTACCTTGTCAGATAGAGGATTTCACATGTAACAGCAACAGAACCATGGCAGTTCCGCCAGAAGCGCTGAAAGGTGATTTTAGAGGGCTGATGGACTGGTACGCATTAGAGCTGATGCTGCAGATACCATGTATGAGAATGGCCGATATCGGCAAGAGACGGCAGCTGACAGAGGATCCGCACCTGATCGGTATTATATATCACACAGTGAAATTCTGTGATTATTATGGATTTGAATATGAACAGCTGAGGCGGGACACAGTGCTGCCAATGCTTAAGATAGAAACTGATTTTACAATGCAGTCGCTGGGACAGCTGTCCACCAGAATAGGTGGATTTATAGAGAGCCTGGGGATGAAGGAGGAGAAACTAATGGCAAAGGACGGAAAATATTACGTAGGAATAGACAGCGGTTCGACTACTACAAATGTAGCAGCCATCGACATCGATGGGAACCTGATAGACAGCGTAATAGTCCGCACAGGCGCTAAGGCTCAGATGGGAGCCCAGAAAGCCTTTGATGCACTTAAGATACCAAAGAATGAAATATCTCTAATCGTAGCTACCGGATACGGCCGCAACAATATTTCGTTTGCCGATAACAGCATTACTGAAATTACCTGTCATGCACGTGGAGCCTATCATATAAACAAAGATGTGCGCACCATAATAGATATTGGCGGGCAGGACAGCAAGGCCATATCAGTTGATGAAAACGGCAATGTGAAGAATTTTGCCATGAACGATAAATGTGCAGCCGGGACAGGGCGTTTTCTGGAAAATATGGCAAAGGTCCTGGAGACAGATCTGGATGGTATAAGCAAAGCCGGATTGAACTGGCAGGAGGACCTGACAATTTCGAGCATGTGCACGGTATTTGCAGAGTCTGAAGTTGTTTCGCTGATAGCTGACAACAAGCAGATCGGAGATATAGTCCATGGCTTGAATAAGAGCGTTGCCTCAAAGACCATGGCACTGGTAAATCGTGTCGGTGGTGAAAGCCGCTATATGATGACAGGCGGCGGAGCTAGAAATAAGGGTGTTGTTGAATGCCTGGAAGATTTGGTCGGGGAAAGCATTTTTGTGCCTGAGATACCTGATTTATGCGGTGCAATAGGTGCTGCGCTGTTTGCGAGAGATTCGGCACTGTAAAAGAGGTGAAAGTATGGTAGTATTATTCACTTATCTTGCATTTTTAGTAGTAGTAGGAGCATTGCTGTGCTTCAAAGGAAGGCAGCTTTTCTTTCCTATGATTTCCATACTGGCGTTTATAATGGCCTTTGGTACATATCTGGCAATTGCCGAACCCGGCACAGCCAACGTTATCATCGGCCTTGTCATAGGCCTGGTGTTTGCTTTGCTTGCAAGGTTTATCTATCTGGTTGGTGTCTTCATCAGCGGGGCGATCGCGGGCTGCTTTATAGGTAGCGGCATTTCATGTTTTATTCCAACTGACATATCTTATGGCAAAGAAATACTCATGGTGGTATGCGCCATATTGATAGGTATTCTGGCCGTAAAATGGGTAGATTTCTTTATTTCTCTTTCAACGGCAGCTGAAGGCGCTTCACTTATGGCGCTTCCTTGTTGCTTCATGGTCATGAACCTGGCCGAGCTGTCAGGTTATGCAGGTAATGATGCTTTGATCACTTTGAGCAATGTCAATGATGCCATGACTGGGAGATTCGCTGAAAAAGAAGCTTTGATCATACTTTGCGTAACCGCGGTACTCTTTGTTATAGGATTGATAGTTCAATTGAAAACCAATGCAAAAATGCCGAAAAATAAATAGTTGTTTTATTTAATTAAATATTAATAATCGCTTAAGGTTAGTTTAAGGTTTGGCTTGTATAATAAGCGTATAAACTAATTAAAGGGGATTTATATATGAACATTTTGGTATTAACCGCACGCTTTGGCATGGGTCATTACAAAGTTGCTGAAGCAATAAAAGAAAATATCGAATGCAGAAATGCTGATGCAAATGTAAAGATAGTTGATTTCATGAACTATCTGTTTCCTAAAACAAGCAAGTTCATTTACGGGGGTTACAATGCACTTGTATTCAAGAATGCCAGACTTTATAACGCAATAGGAAAGTTTGCAGGCCACGGTGATGCAGTTCCGTTCAGATTCATGATAGCAGCAAAAATCAAGAAACTGATACTGGAAAATGAAGCAGATGCCATTGTCGTAGCTTTCCCACTGTGTTCGCAGTATGTATCAGCATTTAAAGACTATTCAGGATGTGATGTTCCAATGTACACCTGCGTCACAGATATTCCAGTGCATAAGGACTGGATTGCAGACAACACCGAGATGTACTTTGTATCATCTAATGAATCAAAAGAAATGATGCTGGAAAAAGGAGTCGATAAAAGTAAAATAATTGTTACAGGTATTCCTGTAAGAACTGATTTTTCAAACGGCAGAGCATTAAAACCTGTTCATGAAAACAAAAGGAATCTGGTAGTTATGGGTGGGGGCCTAGGACTGATACCAGGCAGCGACTTGCTTTTAAACCGACTTGCAGGTATGGATAATGTAAATGTTACAGTGATTACTGGTAACAATAATAAATTATTTGAAACCATTAGCAGCAATTATCCGAAATTCAAGACATTAGGCTTTGTGGATAATATGAGCGAGTATATGAAAAAAGCAGATGCAGTAATTACTAAACCCGGCGGGGTAACGCTTTTCGAAGCCATCAATACGCAGACACCGCTTTATGTAGTGAATCCGTTCCTGTTGCAGGAAATAGGAAATGCACGCTTCATTGAAGACCATGGAATTGGCAGAGTCGTTTGGAAAGAAAAGGATGCAACTCCTGATGATATCGAGGAATTCATTTCAAACACAGAGAAACTGGATGAAATGAAGAAAATAATGCTTAAAATATGTAAAGCCAATAGTAAATATGATATAATGACCGAAATAATAACTCAGGAAGAGGAAAAGGCGGTTTAAAATGAAGAAGAGTAACAAGGCCGTTTTACTGACGGCTGCTTCTGCCGGACTGGCATACGGCATCATACCTACATTGGTTGAGAAAACTAAATACAGAACTTCTAGCGACAGATCAGAGAAAATCATATATCTGACATTTGACGATGGTCCTTCCGAATATACAAATGAGCTTTTGGATCTGTTGAATAAATACGATGTAAAGGCCTCTTTTTTTATGGTAGGCCTTTTTGTGTCTGAATATCCGGAAGTGGTGAAGAGAGTACATGATGAGGGACACCTCATAGGAATACATTCCCTGGAGCATAGAAGCGCGCTGTTGTGCTCACCTGCTTACACTAACAGGGACTTTCAGGAAACATTGACCATAATGGGGAATCTTGGCGTGGAACCGAAGTATTACAGAGGACCATGGGGAGAGGTTAACCTCTGGTCGATAATGAACACCAATATACATGGTTTGGAAAGAGTAGAGTGGAATGTCATGGCAGAAGACTGGCGCGGTGATACGACGGCAGACATAATTGCTGAAAAGCTGATTGATCGCACAAAGAATGGCGATGTAGTTTGTCTGCATGACGGCAGGGGCAAGAATGAAGCTCCGGCCCGCACCATAGCGGCTCTTCGCAAGGTACTCCCACAATGGATAGATGAAGGCTTTAAGTTCAGGCTGATAAGCGAAAGAACAATGAATGAATGATAATTTAGGAATTACAATAAAAAAGGTCCTGGTCAATGGCCTGGTATTTGTTGGACTGATAGCTCTGACATTATTCATAGTATTTAGGAATATCAGTCCCGGCGAAATTACCACATCGATTTCTTCAGTAAAATTCAGGTATGTAGCCATTGGACTTTGTGCCATGGGCATCTTTGCTTTAGGCGAGGGTTTGAATATTCGCCGGCCACTGAGAATGTTCGGCGATGACGTATCTGTTCCACAGGGATTGAAATATGCTATCATCGGCTACTTCTTCAGCTCGGTAACACCTTCATCTACAGGTGGACAGCCTATGCAGGTTTATTATATGCACAATGACGGGCTGAAGGTTTCGCATGGTACTTTGGCACTGCTGTTCGAATTGCTCAGCTTTGAGACGGTGACAGTGACCTATGCCTTGATAGGATATATGACGCAGCATGCGTTGCTGGTAAGATCGCTGGGTAATGTGAGATACCTTTTCTTACTGGGAATAATGGTAAATGTGATGGTTGCCGCATTTGTGGTAATGGCTATATTTTCTAAAAGAGCCATTATGGTGTTATGCGGGCTGCTGGTTAAGATCATTAAACTTTTCAGCTACGACAAAGGAAACAGGGTAGATGAAAAGTGCCATCTGATGATAAAGGAATATCACAGCAGTGCTGTATATTTCAAAGAAAACAGAATGATATTCGTTAAGACGCTGATCACTACGGCAATTCAGATACTGGCCATGTTCAGCATACCTTACTGGGTTTATCTTGGATTTGGGATGACCGGTTTTTCGGCCTTTCAGGTGATCTCGTTGCAGGCTGTCCTGTTTGTAGCCGTTTCCTTTCTTCCATTACCGGGAGCTGTAGGAGCAAGTGAAGGTGGATTCGTACTGCTTTTCAAGATGCTTTTTACCAAAAAACTGTTAGTCAGTGCAATGGTCCTAAGCCGTTGCCTTAGTTTCTACCTTTGTGTTATAATAAGCGGAGTAGCAGTAGCTTTCTTTACGCGAAAACTTATGAATAAGAAGAAGGTAGAATGAGTAAGATTATTACGACATTATTGATATCGATGGTTCCGGTAGTTGAACTAAGAGGGGCCATTCCAATAGCTGTAGCTCAGGGCGTTGATCCCTGGCAGGCGATGCTGATATCTATTATAGGCAATATGATTCCGGTTCCGTTCATTATTGTGTTTATCCGCAGTATATTCAAGTGGATGAGAGGTAAAAGTGAACGATTGAATGCCTGGGTCACCAAAATGGAGAACAAAGCAGCTGTTAAGGCTGAAAAAGTACAGAAATATGAAAAGATGGGACTTTGTATATTTGTTGCCATACCTTTGCCGGGAACAGGCGCGTGGACAGGTGCGCTGATAGCGGCAATGCTGGATATGAGATTGAAATCAGCAGTACCGATGATATTTTTAGGAGTGTGCATAGCAGGACTGATAGTGACTCTTTTGACCATAGGCGTTATCAGTTTGTAAAAGAGGAGATAATAAAATGCCATATACGGTTTTAGTAGCAGAAGATGATAAGGACATAGCTAATCTGGTTTCACTTTACCTTAAGAGCAGCGAGTATAACGTTTTATTGGCTGGTGATGGAGAAGAAGCCTATGAAATTGTCAAATCGAATGACATAGATCTTGCGGTATTGGATATTATGATGCCAAAGATGGATGGATATGAATTGACGATGAAAATCAGGAAGGACTACAATTTTCCTATAATATTCCTGTCTGCAAAAAACCAGGACAGCGATAAGATACTGGGATTGAACATGGGAGCGGACGATTATATGACCAAGCCTTTTAATCCATTGGAGATAGTGGCTCGCGTAAAATCCAACATAAGAAGATATTATGAATTCAACAAGAGCGAAGAGGCAACTGGATCAACGTTTACTGTTGGAGATTTGACCATTGATACAGACAGGATGACAACAAAGAGGGGCGAAGAAGATATAATCCTTACGCCTACGGAGTTTAAGATACTGGCACTTTTGATGAGAAATCCAGGCAGAGTTTTTACCAAAGCACAAATCTGTGAAAACACCTTTGGCGAATACTATGAGACAGATGATAACTCAATGATGGTACACATCTCCAAACTGCGTGAGAAGCTGGGAGATGATTCAAGGAATCCTAAATATATCAAGAACATAAGAGGATTGGGATATAAAATTGATAAGAAATAAAGACAAGATCAAAGATAAGAGAATAAAAGGTAAGTTCGTAAGCATGATCATCAGAAACTATGTTGTTTTTTCAGTATTCCTGGTGATTCTGCTATTTTTGATAGTTACATTTGTAATCATGAATGTAGATAAATACAGTGTTAATACTAAGATCGGAGATCTTGCAAAAGAATACAGCACATTGAGTACGGAGCATTATTCTGATGTAAAAGCCTTTAAGTACATCGGTTTAGGCGGTTTTGTAGAAGTTGTTGACAGCAGTAATAAGGTCGTTTATTCAAGTAAACCAAATAAAACCGGCATCACCTACAAAGATGATGAATTAAAACTTATCCATCGTTACAATCTGTATTTTATTACTGACGTCAATGCGATAAAGGGAAAAAAGCATAATAAAAAGTTGTATTACATCGACAGAATAGGGTATGGCGGTAAATATAACGAAGATGTGAAATATAATGAAGTAGATATAGTTGGAAAGAACAATGACATTATTTATTCCTCACAGTTCCCGGATAAATGGCAGTATACAAAGACTGAATACATGATATTGACCGACACTGTCAAAGGGGGATATGATGTTTCAAAGGCCAGCTTTACGGATAAAAAAGGCAACAAATACACCTTGGTAGTATACTCAAAAGAATCATTTGCAGCTAATCTTGGACGTGCCAGGAGAGCATTCATTCTATTGGGAGTAGGTTTTGCTATAGTTTATGTTTTGATGCTGATGCTATTCGGAATCTGGATGACAAGAAAAGTCAATAAACCATTAAAAGCATTGGAATCTGGCATGCAGGACGTATCCAGCGGAAAGACAGGCAGTCAGATAGATTATAAAGGTCCAAAGGAATTCGTGGATATGTGCGACAGCTTCAATTCCATGTCTACGGCTTTGTATAATTCAGAAGTGGAGAACCAGCGACTGACTGCAGAAAACCAGAAACTTATATCTGATATTTCCCACGATTTAAAGACTCCAATAACTGTTATTCAAGGATATGCCAAGGCAATTTGCGATGGAATGGTAGACTCTTCAGAGCAGGAAAAATACCTCCAGATAATTGCCAATAAATCAGAATCACTGGTTGAGCTTATTGATGAATTTCATGACTATTCTAAGATGAATCATCCTAGTTATACTTTTGACATGAGAGAAGCTGATATCTGCGAATATACCAGAGAATACTTTGCTGAGAGATTTGATGAGCTGGAAATTGCAGGATATAATTTATCTGTAGATATTCCGGAGATATCTTTGATCACCAGAATAGATATAGTAAAGTTCAAGAGGGTATATGATAATCTGATCAGCAACTTTATGAAGTATAATAAACCTGGAAATACCTTCTTCTGCAAAATCGGGTATGATGAACGCAGCATCACTTTGAAACTTGGGGATGACGGCATTGGAATAGCAAAAAATATCAAGGAATCAATTTTCACCCCATTTATAAAGGGTGAGGCATCAAGGACTACCAGTGGCTCTGGGCTAGGTCTGTCCATAGTCAAGAGAATAGTGGAAGCACACGGTGGCACTATAGAATTGGTTGAAAAGCCAGAAAGGGGCATTAAGACCGAATTCCTTATCAGATTGTTAAGACTATAATAAGTTAATATTAAGATAACTAAAAGTGAGAATTATGATTACACCTCTATACTAGTGATTAGCATGGAGGTGTTTTTATGTTATATTTGACGATTTCATTCATAATTGTCATAACATTGATATATTTTGAATATTTGATTGGCTTGAAGATATCCAATCCTATAGTTGGTTTACTGATGCCTTTGGCCATTTCATGCTCATTGATTTACTTGTATCGCGTTGAGATGATATGGCTTGAACCGGTAGATATAATCGTATTTGTGATGATAATTGCAGTAATGGCCTTCGTATGGATTGACGGCCATATAAAACGTAGCAAAAGGTAAATGCGTTCACATAAAAAAATGGCACACCGCAAGGTGTGCCGTTTTCTTTTTCATACTATTTGTTTTTCCATTCAGGAGCTCTCTTTTCAAGGAAAGCCGTCATTCCTTCGTTCTTGTCTTCGGAAGCGAAGCATGATGTAGTAGACTCAACTTCAAATCTGCTGGCAGATTTAAGATCCATGTCAAAACCATTGTTGATTGCCACCTTGGCAGTAGCTATGGCAATAGGTGCCTTGGAAGCTATGGTATTAGCAACTTTTTCAGCTTCTGCCATCAGCTCCTCAGGTGCTACGACTTTCTCTACGAGTCCGATCCTGTAAGCTTCAGCAGCAGGAATCATTTCTGCTGTATAGATAAGGTACTTAGCCATTCCTTTACCGACAAGTCTTGCCAGCCTCTGAGTGCCGCCGAATCCAGGTATGATTCCAAGACCAACTTCAGGCTGACCAAATTTAGCTTTCTCTGAAGCGATCCTGATATCGCAGGCCATTGCAAGCTCACATCCGCCGCCTAAAGCGAATCCGTTAACTGCGGCGATGAAAGGCTTTGCCATAAAATCAATAGTATTCATTACTTCATGACCGGCTGCCATCATCTCGCGACCCTCGATAGCATTAAGTTTGCTCATTTGGGCGATGTCTGCTCCTGCAACGAAGGCCTTACCTTCACCTGTAACGATAACAGCTTTAACTGCATCGTCAGCTTCTATTTCAGCAAGTGCTGACTTCAACTCGTTTAAAACGTCCATATTTAAAGCGTTCATAGCGTTTGGTCTGTTGATTGTGATATATCCTAAGTTCCCTTTTACCTCGTATTTAATATTCTCGTACATTTGAAAAACTCCCTTTCGTTAAAAATCACGTAGTTTTAGCGTCTGTTAAAATTGTAACATTTTACATCTGCTTTTTCAACCCCTCGAAAGCTTTCTTAACAGGAGGAAGTGAAATGATTATAACAGTGATTATGGCTTCAACGCCTAAATACGTTAAATTGTACCATAACGACCAGGTAACAGCGTTGAATTTTGCAGGTGCGTAAGCTCCAAAGAATACTATGCCGGAGACTACTGCACAGATATAACGTCCGAAAACACCAAGCAGATATCCCTTTGTTAAACCATTTTTCCTGTTGCGGAAAACACCGCCGATGCCCATGGCACCAAAGGCGATAGGGTAGTCCAGCAACAGCTGAACAGGATGGATCACGTACGGTCCAAATATCAGGTTTAAAAGGCCGAGGCACATGCCTGCCATTACTCCGTTGCGAGTACCGAGAAGATATGCGCAGAGGACTATTGGCAGCATGGAAAGGGGCGTTACAGATCCGCCCTGGGGCATGGAAAAGAGCTTGAACTGTCCGAGAACAAGGGCAATGGCAACCATTAAAGCGGAAATAGTCATGGCCTTGATATCGACACGCTTGTTTTGACGCTGTTCCTTATTTGGAATCAGAATCAACAGAAAGAAAACGACTATTATACAGACCACAGCAATTTGGCCTGTCGTAGATTCAAAGAATCCCTGCATGTTTTTGTACATAAAAAAACCTCCTAATGTAGGAGGGGAACTGAAGTGCAAACTTCACAACTCTATTGCTTCCCTACGTCAGCGTTAACTGAATCAGGTTATGAGGGTATTACCGCTCACCGTGTAACGGTGGGTAAGTCTCAGCTTAAGCTCCCCTAGCTTTGTATTAATTTCAACGTTTAAAATCATAGTACGTAATAGGTTATTTGTCAACATCTCTAGAACGAATTATTAGCAGTTTTCCTTCCTCAAAGGAAATTTCGGCGGTGTCATCGACGATTTCATTGCTTACGCCTAAGGTTGTGTCAGCGGTGAGCAAATGCTTGTAAAGCGGGAATTTCACGCCCTTAAGGGTAACTCCTTTGGCAGGCCCGTCATAGGCAATGATCCCCAGAAACCTGTAATTATTTTTGCGCAAAGTTAGACTGCACGGTCCAACCATAAACATGTAGTTTTGCCCGTCCACAAAGGAAAGCCTGTCGAGTTTGCCGCAGTATTTAGCCAGCATACCAACATTGCCCATGGAATGGTCGAAACGTCCACCAAGGCCGCCGAGGACGGTAATATCAGTAAAACCCTTTGATACAGCAAGATCTATAGCGGCTTCACTATCGGTCATGTCTTTTTCAATAGGAAGCTTGATCACTTCCTTGTTTTCCGGCTGCGGCATAGAGTCGTAGTCACCGATGAGGATATCAGGCTCCAGATTCAATTTGCTGGAAATAATGTATCCGGCATCAGCGCAGATTATGCAATCGTAGTCATTGCCGTTGATATCGAGCATTTCCAGGCCATCGACTCTGGAAGTTATAATTAAGCATCTATTCATAGTTGGTCTCCTTTGAGATAATTTACATTTGTATTTAAGCTGTATATATTATATAATATTAGTCTAGTGATTTAAATAAGGAGAATTGATTTGAATAATAAAATAATAGTTGAACCTTGCAGTGTCATCAGATCTATTGCGAGGAAAGAATTACAAGGGAACTGGCTATATGTAACCGTAGGGATCTTTGTCTATTACGTATTGATGCAGGTAATCCCCGATATATTTCAGCAGTTTGTGCCTTTTGCTAAGCAAACGCAGTACAACGAGTATCTGCAGCAGGATGTTTCGGTGTCTTTCATTGCAACATTTTACATGTTTTTTTTCATGGGAGTGTTCACTGTAGGTCTGTGTTGCTTTATGATAGCGTTTTTCAGAAGAAAGGACATCAATGCCGGCTATCTGTTTAACGGATTTGAATATTACTTCAAGTGCTTTTCACTGATGATCATGGTTTGCATATTTGTAATTCTGTGGTCGCTGCTACTGATAGTACCTGGAGTTATTGCAGCATTCAGATACAGTCAGGCATTCTATATACTGGCTGATGATCCAGACAAGGGCATAATGCAGTGCATTGCAGAAAGTAAACTGATGATGACTGGAAACAAAGCAAAGCTGTTTCTGCTGGACCTTTCCTTTATTGGATGGGCAATCCTGGCCGCTATACCTGCAGGAGTTGTAGCAGAAATCCCAGGCCTAAGCAATAACGATGCTTTGTTGTTCGTAGTTTTGATAGTTGCATCTATACCTATGTTCATCGTTTCAGCTTATCAACAAACGGCAAATGTTGCTTTTTATGATCTCCTTACTGGACATCTTGCAGCAAAACCGGCATTTAATGAGGCTGATTATCACTTTGTACCTAAACAGATAAATGAAGAAGAACAGCAGGCTCAACAGCAGCAGCCTGAACAGAGTACAGAACCTGAGCATTCAACGGAAACAGAGCATCAGGTAGAAACACCAAATATAAACGAGACTGAACATCACTAATAATAATGCAAAGTGTGTGCATGTGTATTATTTGGGAGACTTGAATTATGTTGAGAGTCGTAAAAGACGTTATCATCAGCGATAGCGCCTACGAATTAAGAAGAAACGCAAGGAATGAATTAGACGGCAGATGGCTGAAAATATTTGTTGGATTCCTGTGTTACTACGCGGTGATAAACTTGGTTTTAGCCGTACTATCTGCATTATTTCCAGGTCAGGTACATTCAAATATCACGGGTACCGATATGGTCGTGCCGGGAATTTCATTAGTTTACATGCTGATAGTATTTGGACCTATGCAACTTGGATTAGCTACATTTGCCCTGGCATATGTTCACGAACATGAAATCCGATTATCTCTGCTTTTTGATGGATTCAATAAACTATTCAAGAGCATCGGACTTGCAGTATGCAAACTGTTACTGATAGTATGGCCTATGCTGATAGTCCTGCTGGCAGGTACAGCTTATCTCTTGACATACATCGCTACTGACAATACGAACAGTTACTTTATCTTTGGACATATATGGTCAATAGCCATTCTAACCGCACTTTTCACCGGTTTTGTTGTTGCCGTGATTTATTTGGTCATTACAAGTCTCAGATACAGTCTGGTATTCTTTATTCTTTCGGATGACAGAACAAAGGGAATAGGGGACTGCCTTCGCCAAAGCAGGAAAATGATGCACGGTAATAAGCAAAAGCTGTTTATGACATATATGACATTCATTGGATGGATAGCACTGGCGCAAATACCCGCATTAGGACTTTATGCCATAACATCATTTTTGTTCCCGAATGCAAGCGACCAGCTGTTAAGTCTACCGAGTGCCGTGGCTTTGATCGTTTCCTATGTGCCGATGGTATTCTTGCAGGAATATATGTACACATTGACCGTAAAATTTTATGAACTGGTGAAGGAAAATTCGCTGGCCTTTGATATCGCTGAACCGCTTGAAATAACGGCCTGATTGCAGTATTATTTGCTTGACTTTATAAGTTTGTGTGTTAATATGAATATATAGATGCATTGTAATTGCATTTAGTGTGTGGAGGAAAATGATGAACATCGATTACTACAAGAGCAAATTGGTAAAACTGCTGGCGGTCATACTTTGTGTGGCGGCTATGTTTGCATTTAGCTTTAATGTTACTTACGGAGCAACCAGAACGACATATAAAACCATGGTCGTCAGTGCATACTTTGTAGGTACATCAATGAGTGAACGACCAACAATTCAGTTAAGACTTTGCAAGGATGGTAAGACGGCTAAGATTCTGGTTTTAGACAGTACCAATAATTGGAAAGTCAAGGTAAACAAGTTAAATACCAAATACACCTGGACGGTGAAGCAGGCTGGATCTGTCAGTGGCTATCATAAGCTGAAAACGCTGGCTACCAAAAAAGCAGTAAAGCTTGGATATTCTAAAGTACATACGGGAACGATAATATCATTCCCTGATAATTACAATTAAGAAAACAGAGTTAATAAAGAGGAAGTCAGATCAACTGACTTCCTCTATTACTTTTTTGATATCAGCTGGCAGCGGGGCAGTGACCGACATCGGCTTGCCTGTACCAGGATGTTTGAATTCCAGTTTATACGCATGCAGAGCCTGACGATCTATGAGCCAGGGATTGTTACCTCCGTAGAGATAGTCACCAACTACCGGATGTCCCAGATGGGACATGTGCACTCTGATTTGATGTGTTCTGCCGGTTTCCAGTTTAAGTTCGACTAAAGTATAGCCTTTGGCATACCGCTCTTTTACTTTGACATGAGTGATCGATGGGCGTCCTTCACCTTCAGGCATAACGCCTCGGGCCACTTTTTCAGGATCGACCTTTCCAATAGGTAGGTTGACAGTAAACTCATCTTGGTCAACTATACCGTTTACTACAGCTATATAGTATTTATCCAGACTTCCGGACTTCATCTGCTTGGTCAAATCGTCCTGAGCATGTGAGTTCTTAGCTATTATTAGCAATCCAGTGGTGTCCATGTCCAGACGATTGACAAATCTTATCTTGTAGGATTCTCCCTGCTCCCGCATATATTTCATTACGCCGTTTGCCAGAGTGTGCACGGGATGACCCTTAGTCGGGTGGACGATGTAACCAGCCTGCTTGTTGATGATCAGCAGGTCCTGATCCTCATAAACAGGATAGATGGGGATGTCTTCTTCCTCAAAGTGACTGGTTTCCTCAGGCATTTTTGCCGTGATGACATCGCCTTCTACAGGATTCATCCAGCCTTCCAGGGGCTCGTCATTAAGAAACACCAGCTTTTGAGCTTTCAACTTGGCAAAAAGTCTTGATGAAAAGTCGAAATGATGTCTAAGGAGCCTCTTGATAGAGGCTCCTTCATCTTCTTTTGTTACAATATATCTAAATTCTCTCATAAATCCTCATTTATTATTCTTTACAGGAACTTACTCTTGACCTTTGTCCAGAAATCATAGCCTTCAAAACGCATCATGTTGACTTTGATATCGGAAAAACCTACTTCCATGGCTTCGATATTATCGTATTCCGTGATGTAGCCATCTCGAACTACGCTGATCGAGGTACCCTTTTCCATATCAGGGATCAATCCCAGGGACAGCTCAGCCGGAAGTAATATGCTGGAAGTAAAAGCTCTATAAGCAGTGGTATTCATTGGTGCAATAGGCGTAACCTGAAGCAGGTTCAGCCTTGGATCTACGATACTGCCGCCAAGTGAATAGTTATATGCGGTACTGCCTGCAGGTGTTGCAACCAGAAGGCCGTCGCCGCTGAACCTTTCAATGAAGCTTCCGCCGATGGACATATCCATATGGATGTTGTAACCGGATGTACCACGAATCAGTATCTCATTTAAACCAATATGCTCATATGATTTACCTTCTGATCTGACAACGACTTTAACTGTTGACAGTGACTGCATAGTGTATTGGCCTTTGGAATAATTGACGATGAAGTCGTCCATCTGCGATGGCATTATCTCCTGGAAAAAGCCAAGATGACCGGTGTTTATACCGATTATGGGCATCTGTGGAAATCCAAACTTGTGAATGGCTTCCAGAAATGTTCCATCGCCGCCTATACAAACTAAAAGGTCTGCGTCATCAGTGTAGCTGGGCATTACATTAAAACCGGATTCTACCAGCTTTTGTTTAAGAACCTTTTCAGTGTTTTTAGATGTCCTGCTGTTGTTTGTAAAAATAAATATGTTATTATTCATAAACGTATCCTACAATAATCCTTTGAATTCTTCAACAATATTTTTAAAAGTTTCCATAGCCATGTTAACCGGCTCGCGGCTTTCCATGTCGACTCCTGCGATTTTCAGCAGTTCGACAGGGTAGTCACAGCTGCCGCTCTTCAGAAAATCAATATAAGCATCTCGTGCCGGGGCTCCCTCTTCAAGTATCTTCTTAGAAATTGCAGTAGCTGCAGAATAACCTGTAGCATACTGATAAACGTAGAAGCTTCTGTAGAAATGAGGTATCCTGGCCCATTCGTATTTGATGTAATCATCATGGGAAAGGGATGGACCGAAATATTTATTGTTTAATTTGTCATATTCCTCACACATCCAGTCTGCAGTAAGGCTGCCGCCATCCTCAACGAATTTATGTGTCAACTGCTCAAACTCTGCAAACATGGTCTGACGGAACAGGGTGGTCCTGAATTCTTCTATATACATGTTCAACAGATATTTGCGCATTTCTTTGTCGGTTTCTTTGTTCAACAGATGTTTCATGAGCAAAGATTCATTGACTGTAGATGCTACCTCTGCGGTGAAGATAGAATGATCACCATAGGTGAATGGCTGGGTTTCACGAGTCAGCAGGGAATTCATAGAATGTCCCATCTCATGAACGATAGTGAACACATCCTGCAGAGTGTCTGTATAATTGAGCAAAACATAAGGGTAGCTGTCGTAAGAGCCAAAGCTATATGCACCGCTGGTCTTGCCTTCGTTTTCATAGATATCGATCCATCTGCTGTTAACTCCTGCAGTCAGTCTTTTAATATAATCCTCGCCAAGAGGGGAAAGTCCTTCTTTCATTATCTCAACGCCTTCATCGAAAGGTATTACGCGTTCTGGTATGTCAATCAATGGAACGTAAACATCATGCATTTTAAGCTCATCAAGTCCGAGAAGCTCTTTCCTGATGTCGATGTACTCATGAAGTACAGGCAGATAATCGTTAACGGATTCAATCAGATTATCATATACAGATTCCGGAATGTTTCCGCCCGAAAGGGCTGCCTGTCTGGCAGAATCGAAATGTCTGATGCGTGAGCTGACAACGTATCTTTTGACATTGTAACTGTACGTCGTCGATAAAGTGTTGATAAGATTCTTGTATGCTTCATAGCAGTGGATGTAAGCATCTTCACGAACACTTCTATCTTTGGATTTCATAAAGTTTATATAATTGCCATGAGTCAAAGTGACTTCATCGCCGTCTTCATCTTTAACAGTGCCGAATTTCATGTCAGCATCATTGAGCATGGTGAAGATAGAGCCTGTTGCACCGGTAACTTCAGCCATTTGAGCCATCAGATTCTCTTCATCGACTGATAATACATGCTGTTTTTGACGCATTGCATCGCTGAGCAGGTGCTCATATCTCTTAAGTCTTTCATCATCTGATAAGTACTGCCTGATCGTTTCTTCAGGAATACTGATGATTTCAGGCATAATAAAACTCATAGCTGCAGATATTCTGGCTATGGCCGTGATAGACTTGTCATGCATTGCCTGCTGCTTGGAAACCCGGTTATCTTCATCGAGTTTCATCCTTGCATATACATAAGCTCTTTCCAAGGTCTGATCTATAGCATCGCTTTCAAGTAGAGCATCTGCCAAAGTCTTGGCGGATTCACCTAACTTACCTTGATATTTTGAAAAATCATCTGCTTTTTTGATCGAATCTTCGATGTCCTGATTCCACTTTTCATCGGAATCGTACATCGCCTCTATATCCCATTTATATTTAGAGTCTATTTCATCTCTGCGTTTCAATTTTTTATTTCCCATTTCTACCTCCGCGTAGTATAATAATGCTAACAATTAGTATAACACAAATGTGAAAGGAAATATAGATGGACAACAGACCTATCGGATTTTTTGATTCGGGAATAGGCGGCCTAACAAGCGTTACTCATTTGATGAAGCAATTACCGGATGAACGAATCATATTTTTTGGAGATACGGCAAGAACTCCTTATGGTTCGAAATCACCAGCAACGATCAAACAGTTTACCATGCAGATCGGTGAATTTCTGGCTCGTCAGAATGTTAAGATGATTGCCATAGCATGCAATACAATAAGTTCTACCTGCCTTGATGATTTAAGAAAGGCATATCCGGAAATACCGGTAGTCGGAGTTATTTCACCAACAGCAAGGGTAGTAGCCAGAGATTGCAGTCCGGAAGACAGAATAGGTATACTAGCTACTAAGGTCACGATCAAAAGCAATGCTTATGTAAATAAGATCACTCAGAAGAATCCTGAAATCAAGCACTTATTCTCAAAGGCATGCCCGGCTTTCGTCCCTTTGATAGAAGAGGGAATAATCAATAACGAAATAATGGACTTGACCATAAGATATTACCTTGATGATTTTGTTAGAGAAAACGATATTAACACCTTTGTGCTAGGCTGTACTCATTACCCTTTGATAAGCAAAAATCTAAAAAGTCTATACCCGGGAGTGAAAATAATCAGTTCCTCAAAGGAAGTTGCTACTGCAGTAAATATTGAGCTTGCAAAGAGAGAAATGTTTGCTGGAAAGAACAGCGGTGAGAATGTATTCTACGCCAGTGACCTTTCGGAGAATTTTGTCAATATGATTCAGTTGATTCTGGGACAGGATCAGGAGGATCTGAATATAAAGTTTAAAAACCTTGATTTGTAGGGAGGCTGCCAAGCCTCAGGAAGGAGGAGCCATGGATAGGGACGAACTATATGAAATGCTGGATATTGAAAGCGGAAAGGATTTTCAGTACTTTGAGAACATTGCCGATCTATTTGAGTCCTCTGAGGATATCGGTGGCGATGTTTTATATGAATTATTGGAAGAAGTAGACATGGATGTCTTTGCAGAGCTATGTGAAAGCTACTTCGATCAGTTAGAGGATAGCATACCTGATGGTGAAACGGAGTTTTATACGTTAACACTAAACATCAAAAGAGCTTTTATTGGCATGGCTTCCAGCGTTTCCTCTGAAGAAGATGACGATGAGGTAGACCAGGCACTTTTACAGCTGTCCGAAGAGATAGGCAAGTTCAGAGTTTGGTACAGTGATTCAGATACAGTAGAATGTATTAATGATGACAGTGGAGATTCACAGGTATTGCCGGTAAGAGATGCACTTGCGTTGAGCAAAGAAGAAAAACTGGGTGGTGACACTTACAGATTTGATTTCACTGAAGCTCTCGATTATGAGCTCAGCGATTTTGTAATGACATTTGCCGATTTAGCTGATATTGATTAAGCGAGGTTGATTTGACAGATATCAAAGAAAAAGAGGGAAGAACTCTATATGAACAGGGTATTATCGCAATCCTAGGATGCGAAATGCTCTGGGGTGTTTTACCTATATATTGGAAGACCCTTGAACCTATAAGTTCATTTATGATAATTCTTTACAGAGTAGTTCTCATAGCACTGCTCTGTTATATTGTTACAGCGGTAAGGCTTGGGGTGAAGAATGTATTTCAGCCAATGTTTGCCAATAGAAGGGCATTCATAGCATTTGTGTTTGCAGGAATGATAATCACATTTAATTGGAGCTTATACATATGGGCTGTTAATGCTAATTATGTAATACAGACAGCCATGGGTTATTATCTGGAGCCATTGGTGATCTGCATATTCGGAATACTGATATTTAAAGAAAAGGCGAACGTCTGGAAAAAGATAGCTTTAGGTTTTGCTATGGCTGGAATCATTATTATGATCATTGGATATAAGGAATTCCCATCTATCGCCGTCGGACTCGCGTTTTCATTTGCAATTTATGCAGCAATCAAAAAGACGGTTTTAATACATCCACTGCAGTCAATGCTATATGAGGTGATTCTTATAGCACCTTTTTTCCTGGCAGCAGTATTGTACTACGAAATACATGGAATGGGAGCTTTATCACAGGCGACTACATTAAAGTATGTGTTGTTGATGTTTGCGGGAGTTTGTACATGTGCGCCATTGGGTCTGTTTTCTTTTGCAGCAAACAAAGTACCGCTTTTTACAGTAGGTATGTTGTCATATATATCACCGACTATTTCATTGATTCTAGGTGTATATATGTTTAATGAACCATTTAATGCCATAAAACTTGCAGCTTTTGCAATCATATGGGTGGGGTTGGCATTCTTTACACATGGTGAAATACTGGACAATAGAAGGGATAAACGACTTGACAGGGAAAGTGACTAATAAACTGAATTTCTTGAGCGTTTCGTCAATGTACGTTGGCGTGATAATGGGTGCCGGCTTTGCCTCGGGTAGAGAAAGCTGGCAGTTTTTTGGCGTTTTTGGCGATAAAGCATATCTGGGAGTTATTATAGCAGGAATCATGTTCGCATTGCTTGGCCTTATGGTAAGCTATCTGGCCATTAGCAAGGATACTCAGGATATGGGAAAAATAATATCTTTTATCGATAATAAGTATATTAGTGAAGCAATAGGATATTTCATGGCTGTTTTTCTATATACAACTATAGTGTCTATGTCAGCAGCTGGTGGTTCGTTTCTGTATCAGGAATTCGGTATCAGCAAGGCAATTGGTGGAGGTATAATAGCCATATTGGTGGCTGTGACCGTCTTAGGAGACTTTGAGAGAATCTCCGGAGTGCTGAAATATATAGTACCTGTACTCTTTGCAGTAGTTGTATTTATAAGTATTATAGTCATATTTATGCCAATTAAGGAAAGCGGTGCAACATCAGGATTCAAGCCAAGCGTACTGGCTCCAAACTGGCTGATCGCAGCATTGATATTTGTAGCGTATAACATCATAGGGACCGTTCCTATCGATGCTTCAGCGTCCATTAACGCAAAGAGTAAAAAGCATGCTTACGTTGGGTCAGTGCTTGGAGGACTGATGCTTGGCGTCATGACATTCGTTCTTGTCTTAGCATTGCAGAAGGATATGGCTTTCACAGACAGTTTAGACCTGCCGATGCTGGGTTATTCATTGAGAGTTTCAACTGTAGCAAATGTTATATATGGAGTCGTATTATATGCGGCCATATATTCAGCGGCGACAAGTACATTTTATGGCTTTACAACCAAGATACCGGATCGTGACTGGAAAAAATATGTTATAATCATTGCCATAGTATGCGGGTTCGTGCTAAGTCTGCTGGGATTTAAGAATGTTGTAGCTTATCTGTATCCCTGCGAAGGATATTTTGGGCTGTTAATGATAGGCATGATAGTAATCAATTTTATAAAGGAAATAGGAAAAAATCATGGAAAACATCAAGAAGATAAATAGTGCATATGGGAATTTCCCTGAGCACAATAGATTCGACTATCCGGATTATATGGTCAGAGTGACCGCGGGAAACGGAGGAGAAAGCTATTTGATCTTTGGCTCGGAGAAGACTGCACTTTACGATACCGGTATGGCCTACTGCCATGAAGGTGTTGTCGATAATATTGAAAAAGCTTTGGCAGATAGAGGCAGAAATACAATAGATTATGCGTTGATGTCCCATACACATTACGATCATATAGGGGCTTTGCCGTACATTTTAAAGAGATGGCCGGATGCTACTGTAGTAGGCTCAAAAAAGGCCAGACAGGTTTTTGCCAGCGATGGAGCAAAGGCGACTATGAAACGGCTTGGTGAAGCAGCTCGTGATAACTTTACTGATTCTAAAGAACCTGTCGATGTTGACGGCTTCAGAGTGGATATGGTGGTTGGCGAAGGCGACAGGATAGATATGGGGGACAGGTACTTTGTCGTTATGGAAACAAAGGGTCACACCAACTGTTCGCTGACTTATGTTCTAGAACCACAAAGTCTAATGTTTACCTGTGAAAGCACTGGAGTCATGAGAAATCCGGGGAATATACATACAGCTATTTTGAAAAGCTATAAGGATTCTATAGATTCAGCTAAAAGATGCAAGGCATACGGCGCCAAGCAGCTTATCAGCCCGCACTACGGAATTATACCGGAGGACAGGACGGACTATTACTTTGATCTTTACATAGAATGCGCAGAGGCGGAAAAAGACTTCATCCTTAAATGCAGAGATGAAGGAATGTCCAGAGATGAGATATTCGAAGCCTTTGATGAGAGAAACTGGTCTGATGAAAGAGGAAGAGCTCAGCCAAGAGAAGCTTTTGAAGAAAATGCAAAGTATTCTATCATGCATATCTTAAATAATTTTTAGAAAAAACCTGGCGGCATTGCAATGCCGCCTTTTTCATTTCCAGACACACAAAGCCGACACAAATCGTTCTTTATTTGTTCAAAGTTATCCCATGATATTAACCAAATCAATCTCTATAATAAACACTGTAAACAAGATGTGATCAGCTAGGGGGTGTTAATCGCATGAAGTACATAATGAACGAAAAACAATACAGAGATCTGATGGCGAATATTTATTCGAATTTGGAATATGATAACTATAAAAAAAGCCGGGTATTCAAGCTGATGTTCGGCAAAAAATGCCTTAAAGACGGCAGAATGCAAAAGCAGCCAAGATTGATTTTATCATACGAAAGGCTGCAGATGCGCGGGCTGGAAAATAAACAGCTCATATTAACATTTGACACCAACTTTAAATGGTGGACTGACAGGACTGGTACGGTGGGTATGACAGAAAGCCGGCTCAAAGACGGAAGCACTGTGCAATCGTTGTCAGGCAGATACATCATGGGGGTTAAGTCAGCCGGCGAAATGCCAGAATGGCTGACGAAAGCGTTGGGAGAAGGTAATATCTTCCGACAAATTTAAATATATCTATAGCAAAGTGGGCAGCGAAGGCTGTCCTTTTTGCTTACATATATAGAAATGCTGACAAAAAAATGTTACAATTAACGTCAGCGAGGTATGAATAATGAAAAAATCTGCAGTGATAATTATAATAGTGGTGCTGGTTATATTCCTGGCAATATTGATGTTTACCAGCGCACTTGGAGATTATTTAGGGAAAAAAGCGGAAATGATCAGTCTTGTAGCAGTTGCTATAATACTGTTAGCTATGCTTTTGTGGAATAATAAGAGGGATGATTAAATGATAACGACTAGAAAATTAAGCAACGGAATAAGAGTAATAATGGAGGAGATACCTTCAGTTCAATCGATTGCCATAGGATTCTGGGTAAGGACCGGAGCTATAGATGAAACAAAGAAAAACGCCGGAATTTCACACTTTGTTGAGCATATGATGTTCAAGGGGACAGAGGAACGTTCGGCAAAACAGATAGCGTCAGATATAGATAAAATAGGCGGACAGATGAATGCCTTCACAGGCAAAGAAGCTACCTGCTATTATGTTAAATCTGTTTATGACAATTATCGCAAGGCAGCTGACGTTTTGATAGATATGTTAGAGAACTCAGTGTTTGCGAAGAAAGAAATGGACAGGGAGCGTAAGGTTATCTGCGAAGAGATCAAAATGACTAAAGATTCGCCTGATGATCTGGCACATGACACTCTGGTCGAGCAGCTATTTAAAGGTGAACAGCTGGGGAATTCAATAATAGGTACACCATCTACATTGAACGGCATAACTCACAATGTTATAGAAAAATACGTGAAAGACCAGTACGTTCGCGAGAGTATGGTAATTTCCATTGCCGGCAGATTCGATGTTGACGACATCTGCGGCTATTTTGAGGATAAGTTCGCCAGTCTGGGACAGCGAAAAACCTCAGCAAAACCGGCAGATCCAAAGTATACACCATCGTGCAAGGTAATCACTAAGGATATTGAGCAGTCTCACGTTTGCCTCGGCACAAAGGGCATGACACTGAAGGATGACAGATCCTTTGCTTTTCAAATACTGAACAATGTGCTCGGCGGGAGCATGAGCTCCAGACTGTTCCAGAACATCAGGGAAGAGAAGGGACTGGCATATTCAGTGTTCTCTTCTAATGGGAATTTCAGCTCGGACGGATACTTTGAGATATATGCTGGTGTCAGCCACGATAAGATCAAGGATGCAATACTGGCCATCAAGGAAGAACTGGATATCCTGGCAGAAAGCAAGGTCACCAAAGAAGAGCTTGAATCGTCAAGAGAACAGATGAAATCCAACTACGTATTCAGCCAGGAAAGCACTTCGACCAGGATGATACTCAACGGCAAGAACTATATTTTGATAGACAGAGTATTCCTGCCAGAGGAAGTAATGAGCAAATTCGATGCGGTTACCCTGGAGGATTTGGAAGATGTAAAGCAGCTAATATGCGATTTCTCCAGATACTCAGCTGTAGCGGTAACTAATAAGAAGATAAATCTGAAGTCAATAATGGAGCAATAATATGAAGATGAGGATCGTAAGTAAAACCGGCAGAAAGCCAGAGTATGCAACTACAGGTGCGGCTGGATTTGATATTTCTGCAAGCCTGGATGAGCCTATGATACTGAAAGCCGGTGATAGAGCATTGGTTCCAACGGGACTTTTCTTTGAAGTACCTGTCGGCTATGAAGCTCAGGTCAGAGCTCGCAGCGGACTGGCGATAAAGCACGGATTGGGACTGGTGAATGGCATAGGAACAATAGACTCGGACTATAGAGGCGAAGTTAAAGTGCCTATGATCAACTGGAGCAAAGAAGATTTTACAATAAATGACGGAGAGCGTATAGCACAGGTGGTCATTACCGCGTGTGTGCAGACAGAAATCGAGCTGGTAGACAAATTATCCGATACAGAACGCGGTGAAGGCGGATTTGGCCACACTGGAATTTGATTACAGAGGTTCTAATATGTTAAAGCGTGAAGACTTGGAAAACAGAGAATTAAATTATTTGGCCGACAATGCATTTAAAGCGGTCAATACTAAAGGACGGGCAGTGCCTGAGGAAAAATGTCCATTCAGGACTGACTTCCAAAGGGACAGGGACAGGATAATCCACTCTAAATCCTTTAGACGGCTTATGCATAAGACTCAGGTATTTCTGGCGCCGGAAGGGGATCATTACAGAACCAGGCTTACTCACACGCTGGAGGTATCTCAGGTAGCAAGGACCATAGCCAGAACTTTAAATCTTAATGAAGATCTGGTTGAAGCCATAGCGCTGGGTCACGATCTTGGACATACACCATTTGGGCATAATGGAGAGATGGTCTTAAATGATATACATGAAGGTGGATTTCATCATAATGAGCAAAGCCTCAGAGTCGTTGATGTTTTGGAATATCACAACGGCAAAAGAGGAATGAATCTGACCTTTGAAGTCAGGGACGGAATTTTGAACCATACGGGTAAGCTACCGGCAGCGACTTTGGAAGGACAAGTGGTTAAAATCAGTGACAGGATCGCCTATATCAATCATGACATAGATGATGCCATGAGGAGCGGTGTGATTTCTATTGAAGATCTTCCTAAAACGGCAATCGAAATGTTTGGTGCCAAGCATGGTGAGAGAATAAGCAATATGGTGGAAAACGTAGTTAATAACAGCGACGGCAGGGAAGCTGTTTCTATGGATGATGAACACGGCGAACAGTTGGCAGTTCTAAGACAATTCATGTTTGATAACGTTTACAAGAGCAGCCATGTAAAGAAGGAAGAGGATCTGGCGAAGATAGAGGTGGTTATTACTTCACTATACAAATATTTTCTCTACAAACCTCAGGAATTGCCAAAAGATCTTTACGAACTGGGGAAAGATGACGGCATGGCAGTAGCCGTAAAGGATTACGTAGCAGGGATGACCGACAGATTTGCTTTGAAGCTGTATTCGGACCTGTTCGTACCTACAGGCTCGGGATATTAAAACAAAAAAAAGGAAACGGCTCATCCGCATAGAATAAGTACTTATAGATAGTATTTGGGGGACACGGATGAGTTTTTCATTTTCTAATTCATCAATCGAAAATTTGAAGGACCAAATCGATATCGTAGACGTTATCGGTCAGGTAGTGCAGTTAAAGAAGGCAGGGTCGAATTTTAAGGGGCTCTGTCCATTTCATAATGAAAAGACTCCTTCGTTTGTAGTATCTGGTACAAAGCAATATTTTACATGCTTTGGATGCGGTGCATCTGGAGATGTAATAGAATTTGTTAGAAGATACTATAACCTTGAGTTTGGAGACGCAGTCGACAAGCTTGCAACTCAATATGGTATCACAATGGAGCACAGCAATTACGATGATAAGCGCGCCAGATACTATGAAGTTAACAAGATGGCGGCAACTTTTTTCTATGACAGTTTTACCAAGAAAGCCAACAAAGGCTATGCCTATATGAAAAATCGCGGCATTACGCCTCAGGTACTGAAAAAATTCGGTATTGGATATGCGGACGAACAGTGGGACAGCTTGTATAAGTATCTTTTGTCCAAAGGTGTAGATGAAAAAATCATGCTGGAACTTGGTTTGATTTCTCAAAGCAAGGGTAAATGCTATGATAAGTTTAGAAATCGGGTTATCTTCCCGATCATAAATACCAGCGGTAAAGTCATAGGATTTGGAGGAAGGGCAATCAGCGCTGACGATAATCCTAAATATCTTAATTCACCGGAGAGCAAGGTATTCCAGAAGAAAAACAATCTGTTTGGATTGAATATTTCCAGGCAGAGTACCGGCAAGGAAGGTTTGATCATCATAGTTGAAGGCTATATGGATGCAATAGCTCTTTACCAGAGCGGCATAACTAATGTAGCAGCCTCTCTTGGAACGGCGCTTACTGACAATCAGGCCAAGCTTATTAGAAGATATACCAAGGATGTAGTGCTATCCTACGATGCTGACAGTGCTGGACGTGCGGCGGCTTTGCGGGGCATGGATATCCTGAAAAATGCCGGCTGTAAAGTACGTGTATTGCACGTAACTGACGGAAAGGACCCCGATGAGTTTGTAAAAAAGAATGGAAAGACCGCGTTCCTGGACTTGGTCGGCAAAGCCATGCCATATGGGGATTATAAACTGGAGGCTGCTAAAACAGGTTTTGATCTGACAACGGATGATGGCAAGATCGACTATATGAAAGCAGCAATCAACATAATAGCCTCTATGAGTCCGGTCGAACAGGAAGTATATAAGAAAAAGCTATCAAAAGAGCTTAATGTTTCTGAGGTAGCGCTGGATAAAGAATTATCTGGGAGTACGTTGTCAAAGGATAGCGGCAAGCAGGAACGCAGGTATGAAGATACGGATAAGGAATCTGTTAATGCAGAAATATCACCGTTGGAACGTACTTTGATTAAACTGTTCCTGACCAATGACGAATATTTGATAAAGATAGCGGATTTCAACGGGATACTGGAAAATCCACTGGCACGGAGAGTATATCAACTGGCTTTGAGCGAGAAGGAAAGCAGTAATTCTGTAGATATACAGATGATAATGGATAATCTGCCTGTAGCAGATGCTGCGGTTATCCAGGAAATACTTGATCAGGTTCTCATAGACATCAATCAGGATCAGGTATTCAGTGACTGTGTGAGCAGTTGGCGGACTGAGAGTCTGGCAAAACGTGAGCATGAGCTGATAACGCAGTTGTCATTGGCAGACGAAGAAAACAATGAAAACAGGATTAAAGAACTGACTGATGAACTCATGGAAGTTCAGAAGCAGAGAAAATCGTTGCAACATAGATAGTTTACGAAGGGGAAAATAATGAGTAAAGACGAAGCTATAAAAACAGAAGAAACAGAAGAAAAGAAGGCTAAAGCAACACAGCATAAGGAAAAGGAAGCAGAAGCTAAAGATACGGACAAGAAGGTAAAGAAGACCACCAGGAAAAAAGCTTCATCAAAGAATATCGATGATGAAATCGATAATGAAATCTCTAAAGAACCTACTTCCGACGATTATACTGACAATGATGCTTTTGCTGGAATGAACAAAGACCAGATAAAGAATGAACTGATTACCCGTCTTACAAAAAAGGCAAAGGAAAAGAAAAATGTCCTTACCTACAGTGATATGGCAGATTATCTGGATACTTACGATTTAGACAAGAATGTTATCGATGAAATATACGAAACGCTTCTGTCAAAAGACATTGAAATCACTTCTGAATCAGAACCAGAAGAATTTGCCATGATACTGGATGGCGATGATGATGATAATGACGACACAGAAGATGACGGCGTAGTGGTAAATGAGTCTGGCGAAATAGACGTTGATGCTACAGTTCCTAAGGGGATAGCTGTAGACGACCCGGTCAGGATGTATCTTAAAGAGATTGGAAAAGTGCCTCTATTAAGCGCTGAAGAAGAGATCGAACTTGCAAAGCGTATGGAAGCTGGTGATGAGGAAGCTAAGAAGAGACTCTGCGAGGCAAACCTCAGGCTGGTAGTTAGTATTGCAAAGCGTTACGTAGGTAGAGGAATGCTGTTCCTGGACTTGATCCAGGAAGGAAATCTCGGACTGATCAAAGCCGTCGATAAATTCGACTATAGAAAAGGATATAAATTCTCAACATATGCTACATGGTGGATCAGACAGGCCATCACAAGATCCATTGCCGATCAGGCCAGAACGATTAGAATACCTGTACATATGGTTGAAACGATAAATAAACTGATCAGAGTTTCCAGACAGCTCCTTCAGACATACGGCCGTGAACCGACGCCTGAAGAAATCGCTAAGGAAATGGGAATCACAGTAGACAAGGTACGTGAGATCCAGAAGATCGCCCAGGAACCGGTTTCCCTTGAAACTCCTATTGGAGAAGAGGAGGACAGCCATTTGGGTGACTTCATTCCAGATGATGATGTACCTGCACCTGCTGAAGCTGCTGCTTTTTCGATGCTGAAAGAGCAGCTTGTAGAGGTACTGGATACCCTTACAGAGCGTGAGCAGAAGGTTTTGAAGCTTAGATTCGGCCTTGAAGATGGAAGATCAAGGACTCTTGAAGAAGTCGGCAAGGAGTTCGATGTAACAAGAGAGCGTATCAGACAGATAGAGGCAAAGGCTTTGAGAAAGCTTCGTCATCCAAGCAGGAGCAAGAAGCTGAAAGATTATTTGGAGTAATAAGTATGAAACTTGGTGACAGACTACAAACTATTGCCAATGAGATTCAGACTGGAGAAACCATGGCAGACATTGGCACTGACCATGGTTTTTTACCGCTGTATCTTTGGCAGACTGGCAAAAGCCCAAAGGTAATAATGTCGGATATCAGCAAAGGCTCGCTGGACAAAGCCAGGAAAGACTGCAATCAGCAGTGCCCAGATGTTAAATTCGATCTCAGGCTTGGCAGCGGGCTGAAAGTACTGACAAATTGTGAAGTAAATGACGTGGTCATAGCCGGTATGGGAGGCCTACTGATAGCCACCATTCTGGATTTTGATAGAGAAAAGTCACATTCTTTTGGTAAATATATACTGCAGCCACGTAATAATCTTGGCAGGCTGAGGTGCTGGCTTGAGGCAAATGGATATAAAATAGAGAAAGAACAGCTGGCTAGAGAGGGCAGATTCATCTGCGAGATACTGACAGTTACCAATACATCTAGTGATGCAGCGGGAGACTTTGAGGCTTACGACGCAGACTATAAAAGTGCGGCACTCTTTGAGTTCCCTCACACGCTGGTAGAACAGCGAGGGCCGTTGACTAAGGAATATCTGGAAAGAAAGCTATCAAAACAGTTGAAAATCAGAGAAAAGATAGCCAAAAACAGCAGTAATATCGCTAAGGACAGCACATTCGTAAATGAGATGATAAAGGTGCTGGAAGAATTGATAAAGGAGCTGAACTGATATGAGAAAAGAAAAATTTATTGAAAGTATTGAAGCTTTTTGCGACCCGGGTACAGCAGAAGACTGGGATAACTGTGGATTTCAGGTAAATACTGAATTTCCAGAGGTAGGCAGAGTTCTGGTTGCGCTTGAAGTGACAAGTGAAGTTATAGATGAGACAATAGAAGTTCAGGCAGATATGATCGTAACTCATCATCCTATGATTTTCGGAGGTATCAATAAAGTTGACGATAACGATATTATAGGAAATTATATCCAGAGACTGGTGAAAGCAGGGATTTCAGTGTATTCGTGCCATACCTCATTTGATAAAATGAGTGGAGGAAATAACGATTATCTTGGACAGGTATTGGAATTAGTCAATATTGAGCCATTTGAAAACGGCAATGAATTCTGCAGAAAGGCCGTAACACCTTTTGAAGTGACATTTGCAGAATTTATACACAAGGCAGCGGAGCTGCTTGAAGTCAGTGAAAAGTGCTTTAATGTAGTTGGTGATCTGACCAGAACCGTGTACCAGGTAGGCTGGTGTACCGGTGCAGGAGCAGAATTCCTACAGGAAGCAGTCGATGAAGGCTGCGACCTCTATATCACAGGAGATCTTAAATACCACGATGCGCAGAAGGCAAAGGAATTAGATATTTGTGTTTTAGATGCCGGCCATTATGGAACTGAGAAGATTTTCGTGGATAACATGGCGGAATTCCTCAGAGGAAAGACTACGTGTGAAATAATAGAATCTAAGATTGATATTAATCCATTTATATGTTAGAATTGTTTGCTATGGGTAGGCCAGACAGTCGCGTGTCGCAAGACATGAGGAAAGTCCGGGCTCCAAAGGGTAAGGATGCCGTGATAACGTCCGGCGTAGGTAACTATAGGGAAAGTGCAACAGAAACATTCCGCCGAAACGGGTAATGCCGTGGTAAGGTTGAAATGGTGAGGTAAGAGCTCACCGGCGTCATGGAGACATGACGGCCGTGTAAACCCCATCCGGAGCAAGGTCGGAGGGCGTAAGGTGGCGACCCGTCACCGCCCTGATGTGGACCGCATGAGCGCGCAGAGATGTTGCGCCTAGATAGATGATTGTCTAATACAGAACCCGGCTTATAGACCTGCCCATAACTAATATTCGATAAAATAAGGAGTGCCTTTGGATAAGGATAAACGAGATTTAACCAGAAAAGAATACAATGAAAAAATAAATACTGAAATTGAGAGCGATGCCAATAAGATGGGATCTGCTCCAATAGGGAAATTGCTGGCATCAATGGCATGGCCGGCAATTATTTCAATGACCATTAATGCACTATATAATATCGTCGACAGTGTATTTGTTGCCATGCTTAGCCAGAAAGCGCTGACAGCGGTATCGCTGGTCATGCCTTTACAGCTTTTAATGATCTCGTTGGCAGTAGGAAGTGCAGTTGGAGTCAATTCACTGATAGCCAGAAGATTAGGAGCAAGAAGATTTGACGAGGCAGATAAAGCAGCAAGCACCAGCATCAGAATAGGCGTTTTTAATTACCTGATATTTGCAATGGTAGGATTGTTCGTGGCCAAACCTTTCATGGCAGCATATACAAACGATCCGGTGATCTATAAATATGGAGTTGCCTATCTGATGATCGTAACTCTGGTCAGTGTATTTTCAATGATAGAAATACAGTTGGAAAAGGTTTTACAGGCAACCGGCAACATGGTAGCGCCTATGGTAATCAGCTTGTCTGGGGCGCTGACTAATATCGCGCTGGACCCGATCCTTATATTCGGACTGCTTGGTGCACCGAGGATGGAAGTAGCTGGAGCAGCTATTGCAACGGTTATTGGCCAGGGTGTATCTCTGGTAGTAGCAATATTTATTTTCTTCCGCAAAGAAAGAGATGTAGAAATTAAAATCAGAGGCTTTAAAGTCGACTGGAATGTGGTAAAAGATATATATGCAGTTGGATTACCGGGAATCATTATGCAGTCCATTGGATCGATAATGCTCCTCGGTTATAATGCGATCCTGGCATCATCGGCAACGGCAGTTGCAGTGCTTGGAGTGTATTTTAAGCTTCAGTCATTTGTCTTTATGCCTGTGTTTGGACTTAATCAGGGCGCTATGCCAATTATGGGTTATAATTATGGGGCAAAAAACAGGACAAGGCTAATGGAGGCTTACAAAAAAGCGCTTTTGACAGCATTTCTAATAATGTGTTTAGGAGTAGTGATATTTCAAACTATGCCGGGAGTACTTCTTAAAATGTTCAGTGCAAATGAGCAAATGATGGCTATGGGCGTTCCGGCACTGAGAATAATCAGCATCTGCTTTCTGCCTGCTTCATTTGGCATTATGTGTTCCACACTGTTTCAGGCCACTGGACATGGTGTGTACAGTTTGTTTGCGTCATTATTACGTCAGCTGGTCTGCATACTGCCATTGGCATATATCCTGTTTCATTATGGCGGGATCACCATGTCATGGGCTTCATTCCCGTTGGCAGAGATCGCAGGAACAATTTATGCAGGTTTGATGCTGACGCATTTATACAAAAAAGAAATCAAGAATTTATAGAGTTATAAGAGGTCATTATATGAAAAGACTAGGAATCGATATTGGTTCTACAACAGTTAAATTAGTACTTTTAGATGAAGATGGTAAGGTAATCTATTCAAAGTATGAAAGACATATGTCAAATGTTTTTGATAAGGTAGAAGAACTCATCGAGGAGATGTACAAAGAATGCGGAGACATTGAAGTCAAGGCTGTTATTACAGGCTCCGGCGGTCTTTCATTGGCAAAATTGCTTAAGATACACTTTGAGCAGGAGGTAATAGCCTGCAGCAAAGCTGTTGAGTGCATTATACCCGAGACAGAAGTTGCAATAGAACTAGGTGGTGAGGATGCCAAGATAACCTTTTATGGATCAACTATTGAGCAGAGAATGAACGGCACCTGTGCAGGCGGTACAGGCGCTTTTATAGATCAGATGGCGATACTGTTGAATACAGATGCCGGCGGACTCAATGAGGCCGCAAAGAATTACAAGGTACTATACCCGATCGCTGCCAGGTGTGGCGTATTTGCAAAGACCGACATCCAGCCGTTGATCAATGACGGAGCTGCGGTGCCTGATCTTGCTGCGTCCATATTCCAGGCTGTAGTAAATCAGACCATAAGCGGTCTGGCATGTGGCCATATAATCAAGGGAAAGGTCGCTTTCTTAGGAGGTCCTTTATCATTCCTTTCTGAACTGCGCAAAAGGTTTATTGAAACTTTGCAGCTTAAGGATAGCGATGTGATTTTCCCTGAAGACAGCAAATACTTTGTCGCCATAGGAGCGGCCATGCTTACGGATGACAAGCCAGTGATCAAGCTCGGATCGATCGTTGAAAATATGAAGACGGCCGACCAGACTGAGCTTGCCGAGACTAAGCATATTGAGCCTCTGTTCGCAAATAAAGAAGATTATAACAGCTTCATGAACAGGCACAATCAGGATAAGATAAGAAGAAAAGATATAAAGAAAGCCAAGGGAAAGACATTCCTGGGAATCGATGCCGGCTCTACGACCACCAAGGCTACTTTGATAGATAATGAAAAGAATCTGCTGTATTCGTTTTACAGAAGCAACGAGGGCAATCCTGTTGCGGCCGTAAAAGCCATGCTGAAGGAACTGTATTCGCAGTTGCCTGCAGGTGCGACTATTGCAAATACTACAGTCACCGGCTACGGAGAAGGTCTGATCATGGCTGCGTTCAAGGCAGATCTGGGCGAGATCGAAACCATGGCTCATTATAAGGCGGCTGAAGAATTTCTACCTGGAGTGGATTTTATTTTGGACATCGGCGGTCAGGACATGAAATGCATGAAGATCAAGGATGGTGCGATATATAACATCATGTTAAACGAGGCTTGTTCGTCTGGCTGCGGATCCTTCCTGGAAACCTATGCAAAGTCGGTAAACCTGGACACTGAGTCATTCGCCAGCGAAGCTTTGTTTGCAAATAACCCTGTAGATCTGGGTACCAGATGCACGGTATTCATGAATTCCAAGGTAAAGCAGGCACAAAAGGAAGGCGCTTCAATTGGAGACATTTCCGCAGGTCTTTCATATTCAGTAATTAAGAATGCTCTGTATAAGGTAATCAAACTGAGAAATACCGATGAAGCGGGAGAAAAGATAGTTGTTCAAGGCGGAACATTTATGAATAATGCCGTTTTGAGAAGTATAGAGAGAATAATAGGCAAGGATGTTGTAAGACCTGATATCGCGGGACTTATGGGTGCATACGGCTGTTCTTTGATAGCTAAGGAAAACTATGTAACTGGCACGACATCATCAATTATTACAAAGGAAGAGTTGGATGATTTTTCAGTTGAACATTCCAATGGGAGATGCAAAGGCTGCGAAAACCAGTGCATACTCACAATAAATAAATTCAGCGATGGTTCCAAATTCGTAACAGGCAACCGCTGTGAAAAGGGAGCAGGTCATGATATGCATAGCAATACGCTGCCTAATCTGTTCGAATACAAATTCAAGAGATTATTTGGATATAAACCTCTCTCTGATTTTGATGCAACACGTGGAACGATTGCCATACCAAGAGTTTTGAACATGTATGAAGATTATCCATTCTGGTTCACATTTTTTACAGAGTTGAGATTCAGAGTGGAGCTATCTCCACCATCGACAAAGAAAATTTATTCTCTTGGACTGGAAACCATATCTTCAGATACTGCCTGCTATCCTGCAAAACTTGTCCATGGACACATTAAATGGCTGGTAGATAAAGGATATCAGTGGATATTTTATCCAAGCCTGAACTATGAAAGAGTTGAAGATCCGACCGCTGCCAATCATTACAACTGCCCGATCGTAGCAACGTATCCGGAAGTAATTGCAAATAATATGGATGATTTGTTTAATGATAACATGGTTAGATTCTTCCATCCGTTCCTGCCTTATGACGATGACTTTAGATTAATTAAGGAGTTATCTGTAAATCTGGCACAGTATCCTATATCCTATGATGAGGTGAAGAGAGCAGTTTTCAGAGCAAGGACTGAACAGACGCGCTTTAAGAACGATGTCAGAAAACAGGGAGAGTATGCGTTGAAATATGCTCGTGACCATGGTAAGAAGTCAGTAGTTTTGGCTGGACGTCCTTATCACCTTGATCCGGAAATCAATCACGGTATCGATAAGATGATCAATTCATTCGACATGGTGGTTTTGACTGAGGATTCTGTAGCACCTATGGCAAATCTTGCAAGGCCTATACGTGTACTTGATCAGTGGACATATCATTCCAGGTTGTACAAAGCGGCTACTTTTGCGGGCACATGTGACGATGTTGAACTGGTTCAGTTGAATTCATTTGGCTGTGGACTGGATGCAGTGACGACAGACGAAGTTGAGGAAATATGCAGAAACAATAATAAATTATATACGGTACTGAAAATAGATGAAGTTTCAAACCTGGGAGCTGCTAAAATCAGGATACGTTCTTTGAAAGCGGCAATGGATGAAAGAGCAAAGAACAATATCAAGGCAACACCTAGCAACGATCCATTTGAGCGTAAAGTATTTACGCAGGAAATGAGGGAAAAATACACGGTATTGATACCGCAGATGTCACCGATACATTTCACTTATCTGAAGGATGTAATGCTGTCATGCGGGTATAACGTAGAACTGTTGCCGCCTGTAGATAAGAACTCAGTCGAAGAGGGACTGAAATATATCAATAATGACGCCTGCTATCCTACTATAGTTACTCTGGGGCAGATAATTTCGGCACTTAAGTCAGGCAAATACGACCTGAATAAAACTGCAGTATTCATGTCGCAGACAGGTGGAGGATGCAGAGCTAGCAATTACGTTGCACTTTTGCGGAAAGCTTTGAAAGATATGGGAATGGAACAGGTACCTGTAGTTTCTTTCAATGCAGTAGGACTAGAGAAAAACCCAGGTTTCAAGATCACCTTGAAAATGGGATTTGGATTGGCAGTGGGTGTTATTTATGGCGATCTGGTCATGAGGCTGCTATATGCCACAAGACCTTACGAAAAGGAAAAGGGTACTTGTCAGGCAATATTAGATAAGTGGCATGACAAAATAGTGGAAAATGTTCTGCACTTTAATAAAAAGGATTATTATGCCAATATCAAAGAAATCGTTGAGGAATTCGACAAAGTCGAGAGAACCGGTGAAGTCAAGCCGAAAGTTGGAGTCGTAGGAGAGATACTGGTTAAATATCATCCTAATGCCAATAACAATATCGTCGATACTATAGAGGCTGAAGGAGGAGAGGCAGTAGTTCTGGATCTGCTGGACTTCTTCCTGTATGGCATGGTGAATAAGAAATTCAACTATGAACATCTATCAGGTTCATGGAAGGAAATGAAGGTCAACCAGCTTGCAATCAAAGGCGTAGAGTGGTTGAGAAAACCGATGCGAGAGGCTCTTGGCGCCAGCGAGCATTATACCGAGCCTGCTCATATAGAGAAGACCGCCGAGGCTGCCTCAGAAGTTCTATCTATCGGAAATCAGTGTGGCGAGGGTTGGCTTCTGACTGGAGAAATGGTAGAACTTATCCGAAGTGGAGTAGATAATATAGTCTGCTTACAGCCATTTGCGTGTCTGCCTAACCATGTTACTGGTAAAGGAATGTTAAAAGCTTTGAGGAAGATGAATCCGAAAGCAAACATTGTTGCCATAGACTACGACCCTGGTGCAAGCGATGTCAATCAGCTGAACAGAATCAAACTGATGATGAGTACAGCACATAAAAATATGTCAGAAACAGCATAAACGACGAAAAGAGACTGTAAAAAATGCAGTCTCTTTGAGTTTCTTGTTGAAACGGCAGGGATTATGTTGTATAATAACTGAGTTAATTTATGTTATTAATAATTTAGAAACACTAAGAAGGAGGTGTCTCCATGGGAAGACACGGTACAATTGCAGGCAGAAAAGCAGCACAGGACTCAAAGAGAGCCGCATTATTTACGAAATTTGCGAAGGCCATTACGGTCGCGGCTAAAGACGGAGGAGATCCGGAGTACAACGCAGGCCTGCGTGTAGCCATAGAAAAGGCAAAAGCAATAGGAATGCCTAACGATAATATCACAAGAGCAATCAAAAAAGGAACTGGAGAGCTGGAAGGAGCTTCATACGAAGAACTTTCATTTGAAGGTTATGGTGCAGGTGGAGTTGCAATAATCGTAGACTGCCTGACAGATAACACTAACAGAACGACTTCAGCAGTTAGATCAATTTTCGATAAGCACGGTGGAAATCTTGGAACACCAGGATGTGTATCCTATATGTTCTCAAGAAAGGGCGTAATCATTATCGAGAAGACTGACGCCATCAGCGAAGATCAAATCATGGAAGATGCATTGGAAGCCGGAGCAGATGATGTTATCACTAACGAAGATAACTTTGAGATCCAGACTGATCCAGGTGCATATACTACAGTAGACGAGGCTTTGAGAAAAGCTGGCTATGTACTGGTTGAATCAGATATCGAATATATACCGTCAGTTGAAAGTACACCTGAAGATAAAGATTTAAGAAAGCTCAAAAAGCTTGTAGATTTTCTGGAAGATAATGACGATGTTCAGAATGTACACAGCAACTGCGCTATCGATTTAGATGAAGTAGAACTATAAATGGTGAACAAAGGCAGAACCTGATATTGATGGTTCTGCTTTTTTATGAGAATTCTATGTGAAATTATCGGGATGATATTGAATTAGGAATAGCCATATAGTATAATATAGCTAACCTAGAACATGCGTTAAGGGCTCTTAATTGAACCTACAGTTTAACATCGGGAATCCGAAGTTCGGCGACGGATGTCATGCCTCCTTGAGTGGAAGACAAATTTCGTTGACAGGGTACCCACCTATCTATATGATAGGCGTCAATTAAGTCCTGACGGTGCTCCGGGTTTTCTTTTGCGCATTAATAGATTTTGGTAACAGAAAGAGGGTTAATGAAACACTTAACAGCGACTGAAACACTTGAAGTGACAATAAACAACGGTATTGCTAAAGCTGAAGGGAACGTGAAGAAGCTTGTGATCCTGGGATTGCTGGCAGGCGCATTCATCGCTTTGGCTGGAGCCGGATCGAATATGGCTGCGTTCCATTTTTTCGCAGATCCGGATACGGTGGGAATCGGAAAAATGCTGGCAGGTCTAGTATTTGCGGCAGGACTCATAATGGTGATATTAGCTGGCGGGGAACTGTTTACAGGCAATTGTTTGATGGTTACCTCAGTAATAGATGGCAAGATAACGTGGTCAAAGATGCTGCGTAACTGGGTCGTAGTGTATATCGCCAATTTTGCAGGCTCGGTAATCGTAGCCTGGTTAGTAACCAGCAGCGGTCTAATGAATACGGACAATGGTCTGTTAGGCACCGTAACTGCAAACATTGCCTTAGCAAAGGTAAGTTTGCCATTTGGCAGAGCAATAATACTTGGCATATTGTGCAATTTCCTGGTTTGTATAGCAGTCTGGATGGCTACTGCTGCGGATTCCACTGTGGGAAAGGTATTCTGCATATTCTTCCCAATATGGCTTTTTGTAGCATCAGGATATGAACATAGCATCGCTAATATGTATTTCATATCTGCGGGAATCTTTGTAGCAAAGGGTTCTGTTGCTGGCCTGACTTGGGGCAGCTTCTTGTTGAACAACCTGTTACCAGTTACTATAGGAAATATTATAGGCGGATCGGTCCTTGTAGGATGTGCTTTTTACGCGGCCGTAAAGACTAGAAAATAAACTACGATTTCACAGAGGCATACAGCTTAACGGCGCATGACCTCTTTGAAAAATAATTTAATTATGGAGGCTTCCAAAATGGAAGAAAGACAACTTACTGTACGCGGTATGGTTATCGGCGTAATTGGATGCGTGATTATTACATGCAGTTCAATGTTCATAGCGCTGAAACTAAGCTCGCTGCCATGGCCTATTATGTTCGTGGCTTTATTCTCAATGGTTTTGTTAAAGGCAATGGGTAATACCAACTTGAACGAAATCAACGTTACTCAGACCGCAATGTCTGCGGGCGCAATGGTCGCAGGAGGCATTGCGTTTACAATACCGGGAATCTATATTATGAACCCCAACGCAACAGTCAGTGCATTACAGCTGACCGTTATAACCCTGGGAGGAGTGATACTTGGTTTGATATTTACTGCTTTGATAAGAAAGTATTTTATCGAGACCAAGGCACTTCCGTATCCAATGGGAGAGGCCTGTGCTGAAACTCTTGTCGCTGGCGATGAGGGAGGCAAGAAAGGCGTTCTTCTGTTTGCATCCTTGGGCGTTGCAGGGGTTTTTGCTGTTCTCAGGGACTGGTTCAAAATCATACCTACGACTTGGTTCAGCAAAAGCATGTTGAAATACGGCTCATACGGAGGATTCTACATTTCACCTATGCTGGTAGCTATCGGCTACATTATAGGACCTGTATTTATTGGCGTCTGGTTTGCCGGCTCAATTATAGGAGACTTCGGTATCCTGATCGGCGGACAAAAATTAGGACTTCTGACTGCTATTCAGGCTGCAAACATCAAACAGTCACTGGGTATAGGATTAATGGTGGGTACAGGAATAGGTATACTGGTTAAGGGCGTAATACCTAAAGCTAAGGATATGTTCGGAGCAATGTTCAGCAAAAACAACATTGGAGACTCTATTATAGGAATGAGATGGGCGCCGATCGTAATGGTACTGCTTGCTGCTATTTTCACTACAGTATGCCATATGGGCGTTGTACCTGCAATCATTACAATACTTGGCGTTTGGCTGGCTACTGCTATGTCGGCACAATGCGTTGGTCAAACAGGAATCAACCCGATGGAGATATTCGGCATCATCATATTACTGGCCGCAAAGTGTGTATCGACTATGGGACAAAGCGAAGCTATATTTGTAGCTGCTGTTGTAGCTGTAGCATGTGGACTGGTTGGAGATGTAATGAATGACTTCAAAGCAGGATATGTATTACACACTAATGCAAAAGCACAGTGGATATCAGAAGCAATCGGAGGAATCGTAGGCGCATTTGTATCAGTAATAGTACTACTGGTTATAATCAAAGCATACGGTGCATCCGCTATTGGAGATCCACAGTTATTCCCAGCTGCACAGGCTGGAGCAGTAGCTGCAATGGCTGGCGGGATTTCTAACGTTCCGGCATTTTGGATAGGACTTGTAGTAGCGGTAATACTTTATTGCCTGAACTTCCCTGTAATGACCCTTGGACTTGGAATATATCTGCCGTTTTACATGTCGGCAACAGCTTTCTTAGGTGGGCTGCTGAGATTCATAGTTGACAAAGTTAAACCGGAAATGGAGAAGAAAGAGGCTACTGGCCAGATAATCGCAGCCGGAGTGCTTGGCGGTGAAGGCGTAGTAGGCGTAATTATAGCTATTATTATGGCGGTGCAGATAATGACCGCATAAGAGGCGAAACATGAACAATTTTAAAGAAATCGATATTAAAGATATTAGAGGTTTCAAAATCGGTTCGACTGAAAATCAAGTTGCCGGAACTGGTGTTACGGTAATTATAAGTGAGACTGGTGCTACCGCGGGCGTTGATGTCCGCGGTGGCGGCCCAGCTACAAGAGAGACCGATTTGCTGAAACCAGAGAATATGGTACAGGAAATCAATGCTGTTGTACTTTCTGGAGGAAGTGCATATGGACTTGAGGCATCGTGTGGAGTTATGGACAGCCTGGAAAAGAAAAACATAGGCTTTGAGACTGGCTTTGGGGTAGTTCCAATAGTATGCGGAGCATCGTTGTTTGATCTGCCTGTAGGCGATCCAAAGGTAAGACCTGACAAGGCTATGGGAGCCGAAGCTGTTGAAAATGCGTACCAAGGTACTTTTGAACAGGGAAATCACGGTGCAGGTACAGGAGCTACCGTTGGCAAATACAAAGGACCATCCAGGATGATGAAGGGTGGCCAGGGCGCGTCAGCTATTGAAGCCGGTGCGCTACAAGTAGGTGCAGTTTCTGCTGTAAATGCTCTTGGTGACATTTTTGATATTGAGGGAAACAAAATAGCCGGTCTCCTGACAGCAGATGGCAGAGGATTAGCATCGACTGCAGAAGCGATAATGGATGACATAGCGGAGCAGTTCGACGTATTTAAAGGCAATACGACTATCACATGCATTATGACTAACGGGAAACTTACCAAGGCACAGTGCACCAAGCTGGCGTCGATAGCACATGATGGTTATGCAAGAGCAATAAAACCCGTGCATTCGACGGCAGATGGTGATACTATATTTGTAATGGCAACAGGTGAAGTCGAGGTCAACTTCGACGCCCTTGCTGTCATAGCAACTGATCAGGTATCGAAGGCAATAGCCAAGGGAATTTTGTCTGCTGAATCGGACTATGGACTTAAGGCGGCAAAGGATTTTAAATAGGTGAAATATGGGAAAAAGAATAGTCATCATAGATGGTAACAGTTTAATAAACAGGGCATATTATGCAATGCAGAGACCGATGATAACCAAAGAGGGTATTTATACCCAGGGAATCTACGGTTTTTTGAACATGCTCAGCAAAATCATGGATGACTACTCTCCAGATTATATTACAGTAGCCTGGGACAGAAAGGCGCCTACATTCAGGCATGAACAATATAGCGAGTACAAGGCAGGCAGAAAGAAAATGCCGCCTGAATTAGCTATGGAGATGCCGATAATGAAGGACATCCTGACAGCCATGAACATCGAAAACCTTGAAATAGATGGATTTGAAGCTGATGACATAATTGGAACTGTTGCACGCCTGGGTGAAGAAGAAGGGCTTGAGCCTTTGATAATCACAGGAGACAAAGATGCGCTTCAGTTAGCTACAGACATTACTCATGTACTGATAACAAGAAAAGGAATCTCGGAATTCGATCTTTACGACAGAGAGAAAATGATAGAGAGATATGAGCTTACTCCTGAGCAGTTTATTGATCTTAAGGGATTGATGGGTGACCAGTCGGACAATATTCCAGGCATACCTGGAGTTGGTGAGAAGACAGGAATCAAACTGCTGAAAGAATTTGGATCAGTGGCTGAACTCCTTGCAAATACAGATAAAATCAGCAATGTAAAACTGAAAGATAAAGTTGAAGAAAATGCACAGCTCGCTGCGATGAGCAGGAGATTGGCTGAAATAAACCGTTATGTTCCGCTTGACATAGATGTGAATAATTTCAAAACTAAGGAACCGGACATGGATGCGCTGGTTGACATCTATTCCAAACTGGAATTTAACAGCTTCCTGAAAAAACTTGATTATAATGGAGCCGGCAGCAGTAATGCCATAGCGGAAGATGAAACTGATTATAAAAAGTACAGGATAACTGATTTCGATGGATTGAAGACTTTGAACGAACTTGCTGATAATTCAGAGCTGACTATCAAAGTGTTCTCGGACAATAATCACGTTGAAATGCCAATAATAGATGGCATTGCCATGCTTAATGGTGACAAGTATTTTTATATTGTCAATGATGGAAAGCTTGACCGCGAACTGATAGAAATACTAAACAGAAAAAAATTCAAATTTTCCGGTCATGATCTGATCAAGGACTATTATCCCTTGATGATGATCGGTCTGGAAGCAGCAGACACTTCCTTTGACATAGCAATTGCAGGATATGTTATAGACCCTTCCAAGTCAAATTATGACATAAAAACCTTAGCATTAGAGTATCTGAGAACAGATATAAAAACTGAAAAGGAAATGAACGAGGCCAGCGGACAGACTGATCTTTTAGGGCAGTCTACGGCAGCGTTTGATGAATATGGCTTCGAGTGGTGCCATGCATGTGCTCAAATAGCAGGATTCCAGAAGGAAACCATAAAGAAGGATGAGACGGAGAGCATTTGCTATGAAACAGAGTTCCCTTTGATAGAGGTACTTGCTTCTATGGAAGTCGAAGGAGTATATGTAGACAGAGAAATGCTGAAAAATACAGGAGTAGAACTTTCTGAGCAGATAGATAAGCTGGAAAGTGCAATTTACGAAGCCTGTGGAGAGAAATTCAACATCAATTCACCTGTTCAACTGGGTGAGATACTCTTTGATAAACTTGGACTTCCTGCAGGGAAAAAGACCAAGCGTGGATATAGCACCAGTGCTGACATACTGGAAAAGCTCAAAGAAAAGCATCCTGTTGTCGCATTGGTATTACAGTATAGAACTTTAACAAAGCTTAACAGCACTTATGTTGAAGGACTTGGTCATTTGATCGGCAGCGATGATAAGATACATGCTCATTTTCAGCAGACGGTTGCAGCAACAGGCAGACTCAGTTGTACAGAGCCTAATTTACAGAACATACCTGTCAGGCAGGAAATGGGAAGACAACTAAGGAAGGCCTTTGTGCCAGGTGAAGGAAGAACATTCACAGGGGCAGACTATTCACAGATAGAGTTAAGAATAATGGCACATTTATCCGGTGATGAAAATCTAATTGCGGCGTTTAACAGCGGGGAGGATATCCACCGAAATACTGCTGCGAGAGTGTTCAATTTGAAGTACGATGAAGTGAAACCAATAGACAGAAGCCGTGCAAAAGCTGTAAACTTTGGCGTCATATATGGCATGAGCAGCTTTGGCCTTTCTGAGGAACTGCATATTTCCAGGAAAGAAGCTGAGAATTACATCAATGAATACTTTGAGAAGCATCAGGCAGTAAAGAATTATCTGGATGATCAGGTAAAGTTGTGCAAGGAAAAGGGATACTCAACGACCATATTAGGCAGAAAAAGATATATCCATGAGATAAATTCATCGAATTATATGACTAGGCAATTTGGCGAAAGGCTGGCAATGAACAGCCCAATACAGGGTAGTGCCGCTGATATAATCAAGATTGCCATGGTTAACGTGTTTAAAGAATTAAGAGAAAGAAATCTTAAGTCTAAGCTGATACTGCAGATTCACGATGAGCTTATAATCAGCACTACTTTGGATGAAAGTGAAGAAGTTAAGGAATTACTGGTCCGTAATATGGAGAATGCCATTCAGCTTAAGGTAAAACTTATCAGTGATTTAAATACTGGCGATTCCTGGTATGATTTGAAGGATTAAGGTAACGGTATGACAGTTATTGGCATCACAGGGGGCATAGGAACTGGTAAATCAACGGTTTCTGAATACCTGGCTTCCAAGGGATACAAAATAATAGACGCTGATGAAATTTCAAGGAATATCACAAAAGCTGGCAGCCCTGTAATCAATGAACTGACAGGATTGTTCAGCAACAGTATTTTAATGCCAGACGGCAATCTTGATAGAAAAAAAATTGCTGATATAGTCTTCAACGATCGTGACAAAAAGAAACAGTTGGAATCTATAGTTACGAAACGTGTCATTGAAGCTATTTCAAGTGAAATTAAAGATTTACGCAATAGTGATACTTATGATATAATATTTCTCGATGCACCGCTTCTGTTTGAAACCGGTGCCGACAAACTTGTAGATGTTACGTGGCTCATAACTTGCGATATTGATATTAGAATAAAAAGAGTAATGTCTCGAGACGGATCTTCAGAACGAGAAATAATTGCCAGAATAAAGAATCAGATGCCTGAAGAAAAGAAGATTTCCAAGGCAACAGTAGTAATAGATAATTCAAAGGGAAAGGAAGACCTCATTTGCGAAATTGAGTCTCTGATGAAAAAATATGCTTAAACCACCTAAAGAAAACATAATATACAGAACGTTGGATTTTCTCCATGAACACATTATCATGGTGATTATTGCAGTAGTTATTTTAGTTAGTGTTGTTTCTGTACTGGTTTTAGCTTTAGGCGGCGGGTCATCATCCTCAAGTTCTACTACGACTTCGACATCTTCAGACACAAAGTATAAGACCTCAAGTACTGTGTACTTGCCGTTAAATAAATTGAAAAGCTTGAATCCTTTGTCATCAAATGACAGTGATACGTATTACATCACACAATTGATCTACAGCGGCCTGTTTAAGCTGGATAAAAATCTTAATGTCGAGGGAGATCTGGCAGATTCCTACAGCACCAGCGCATCTTCAGGCGAAGTAACTGTCAAATTAAAGTCTGCAAAGTTCAGCGACGGCTCTTCAGTTACAGCCAGCGATGTAAGATACACAGTAGGAAAGATTAAAGAAATTGGCAGTAAGAGCCCTTATTATAAATATGCATCAAAAATAGATTCAGTTTCAACATCAGGCAGCAGATCTGTAACGATTCGTTTTAAGAGCAAATACAATGCCGCCGTTGACAATCTGGTATTTCCTATAGTTTCAAGCAGTGACTATTCAAAGGGCAGTAGCTACAAGCCTATGGGAAGTGGTCAATATAAGTACAGCAGTTATAATAAAAAAACATATTTGAAACTGGTGCCTAACAAGGACTATTTCGGTGATGTAGCAAAAAACAATATCAAATTCAAACGCATCAAATATAGCTCGAAAACCATGAATTTCATTACTACGGATGCACTTACAGCATATGTTAGCACATCTTCAAATGCAAAATCCAGTGCTGAAGACAAGAGCTTGAAATGTACACAAATCAAATCAAATGAAATGGAATATTTAGGATTCAACTTTAAAGATTCAAGATTGGCTCAGAGGAAAGTCAGGCAGGCAATTGCCTATGCGATAAATACAGATTCGATAGTGTCAGATTATTACGGTGATGCATATATTTTGTCGGACAGTATATATTTCCCAGGCTTTTTGGGTACAAAGAACAACGGAGATCCTTATAAGTACAATCAGTCTAAAGCACTTGGCATATTGAAAAAGCTTGGATATGCCGACTCAAATGAGGATGGCACATTGGAGGATAATAAGGGCAAGGACCTGACTTTGTCACTTATTGTAAACACTGGTAATAGAAAACGACTGGACGCAGCAAATGAAATTGCTGCAGAATTGACAAGTATTGGAATAAAAACAACAGTTAATAAATACAGCTGGACTTCCTATAAATCCGCACTTTCCAAGGGGAATTACGATTTAGTCATCGGTGGATATAAATTCGACAAGGAATATAATTTACGAGATTTATTTGACAAAGGGAACGATTTGAATTATAGTAATAGTGCAGTTGTGTCAGACGTAGATAAGATGGAAACATCGTTGAAGAGCGACGACTTGAAATCGCTATACAGCAACGTTAAATCGGAACTCGAAGATGATCTCCCATATTATTGTCTGTGCTATAAAAAATATTCGTTTATAACTGGACAGCACTTCTCGAGTAGTGAGTCACCAACTTTCTTTGACAGATACCGTGGAATCAGTACCTGGGAATGGAAGAAGGCAGTTACTCCAGATACTGCATCAGACACATACGATTCAAATTAATAATTGAATGTTTTGGCGGCTTGACCGCCATTCATTGTGCGGCTGTGGCGGAATGGCAGACGCGCATGCTTGAGGGGCATGTGGGCAACCGTGCTGGTTCGAGTCCAGTCAGCCGCACCATTTATTTTTTTATGCCGGCGTGATGGAATTGGCAGACGTGCAGGATTCAAAATCCTGTGGTGGCAACACCGTGTGGGTTCGACCCCCACCGCCGGCACCATCTAGCAAATTAATCACTTTTAGGAGGATGTTTTTATGAAATTAAGTACTATCTTATTAGCTCAGAGCAGTAATAGCTTTGCAATTCAGATGCTTATACTGGTTGCATTTATCATCTTGATGTATTTCCTTCTGGTAAGACCTCAGAAGAAGAAGGAAAAGTCCGTTAAGGCTATGAGAGATGCTTTGAGAGTTGGCGATGAGATCATCACCATCGGCGGCATCTGCGGTAAAATAGTTAAAACCAAGGAAGATACACTTATCATCCAGGTTGGTGCTGATAAACTTAAATTTGAAGTTATGAGATGGGCAGTTTCTTCTGTAACATCTCAAAGCAACAGACCTGACAGAACAGTAAGAAATGATGAACCTGACGAAGTTGAAGAAGAGGAACAGAAGCCAAAGAAGTCTGGTCCAAGAAGACTGAAGAAGGTAGTCAACGATGAAGAAGAGAAGGCTGATACTGTTGAAGCTGCAAAAGAATCAGTGAAAGCAGCTGAGACAGAAGCAGCAAAAGATAGTGAAACTGAAGAAAAATAAGTGATAAATCATATATCATATGCAGAAAATCTCCTGAGACCAGGAGATTTTCTATTTTTTAACCCGAAAAACGTGTATTTTCCTTGATGAAACGGTCAAAATGTAGTAAAATATAAGTCAATGTAGTTATTTTTTTTAGTTGGAAAAATAACGAAATAAAACGGAAGGTGAGAAAGGCAAAATGAATTCAAAAGTGAGAAAAGTATTAAGTGTTATCATCATAGCACTGGTTGTGTTTGGAGGATACGTTTCCGTATTTGGAATCGGATCAATCAGCAATCTGAAAGACTCGTTAAACTATGGTCTGGATATAGACGGAGGAGTTTACGTAGTCATGCAGGCTAACACCGGAACGCAAACAGGCAGTAAGCTGAATGAAACCATGGAACAGACTAAGGAGGTCCTGGCCAAGAGAGTTAACGCTATGGGTGTTTCTGAAGCTACTGTAAATGTTGAAGGTAAAAACCGTATTAGAGTAGAGATGCCGGGAGTAAAAGATGCTCAAACGGCCATTAAGAAAATAGGACAAACTGCGAAATTACGTTTTACCCTTGCTGATGGAACACAGTATTTGACTGGCAGCGATATAAAGACTGCAACAGTTGATACAGATTCAGAAAATGGTGGATATAAGATAGACATGAAATTTACTTCTGCAGGCAGGCAGAAGTTTGCAAATGCGACTGAAAGAGCTTCCAGCGGAGATGTAACTGCTACAGTTACAGATACTTCCGGATCAACAGTTGATAAGACTTCTATCGTTATCTGGCTTGATAATAAAGTATTGACAGCACCAACATGTTCATCGAAAATCGACAGTGACACATGTGAGATCACAAGGCCGAGCGGCGGGTTTGAAAAAGCTGAGGCGACTGAGACTGCAGCACTGATCAGAGGCGGAGCACTTCCTGTATCATTAACAGAAGTATCCTCATCAGTCCAGACTGCATCAATAGGTGCGAATGCTCTTAACAAGAGTATTGTAGCAGGTGCTATTGGTCTTGCACTGGTATTTGTACTGATGCTGCTTATGTACAATTTACTCGGACTATTTGCTGATATAGCATTGCTGCTTTATGTAATGCTTGTACTCTGGATAATGCAGGCGATGGGCGCTGTACTGACTTTACCGGGAATTGCAGGTATCGTACTTGGTATAGGTATGGCCGTCGATGCCAACGTTATTATATTCTCGAGAATCAAAGAAGAGATTGCGTTAGGGCGATCTATCAGGGTCGCCGTAGATACAGGATTCAAACATGCGTTAGTAACGGTTCTTGATGCGCAGATAACGACATTGATCGCCGCGGTAGTCTTGTATGAATTAGGAGCTACATCTGTTAAGGGATTTGCAGTTACCTTGATGATAGGTATTGTTGTCAGTATCTTTACCGCAGTTGTAATCACTCAGATATTTGTAGGAATGCTTGCAGACAGCAAATTTGCAAAGAATACATTCTTCGGATGTCATGCTGATGGTACACCTAAGAAGATACTCAAGAAGGAATTCCATTTCATTGAGAAGAGAAAGATATTCTACATCTGCAGTGCTACCGTAATCATTGCCGGCATGTTAACTCTGGGAATCAGAGGATTCAACTATGGTATTGATTTCACTGGTGGAACAATGATCCAGATGAATCTGGGACAGAAGGTAGCTATTTCTGAAGTCCAGAAGACGATAAGCAAATATAATTTAAAAGCTGATATAGTATATTCTGGAAATGACAAGCATGAAATCATAATCAAAACAACCAAGGCTTTAAATGCAGATGCCAGAGCGGCAGTTCAGAATACAATCGAAAAACAATATAATCTAAATTCATCTTCTGTAATTTCTTCAGAGGAATTTGGACCGACTATAGGTAAAGAATTAAGAAACAATGCACTGAAGTCCATTGGTATCGCAGCATTAGGTATGTTACTGTACATTATAGTAAGATTTAAATCTTGGAAATATGGTGTCGCCGCGATTGCCGGAATATTGCATGATGTCCTGGTATTGATATCTGTTTACGCTATATTTGGAATAACGGTTAATAACCCATTCATAGCTGCTATTTTGACAGTTGTAGGATATTCTATCAATGATACTATCGTAATCTTTGACCGAGTAAGAGAAAATTCGCATTTGATGCGAGGAAAACCGGTTATGGAAATACTGGATCACAGTATAAACCAAACGTTAGACAGATCGATTATGACATCAACGACAACATTGATTTCAATCGTACCTTTGCTAATAATGGTATCATCGCAGCTGGCTCAGTTCGTAATGCCGCTGATGGTCGGAGTTGCAGTAGGAACATATTCCTCAATATGTCTGTGCAGTCCGCTGTACTATCAGTTCAACAAGCGAGCAGAATCATCAAAGTATGTTGCGCAGCAGAAGGCTAAACAGAGAATTGAAGCTAAGAAAGCAGCTAAGGAAGACCAGTTGGAATTGAGCGAAGCTACCGCTAAAGCAGTTGATGTTGAACCTGTTTCTGCAGATAATGATCAGGTGACAAACACTAATGCTGAAGCTAAGGTCAATAATACTGGTAATAATAAATCAAATTCTGGTGGGAAAAAGAATAAGAAAAAGAGCAAGAAGAAGGGCAAGAAGAAATAATTCTTGCATGGAGCTATCCTGATGAAAACTAAGACATTATTTTTAGAAGAAATCTCACAATATAAACAATATGACACCGAGCTTATTGGGCGGGCCTACGATAAAGCGAAAGAGCTTCACGATGGCCAGCTCAGGAAGAGCGGTGAGCCTTATCTGATACATCCAATAGCTGTCGCCATTATTTTGGCGCAGCTGGGCATGGATGACGCAACACTTGTCGGAGGGCTTTTGCATGACGTTGTTGAGGATACTGATTACACCAGGGAACAGCTCGTTGCTGATTTCAGCGAGGAAATAGCACTTTTGGTAGATGGTGTTACCAAGCTGGGATCATTGAAATTTGACAACAAAGAAGAGGCACAGGCAGAGAACCTTCGCAAGATGTTTCTCGCCATGTCTAAGGACATACGAGTTCTCATAATCAAGCTGGCCGACAGATTGCATAATATGAGAACTATTGAATTCATGCGCCCGGAAAAAATAATAGAAAAGTCCAAAGAGACACTTGATATTTATGCTCCTTTGGCAAGCAGACTGGGTATTTATGCAATTAAGTTTGAACTGGAAGATATCTCACTGAAATACCTTCATCCTGAAGAGTATCAGACACTTGCCAGAGAGGTAAGTGAAAAGAAGGAACAGCGAGAGAAGTTCATCGAAGAAGTAATCGCTGAAATCAAAGACGCCCTTGATGGCATGAACATGAAATATGACATCATGGGGAGATCAAAGCATCTATATAGCGTTTACAAGAAAATGGTACTTCAGCACAAGCAGCTGGATGAAATATTTGACTTAACTGCTGTTCGTGTGATAGTTGAAAACGTGAGGGACTGCTATGCGGTTCTTGGGCAGGTCCATACTATGTGGAAGCCCATACCAGGAAGGTTCAAAGATTACATAGCGATGCCTAAGCCAAATATGTATCAGTCGCTGCATACGACGGTACTGGGAGATAACGGTGAGCCATTTGAGATACAGATCAGGACATATGAAATGCATAGAGTCGCTGAATATGGTATCGCGGCTCACTGGAAATACAAAGAAGGCGATCAGAGCGGGACTCAGAATAATGAGGACATGAAGCTCGCGTGGTTAAGACAGACTTTAGAATGGCAAAAAGATCTCAATGATCCAAAAGAGTTTATGGAAACCCTGAAGATGGATCTATTCTCGACCCAGGTATTCGTTTTTACCCCTAAGGGAGAAGTAATAGATTTGCCTACTGGTTCGACTCCTTTGGATTTTGCGTTTAAAATCCATACGGACGTCGGCTGTAAATGTGTTGGAGCAAAGGTTAACGGTAAAATGGTTACTATTGACCATGAGCTGAATAATGGAGATATAGTCGAGATCGTCACGTCTTCTAATTCGTCTGGCCCAAGCATTGACTGGCTGAGAATTGCCAGAAGTTCAACTGCCAGAAATAAAATCAGGCAGTGGCTCAAGAAACAGAACAAGGGTGATGAAGTTGCAAAGGGCAAAGATGCTCTGGACAAATTTGTGCGTAAAAAAGGGTATGACCCACAGGTCGTAGCAAAAGCCACATACTTGTCTGCGGCTGCCAAAGAAATGAACTATGCATCTATGGAGGAGGCTTATACTCAGATCTCTTCAGGAGGCACAGTATTAAGCAAGTACGCCAATCTTCTGTTCGGATACTATAACGAAGATAAACAAAAAGAGCAGAAACGCCAGCAGGAAAAGCAGGAAGCTCTTTTTAACAATACAGCAAACAAAGAAAAGCGCGAAAGAAACAGGAGAGATAATCCTGGAATAATAGTAAGAGGCGCAGATAATCTGATGATCAGAGTTGCCAGATGCTGTAATCCTGTACCAGGTGATGAAATCGTAGGATTTATTACCAAAGGTAGAGGCATATCTGTTCACAGGAAAGATTGTTCTAATATTACAGCGTTGCCAGAAGCAGAAAAAGCACGTTTCATTGAAGTCGAGTGGGAGGATCTGAAAGTAGGTAAATCCTATTTGGCGGATATATGCATTATCAGTACTGATAGAAAAGGCATATTTTCAGACATTTCCAGGACCTGTGAAGATCTGGACGTAAAGCTTGAAGGAGTGAATGCTAAGACGGGCAAAGACGAAACTGCTACAATAACCTTGACCCTTTCTATAACAAGTACGCAGCAAATGCAAAAGGTGCTGAGAGCTTTAAGAAATGTCAGCGGTGTTATAAGCGTATTCAGAGCTAAATCATAGTCTTGGAGGAAATATGAATATATTAAGATATATGACAGGGCCAATAATGGTAAACACTTATCTGGTATATGATGATACCGGAAATGGTTTTATTGTTGATCCTGGCGGGTTTAGCAAAGATCTTGCGGCAAAGGTCGAAGAAGAAAAAATCAATATTGAGTATATAATACTGACTCATGGCCATGGCGATCACATAGGCGGTGTAGATGAGTTCAAAAAGCTTTTTCCCGAAGCAGAGGTAGTAGCTTATTTTGAAGAACAGGCTTTTATGGAAAGTGCTGATCTGAATACTTCAGTGGAGCTTTTTGGCAGGCCGATAACTGTAAAAGTAGATAAATACGTTAAAGATAGAGATACTCTGAAAATAGGAGATATGGATCTGACATTTGCCTTTACTCCAGGACATACTCCTGGTGGCATGAGCATAATCATGAAAGGTATCGTATTCAGTGGAGATACATTATTCAGATTATCTATAGGACGTACAGACTTCTATGGCGGGGACTTCAATCAGTTAATGAGTTCGATCCGCGACAGGCTTTTCGTATTGCCGGATGACACGGTAGTGCTTCCGGGACATATGGAGGAGACTACCATAGGATTCGAGAAGGAGAATAATCCATTTGTCAGGTAATGATAATTTTAAAATTAAAATAAAAATACACGATTTCAAGAAGACGAGCACACTTGTTGAGCTGATAGATGAATTCCTGAGGCCTGAACAGTATGAATTGGTACCAGATGATGGATTTAGAACTGATGCTGTCATGCATTTCAATCTGGATGGAGCGCAGGATAAGGATATCATCAAGAGGGAAATGTTTCAGAAATTATATGCTGTAACGGGCAAAAGACCGGATTGGGGAATCCTGACTGGTGTCAGACCAGTAAAGCTGGCTGGCGAGATGTATATGATGTCAGGCAACAGAGATGCGATAGTTCAGACATTGACAGAGGATTACTTTCTGACACTTGAAAAAGCAGAGCTTATTACTGATATGTACATACATCAAAGTGAAACTCTCGGTGAAGCAGCGCTTGATTCCGTAGGCGTATACATCGGCATACCATTTTGTCCTACAAGATGTTTATACTGTTCATTTGCATCGAACCAGGTACCAGATAGTGAAATCGAAAGATACATGAATGCACTGCTGAAGGAAATCAGCTATGTAGGACGAAAAATGAAGGAATCCAGGATTCATACTGAGTCCATATATATCGGCGGGGGCACACCAACTACATTATCGGCAGAGCAGCTTGACATTATGCTTGCTCAAGTCTGCAAGTCCTTTGATATGAGCAGGCTGAAAGAATTCACGGTCGAAGCGGGCAGGCCTGACACCATAACTGAAGAAAAACTGGATGTCCTTAGAAAATATGAAATTTCCAGGATTAGCATAAATCCGCAATCCATGAAGGCAGAGACGCTCGAGAGAATTGGCAGAAACCATACACCAGATGACATTATAAGAGCGTTTGAAATGGCCAACAGCAAAGGCTTTGAGGCAATAAACGCAGACATAATAGCCGGCTTGCCGGGAGAAGAGCCTGATGACTTTATGAATACTTTGACAAAGGTAGCAGAGCTGGGTGCGACGAATATTACCGTACATACACTTGCGGTCAAACGTGCATCCAGACTTAAAGATATAGACAGCGATTACCACTATAAAGTCGCTGAAATCGTTGGAGAGATGCTTTACGACAGCAGAGAATTTCTGAAAGAAAAGGGCTTTGAGCCATATTATCTTTACAGACAGAAACACATGGCCGGATATTACGAAAACACAGGCTACTGTTTGCCGGGAAAAGACTGTCTCTACAACGTAAGAATAATGGACGAACATCAAACCATAGTAGCTCTTGGCGCCGGGGGAATTTCCAAAGCGTATTATCCGGAAACCAACCGGCTTGAGAGGGTGGCCAACGTTACTAACTATGATGAATATATTAAACGCATCGATGAAATGTGTGAACGTAAAGAAAACAATTTGTTTAGGAGGTATGATAAATGTTAACGAATGCGCCAAAGGGCACTAAAGACACTTTACCTGATCAGGTGTATAAGTGGCACTACGTTGAAAAAAAGTTCGCTGAAATATGTGATAAATATGGTTACAAAGAAATCAGGACTCCGGTATTTGAACATACTGAACTTTTCACCAGGGGAGTAGGAGATACTACTGATATAGTACAGAAGGAAATGTACACTTTCAAAGATTTTGGAAATAGAAGTCTTACATTGAAACCAGAAGGTACTTCACCAGCTGTACGATCTTTTGTTGAACACAAAACATATGCAGATGTTCAGCCAACAAAGATTTATTATATTACACCATGCTTCAGATATGAGAAACCACAGTCAGGAAGACTTCGTGAATTCCATCAATTTGGAATAGAAATATTCGGAACACCTAATATGCTTGCAGATGCAGATGTTATCTGCCTGGGCAATGATTTCCTCCATGAGATGGGAATCACAGATGTTCAGCTGGAGATCAACAGTGTAGGCTGTCCTAACTGCAGAGCAAAACATAGAGAAGCTCTCAGAGAGTTCCTGAAACCTCATTATGAAGAGCTTTGTGATACCTGCAAAGACAGATATGAGAGAAACCCGATGAGAATAATCGACTGTAAATCAGAGATCTGTCAGGCAATCGTGAAAGACGCGCCTATGATGGTGGACTTCCTTTGTGACGAGTGTAAACAGGCTTTCGAGGATGTGCAGAAGAATCTGGATGCCATGGGTATTGAATATGTAGTTAATCCAAGGATCGTACGTGGCCTTGATTATTATACAAAGACAGCATTTGAATTTGTTTCAACAAGCATTGGTTCACAGGGAACAGTTTGCGGCGGTGGTCGTTATGACGATCTGGTTGAAGAGCTTGGTGGACCTCCAATTCCTGGCGTAGGATTTGGTCTTGGCATTGAGAGACTTCTTATGCTTATGGAGGCAAACGGATATGTAATTCCAGAGCCAGATACTGTAGATGTGTTCATCGCTGTTATGGGTGATCCTGCAAAGGCTGAAGGACTTAAAATACTGAGACAGCTTCACCAGAAGGGCATCAAAGCTGAAATGGATACTTTGGGAAGAAACGTTAAGGGACAGTTTAAATATGCCAACAGGCTTGGAGCTAAATACACTGTTGTTATCGGAGATGACGAAATGTCCAAGGGCGTAGTCCAAATAAAGAATATGGCCGCTCATGAACAAAAAGAAGTCAAACTTGATAACATAGTAGAAGAACTGTCGAAATAATTATTGCAATATAGGAGAGCTTAAAAAATGTCACAATTATTAAAGAGGACGCACATGTGTGGAGTCCTGAATATGAAAAACGTAGATGAAGAAGTAGTTCTAAACGGCTGGGTCGCAAAGCAGAGAAGACTTGGCGGACTTATCTTTGTGGATTTGAGGGATAAGACCGGAATAGTTCAGATAACATTTGACGATACTATTCCTAAAGAAATATTCGATAAGGCAGAGACACTGCGCAGCGAATATGTAATTGGTGTCAAAGGTGTTGTTAAAGAACGTACTTCCAAGAATCCTGATCTTGCAACAGGAGATATCGAAGTGTTTGCCAGCGATCTGATCCTTTATTCGGAATCAGAGACGCCGCCGATCTATGTTAAGGATGACGATAATGTTGATGACAATTTAAGACTGAAATATAGATATCTCGATCTTAGAAAGTTGAAAATGCAGGAAAACCTGACATTTAGACACAAGATCTGCAAGTTAGCCAGAGATTATTACGATGAACAGGGATTTACAGAAGTAGAGACTCCGATTATGGTAAGATCAACTCCTGAAGGTGCAAGAGATTATCTGGTACCGAGCAGAGTGAATCCGGGAATGTTCTACGCACTGCCGCAGTCACCGCAGCTGTTCAAACAGCTTTTGATGGTTGGTGGTACGGACAGATATTTCCAGATCGCAAAGTGCTTTAGAGATGAAGACTTAAGAGCTGACAGACAGCCTGAATTTACGCAGATCGATTTGGAGATGTCATTTGTTGACGTTGACCAGGTAATTGAGATACAGGAAGGCTTTCTGAAGCGTCTTTTTAAGGAATTGATGAATGTAGATATAAAGACACCGCTTCCAAGAATTGATTATGATGAAGCAATGGAAAGATATGGTTCAGATAAGCCTGATACCAGATTTGGCTTTGAACTTAAATCTCTTAATGATAATGAAGCAGTTAAAAATACTGAATTCCAGGTATTTGCCAATGCGCTGGCAAGCGGCGGAGATGTTAGAGGCATCTGTATAGATGGCGGTTCACCTCAGTTCAGCAGGAAAGATTTAGACAAGCTTACCGATGCGACAAAGCATTACGGAGCAAAGGGAGTGATCTGGATCAGAGTTGAAGAAGATGAAATTAAATCTTCAGTCAATAAATTCTTCGATCAGGATCAGTTAAAATCCATCGGGGAAGTATTTGATGCTAAAGCAGGAGACCTTATCCTGATAGTAGCTGATAAGCCTAAGGTAGTATTTGACAGTCTTGGCTTCCTGCGTCGTCACATAGCAGGATTAATGGGATTACTTGATGACAAACAGTTCAACCTGTTGTGGGTAATCGATTTTCCTATGTTCGAGCAGGATGATGAAACAGGCGAAATGAAAGCTATGCACCATCCGTTCACACATCCTAAGGATGAAGATATACCTATGCTGGATTCAGAGCCTTTAAAGGTAAAAGCTGATGCGTATGATATCGTACTAAATGGTGTTGAGTTAGGCGGCGGAAGCATAAGAATACATGATAGAGAGCTTCAGGCTAAGATGTTTGATATCCTTGGAATTTCCAAAGAGGAAAGCCAGAGAAAGTTCGGATTCCTTCTGGAAGCATTCAAATATGGAACTCCACCTCATGGTGGACTGGCTTATGGACTGGACAGACTGGTAATGCTGCTGACTGGTTCACCAAGCATTAGAGAGGTCATGGCTTTCCCTAAGAACCAGAATGCACAGTGTATGGTCAGTGATGCTCCAAACACCGTCGATAAGGATCAGCTTGACGAGCTGCATATAGAATTGAAATAATGAATGAAATAGGAATACTAGGCGGCACTTTTGATCCATTCCATTTAGGACATTTGTCGATTGCAAAGACAGCTTTGGAGGAATTCGACCTTGACGAGATCATATTGCTCCCAGCCAATGTCAGTCCATTTAAGGTTGGCAGAGAGATGGCAGATGAAGCTGACAGAATTGCAATGCTGAATCTGATTGCCGCTGAAAACAAACAATTTACAGTTTCTACTGTTGAAACGGATACCGATGAGGTTTCTTATACTTATAGGACGCTGGGAATACTGCAGAAACAGATGCCAGATGACAAACTATGGTTTATCATGGGCACAGATTCCTTTGTTAGTCTGGAAGAATGGTATAAAGGTGAAGAATTGCTGCGCGAATATGCATTTATCGTCGCGCCAAGACCGGGATCTGGTATTGCCGACGTAGAAAAAACAGTGAATAAATATCGCAAAAAGTATGATGCGAGCATCAGGATCGTGCACAACGAGATGCTCGATATCTCATCGACCGAAATCAAACAGGCCATTGACGAGGGTGCAAGCATTGAATGCTTTGTCCCCAAATCTATAGAAAGGTATATTGATGAACACGGACTCTATAAATAAATACATCGAGGAGCACTTTTCTGATAAGCGGAGAATTCACACCGAGGGCGTCAGAAAAACGGCCATAGAATTGGCTGGAAAGTATGACGCAGATCCAGATAAAGCAGAAATTGCTTCCCTTTACCACGATATGTACCGAGGTGTATCAAAGGAAGAGCTAAACGTGCTGGTCAAAAAATATGGACTTGACGATAGATATAGGGATAATCCAAATCTTGCCCACGGCAAACTGGCGGCTATCGCAATGAGACGTGATTTTGGGGTCACAGATGAGGATATAATCAATGCTGTGAGCTTTCATACAACGGGAAGACCTGAGATGTCGCAGCTGGAAAAGGTTGTATTCATAGCAGATGCCATAGAACCTAACCGGGATTATCCGGGGGTGGTAGAATTAAGGCAGCTGGCTTATGAGAATATAGATAAAGCGTGTTTGTTTTCTTTAACGAGGACGGCGGAATATGTACTTGAACAGGGGAATTATCTGGACGAGGATACACTGCACGCTAAAGAATATTTTGAACAATTATTAAAGGAGAAGAAATAATGGATAACAAAGGCTTTGCACTAGAAGCAGCAAGCGTTTTGGTAAACAAAAAGGGATTAGATGTTATGGTGATCGACATTGCGGAGAAATCATCATTTGCCGATTATCTGGTAGTAGCTACAGGCGGTTCTGACAGACAGGTCGGAGCATTGGCTGATGCCGTCGAAGATAAATTCGCGGAGTTGGATCTGTTAGCTAAAGGTACTGAGGGAAAACCTAATACTGGTTGGATATTAGTTGATTACGGCGACATAATCGTAAATATATTCAACAAAGAAATGAGAGAAAAATATAATCTGGAAAAGGTGTGGGGAGACTGCAATTTTCTGGATGTAGAGGAGTAGAAAATGGACGAGAAATATAATTTCAGTAAGATTGAAAAGAAATGGCAAAATTATTGGGAGGAGAATAAGAGCTTCAAGACATATGAAGACGAAACAAAGAAGAAGTACTATGTCCTTGAAATGTTCCCTTATCCTTCAGGTAAACTCCATATGGGTCATGTTCGCAATTATTCCATAGGTGATGTAGTTGCCAGATTCAAGAAGATGCAGGGCTTTAACGTGCTTCATCCAATGGGATTTGACTCATTCGGACTGCCAGCTGAAAATGCTGCAATACAGCATGGAATAGCGCCTTCTGAATGGACATGGGATAATATCCATGAGATGGAGAACCAGCTCAGACTTCTCGGACTTTCATACGACTGGGATAGAGAGGTCCAGACCTGCAATCCGGATTATTACAGATGGATGCAGTGGATATTCATACAGTTCTTTAACAAGGGACTGGCTTATAAGAAAGAGAGCCAGGTAAACTGGTGTCCAAGCTGCCAGACTGTACTTGCCAATGAACAGGTAGTGGATGGTTGCTGTGAACGCTGTCATACTCCTGTTGGAAAGAAGAATCTGTCACAGTGGTATTTCAAGATCACTGAATATGCAGACAGACTTCTTGCAGATCTTGATCATATGCCAGGATGGCCTAATAAAGTGAAACTTATGCAGAAAAACTGGATCGGCAAGTCCATCGGAGCTAACATCGATTTTAGAATTGCCGATACAGATAAAGTACTTAAGGTATTTACTACCAGAGCAGATACCTTGTTTGGATGTACATATATGGTAATGGCGCCAGAGCATCCTTATGTTATGGAGCTTGTTAAAGGAACAGAATATGAAAAACCTGTTGTAGAATATATCGACAAGGTTGAACATATGAACGAGATAGAACGTACTTCGACTTCAAATGAGAAGACTGGCGTATTTATTGGTAAATATGCAATAGATCCTATCAACGACAAGAAGGTACCTATTTTTATTTCTGACTATGTACTCATGGGATACGGAACCGGAGCCATCATGGCTGTACCGGCACATGACCAGAGAGACTTTGATTTCGCAAAGAAATTCGATCTGGAGATCATACCGGTTGTAGATACCAAGGATCCTGACATCGATGTCAACGATTTGAAGGAAGCATTTGCCGCAGAGGGCAACATGATAAACTCCGAGCAGTTCAACGGTTTGAACAACCGCAAGGCTATCGAAAAGATGATAGACTTGCTGGCAGAAAAGGGAGTAGGTGAGAAAACAACCAATTACAAACTACGTGACTGGCTGATTTCCCGTCAGAGATATTGGGGAACACCTATACCTATGGTTTATTGTGATTCATGCGGATGGGTCCCTGAAAAGGAAGAAAATTTGCCTGTACTTTTACCAACAGACGTTGAATTCAGCGGTAAGGGTGAATCACCACTTACAACATCCAAGACATTTGCAGAGTGCTCATGCCCGAGATGCGGAAAGAAAGCTAAGCGCGAAATGGATACCATGGACACATTCCTTGATTCTTCATGGTACTTCTTAAGATATTGCGATAACAAAAATGATAAAGCTGTCTTTGATAAAAAGAAAGTAGACTACTGGATGAACGTCGATCAGTATATCGGCGGAGTTGAGCATGCGATCTTGCATTTGATGTATGCAAGATTTTTCCAGATGGCATTATATGACCTGGGCCTCGTAAAAGATGAAGAACCATTCGATAATCTTCTGACACAGGGCATGGTAAATAAAGATGGCAAAAAAATGAGTAAGTCAATAGGAAATGTGGTAAGTCCTGAGGAAATACTAAACAAGTATGGTGCAGATACTGCAAGATTGTTTATATTGTTTGCAGCACCACCAGACAGAGAATTAGATTGGTCAGACGCAGGAGTTGAAGGAAGTTACAGGTTCCTCAACAGAGTATGGCGTCTCGTATATGAATATGTCACCAAGTATGACGTCAAAGAAGATGCATTTGAGGTCAAGACTGATGACGACAAACAACTAAACTATATGTTGAACACGACGATCAAGAAAGTTACCGATGACATGGATGGACGCTTCAGCTTCAATACGGCGATAAGTTCTATCATGGAACTGGTAAACGAGACTTACAGGTATAAAGAACTGGATAACATCAATGAACCTTTGTTCAAGGAAGTTATAAATAAGCTTGTAGTAGTGCTTGCTCCATTTACTCCGCATATATGCGAGGAAATGTGGCATGACCTCGGACACACCGAATCATTAACAGAAGTCGGTTGGCCGAAATACGATGAAAGTGCACTCGTTTTGGACACTGTAGAAATAATTGTCCAGATAAACGGCAAACTTAAGGCTAAGATGAATGTAGCCAACGGACTTGATAGGAGCGCATTGGAGGAGGCAGTGAAGTCCAACGCTGATGTAAATGCTCTCATAGAAGGTAAGAACATTGTTAAGGTAATCGCAGTTCCTGATAAGCTTGTAAACTTTGTCGTCAAGTAGAGAGGAATAAATGAGAGATTTTAACAGTAAGAAGCCCGAGAGGGCACAGGCTCAGACGAAGAAGTCACAGGGCCCGGAAAGGAAGAACGGCAGGCCAGGCGGAAATACTAACAGGAATACTGCCAAGCCTAAGAAGGCCGGTTCTTCTAATGCAGGAAAATCCATTGGCGAACAGCTCGGCTTAAAAGAACGCAAGAAACCAGTTAGGTCAATGGGAAAAACGAATCAAAACAAGAATCAGAATCAGGAAAAAAGCAAGAGTAAACAGCCTGAAAGAAAGAAAGCTGATAATTTGAAAATCATCCCAATCGGTGGTTTAAACGAGATAGGAAAGAACATGACCGTCCTTGAGTATAAGGATCAGATAATGATCATCGACTGCGGAATGTCTTTCCCTGAAGATGAAATGTTTGGAATCGATGTTGTAATCAACGATTTCAGTTATTTAGAAAAAAATGCATCTAAAATAAAGGGTGTAGTTATCACCCATGGACACGAAGATCATATAGGTGGAGTACCGTATCTTCTTAAAAAGCTAAATGTTCCAATTTATGGAACAAGGCTGCCATTGGGACTGATAAAGAACAAATTGGACGAGCACGGACTTAAGGGCGACCTGCGTCCTATAAATGCTGGAGACAAGTTCAAATTGGGTGATTTCAATGTGGAAGCGATACGTACAACACATTCCATCGCGGATGCGATCTGCCTTTGCATAGAAACGCCTGCTGCAAGAGTATTCCATACTGGTGATTTTAAAATCGACTATACACCAATCGATGGTGAACCGATAGATTTCGCAAAGCTGGCTGAGCTGGGTAAAAAGGGTGTAGATTTGATGATGGCAGACAGTACTAATGTCCTCAGACCTGGATTTACTCCTTCAGAAAAAGTAGTAGGTGAAGCACTTGATAACATTTTTGCAGATGCGAAGGGCAGAATAATAATTGCTACTTTCTCTTCAAATGTACACAGGGTCCAGAAGATCATAGAGCTGGCTGTTAAATATGGCAGGAAATTCGCAGTCTCCGGCCGCAGCATGGAGAATGTTGTGACATTAGCTGTGGAACTGGGATATCTAAAGATACCAGCTGGCGCATATGTAGACTTGAATAAGACGAAAAACATACCTGACAGCGAATTGGTAATTATCACTACGGGTAGCCAGGGCGAGCCAATGTCAGCATTATCAAGGATGGCAGATGATGAACATAGAAATGTCAAGCTGAAAAAGGGTGACATGGTTATATTATCGTCAACACCTGTCCCTGGTAATGAAAAGACCGTTTCCAACGTAGTAAACAAGCTTTACGAGAAGGAAGTACAGGTAATTTACAACGATATAGCCGATATTCACGTTTCAGGACATGCCTGTCAGGAAGACTTGAAACTGATGCATTCTTTGATAAAACCAAAATTCTTCATGCCGGTACATGGTGAGCACAGGCATCTGGTGCGTCACGCACAGCTTGCTGAAGAACTGGGCATGAAAAAGGATAACATCTTCATCCTTAACAATGGAGATCAGCTGACAGTAGATAAGAAGAAAGCAATACAGTTTAAGAATGTGGTCAGTGCTGAGGATGTCCTTGTTGATGGACTTGGCATTGGAGACGTTGGAAATATAGTACTAAGAGACAGAAAACAGCTATCAGAATCCGGACTTATTATAATAGTAGCAGCTATTGATAGAAACAATGGATTGATTCTGTCCGGACCTGAACTGGTATCCAGAGGTTTTGTCTATGTAAAAGAGAATGAAGATCTGATAAACGATGCTAAGATAAAGGCACAGGAAGTCATTGAGGCTCAGCTGACCGGTGGCTTTAAAGATTGGAATTCTATTAAAAACGGCGTTCGCGATGATATGCGCAAGTATATTTTTGCACGTACAAAGCGTAGCCCGATAATATTACCGATATTCCTGGAAGCATAAGAATAATTATTCTAACCAACAAGGAGGTTACTATGAACGTATATGATCAGGCACACGGATTAGCGGAAGCTGTAAGAGAATCTGAAGAATTTAAGCAGTATCAGCAGTTGAAAGAACAGGTCGACAAGGATCCTGAGCTGTCACAGATGGTAAAGGATTTTCAGTCGAAGCAGTTCGAACAGCAGGCAAAGCAGATGATGGGCGAAGAACAGTCCGCTGATATGAATCAGCAGATACAGGACCTTTACCAGATCATTATGAAAGATCCTATGGCTGCGCAGTATATGCAGGCAGAAATGCGTTTCTCTCTTATGATGAACGATGTCTATAAGATACTGGGAGATGCTATGGGTCTTGGCAATGAGCAATAAATTTGATATAATATAGTATTGATGAAGTTAATATTGATTAGTAAATAATATAGAAAGTGAGACGATACCAATGATAACCGCAGGAGATTTTAGAAAAGGAATGACATTTGAAATGAACGGAGAACCACATGTAGTTCTCGATTTTCAGCATGTTAAACCAGGCAAAGGAGCAGCATTTGTTAGAACAAAATATAGGAACATTCTAACAGGAGCAATCAGAGAGGATGCTTTTAATCCTAACGATAAGTTCCAGAACGCTCGTATAGATACTAAGCAGATGCAATATCTTTACAACGATGGAGAGCTTTATTACTTCATGGATGGAGAAACTTTTGAACAGGTTCCAATCAGCAAGTCTGATGTTGAGGATGCCATGCAGTACCTGAGAGAAAACGATGAGGCTACCATTAAATTCTACAATGGAGCACCGTTCCAGGTAGAGGCGCCAAACTTTGTTGACTTAACAGTTATAGATACTGAACCTGGAGTTAAGGGCGACACTGCTACTAATGTAACTAAAGCAGCTACTGTTGAGACAGGAACAGTTATACAGGTTCCTATCTTCATCGAAGTAGGCGAGAAAATACAGATCGACACCAGAACCGGTGAATACTTAGGTAGATCTAAATAGGGAAACCTTAAGGGACGTCTAGGCGTCCCTTTCGATATACTATGTCAATAATTTAGTGATTGAGGAGTTTTTATGAGCAGATCAAACGGCAAGTCTAAGAATAAGACTATTCTGCGTATAGTTGTGATTTTACTTGTAATAGTCGTGGCAGCGGTAATTGCAGGTACTCTGTATATGCATAATCTTAACAAACCGTACAAATCATCCGATAAAGCCATAGTAACAGTAACGATTCCATCAGGATCGACAACGACTGATATCGGAACGATACTCAAGGAGAAAGGTATAATCAGTTCAGCTGATTCTTTCAAATACTATTCGAAATTTAAAGGCTATGACAGTAAATATCTGGCTGGAAGTTATGGACTTTCTGCTTCAATGAGCCTTGATAAGATCGCTAAAATCATTATTAGCGGCAAGACTAATAACATTGTATTTACCATACCTGAAGGATATACCGAGTACGATATAGCAAAGAAACTGGCTAAGCTTGGCATAGTCAATAAATCATCTTTTATTAAGACATTAGAGGGCGGAAGCTTTACCAGCAGCTATTCATTTTTACAGGATGCTCAATCTGGCAAGCACAAGCTTGAGGGCTATTTGTTCCCAAGCACTTATTCTGTTGCGGCCGATGCTGACGATAGCACCATAGTAAAGGCCATGCTGGATAAATATGATGAGGTATTTACCGATGAGTACAAAGCCAGAGCTAAGAAGCTTGGCTACTCGGAGAATGAAATCATCATCATCGCTTCTATCATTGAAAAGGAAAGCGGTGTGGCAAAGGACAGAAAGAATGTTGCCAGCGTTATTTACAATAGACTAGATGACGGAATGCCTCTTCAGATGGATTCAACGGTACAGTATGTACTTGGACTTAGCAATAATCGTAAGGAAGACCTGTCAATAGATGATACTCAGGTAGATTCGAAGTACAATACTTATCAAAACGCAGGACTGCCACCGGGGCCTATATGCTGTCCAGGCGAGGCTGCGATAAAAGCAGCATTGTATCCTGCAAATACTAAATACATGTACTTTATTTTGAGCGATAAGCTTGATAATTCGATGGTATTCTCTTCGACTTATAAGCAATTCCTCAAAGACAAGAAAGCATATTACAAAGCCAAGGAAGCAGAGGACAATAAATAATCTATGGAATTAACAAACAGCTTAGTCACTGAATATTTAAACTCAAAATACAAAGCATACGATGATAGAATGGCCGAATTTCGTGAGGTAGGTGAGAAGGATATGATCCCGATCATCCTCAAAGAAACGGAATCGGTACTGTCGGTACTGCTGCGACTAAAGCAACCGAAAAGAATCCTAGAAATAGGCACGGCCATCGGCTACTCAGCATCGTTCTTTGCGCTGTATTGCCCAGAGGCTGAGATTATCTCCATAGAAAAGGATGAATACGCATATAATGCTGCCAAAGGCAATATAATGAGACTTGGCCTGAGTGATAGAATCAGGCTGCTGATGGGTGACGGTCAGGAGCAGGTTGAGAAAATTCGTGATAATGGTGAAGCTAAATTCGATTTTATATTTATCGATGCCTCAAAAAGCCATTATAGAAGATTTTTGGATGCTGTCCTTACTGTAAGTGAAAAAGACGCGCTGATAGTTTCAGATAATATTCTGATGCATGGAATGACGGTAACAGATGACTGTGATCCAAAGCGTAAACATAGAACAAACATTAAGAAGATGCGGGAATATCTCGATTTTATCTGTAGCTACAATAAACTTGAAAGCAGTTTGTTGTCCATCGGTGACGGTCTCGCGATTTCAACATATTTAGGTGATAATGAATAAAATAGAATTGCTGGCACCGGCTGGCGACTTGGAAAAACTGAAAATTGCTATCATATACGGCGCTGATGCAGTATACTTTGGCGGAGAGATGTTCTCCTTGAGAGCGGGAGCAGGCAATCTGACCATTGAAGAAATGAAAGAGGGAGTTGCTTTTGCTCATGACAGGAACAAAAGATGCTACCTCACCATCAACATCTTTGCACATAACGAAGACGTAGAGCCGTTGAAAGAGTACTTGAACAAAATAAAGGACATAGGCATAGATGCTTTCCTGATTTCTGATCCAGGCGTTCTTGATATGGTCAAAGAGATAATACCTGATGCAGAGCTGCATCTGTCTACACAGGCGAATATGACCAATTACAGAACTGCGCTGTTTTGGAGAAAATTAGGAGTCAAAAGACTGGTACTTGCCAGAGAATTGACATTCCCTGAAATCAAAGAAATCAGAGAGAACATCCCTGATGATATGGAAATGGAAGCCTTTGTACATGGTGCAATGTGTATATCCTATTCAGGAAGATGCCTTTTGAGTAACTTTATGATAGAGAGAGATGCAAACCGTGGTCTTTGTGCACACCCATGCAGATGGAAGTACACTTTGGTGGAAGAGAAGAGACCTGGACAGTATTATCCTGTGGAAGAAGACGACCGAGGCACGTATATATTGAATTCCAGAGATCTTTGCATGATAGAGCACATACCGGAACTGATAGAATCCGGCATTTGCAGTGCCAAAATCGAAGGCAGAATGAAGAGCATTTACTATGTCGCTACAGTTATCCATGGCTACAGACAGGCGATAGATGCATATTACAAAGACCCAGAGGGTTATAAATTCAACGGAGAATGGCTCAGCGAGATAAAAAAGGCCAGTCATCGCGAGTTTACTACCGGGTTTTACTTCAATCAGCCTACGAACAAAGACCAGAATTACCAGACCAGCGCATATACCAGGGAATACTCTTTTGTTGGAATAGTGAGAAGCTATGACCCGAATACTGGTTATGCCATAGTTGAGCAGAGAAATAAAATGGAAATTGGTGAAGAAATAGAAATATTTGGACCAGATATAAGTTATTTTAAACAAAGTATTACTGAGATGTACGACAATGAAACCGGAGAGCCGGTAGAGTCCGCACCTCATCCGCAGCAGATCCTGAAATTCAAGATGGATAAACCGGTAAAGCCGGACTATATGCTGCGTAAGAAAAAGTAATCAATCAAGGAGTGTGATTTTTAATGATTCCCGACCCCAGCTATTTACCTTTGTGGATTGCAGCAATAGTACTGTTGGTAGTACTTAACGGCATAGTTGTTTTGTCTAATTCATCTATGAAGGCTGTGAGTAGAAACAAGGTGAGACAAATGCTTGAGGACAAATCTGATGTAAAAGCGATCAGATTGGAAAAGCTGTTAGAAAAGCCTTATAAATACAAATATGCAAATCGTACAATGAATTATGTATTGTCTGCTGTAGGTTTGATTATGGTATTACAACTGCCATACAACATCTTTGCCTGCGTAGCAATATATCTGGCATTATTGATTTCATTAAGCGAAATAATGCCTAGAAAACTTGCTAGACAGCACAGTGAATCCCTGGCAAGAAAATTTGCCGGAATACAGACGTTTATGTGCATAATACTCACGCCGATAACCTGGGTATTGTTGATGTTTGCAAATTTGATACTGAAAATATTCAGACAGAAAACGGACGTAGATGACAAGGATTTCTCTGAAGATGAAGTCATGTCGATGCTTGAAGTAGGTCAGGAAACCGGGGTTATCAAAGAAGAAGGCAAAAACATGATCAACAGTATATTCCAGTTTGATGATGAACTGGCATATGAGATCATGACACCAAGAACTGACGTATTTCTTATCGATATAAATGATCCTCCAGAGGAGTATCTGGAGCAGTTGATGGAATTGAGATATTCCAGGATCCCGGTATGTGATAATGAACCGGATAATATCATCGGAATACTCCATATAAAGGATTACCTGATCAAAGCCAGAGAATCGGGATTTGATAAGGTCGACATCCGTGCAATACTGAGAAAACCTTACTTTGTGCCTGAAACTAAAAATATAGATGCGCTGTTCTTTGAGCTGCAAAAAGAAAAGCAGCATATAGCTATACTCATTGACGAATACGGCGGATTCGGCGGAATTGTAACAATGGAAGATATCATCGAGGAAATCGTTGGAGATATTGATGATGAATACGATGAAGAAGATGAGATCATTGAAAAGATTGACGATGATAATTATCTGGTCGATGGCAACGTAGCTCTGGATGATCTGAATGATAATCTTGGAACGAACCTGGAATCTGAAAACAGTGAGACCATAGGCGGATTCATTATCGATATAATAGGAGAAATACCGCAGGACGGATATATCAATAGAACAGTTAAGTTCGAGAATATTGAGTTTACGATACTTTCTGTCAAGGAGCGTCGTATTGAGAAAATTAAAATACATTTAAAACATGTGGATTCGGAAAAGCAGCATGAATCTAAAACAAAATCTAAAGAAACTTCGGAGTAAATGATGGAAAACAACGTTGAAAACCAGCCGGAAAATAATAAACTCAGTGACGAGGAATTAATTGAAGTCGCCGCCGCAGCTGCACTTGGAGTTGATGGCGTCAGCGGACTCAGCAGTACGCTGACAGACTCTATCATGAACATTCCCGGATTAGGTGCGCCTATAAAGGGAGTAAAGCTGTCAGTGGATGAGAATGAGTTATCATTTGATCTTTATATCAACGTTGAATACGGAAGAAAAATACCTCAGTTGGCATGGGATATTCAAAGTTCAGTAAAGAAGGCCGTTGAGGATGCAGCACTTAGAAAAGTCAAGGAAGTCAACATACATGTACAAGGCGTTGAAATGCCGAAGGAGGACAATTAGCAATGACAAGGAAAGATGCCAGAGAATTTATGATGCGTGTCTTTTATCAGATGGATATGCAAAACGATTTTGATGAAAATGACATGGAAAAATACTTCGAAACGGTAAACGCCAAAGATCAGTTGGATTATTGCAGGCAGTTGTGTAAAGAGCTTTGCCAGCATAAGGCTGAACTGGATGAAAAGATAGGTCAGTACAGTCAGGGCTGGAAAATCGAACGTATGCCTAAAACGGATATTGCAACCCTGAGACTTGCACTTTGTGAAATCAGATACATAGATGATGTCCCCGAAGCTGTTGCCATTAATGAGGCAGTGGAGCTTGCGAAAAAGTATGGCACTGAACAGTCGCCTAAATTCGTAAACGCTATTTTGGGGAGCATAAGCAGAGAGTAAGAAGATGACGGATGATTATTTCTGCTGTATCGGCATAGATACCAGCAATTATAAAACATCAATGGCCCTTGTGGACAACGAGGGTAATATAATAAGCAACGTTCAGAAATACCTGGATGTTAAAAAAGGAGAAAGGGGACTGCGTCAATCGACAGCCCTTTTCCAGCATGTTAATAATCTGCCGGAAATATCTGGATCCGTTTTTTTCGGGCTGGATGATGCAGTGCGTAAAAGCATAAGATGCATTGCAGTTTCTACAAAGCCGAGGCCGGTGGAAGGTTCGTATATGCCTGTATTCAATGCAGGAGCTTCAACAGCGAAAACCTTGGCTGCGGCTATGGATATTCCATGTTATGAGTTCGCGCATCAGGAAGGGCACATAGAGGCGGTTAGACATTACTCTCCTTTGAAAGAAAAGAAAAGGTTCGTTACCTTCCATTTTTCAGGTGGAACCACAGAAGCCGTGCTAGTTGAAGAATCAACTTCAGGGGAAACCAAATACACCATAGTAGGTGGAAGCAGGGATCTGGCTTTTGGACAGGTATTAGACAGAGTTGGTGTTTCTTTGAATATGGATTTTCCCTGTGGAGAGCAGCTGGATAAAATTGCAGTAAATGAAGTTATTGCTGATAAGGCAGATTTACCTGTAATCAAATGTGAGGACGGATATATCAACCTGTCAGGCATAGAAACGAAATGTCAGAGATCTATAGGCGAAATCGATGACGAAAGCCTGATAGCAGCATTGTTTCAAAGAATTACAGAAGCAATCGGCAGGATGACGATTCAGATATCCCGCAAATACAGAGTGTATGATTTCCTGTATGCAGGCGGTGTATCTGCGAGTAATTATGTAAGAAATAATCTGAATGATCATACAAAAAGTGATATCAATTGCTATTTTGGGGATCCGAAACTGTCAACAGACAATGCTGTTGGAATAGCCCTGCTTGGAGGAAAAAAATATGCCTTTGAAACCTATTAGCGTTTCACAACTTAATGAATATATCTCGCGAGTTCTGGGTACGGATCCTTTGCTTGGCAACGTGGTCGTACATGGAGAAGCCTCAGGAGTGAAATATCATTCCAGCGGACACGTATACTTCTCTCTGGTCGACGGTTTCAGCAAGATAAACTGCTTCCTGCCGCGCGATTATGTGGCTGATGTACACTACGAACTGGCTGACGGAATGGAAATGACCATAACTGGTGCGGTCAGCGTCTTTAAAAAGAATGGTACGTACTCGATTTACGTAAAACACGTGGAAGTTTCAGGTGAAGGCAGCCTCGCCATTGCTTTTGAGAAAATGAAAGCCAAGCTTGATGCGGAAGGACTCTTTGACAAGTCACATAAAAAGCCGCTTCCGGCATTTCCAAGAAAGATTGGAGTTGTTACATCGAATACAGGTGCCGCAGTCAAGGATATTCTGAAAATAATCAAGAGTAGAAACGATATAGTGGATGTTGTGGTATTTCCGGTACTGGTACAGGGAGATGCTGCGGCGAACCAGATAGCAGGTACTATAAGATACATAAATCAGAACTTTGATGATATAGAATTGCTGATAGTAGGCCGCGGAGGCGGTTCTGCAGAAGATCTTTGGGCATTTAACGAAGAAGTCCTTGCCAGAAGCATATTTGATTCGGAGATACCGGTCATATCTGCAGTTGGTCACGAGATAGACTTTACCATCTCGGACATGGTCAGCGATGTCAGAGCAGAAACGCCGACGGCAGCTGCTCAAATGGCAGTACCGGATACATCGGAACTGAAGCGACAGATAGATGATTTGAGAATACAGATGTATACTCAGCTTAAGAACAATGTTATGTATAATTCTTTGATGGTGGAAAACCTGATCCGCGAGATGAAAGATCTGCTGGAATCAAAGATAAAAGCTTCAAAGAACGAGCTAGAAAACTATAAACTGCTGCTGACGGAAAACGACCCGCGCAGGATACTGGGTAATGGTTACTCGATAGTTGAAACCATGGAGGGTAACGTCATAACTGATGCTGCTGCCCTGAACACAGAAAATGATTATAGACTGACATTCCGCAAAGGCTTTGCCATTTGCAATATCAAAGAGATAGGAAGTGATGAAGATGCCTAAAAAAGAAAGCGATTTTGAAGCTTCTCTTGCCAAGCTGAAGGAACTATCGGAAAAGATAAAGTCCTCGGATACTAATCTGGAGGAATCAATTAAATGCTATGAAGAAGGTATGAAATACTACGAAAGCTGCAATAAGATATTATCAGATGCGCAGCAGAAAATTGAAACCTTTGAAATTGATAAGTAATGAAGAAAGAGTGTTAAAATGAGAGAGAATTATGACGAGTACAAACAGATGATAGACGAGCATCTGCTTGACTTTATGCCTAATATAGACCCATTGAGCAACTCGATTTATGACTCAATGAAATACAGCCTTACCGCAGGTGGAAAGCGACTGAGGTCGGTTCTTCTGCTGGCTTCCTGTGAGTTTGCTGGAGGAAAATCTCTGGATGCGCTTGCTTATGCATGTGCAATGGAATACATACAGACATATTCTTTGATTCATGATGATCTTCCGGCTATGGATGACGATGAGCTGAGAAGGGGACTACCTACTAATCATATGGTTTATGGTGCTGGTATTGCAACTCTGGCAGGTGATGGCCTTTTGAATACTGCATTTGAAATCATGTATAAAGATATGTTTCTGTATTTTGACAATCTTGATGAAATCAAGAAGCGTATAAATGCTGCCTATGCAATTGCAAAAGGTGCAGGCGTCGGCGGTATGATTGCAGGACAGGTATCTGATATCGAAACTGAAAGTAAGGAATGCTCAAACGAAATGCTTGAGTACATTCATTTAAATAAAACCGGGGCATTAATAGTTGCAGCTGTACAGGCTGGCCTTTATGTGGGCGGCGCCAGCGGTCAGATGATGAAGGATATGACTTCTTATGCAGAGAATCTGGGACTTGCATATCAGATAGCTGACGATATACTTGATGTGAGAGGCAATGCTGAGGAGATGGGCAAGGGTACTGGAGAGGATCAGAAGAACCAGAAGGTAACATATGTTTCACTTAACGGTATGGATGGGGCAGAGAAACGCCTACATGAACTTACTGAAAATGCTGTAGCTGCAATTGCTGAGTACTATGACAACGCGGAATTTTTCCGTGATCTGGTCTTGAAACTGGAAAAACGTACTAAATAAGGAGATCTTTATGAAAAGAGATTTGACAGAATATGACTTCCCGGAAGATTTGAATAATATGAGTGAAGATGAACTTGAATTGCTATCATATGCAATTCGAGATTTTCTGGTAGAGAAAGTTTCAAAAACCGGTGGCCATCTTGCATCAAATCTAGGCGTTGTTGAACTGACAATAGCATTACATAGAACATTCGATAGTCCTAAGGATAAAATAATTTGGGATGTGGGACATCAGTCATATGTCCATAAAATACTTACAGGTAGAGCAGCGGGCTTTGATAACCTCAGGCAGACCGGCGGTATCAGCGGTTTCCCAAAATCAAAGGAAAGCATTCATGATGTTTATGAAACAGGCCATTCGAGCACATCTATTTCAGCCGCAGCGGGAATGGCAGCAGCCAGAGACATCAAGCATGATGATTACAACGTAGTAGCTGTTATTGGAGATGGTTCACTGACAGGAGGCATGGCATACGAGGCTCTGAATAACGTAGGTGCTTCAAAGTCGAAGGTCATAGTGATACTTAACGATAACGGCATGTCTATATCAAAGAATATAGGCGGTGTGTCTCAGCATCTTGGCAAGCTGAGAACGTCTAGTAAATATATAGATGCGAAAAAAAATGTTAAAGATGCATTGAACAAAGTACCGGTAGTCGGACCGGGAATATCAACAGGACTGTCAGACGCAAAGGATTGGCTAAAATACGCTATTCTTTCTGGTGGAGTAATCTTTGAAGAATTAGGATTTACATATCTCGGACCTGTAGACGGCCATGACTTGAAAAAGCTCAACGAGGCTTTGGAATTAACAAAGAAAGTAAATGGACCAGTGCTTCTGCACGTAATGACGAAAAAAGGCAAAGGCTATAGAAATGCTGAGCTGGAGCCTAATAAATTCCATGGCATTGGACCTTTTGATCCTGATACTGGTGCACAGAAGTGTCCGTCAGGTATCACTTTCTCAAAAATAATGGGTAAAACTCTGGTGTATATGGCTGAGGATGACAAGGACATCGTCGCCATCGCAGCAGCCATGGGTACAGCCACAGGACTCAATGACTTTGCGAGGGAATACCCGCGCAGATACTTTGATGTAGGCATTGCAGAAGCTCACGCGGTAACTTTTGCGGCAGGACTAGCAAAGAATGGCATGAAGCCGCTGGTGGCAATCTATTCGTCATTCCTGCAGAGAGCATACGATCAGATCATCGAGGATGTTTGCCTGCAGAATCTGCCTGTAGTGTTTGCAGTGGACAGATCCGGGATCGTAGGAGCCGACGGAGAGACCCATCACGGATTAATGGATATAGCATATCTGACATCCATACCTAATATGAATTTACTTACGCCTTCCAACGGCAACGAACTGGAAGCGATGATGAAATATGCATTCAGATTGAATAAACCTGTTGCAATCAGATATGCTCGAGGAGACTGCTCCTATGATGCATCAGTTTATACGGAATTTAATGGTAAGAACCAGAGATTGTGCAGCGGTAAAGATATCGATATCTGGGCAGCAGGATCAATGGTAGATAAAGCAATCGATGCAAGAAACATTTTGGCTGGCAGGGGAATAAGCTGCGGAATAGTTGCAGTTAAAACCATCAAACCGTTGGACATGTCTCCGATGAGCAGCAACTGCAGAAATATCGTTACGCTGGAGGATGGTGTAGTCGACGGTGGTTTTGGGCAGAAAATGGTCTCTCTGGTGCCGGCTTCTATCAAAGTAGTGAACTTCGGCTGGCCAGATCAGTTCATTGAGCATGGTTCATGTGATGACCTGTATAGGAAATATCGTCTGGATGGAGCTTCAATAGCAGAAAGGATTAGTGAGCGTTTTGAAGGAAAGGCTTGATGTACTTTTAGTTGAAAAAGGCTTCTTCCAGTCCAGGGAACGTGCCAAGGCATCTATAATGGCCGGTGTAGTGTACGTTGATGGTCAGAAGAGTGACAAGGCTGGCAATATGATAGATGTCGAATCTGAGATCATAGTAAGGGAAGATACTTGCCCTTATGTGAGCAGAGGCGGACTTAAGCTGGAAAAATCCATGAAGGAATTTCCTATTGATCTAAATGGGAAGGTCTGCATGGATATAGGTGCATCTACCGGCGGCTTTACTGACTGCATGCTGCAGAACGGTGCATCAAAGGTTTATGCCATCGATGTAGGATATGGTCAGCTGGATTGGAAACTAAGGAACGATACGCGAGTTGTAAACATGGAAAAATGCAACTTCCGTTATCTTGACACAGCTTTGATAGAGGAACCTATAGACTTCATCAGTATAGATGTATCGTTTATATCGCTGAAACTGATATTCCCGGTGGCTACTAAAGTGCTTTCTCCGGAGGGTACGATGGTTTGCCTTGTAAAGCCCCAGTTCGAGGCGGGAAGAGAGCAGGTTGGAAAGAACGGTATCGTCAGAGACCCTGCAATTCATGAGGAAGTAATCAGAAAAGCCATTGGGTATGCAGAAGAAAACGGACTTCATGCTTACGGTTTAACTTTTTCTCCCGTTAAAGGAGCAAAAGGCAATAGAGAATTTCTTTTATATGTTGGCAAAAATGAAAATATGAGTTATAATTTATCTTGTATACAAAGTGTCGTTGAATCCTCACACGAGGAATTAAAGTAAAGAATAATTATAAAGGAGATCGAGAGCAATGAAATTATCAAACAAAGTTGAATCGATGCAGTTTTCACCGATTAGAAGGTTTAATCCTATCGCTTTTAAAGCGGAGGCAGAGGGTAAAAAAGTTTACCATTTCAACATTGGACAGCCTGATGTAGAAACTCCTGAATGCTTCATGGAAGCTATCAGAGCTTATGACAAGAAGGTTATTGCTTATGCTGAATCTGGCGGAATTAACGATCTTCGTGATGCAGTAGTAGATTACTTTAAAGGATATGGAATGGAATTCTCCATCGATGATATCATGGTTACTACTGGTGGATCAGAGGCTTTGAACATGACATTCCTTACGATCCTTAATGAAGGAGACGAGGTATTGATACCAGAGCCTTTCTATACGAATTATCATACTTTTGCAACTGCTGCAGGTGGTAAAGTAGTACCAATCACAACAAAGGCAGAAGACGGATATCATTACGCAAAAAAAGAACAGATCGAGGCTTGTATTACTCCTAGAACCAGAGCAATATGCTGTCTGAATCCTGGCAACCCTACAGGAACAGTACTTACTTTAGATGAGATGAAGCTTATATGCGAGATCGCAAAGGAACATGATCTTTGGATAATAGCTGACGAAGTTTATAGAGAGTTTGTTTATGACGGAAGAAAGATGGCTTCCTTTGGAATGCTTCCGGAGTATTCTGACAGAATTATCATCATTGATTCAGTATCAAAGAGATATTCTGCTTGTGGAGCAAGAATTGGATTTGCTATCTGCAAGAACAAAGATTTCAATGATGGAATGATGAAGATCGCTCAAGGAAGACTTTGCGTTTCAACAGTAGATCAGGTCGGCGCTGCTGCTTTGTTCAGAATGCCAAAATCATATTATGATGAGGTAAAAGCTGAATACTGCGGAAGAAGAGATGTAGTTTACGAAGAACTTATGAAGATACCTGGAGTAGTTTGTCAGAAACCTGGCGGAGCTTTCTACCTGACAGCTAAGCTGCCTGTAGATGATGTAGAAGACTTCCTGATGTTCCTGCTTACAGAATTTGAAGAAGACGGTGAAACAGTTATGTTTGCACCTGCTGCAGGATTCTATGCAACACCGGGACTTGGAAAAGACGAAATGCGTATAGCTTACGTACTGAATCAGAAAGACATGAAGAGAGGAACTCAGCTTATTGCTAAGGGAATCGAGGCTTATAATAAAAAATTAGGTAAATAATTCAGGAGGAATCAATAAAGCATGAAACTATCCCCGATGATGGAGCAATATAAGGAAATTAAGTCACAGCATGAAGACTGCATACTATTCTTTAGACTTGGGGATTTCTATGAAATGTTTTTTGAGGATGCCAAGTTGGTTTCACGACTGCTTGAGCTTACTCTGACTGGAAAAAATTGCGGCATGGATGAGCGGGCCCCTATGTGCGGGGTCCCTTTCCATGCCGCTGATTCTTATGTGGCAAAACTGGTAGAAATGGGTTACAAAGTTGCAATTTGTGAACAGCTTGAAGATCCTGCCACTACTAAAGGCATGGTAAAGCGGGGAGTAATACAGATAGTGACCCCTGGTACGGTAACTTCCAATGCCATGCTCAATGAAAACGAAAACAATTATCTGGCTTCAGTTTACTTTGATAAAGATGGAATGTCAGTGTCATACTGCGATATTTCCACAGGTGAACTTTGCACCACAGAGGAAACAACAGGCGTAAATCTGTTCGAGGATATGATAAACGAACTGGTCAAGATCAATGCCAAAGAAGTGCTTATTAATCAGGAATTATCCGATGCTTATGGAGAAGACGAGATCAGGGATTTAACGGGGGCTTACGTTCACACGATACCGAGTTCGTATTATTCGAAAAAAGCTGCAGAAACGGCAATAAAGGCCCAATTCGGCAACATTTCCTTGACGGCCCTGGGAATAGACGGCAGAGAACTGTGCATATTATCTATAGGCACACTTTTAGCATATCTGTTGGAAACGCAGAAACAGAATCTGAAGCAGTTGACTCGTTGTCAGTTTTATGAAATCGGAAATCACATGTCTTTAGACAAGGCAACGATCAGGAACCTTGAAATTACAGAGACATTATATGATAAAAAAATCAATGGTTCTTTGCTGGGTGTTCTTGATAAGACCAACACGGCCATGGGCGGAAGAAAGCTCAAGCAATGGCTCAGAGAACCGTTAAATGCAACAGACGAGATTAATTACAGGCTAGATGGCGTAGAAGACATGGTAAATCAGCCTATAATGCTCAACAATATCTGTGAATCACTCAAGCATGTATACGACTTTGAAAGACTATCAGGACGCATTGCATCAGGCAATGCAAACGGCAAGGATCTGATAGCGTTAAGGAATTCCATTGGAGCACTGCCTGAAATCAAGGATAGCCTGGAATATGCAGAAAGCCCGGTGCTCAGTGACCTGAGCGGGAAAATCTGCGATCTTTCTCCGGTATTCGATATGATAGACAGTTCAATTACTGAAGATCCACCGTTTACCATCAAAGAGGGCGGAATCATCAAGGACGGCTGCTACAAAGAACTGGATGACCTGAAGTTCTCTATCAAAGATGCTAAGACATGGATCGCAGGACTTGAGAATACAGAAAAAGAGAGAACCGGCATCAGAAATCTGAAGGTCGGATTCAACAAAGTATTTGGATATTACATTGAAGTGAGCCGTTCCAATGTAGATATGGTGCCTGAAGATTACATAAGAAAGCAGACTTTGGTTGGAGGAGAGCGATACATAACCCCTAAATTGAAAGAGATGGAGGGCATCGTGCTAAATGCCGAAACCAAAATCAACAAGATGGAGTATGACATATTTACCAGGCTGCGTGAAGACATAGAAGGCTATATCGCTGAAATTCAGCAGACTTCACAGGCAATAGCAGTATTGGATGTTTTAAGTTCCTTTGCTAATGTCAGTACTAAACTGGGCTACGTAAAACCGTTAATCGATGATAGCCTGGAATTGGAAATCGAAAAGGGCAGACATCCTGTGATTGAACAGACTACGGAGCAGGGACTGTTTGTTTCTAACGACACATATCTTGACAATAAAGACTCAAGTATGCTCATTATTACCGGACCTAATATGTCTGGTAAATCTACATATATGAGACAGACGGCATTGATAGTACTTATGGCACAGGCAGGATGCTTTGTACCTGCAGAGTATGCCCATATCGGTGTAGTTGACAGGATATTTACGCGAATCGGCGCATCTGACAATCTGGCACAGGGCCAATCGACGTTCTTTGTTGAAATGAGTGAACTTGCTTATATATTAAGGAATTCCAACGAAAGAAGCCTGATTATACTGGATGAGATAGGTCGTGGAACCAGCACATATGATGGACTTTCAATAGCCTGGGCTGCAGTGGAGTACCTTTGCAATGAAAAAAAGCATATCAGGACTTTATTTGCAACTCATTATCATGAGCTTACGGTGCTCGAAGATGAGATAAAGGGAGTCAAGAACTTAAATGTCGACGTTTCTGATGATCATGGGGATATAATATTCCTGCACAAGATAGTACCTGGATCTGCCAGCAGAAGCTACGGCATACACGTGGCAAAGCTTGCAGGCGTACCTACTAAATTATTGAATAACGCAGAGGACAAGCTTATAAGGCTTGAAGAAGAGGGCAGGAACGCTTCTGTAACTTCAGCCTTTTCAGTTAGCGAGTCATCGTCAAGTGCTAAGGAACCTGAGCAGATATCGTTCTTTACGTCAGGACCTAATCCTGTCGTTGAACAGTTAAAAAAGCTGGATCTAATGGAAATCACGCCTTCACAGGCAATAAAAGTATTGGAAGATTTAAAGGATTTAGTCAATGATTAAAGTACTTTCAAAAAATGTATCAGATAAGATCGCTGCTGGCGAGGTAATTGAGCGCCCTATATCTATTGTTAAGGAACTGGTTGAAAATTCAATAGATTCAGGCGCTACTAATATTGCCATAGAAATCAAAAATGGCGGCAAAACGTTTATTCGTGTTACGGATAATGGATGCGGTATCCCCGGAGATGAGGTCGAAACTGCGTTTCTGCGCCATGCAACGAGCAAGATCGAAGCAGCATCAGACCTTGAGACCATTAACAGTCTGGGCTTTAGGGGAGAAGCACTGGCCAGCATTGCTGCTGTTACCAGAACCACTTTGATAACCAAAACAATAGATTCTAAAACTGGACGCAGGATCACCATATATGGCGGCGAAACCATCGAAAACAAAGCAATAGGCTGCCCAGACGGCACTACAATCATAGTTACAGACCTGTTCTATAACACGCCTGCCAGAAGAGATTTCTTAAAGGCTGATTCAGCTGAGAGCAGCATGATAATTGACTTTGCTTCTGAGATATCTTTAGCTTATCCAGATATAAAGTTTCAACTGATAAATAATGGAAACATACTGTTTGCGACCTCTGGTGACGGAGATATGAAGAATGCTATCATGACCGTCTATAAGCAGCGGGAATACGAAGACCTGGTAAGTCTGGATAACGAATTAGAAGGCTATCATGTAAAGGGCTGCATATCCAGACCTTCACTGTCAAGAACCACCCGCAGAGATCAGATTTTTTTTGTCAATGGAAGAGTAGTAAACAGTAAAACAATAGAAAAAGGAGTTACCGAAGGGTATAAAGAGAGATTATTTGAAGGACGTTATCCCGTGGTATTCCTTTATATTACAACAGATCCAGCCTTTGTTGATGTGAACATCCATCCCAACAAGAGGGAGGTACGTTTTCATGATGACAAAGGGGTGATCAACGCGGTATCTAAAAGTATCGTAAACGCTCTGGGAACGAACAGTGCAGTAATCGAGGTCAAAGATTACTTTGTTAACAAAGATAAAAAGGAAGAACGCAAAAAAGATAAGGAAGAAAGACAAGTTGACATAAAACAGATATTGTCTAATAAACGTAAGGATGAAATTCACGATACTTCTGCTGGCATAGTAGAAAGAATAAAAGAGACCACAGAACCTGCCAATGTAAAGCCTGAAATCAGAATTGAAAATGCTGGCCTTAAACCGTTTGATTTCAACGAATTGAAGATAACTGGCTGCATATTCGACACATATATAACTGCTGTCGATAAAGACGATTTTTACATGATAGACCAGCATGCTGCTCATGAGCGCATATTTTATGAAAAGCTGGTTAGCGAGTATATTGCTGAAGAAAAGACCAGACAACCGATTCTGACACCTATACTGATAGATGTTCCTCTGTCAATTAAAGAAGACCAGTATTCCTGGCTGGACTCGCTTCGTGAAATGGGATATTCTATCGAAGAATTTGGACCTAATTCGTTTATAATAAAAGAAATACCGGCATTTATGGATATTTCTGAAGCAGAGGATTTTGTAAAGATATATGTTGAGAACGTCAGAGAAGGAGACAATCTTTCAAATACAATAGTGATCAACAAGCTGATCACGAAATCATGCAAAAGTGCCGTTAAAGCTCATGATCACCTATCAGAAATGGAAATGCAGGCTTTGATAGATGAACTAAAGCTCTGCAGGAATCCATTTTCATGTCCTCATGGAAGGCCTACTTTCGTTAAGTTCTCCATGTACGACATAGAAAGACTGTTTAAAAGGGTGTAATATGGAAAGAAGAATAATAGTTCTATGCGGCCCAACAGCCGTTGGAAAAACTAAATTTGCCATTGATATAGCATTAAAAAACAACTGTGAGATCGTTTCCTGCGATTCTATGCAGTTGTATAAATATATGGACATCGGAAGTGCCAAACCGACTGCCGAAGAACGTGCAAAGGTAAAGCACTATCTTGTAGATGAAGTGGACCCACGTGATGCTTTTTCGGTGGTAAAATACCAGAATATGGCGAAAACTGCCATAGAAGAGATATTCAATAACGGCAAAACTCCGCTGATTGCAGGGGGAACAGGCCTTTATCTCAACTCTTTGCTTTATGATATGGACTTCAGCGCGCCACCACGCAATGATGATTACAGAACATCTTTGTTTCAGGAAGCAGAAGAGCTGGGCGTGATGTCTATTTATAATAAATTACAAGAGGTGGATCCCCAAGCTGCGGAAAGAATACACCCTAATAATATTAAAAAGGTAGTTCGTGCCCTCGAGGCCGCGGAGGAGGGTGAAAAAGTCAAGGATTTTGCCACTGAGCCAGTAAAAACAAAGGACTATGATTCTTTGCTCATAGGGCTTGCAAGAAACCGCCAGGAGCTTTATGATAGAATAGACGAGAGAGTTGATATTCTCGTCGAACAGGGACTTTTTGACGAGGTGAAAAGGCTTACTGAAATGGGATTATCGGACAAGGATATTTCCATGAAGGGCATAGGGTACAAAGAGATAATCGGATATTTTAACGGTGAATATCCGTATGAAGAAGCATTGCGTCTGATAAAGCGCAATACACGTCACCTTGCGAAACGCCAAATGACATGGTTCAGACGTTATAAAGATATGAAATGGTTCAACATTTCGGATTATGACGGTGATGACGATTGCATCGGAGATATCAATTTATGGTTGAAAAGGTAAATAAGACTGTAAAAATACATAATAAGAGCGATAAACCTGATAATATCGTTGAAAAAGAAAACGAGATATTTCAGGAATGCGAGGATATCGAAGCTCAGATGCCCAGGTTTCTGAGAGGATTTTTTATTTACCTGAAAGGAAACGTTTTACCTATGACAAGGCTTGCATATCTTCACGATATCAAGTTCTTTTTCAACTACCTGATCAATGAAACGGATATAACATCAGCTAAAACCATGGATAAAATATCATTGAAAGAGCTGGATTCAGTTAAGGCTGTAGACGTTAACATGTATCTGGACTATTGCCGAAAATACAAGGTCGAGACAGATAAGAACATATATATTTATGAGAATAATAACAAGACGCTTGCAAGAAAGAAGTCATCAGTTTCTGTTATGTTCAAGCAGCTTTACCGAGATGAACTGGTGTCTAAGAATATTACTGACGGATTTGATCCAATCAGGGTCCCTAAGGCCGGAGAGCATGAAATCAAAGCTCTTCAGGATGATGAAGTCATGGTGATGCTGGACTCGGTCAGTACCGGTGCAGGTCTTACCAAACACGAATATTCATACTGGGAGAAAACCAAGAAGCGGGATAAAGCTATTCTGGTGGTATTCCTCACGTATGGATTGCGATTATCTGAACTTCAACAGCTTAACGTATCATCCTTCAACTTCAGCAGAGGCGAATTCAAGATATACAGAAAGCGTGGCAAAGAAGCCATTATGCCGATGAATAAGTCGGTCACCATGGTGATAAACGACTATATCAATAACGAGCGAGCAAAGGATGACCAGCTTGATCCGGAGAATAAAGACGCTTTGTTCCTCTCACTTCAAGGTAAAAGAATGACGGAGAGGCAGATTCGTGAACTGGTCAAGAAATACACGTCTATAGCAATGAAAACATCCAGAAAAGCAGGTTATAGCCCGCATAAGCTGCGTGCCACAGCTGCTACAAGCCTTATAGGGCGAGGTAATTCCATATACGATGTAGCGGCTTTGCTGGACCACGAACAGGTGACTACGACGCAGCTCTACGCAAAGCATAAGGCTAACGTTAAAAGAGATTTGGTTCACGATATGGAATGGGAAACGGAAAGGCAGGAAACTGCGGATAAGAGTAAAAAAGACGATGAGTAAGAAACGATCATTTAAAGGAGATATAATATTGCTGCTTGCTGCCCTGGTGTACGGCAGCGGTCTTGTGGCACAAAAGGACGGAATGAATAACCTTGGCCCGTTTACTTTTACGTGCATTAGGTTTATTATAGGCGGACTTGTGCTGATCCCTGTGGCATATATTGTCGATCGTGCAAGGCCTGAAGAACAAAAAGAAGAAGAACTTACTATAAGACAGATGTTACCCGGCTGTATTGCAGTAGGAGTGACTCTGACATTCATGGTGGTTGCTCAGCAGTATGGACTGGCATATACGACAGTTGGCAAAGCTGGATTTATCTCAGGCCTCTACGTGATACTCACGCCAATTGCTGGAGTTTTGTTCCTGAAAAGAAAAATCAGCCCCAAGATATGGATAGCTGCTGTGATATCAGTCGTAGGTTTTTATTTTCTTAGCCTGAGCGGAGGTATTGCAAACATTAACCGCGGAGATGTTCTGATGCTGGTTACAGCAGTAACAGGAACGATATATCTTTATACGATAGAGTACTTTGCAAGCAAAGTAAACGCCTGTACTTTTACTTCAGTGCAGTTCCTTGCAACCGGCGTCATTTGTCTGCCTTTTGCTTTGATTTTTGAAACCTGTACGCTCAATGATATACACATGGCAATGATTCCACTGCTGTACGCGGGGCTAGGAATATGCGGCATAGGTTATACATTCCAGACATGGGGACAGAAATACGTAGAATCAGAAAGAGCTACCATTCTGCTCAGCATGGAGACACTGTTTTCTCTGCTGTCAGGTATGATAATATTAAACGAAACGCTTACTACCAAAGAATACATAGGCTGTGCACTGATGTTTGCAGCGGTAATACTTGCTGAAACCAACAGCAAGCCGAAGGAAATAGATGAGGAGATTTACAAAATATGAGCGACATTACGTCTTTACTAAGTGAAAAATTCAATATAGCGCCACAGATAATTGAAATGGTAAATAAAGCCGAAGGTAAGGCAGGGGATCAGTTTGCAAAGCTGGACGACATCAAGGTCTATAATCAGTATAAGGTACTTGCAGCCTTCCAGAAAAATCGCATTTCAGATACTCATTTCGGATGGAATACAGGTTATGGTTATGATGATGCTGGAAGAGATGCTGTAGAACGTGTCTATGCCGACATTTTCAATACTGAGGCAGCGCTGGTAAGATCGACTATAGTCAATGGAACTCATGCCCTGGCTGTTACTCTTATGGGCATATTAAGGCCTGGTGATGAATTGATCTACTGCACTGGCAGACCATATGATACCCTTGAAGAAGTCATTGGAATTCGCGGTGAAAACAAAGGTTCACTTAAAGATTTTGGGGTAACTTATAAGCAGGTAGAGCTTTTACCTGATGGTTCAATAGACCTGGATGGAGTTAAATCGGCAATTTCTGACAAGACCAGGATGGTCTGTGTCCAGCGTGCTACCGGTTATAGTTGGCGTAATGCTATTACTGTAAACCAAATAGCAGAATGGACAGCTTTTGTTCATGAAATTGATTCTAATATAATCTGTATGGCAGATAACTGCTATGGAGAATTTCTCGATTATAAAGAGCCAACAGACGTTGGTGTTGATGTAATAGCTGGTTCACTGATAAAGAATCCAGGCGGCGGCCAGGCACTCTCAGGAGGTTATGTCTGCGGACGTTTAGATCTTATAAAGATGATATCATATCGTATGACATGTCCGGGTATCGGTGGTGAATGCGGTCTTACCTTTGGACAGACAAGAGCAGTTCTACAGGGATTGTTCATGGCGCCATCTGTTGTAAATGCAGCGCTGAAAGGCGCGGTCCTCTGCGGTCAGGCATACAAAGAACTTGGATATGAAATCTGCCCGGATGTTAAAGATAAACGCAGTGATATAATCCAGTCCGTAAAGTTGGGCAGCCCAGAGTCCGTAGTTGCATTTTGCGAAGGTGTTCAGGCGGCTGCGCCGGTGGATTCATTTGTAACGCCGGAACCTTGGGATATGCCGGGATATGAAGATCAAGTCGTAATGGCAGCAGGCGCCTTTGTTCAGGGATCTTCCATAGAGCTTAGCGCTGATGCACCGATTCGAGAGCCGTACATCGTTTATTTTCAAGGCGGCTTGACTTATGAGCATTCAAAATTAGGGGTTTTGATGTCTCTTAACAGACTTTTGGAAAAGGGGCTGCTTAAGAATTTTTAAAGGGGCTGTTTCTATGAATGAGGATGAAACAAGGGAAAGATCTTTAAAATGGAAAAAGATACTTTCCGTAGTAAAATTCATAGTACTTATCATCATACTAATTGGGATACCTGCGTATATCCTGATATTTCAGCGTGATGTAATAGCGCATTTCAGGTCATTCAATGACGTTTTGAATTATATGTTGAAATATAAAACGGAAGGCATCTTTGTGTATTTTGGTGCACAGATACTGCAGATAATGATCAGCGTACTGCCAGGTCAGGTATTTCAATTTGTTGCGGGCTATATGTTTGGATTCTGGCCTGGGTTGCTTTATTCCATAATAGGAGCATTTCTTGGTTCTACCATAACATATTATCTGGCAAAGTTCCTTGGTGAAGACGCAATGCATCTGTTCTTCGGTCAGGAAAAGATGAAATACTTTATAGAGCGTCTAAACAGCAAAAGAGCATACATAATAGTATTTCTCATCTATCTGATTCCAGGACTTCCAAAGGATCTGGTATGCTATGCAGCCGGGGTTTCTGATATGAAATACAAGGCATTCATCATTCTGTCGACTGTGGGCAGGATACCGGGAATGTGCGGAAGCCTGCTGTTTGGAGCCATGTATCTGCAAAAAAGTTATGTTGGAATGATTATAATCGCCTGCGTTGTGACAGTTGCGCTGATACTTTGCTTTATTATTAGAAAAAGATTACAAGGTGTTATCGACAGAATATATAATAAGATATCATAAGGTTGACTCTGCTTTGTAAATAGAATATAATAATTTGAACGATATTGGGCAGAAAATATTCTGCACGGAATCAGGTGTGAATCCTGAACAGTCCTGCTGCCGTAATGATGTAGTCAGACGCATGGTTAAGTCCGGTCACTGAGGTAATCCTTGGGAAGGCGCGTCGAGATGATGATATCTAAGTCGGAAAACAATCCAATATCTGACATTAAAAGTCACAGGTATGGATTTTTTGTCTACTCGGTAATTGATATTACTGGCAGTGTTGATAATTATGCTCCCTGCGGCTTGACCGTAGGGAGTTTTTTTATGGATAACAAAGGTTACACTGTTCGCGGTGGTAAACTGATGAAAAATGGATATACAACTGGCAGTTGCGCGGCCGCAGCATCTTCAGCGGCAGCCTATATGCTGCTTACAGGGCACAAAGCAGAAATGGCAGAAATTGATCTTCCCTCAGGTGAACGAGCGGCTTTTGAGATCCATGATGCTGAGTTATTCACTAACTATGCGATTTGTTCAGTTACTAAAGACGGCGGAGATGATCCTGATGTAACTACTGGCTTAAGCATATTCGCCAAGGTGGAGTATACCATGGACGATAATATCAAAATAGATGGCGGTGATGGCATAGGTCGTGTTACGGCAAAAGGACTGCAATGCCCAGTTGGTGAGGCGGCAATAAATCCAGTTCCGAGAAAAATGATCAATGAAAATGTGGCATCTATTTGTAAAAGGTTTGAATATAGTGGTGGTCTGTCCATTACTATATCTGCTCCAGGTGGAGAGAAAACTGCCTTGAAAACATTCAACCCCAGATTAGGTATAATCGGCGGGATTTCGATTTTGGGAACTACAGGAATAGTTGAACCCATGAGCGAAAAAGCTTTGATAGATACGATAAAGGTGGAAATCGACAAGACCCACGCATATAACAACGATTATATTCTTATCACTCCAGGTAACTATGGCAGCGACTACTGCCAAAAAATGCTGGGAATAGATATAAAAAAAGCTGTGCAGATATCCAATTATGTAGGCGAGTCGCTTGACTATATAAAGTATAAAGGCTTTAAACATATCCTGCTGGTGGGACATACAGGGAAAATGGTCAAAATAGCCGCTGGAGTGATGAACACCCATTCATCATATGCAGACTGCAGAATGGAAACTATCGCAGCCTACAGCGCAGCTTTAGGCGCAGATAGAATTACGGTAAATTCAATATTAAGCTGTGTAACTACTGATGATGCTTTTGATACTGTGAAAGACGAGCCTTATTACGAGAATCTGAAGCAAATGATAATGGACAAAGCACTGGATCGGTTAAATTTCCGCTTGAAGGGAAGTTCCGATATCGAATTAGTAATGTTTACAACTGAAGGGGAGCATACCATTCTAAGTAGTGGTGCGTTCAAACTTATAGAATATTTTAAGGAGAAATAGATGAACGGTAAATTCTTTGCTGTAGGCATAGGTCCTGGAGATCCAGAATTATTGACTATAAAGGCAATAAAAACAATCAAAGAATCAGATGTGATTGCAGTACCTGACAGTGGCGCCGATACTAATATAGCACTGCAGATAGTCGCTGAATACATTGATGGAAAAGACATTATGGAATGTAAAATGCCTATGACCAGAGAAAAAGTGATGCTGGAAGAATACCATAGAAAAAGTACGGAAGACATAGCTGCAATACTGGAATCAGGTAAGGATCTGGCATTCCTTACACTTGGAGATCCGGCTATTTACAGCACAGTGATGTATGTTCATAAAAGGTTGAAAGCGCAGGGGTACACAACTGCAATGATACCTGGAATACCTTCGTTTTGTGCGGCGGCAGCAAGTCTTAATGATTCACTTTGTGAGGCTAACGAACCGCTGCAGATAATACCGGCATCATATGATTGGAGAAAAATACCGGTAGTAAAGGGTACCAGAGTATTTATGAAATCCGGTAAAGATATAATAAAACTAAGAGATGATCTAAGCGACAAGCATGCAATGATGGTGGAAAGAGCGTCAATGAAGGATGAAATAGTCTTTAAGGACTTAAATGAATTGCAGGAGCCCTCAAGCTATTTTTCGCTGGTAGTCGTTAAAGATGATTTAGAAAGGGAGAACTAGAATGATTTACTTTATAGGCGCAGGCCCGGGAGCGGCCGATCTGATAACTGTAAGAGGTGCAAATCTGTTGAAAAAAGCAGATGTAATAATATATGCGGGATCGCTGGTAAATGAAGCGTTGCTCGAATATGCAAAAGAGGAATGCAAGATTTACAACAGTGCTCATATGACACTGGAAGAGGTCATTGAGGTAATGAAAGAATTCAAAGGGAAAGAAATTGTGAGACTTCACACAGGAGATCCCTGCATTTATGGTGCTATTCGTGAGCAGATGGACATATTGGACAGCCTTGGAATTACTTATGAATCAGTACCAGGTGTAAGTTCATTTATTGGAGCAGCGGCTGCTTTGAATGCTGAGTATACCTTGCCAAATGTAAGCCAGACTGTAATACTGACCAGAATGGCGGGAAGAACGCCTGTACCTGAAAAAGAAGAAATAACTAAGCTGGCTTCTCACGGTGCTACAATGGTAGTATTCCTGACTTCTACAATGCTTAAAGAGCTTTCTGAAAAGCTTATGGAAGGCGGCTATTCTGCCGATACGCCTGCGGCAATTGTATATAAGGCTACATGGCCGGATCAAAAGGTAATAAGGACAACTGTAGACAATATTGCAGAAGCAGCCAGTGAAAATGGCATTAATAAAATGGCGCTCATACTGGTTGGAGGATTTCTGGGCAATGAATACGAGAGATCGAAGCTGTATGATCCTTCATTTACACATTTATTCAGAAAGGCAACGGAGTAATGAAAAAGGCTGGTATTTTAGCATTTACAAAAGCAGGGCGCGAACTGGCCACAGAGATAGCAAGCCATTTAAGTAAAGAATGGGATGTGGAATTCGATGAAAGTGGTGGAACATCACCAGCAGAATATGTTCGCAATAACTTTGCCGGAAAAGATGCTTTGGTATTTGTCGGAGCTGCTGGAATCGCGGTTAGGATGATAGCTCCGTATGTGGTTTCTAAGGACAAAGACCCTGCGGTGATAGTCATCGATGAAAAGGGCGAATATGTAATCCCAATATTATCAGGTCATCTCGGCGGTGCCAATGCACTGGCAGTCTATATTGCAGAAATTCTCAAAGGAAAGCCTGTCATTACAACTGCCACAGATGTGAATGGTAAATTTGCTATTGATGTATGGACGTCTGCAAATAACTGCGTAATTACAGACATATCCAACATCAAAATCATATCAGGTGCAATATTACGTGGAGAAAAAGTGGGATTTGATCCTGGTAACTTTGAAATCGTAGGAGATATGCCAAAAGAGTTGACCTTAGATAGGGCTGATTCAGGTGTGTGCATCAGTTTATCTGGTGATGTCCAGAAATACGATACTACGCTAAATGCGGTTCCCAAAATCATCACGGTAGGGGTAGGATGCCGTAAGGATACATCGGATGAAGATTTTGAGACGTTATTAATTGAAACATTGAAAGAACATAGGATATCGCTGCTTTCGGTGGCTAAAATAGCGTCGGTGAATATAAAGAGTCAGGAAAAGTGCATACTTGACTTTTGTAGAAAATACGGCATCCCTTTTGTCACATATTCAGCTGAAGAACTGATGGCAGTAAAAGGGAATTTTCGAAGTTCAGACTTTGTTAAGAGCGTTACCGGCGCCGACAATATATGCGAAAGAAGTGCAGTTTTAAGCAGTGGAGGAAAGCTGTTAATAAACAGAGAAGTTAAAGACGGAATAACTATAGCCGTTGCAATCAGAGAGTGGGAGTGCAGATTTTAATATGAGTAAAAGAATATATGTTGTTGGCATAGGCCCTGGAGAAAGCGATTATATGACTCCAATGGCAAAAAATGCAATCAAAGAAAGTGATATAATCGTAGGATATACTTTATATGTAGACCTGGTAAAGGATTTGACCGAAGGCAAGGAAGTAAAGTCGACATCCATGAAGCAGGAGGTCGATAGATGCAAAATCGCATTGGATCATGCCTTACAAGGTAAAACCGTGGCATTTATTTGCAGCGGTGATGCGGGAGTTTACGGTATGGCGGGAATTATGTGCGAAGTAGCAGAAGATCATCCTGAAATAGAGATAATCACTGTACCGGGTATAACTGCAGCCTGCAGCGGTGCAGCAGTATTGGGCGCGCCTCTTATTCACGACTTTGCTGTCATATCCCTGAGTGACCTGTTGACACCATGGGAAGATATAGAAAAACGTCTTAGATTATCGGCAGAGGCAGACTTTGTAATATGTATCTATAATCCTAAAAGTCATAAGAGGATAGACTATATAGACAAAGCTGCAGACATAGTTATGGAAGTAAGAAATGCAGATACTCCCTGCGGCTACGTTAAAAATATCGGTAGAGAAGGGGAAACAAGTACGATCTGTAAGCTCTTTGAACTGAAGAACAACGATGATATAGACATGTTTACCACGGTTTTTATTGGAAAAAGCAATACTAAAGTCGTTAATGGCAGACTTGTAACACCAAGAGGTTATAAAGATGTCAAATAAATACTTGATATTTGCTGGAACTTCGGAAGGCCATCAGCTGGCTAAAATACTGGAGAGCATGGGAACATTGGATTCGGCCGATTTCTGTGTGGCCACCGAGTACGGGGAAGTAACATTGAATGATGTCCCTGATATTAGAGTAATCAGTGGCAGGAAAGACGTAAAAGAAATCGAAGAATTGTTGCAAAGCAATGGCTACGATATAGTTATCGATGCCACTCATCCTTATGCTGAACTGGTAACTTCTAATATAAAAAAAGCCTCTTCAAACAGCGGTATCGAGTATAAACGTCTATGCAGATCCAATAGCATTATTGAACTGGTTAACAATAAAAATATTGAGTTAACTAAAAACCTTAATGGAGCTATTGACTTACTGAATAAGACAAATGAGAAATTTCTTTTGACCACTGGTACCAAGGAATTGATGGATTTTAGCAAGATCCGCGATTTCTCTGATAGAGCCGTAGCCAGAGTGCTTCCAAGCATAGTATCAATAAATGCATGCATCGATGCTGGACTAAAACCTGTAAATATCATTTGCATGCAGGGACCTTTTACTGAAGAAATGAATCTTGCGACTATGAGGCAATTCGATTTAAAATCTCTGGTTACAAAAAATACTGGTATCCCAGGAGGGTTGAATGCTAAAACAGCGATGGCTGATCATGGCTATAGGGTAATAGTTATCGATAGGCCTGTAGTAGAAGATGGTTATACACTAGAAGAAATCGTCGAACTGATAAAGGAAAGGGAAGAATAATGCTTATTAATATCGTTGGTGCCGGACCCGGTTCAGAAAAGCTATATACAGACGAGATGATCCAGGTAGTCAATAATTCAGATGTAGTCTTGACATCAGAACGCCTTTGCAGTTATATGGCAGAATATAGCGGAAATGTTAAAACTGCTGGGGTTTCGGAGACGTTGAATTACATTGAAAGTAAAATAGACGATGATATCCGAGTATGCGTCGTTGCCAGTGGTGATACAGGATTTTACAGTATTGCATCGACCATTAATAGAAAGTTCTGTGAACGTGCTGATATTAAATATACTTGCGGCATAAGCAGTATGCAGTACTTTTGCTCGATAACAAAGCAAAATTACGATGATATGCGTCTTGTCAGCCTTCATGGAAGGACTGGCTCCATTGTTCCTTACGTATGCTATAACCGCAAGGTCTTTGCCTTGACTGGTGGAGACAGGAAGGCTGGCGATATCATAAACGAGCTGATTGAATACGGCCTTGCTGATGTTAATGTTTATATAGGTGAGAACCTTTCAATGGATAATGAAACTATAGTGGGTGGGAAGCCTGCAGACCTTGTAAACATGGGATTTGGCGACCTTGCAGTGATGATAATCATCAACGAAAAATATGTCAACTGCAACAAATCACTGAAAGATGTTGATTTTACCCGCGGCAAAACGCCTATGACAAAGAAGGGCGTTCGTGATCTGGCTACTGCTGCGCTGGAAATACAGCCATCGGATGTAGTGTACGACATCGGAGCAGGAACTGGTGCAATGACCTGCGCCATGGCTTTGAAAGCCAGTGAGAGCATGGTCTATGCGATAGAAAAGGATCAGAATGCTATAGATCTTATTAAGAGGAATATTGAAAGCCTGGGCACGAAGAACATCTGTTTGGAGCAGGGGAATGCGCCGGAAAACATGGAGAAATTTCCTCCGGCAGACAAAGTTTTCATTGGAGGATCATCAGGCAATCTAGGCGAAATAGTGAGATGTATTTTACAATCAAGTCCCGAGGCTGATATACTTGTAACAGCTGTTACGCTGGAAACATTTATTGAAGCTATTACTTTGTTCGAGGCTTTAGACATGAATGTGGAAGTAACGTGCGTCAACATTTCAAACGCAGAAAAACTTGGACGTTACAATTTGATGAAGGCCGAAAACCCGGTTTATTTGATCAAAGGAGTGGCAAAGTTTGAAGAATAATATACCAAGAATCATGATAGTAGGCACTGGCAGTGGCTGTGGTAAAACTACCATAACCTGTGCACTGCTTCAGGCTTTAAAAGACAGGAAAAAGAGCATCACTGCATTTAAATGCGGTCCAGACTATATCGATCCTATGTTTCACAGCAAGATACTTGAAACACGCTCTAGAAATCTGGACATGTTCATGTGTGGTGAGAACACTGTGAAATACCTTATGGCAACTGATTCAAAGGAATCGGAGATGGCAGTTATCGAAGGAGTCATGGGAATTTATGATGGCTTGAGCTTTGATGATGACAGATGTTCGGCCAATAGAACTGCCCTGGCTACTAATACACCGGAGCTGCTGGTCGTAAATGTAAAGGGCAAGGCTATTTCTCTGGCTGCGGAAGTTAAGGGATATCTGGAATTTTCCAGGAACAATATCAAGGGATTGATCTTGAACAACTGCTCAAAAGCCATGTACACCATATATAAAGAAATGCTTGAAAAACAGTTGAACATACCATGCTTTGGATATATGCCCGTTGTCAAAGATGCAGAACTGGGCAGTCGTCATTTGGGGCTGATCACAGCTGATGAAATAGTAGACTTGAAGCATAAAATGTCGGTGCTGGGTTTTGCCGCTGAAAACAGTCTGGATATAGATGGAATGATCCAACTGGCCAGCGATACTGAGCCATTTACTTTTGATGATATAGCATTACCGGAATCGCCGGACGAAAAAGTAAAAATAGCAATAGCTCAGGACAATGCCTTTTGTTTCTATTATGAAGACAGTCTTGAACTTCTAAGAAATCTTGGCGTCGAATTAATCCCATTTTCGCCGATTTCGGACAAAAAATTACCGGGAAACGTGAAAGGATTGATCATAGGTGGCGGATATCCCGAGCTGTATTTAGACAAGCTGTCTGCTAATATAGACATGCTAAAGTCTATTAGAGATGCCGTAAACGGCGGGATGCCAACATTTGCAGAATGCGGTGGATTCATGTATCTTGGTGAAACAATAACTTTTGAAGGCATAAGATATAATATGGTCAGTGCAATACCTGGCAATTCATCGATGACTGACCATCTGGTCAGATTCGGTTACAAAACTATAAAAGCAAAGCACAATAATGTCATGTGCAAATGCGGAGATGAAACACGCTGCCATGAATTTCATTACAGTGAAACCGACGATTATGGCGCAGACTTTGAAGAAAGCAATTTGAGAGGAACTAAGTGGGAATCAATACAGGCTAACGACCATTTGTTTGCCGGATACCCTCATCTGCATCTTTGGAGCAACATTTCGTTTGCAGTCAGCTTTGTTGATAATTGCCGTAATTATTAAATAAATATTAAACGAGGGGAACTTATATGACTAAATCACTAATGATACAGGGAACATGCTCAAACGCAGGAAAGAGCCTTATCACCGCAGGAATCTGTCGTATATTGAAACAGGACGGCTATAATGTGGCACCTTTCAAATCGCAAAATATGGCTTTGAATTCATATATTACCAAAGACGGTAAAGAGATGGGAAGGGCACAGGTGATGCAGGCTGAAGCATGTAGACTTGAACCGGATTGCCGTATGAATCCTGTTCTGCTCAAACCAACCAGTGATCAAGGATCGCAGGTGATTCTCAATGGAGATGTATATTCAAATCTTTCAGCACAGGGCTATTATGAGGAAAAGGATTTTTTCAGGAAAGAAATAAAAAAAGCATACGATTCACTGGCGGCGGACTATGATGTGATAGTCTTAGAAGGAGCCGGGAGTCCTGCAGAAATCAATTTGAAAAACGAAGACCTGGTAAATATGGGCATGGCTGAAATGTCAGATTCTCCGGTCATATTAGTTGGTGACATAGACAGGGGCGGAGTGTTTGCATCATTGACAGGCACCATGGTGCTGTTTGACGATGATGAGAAAAAACGCGTCAAGGCTGTGATCGTTAATAAATTCAGAGGGGATCTGGAAATATTGAAGCCAGGTCTTGAGATGCTGGAGGATATCATAAAAATCCCAGTAGCCGGAGTTGTGCCATATATGCATCTCGATATAGATGACGAGGATAGCTTATCCGAGAAGTTCCGTAACTCTAATGTGAAGGATGCGCTGATAGATATAGCAGTAATCAGACTGCCAAGACTGTCAAACTTCACTGATTTCAATGCATTAGAATATATTGACGGAGTGAATGTAAGATATGTTGGAGCACCATCAGAAGTAGGCGATCCGGATATGATCATTATTCCTGGTACAAAGAACACCATGGCTGATCTGCAGTGGCTGAGAGAATCCGGGATGGAAACGGCCGTGTTGAGGTTCAGGTCCACCAGGAAGCCTATTTTCGGCGTATGCGGTGGATATCAGATATTGGGACAATCGCTTTCAGACCCGCAAAACGTTGAGCACGGCGGAAATATGAGCGGATTAGGGCTATTGCCGCATCACACTGTGTTTGAAGACGAAAAGGTAACTACCGAATCTGAAGGAATACTGTCTGATGTTGGAGGCATTTTCCAGGAGCTTTCAGGTCAAAGCTTCAAAGGATATGAGATACATATGGGTGTTTCAGAGACTGATAAAAACATCATAAGTGAAGGCAACGTTTACGGAACTTACATTCACGGAATTTTCGACAAGGAAGAAATAGCTAAAACTGTAGTGAAAGCTTTGCTCAAAGAAAAAGGTCTTGATTATAAGGATGTGAAAGCATTTGATCTTGATGAATATAAACAAAAGCAATATGATTTATTAGCTGATGGATTAAGGAAATCACTTGATATGAACTTGGTTTATGACATTATATTTGGTAAAGGAAGGAAATAAGATGGAAATAGAGAATATAAAACCAGAAGATATTGAAGCAAGAAGCTTTGAAATTATCGGGGAAACATTAGGGAACAAAAAACTGGATCCAAGGTATGAACTTATCATAAAAAGATGCATACACACATCAGCAGATTTTGAATATGCTGACAGCATGTATTTTACAGATGGAGTTGTCGATTCAATCAAAGAAGCCATAAAAAACGGCGCAGTCATTGTTACCGATACAAAGATGGCACAGTCAGGAATCAATAAAAAAAGAATAAATAAGTATGGCGGAGAAGTACTTTGCTTTATAAGTGATGAAGACGTTTCAAAGGATGCCAAAGAAAGGGGATTGACCAGATCCTTCGTCAGCATGGAAAAGGCTTCAAATCTTGACAAGCCAATTATTTTGGCAATCGGTAACGCGCCAACGGCATTACTGTCAATATGCGAATTGTACAAAATAGGGAAATTGCAGCCAGTGGCAGTTATTGGAGTTCCAGTTGGCTTTGTAAACGTCGTGCAATCTAAGGAAGCACTTATAGATTCCGGCATTCCATGCATCGTAGCCAGAGGGCGCAAGGGTGGCAGCAACATTGCGGCGGCTATTATCAATGCGATACAATATCAAATTTGATATTTCATTGACAATCTAGTTTGGTGTTGTTATAATTTAATAGAACTTTGAAAATTTAATCAATCTAGCCAGTGCCGAGTACACAGATCTACTCGGGTAAAAGGGAATCAGGTGAAAGTCCTGAACGATCCGGTCACTGTAATCAGGGAGCTTCCCGCATTTGCCATTGAATAAACACATTTGCTGTTATCAGCATTTCGGTTTATTTGAGAAGGCGTGGGGCAGCGTTGAACTCTAAGTCAGGAAACCTGCTGGAAAGATAATGTTGGCGAATAGCTTCCGGAGAAAGTGTGCAAGCCCTAAGATAATTTACGTAATGTTTATTTGTGATTGAATAAGCATTAACGTATATGAATACCTGCTTTCAATGGAAAGGAGGTTTTTTTATTGTAATCATGCAGGAATTGAGGAATATTGAATTTAGAGCTATACTTCGCTAGTGCATATTCGAATCATTATTTTTGATTAAGTTAAATATCAAGAAAGGATGATGAGAGAATCATGAAAAAGAGTTATAAAAAAATACTAACTGTGTTACTGTCAGTAGCTGTTATGATAGGAATGATGAGTATTCCAACATTTGCAGCTGATACAACAGCTACAGCAGAAACAAATTCTACTGATCTGGTTTCAGATCTTGGTATGTTTACACCTACTACCAGTAATTTTAAAATGGACGTTAATAAGATGACTGGCAATGTTGAGGTAACATTTACAACTAAAGCTTTGTCTGTTCAATATGTTAAGCTTGCGCTTACAGAGCAGACTGAAACAGATGCTGTGAAGGATAAGAATGCTTATACTTCTACAATATCAGGAACGACCGGTAAGTACACAAGTACATTTACGGTAAAGATCCCGGCCTCAAAGATTGGCCAGAAGATACCATTTTCACTGTATCAAAAGTATACGTCAAAAGATGGTACAGCAGTTGATGGTTGGAAGAACCTCAGTAAGCAGTATTATCTGACACTGAACAACTCGCCGCAGCTGGTTTCAGACTTGACATCAGCAATCTATTACCAGGAAAAAACAGCTGGAACTGATGAACTTTGCAAAGCAGCTAAAACATGCTGGGACAACTTAAGTGCAGCTGACAAGCTTAAGGTACCTGAGTTTGGATACTATGAGAATGCATCAGAATTGAAGGGCGGACCTGACTATTTTGGTGAGGACACTGGAGATGCTACAAAGGATAATGCTGGCAACGCAGACAATATCGGTAATTGTGAATTACTGGTAGCCAGCTTTGGCACAAGCTATAACACAAGCAGGATCGAAACTATAGGCGGTGTAGAAAACGCACTCGCTAAAGCATATCCAAAATATTCAGTAAGAAGAGGATTTACATCTCAGATAATCATCAATCATATTCAGTCGAGAGACAGTGAATTCATTGACAATATTGATGAGGCAATGGAACGTGCTATCAATAACCACGTAAAAGTACTTGTGGTTCAGCCTACACAGCTGATGTCAGGTGCAGAATATGATGAGTTGGTTACAGAAGTAAACCAGTATAAGAGCAAATTCCAGCAGATAGTATTCAGTAAGCCGCTGTGCAATACTGATTCTGATAAGAAAGCCGTTGCTACTGCAATATATGAAGCGGCTGCAAAGGATGCAGGATATGCAGATACAGCATCTGCAATTGCAGATAAGGATACTGCATTTGTATTCATGGGACACGGAACATCACATCAGGCTCAGGCTTTGTACGATCAGATGCAGACAGTTGTTACCGATTTAGGTTATAAGAACTGCTTCATCGGAACAGTTGAAGGCAAACCAGCTGATACATCACTTGAATCAGTAATAGCAAAAGTTAAAAAAGCTGGTTATAAGAAAGTCGTTCTAAGACCTCTTATGGTTGTTGCCGGAGATCACGCACATAACGACATGGCAGGAAAAGATGCTGACTCATGGAAGAGCACATTTACAGCTGCCGGATTTACAACAACAGCACAGATCAGCGGACTTGGTCAGCTTCCAACAGTACAGCAGCTGTATGTAGCACATACAAAGGATGCAATGGCGACTGTAGTAACTGCCACTTCATTCTCAAAAGTAAAAGCTGGTAAGAAATCTGTCACATTAACAGTTAAAAAACACTCTAATGCAACAGGTTATCAGGTTCGTTATGCGAAAGCCAAATCAATGAAAAACGCAAAGACAATAACTATAAAAGGTGCCAGCAAGACAACTAAGACTATCAAAAAGCTGACTTCTAATAAGAAATACTACTTACAGGTAAGAACATATTCCAGCAATGGACATTCAGACTGGAGCAAGGTCAAATCTGTAAAGGTAAAATAATTAATAATAACAATTCTCAAACAATTATGTCAGGAAGTCTGCTGCATTTAGCAGCAGGCTTTCTGCAACATATATTTTGAAAGGAAATGTAATCAAATGAAGACGATATCAAAAAGGATAATACTCTTATTGCTGTCATTAGCAGTGGTAATTTCAATGAGTGCAGTCTCATTTGCTGATTCAGGTACCACCATAGCAAGTAAGAGCTCTACAGGCCTTGCTGATGGCACATATACTGTAACCGTTAAACCTGATCTCAGCGGTAGCGGCAGGATGTTTTATATTGCGAGTGAAGACAAAAACACTTGCAAATTGACAGTTCAAAATGGAGTTATGACAGCAACTATCCGCTTAAACAGTAGTGGTTATGACAAACTCTACATGGGAGCCGCTGCAGATGCGCCTAACCATGAATCAAGCTGGATCAATTACGTTGAAGATGCAGATCATTACTATACATTCCAGATTCCAGTGTCGGCTTTCGATAAAGATCTGGCTGTAGCAGCGTATGGAACTAAAGGAAAAGCATGGCACGACCATACCCTGACTTTTTCTTATACTGCAGCTAGTGTAACACCAGCGAAGACTAACTTGAAATCAGTTAAGGCAGCAAAGAAATCTGCAAAATTAACATGGAGTGAACAATCCACAAATACTGCAGGTTATCAGATCCGCTATTCATTAATGAGTTCTATGAGTAAGGCAAAGTCTGTTAAAGTGGCCAATAAAACAACTACAAGCAAAACTATTAGCAAATTAAAATCAGGTAAAAAGTATTACTTCCAGATCAGAACATATAACAAAGTTGGAAGCAAAAGCTATTACTCATCATGGAGTTCCAAGAAGAGTGTGAAGGTTAAATAGCAAGAAGGGAAGATCAATATCGAGTTTGTATAAGGAGAAAGAAAAGTGAAACCTAGATTAATAAAAATATTCACGTTAATTATGTCTATAGCACTGGTCATGGCCTTTACACCTATAGCATCAGTATTGGCTGACGATTCAACTTATACTCAGTCGACTGAAAGTACTGTGGCATCAACAGAATCAACAGAATCAACTGTTGATTCTGTGCCACAGGCTGATAACTCGACGCAGGTAAACAACAATGCTGAATCCGATTCGACAAAAACTGAAAAGAAGGCCAACAATAAAGATACAATTGAAAAACAAGAATCAAAGATAAAAAAAGCAAATAAAACAAACAATAAATCAGTAACGAGCAAAAAATCGACTTCGTCTACACTTGATTTTTCAACGACTCTTTCCGATGGCAAATATACGCCAACAGGATTTACATTCAGCGGTGGAACTGGTAAGGTGACAATAAAATGTTCAAAAATAACCGTTACAGATGGCAAAGCCTATGGAACCATAGTGTTTGGTAGCATTTATTATAGTAAACTAAAAACGGGCGGGGAAGAATACACATCCACTGTTGATAATAAAGCTAAAACATCAACATTTGTTGTACCTGTGGATCTTAATGCTGAACAGGAAATAGTAGGAACAACTAACGCAATGAGTGAAACTCATGATGTAACATACACAATAAAAACAACATTAGATGAACCAGTCGAGGATAACTCAACTGCAAGGGTTGATAATTCAACTATAATACCGGATGCGACGTATTCAGCAGATAGTTTTAAATATTCCGGAGGGACTGGAAAAATTAAAATAACCTGTAGTCAGATTATTATTTCTAATGGAAAAGCAATAGCAACTATCGTATTCTCTAGTCCATATTATTCTCAGCTAAAGGCAAATGGATTACTTTATAAAGGAGAAATAGACAGTAAAGCTAAAACTTCAACATATCAAATACCAATTAAACTAAATTGCGACAATACTATCATTGGCACTACAACAGCAATGACGGAAACACATGATATCACATATACGATAAACGCTGCTTTGACAAGTAATTCCAAGGAAATAACACCTAATAAGGATAATGGTAATGGTAATAACAGCAAGAATAATAATAGTACAACCAATAAGAAGAAAAAGCTGAAAAACGGAACATATAAAATCAAGACCGAAGTTACTGGAAAGATGTTCTATATTTTCCCTAAAGATGCTTCAGTGCACTACAGTATACTTACCGTTAAGAATGGCAAGTATAAGGCGGTGATCACTCTTGATGGACAGGGCTATGACTATGTTTATATGGGAACTGAATCCCAGGCAAATAAAGCAAGCAGATCCACATGGTCAAAGTATAAAGCTAAGAATGGCTTCTATTCATATACTATTTTGGTTTCAAAGCTTGACAAAAGACTGAATATATCAGGACATTCCAAGAAGTATAACAAATGGTTCGGTGACAGAACAATCAAGTTCTACAGTTCTACGGCCAAAAAAGTAAAAAGTGGAACGACCACTACTGGCAATAAGAAAAACACCAATAAATCTACCAGTAAAAAATCATCTGTGGTAAGTTCATCTGCCACTACTGCTTCTGTTAACAATACTACAACGCTAAAAAACGGTACATATTCACCGCAATCGTTCAGCTGGTCCGGAGGTTCAGGAAGACTTGCGTATATCAAATGCAGTAAAATCACTGTAAAGAATGGAAGATCTTATGCGACTATCGTTTTCAGCAGCAGCTCATATGATGCTTTGAAAGCCAGCGGAACCAGGTATTCTAAGAGTGGGGGAGGTCTGTCTACCTTTGTAATACCTATTAAACTTAATACTAATAATACAATAATAGGTAGAACTACAGCCATGTCCGAGGCACACTGGATATCTTATTCTATCTATGCCTACATTGCGGGAGCGACAAGTTCTGGTGGATCAAAGAGCAATAGCTCTGCATCTTCGACAGTTAAGCTGAGCAAAACTCATTTAACAAAGAAGGCGCCAACGATTGTCGGTTTAAACTATAAATCTACAACAAAGATCAAAAAAGCCAAATATTTCAAGATATATAACTATGACAAAGGCGTAAAACTAATTGAGATAGACGTTGCGAAAAAAACTGCTTTGTATAAGAAAAATGCTAAAACTGTGATGGCATCATCAAAGTCAGAAATAGAATATGATGAGGAAGGCAATGCAATTGGAAAATCAGAGAATGAATTTACAGAAGAAATCTACCAAAATAATGTAGTAAATTACCTTGTCGTTCCTAAGGGAGTTGAGATTCCTGCAGGTTTAGAGAAAGATATAATAATCATTCATCAGCCTGCAAAGAAGACATTTACGACTTCTAAATCTGCAACAAGCATGCTTAAGGATTTGGATTCTACCAAGCTCACAAAAAAAGCAGGTAAAGAAACAGATCTGAATTATAGAGTGATTATAAAATCTAAAACAGATTTGGCCATATTGTCATCTGCAATGCTGCCTGCAAAAGTTGAAAAAGTGTCTAAAATCAACATCTTTAAAGCAAAGACAGTTAAGAAGCAAAAGGCAAAAGCCAAATCTATGAAAATTCAACTGCAAACAGTTGAAAAGAGATTCACAGCACTGGGAGTACCAGTTGTGATAAATCGCTCCGATAATGAAAAGGGCAAACTTGCCAAAGCAGAGTGGATCAAGGTCTATGGAGCTATTTACGGCAGCAGCAAGGAAGCAAACAAGATATTCAATAAAGAGGCGAGATAATGAAAAAACATTTAATATTAACAATTATCATATTATCAGTGATGTGCTTTGCAATAATGATTGCCTTATCCGGTTGCGGCAACTCCAGCAACGGCAGTTCCAGTTCAAATGCACCAAAGATTGACGGATTGACGTATAACTCAACTATGAAACTGGATTATGCAAAGCGTTTTGATGTTTATTACTACAAAGGCGGTTATGCTTTGATAGACGTTCATGGTGATACTAAGTACCTTGTTGTGCCTAAAGGTAAAAAAGCTCCTGATGGGTTAAATAAAAAAATCGTAGTTATAAAAAAGCCGTTGAAACACGTTTATCTGGCAGCAACATCAGCCATGGCTTTGTTTGATTCTATGGATTCTCTGGATCCCATAACTATGACTTCATTGAAAGCATCAGACTGGTCTGTGAAAGATGCGGCAAAAGCTATGAATAGCGGTAAAATGGTCTATGCAGGCAAATACAGCCAGCCAGATTACGAACTTTTGCTCGACAATAAATGCGATTTAACTATAGAATCTACAATGATATATCATACGCCTGAAGTAAAGGAAATGATTGAAGATCTTGATGTTCCTGTTTTTGTTGATCGTTCAAGCTATGAAACCAATCCGCTGGGACGTACTGAATGGATAAAGCTGTACAGTGTCCTTGTAGGCAAAGAAAAAACAGCTACTACTTTCTTTAATAAGCAGGAATCAATAATCAGCAAGCTTAAAGGTTTTAAGAATACAGAAAAAACCGTAGCGTTCTTTTACATAACAACGGATGGTAAAGTCGTCGTCAGAAGCAGCAAAGACTACATTCCTACGATGATCAAGATGGCAGGCGGACGTTATGTATTCAGCAAACTTACTGATAAAGATGGCAAAACGTCCATACCAATGTCAATGGAAACTTTCTATGATAAAGCTGTTGATGCAGATTATATCATTTATAACGGCAGCATAGACAGCAGTGTGAAGACCATTGCCGCATTAGAGAAGAAAGAACCATTATTTAAAAAATTCAAGGCAGTAAAAAATGGTAATTGCTATGTTACCGGAAGTTCAATGTATCAGAGAACAGATGTAGTTGGCGAAATGATACTTGATTTTCATAATATATTTACTGTAAACAAATCGAGCGATTTAAAATTCCTAACAAAGATGGAGTAATTTATGAATGAACCTGAATTAAAAAAACCCTCAAATAATAACTCTAAAGATGTCGCCGTAGATTTTCACGTGGAGAATTTGCGGCGACGTAGCCGTTATACGCTGGTATTTGCAGTCCTTATAGTGGCTTTTTTTGCCACGACTATTCTTAATATAAACACCGGAAATGTACATATTCCAATTTCCAGGATTCTTAATATACTATTTACCAGAACTGGCAGTGGCAAGGAAATGGATATAATCTGGACTATAAGATTCCCCAGGATATTAATGGCAGCTATATTAGGAGGTGGATTATCGCTTTCTGGATTTCTGCTTCAGACTTTCTTTGAAAATCCTATAGCAGGACCATATGTGCTGGGTATTTCATCTGGTGCCAAGATGATGGTAGCTATCGTAATGATAATTTTTCTCAAGAATGCCACTTCTATTTCTTCTTATACCATGATAGGCGCAGCCTTTATAGGCTCGCTTATTTCTATAGGTTTTATACTTTTAGTAGCACGACGAATAAAGAACATGGCAGCCCTATTGGTTGCAGGAATAATGATTGGTTATATCTGTTCAGCAGTGACGGATTTTATAGTTACATTTGCCAGTGATTCCGATATTGCCAACCTTCACGGATGGTCTCAAGGAAGCTTTTCAGGAATGACTTGGGATAACGTTTCAGTTGCTTCAATAGTTATAGGAGTAACACTTGTCCTAACGCTGCTACTTTCAAAACCGATAGGTGCTTATCAGCTTGGTGAATCATATGCACAAAGCATGGGCGTGAATATTAAACTCTTCAGAGTTATGCTGATTTTATTATCGAGTATGTTCGCCGCTTGTGTCACAGCATTTGCAGGTCCGATATCTTTTGTAGGCATTGCTGTGCCTTTCCTGGTAAAAGGCAGTTTAGGAACCTCAAAACCGCTTGTAGTCATTCCAGGGACATTTCTGGGAGGTGCTGTATTTTGCATGATATGTGATCTGATTGCACGTACAGCTTTTGCACCTATAGAATTGAGTATTAGTACCGTCACATCGATTTTTGGTGCACCAATAGTTATTTATATGATGGTAAACAGACGCAGGAGGGATTGATATGAGTGAAAAATACTTTGAAATGAACGATCTCTCTGTCGGATATAATGGTAAGGCTATCATAAAAAACATTTGTATAGGTATTGAAAAAGGCGAGATTGTAACACTTATTGGGCCTAATGGAGCTGGAAAATCAACAATATTAAAGAGCATTACCAGGCAGCTGCAGATAATTGGCGGCAAGGTTATTTTTGACAGCCATAACTTGCATTCTTTGTCGTTCAAAGAGCTTTCGACTAAGATGGCTGTTGTGCTCACCGAGCGCATGAAGCCGGAACTTTTAACATGTCACGATATAGTAGCGACAGGCCGTTACCCATATACAGGCAGACTGGGCATTTTGACACGTGAAGACGAAGACAAGGTAGATAATGCTTTGCGCGCGGTAAACGCATTTGATCTAGGAAATCGTGACTTCAATGCCATAAGTGACGGTCAGAGACAGAGAATCCTTCTGGCAAGAGCTATTTGCCAGGAACCAGATATTATTATTCTGGATGAGCCAACATCATATCTTGATATTAGATATAAGCTGGAATTGCTCACAATACTTCGCAGAATGGCAAAGGAAAACGGCATTACAGTAATTATGTCACTTCATGAGATAGATCTTGCGCAGAAGATATCGGACAAGATCATATGCGTCAAAGGCAGTAGTATTGCTAACTATGGTACTCCAGAGGAAATATTCGATATGAATGTGATCCGTGATCTTTATAGTATTGATAATGGATATTTTGATCCTACATTTGGCAGTATCGAATTGCCAAAGCCAGTGGGGGAGCCCAAGGTATTTGTTATATCCTCAGGTGGCACAGGAGTTAAAGTATTTCGTAAGCTGCAGAAAAAGAATGTACCATTTGCTGCAGGTATATTATATGAAAACGATATAGATTATCAACTGGCTAAACTATTGGCTGTAGATGTAATTACAGAAAAGCCATTCAATCCAATCTCTGACTCGGCTTTTAACAATGCGATAGAATTAATTACAAGCTGCGAACAAGTGATCAATGCAGGAATAACAATTGGCGAAACTAATGAAAGAATGACAGAACTCCTTGAAATATCGCGTTCACAGGGAAAGCTTAAAAATAATTAATATAGTGAACAAATGTTCTAAAGCCTCTTGACAAAGAACATACATTCTGCTATTATAACAATAACGAACAGATGTTTTGAGAGGTGATAGTCATGAAAAGAATGAGAATAACATCCAAAATCAGATTTACCATATTTATGGTCATTATGATTCTTTGCTTATTTACAGCAATAGGTCAGATTACTGGTTTTAATATCGCCAGCAGCACATCTATGTCACAATATAATTGTGTGGAAGTAAAATCCGGAGATACTTTATGGAATTTAGCTTCGGAATACAAGCCTGATAATAAAGATGTCAGAGAAGTTGTTTATGACATATGTAATGTTAATGATATGCAAGCTGATGATTTAACAACTGGGCAAAAGATTCTGATACCAGTGTATGATTGATCTTTTTACAAAGTAGCAAGTGTGAAATGGGTTGTTTAAGATCTAAGCGAAAATAGGGAATATTTTAAACGATCAAGATATCGACCCTATAAAATAAAATCGCTTAAAACGCAAAATAGAGCCTCAAAAATTTCATAATTATTAATAGAAATCCTCGAATATGTTGGAAACAGCTTTTCGGGGGTTTTTACTTGATTAGAATACTAAATTTTGAAGCGTTGATAAAACTATTCCCAAAATTATGATTTTAGGAATAGTTATGTTTTTCAATTAACCTATGTTAAATAATGATTCTCGTTCCCCCACCGGTTCTTTAAAAAAAATAGACGATCAAAAGACCGTCTATTAAAAATATAATATTTTTATTTTATGATTGTATTTGGATTCTTATTCTCCGCTTCTACCAATGTGAAGAATAATAAATCGGGATTTAAAGGTTTAGCCAGATGATAATTCATTCCACTTTCATAACTTCTTTTAATTGCATCTGTGAAAGCATCTGCTGTCATAGCTATTATAGGTACGGTCTTGGCATCTTTACGATCTAAAGATCTAATGTTCTCTGTAGCCTCATATCCATTCATCACCGGCATTCTGACGTCCATGAGTACAAAATCATAGAACAGCAACAGCAATACTCCGCACGTTAAAGATACGCCGAAGATTATATAAGTTAAAACACTTGATTTTTTATTTCTGAGAAATACATAAAGCACTGGGCCGATGACCGACACCAGTGAATTTCCAGCAAAGAAAAGGCTGTAAATAGTCGTGGAAAGTCCAAATTGCTTAACATAAATGTAAGAACTGGTTGTAATATATGCCATCATAGGTATCTGTGTTAAAACTATTGCAATCAGGAAAGTGGCAAACGTTCCGTTTTTTAACACTACTCCCAGTCTGGAAAAAGACTTTATCACATTCTCCTTTAACCTGTTTTCCTTTGGAAGTGTTTCCTTCATTAGACAACACATGATTATAATGAAAACAGCTATTATAGTAAGCAATACAAAAGTTGCGCGCCAGCCAAAGAATCTTAAAAGCTGAGCGCCTATAAGCGGTGCCAGCACAGGAGCCAGAACACCGAAAACCTGAGATGCTGCTAAAACTGACCCTTGCGAGCGGCCTGTGAATTGATCTTTGACTAAAGCAGTCGATACAGATACCATAGCTCCTCCGCCTAATGCCTGAAATATTCTCGATATTATCAGCATCATCACAGAAGTTGAAAATGCGCAACATAAACATGAAACAGAATAAAGAGTGATCCCTGCAAGGAGCACTCTTTTCCTGCCTAATTTGTCCGAAACAGGACCAAATATAAGCATACCAATGGCAAAGAAGAAGAAAAATCCTACCATTGTCATGTTCATGACCTTAGCCGTAGTATGGAAGTATACTGCCATGCCAGGCAAGGCAGGCAGATACATATCGGTTGAGAGAGGTGCAACTACATTGTTTAGAGTAACAAATGCAATCATACCACCCTTCCCCAATACCGGCTGGGGTATTAATAAATCATTAGTTTTGTTATCTTTGCTCAAATAATCACCTTTTATTTAAAATAGTTTACTGCAGATTTAAATATCTGCATGTCGTAAACACCAGGAACATTTTTATACAGGCCCTTGCCTATTCTCTCTGAATGTCCCATTTTACCAAGAACTCGTCCATCAGGTGATGTGATACCTTCTATTGCATAGTATGAACCATTAGGATTATACTGAATATCTGATGTCACTTTACCTTCTAAATCAACATATTGAGTTAGGATCTGACCATTATCAGCCATTTCCCTTATCAACTCATCTGATGCGATAAACCTGCCCTCTCCATGCGAAATAGGAACAGAATAGATATCACCGGTCTTTACATTTGACATCCAAGGAGATTTATTTGACGCAACTCTTATTCTTACTATCTTGGATTGATGTCTGCGTATTTCATTAAATGTCAATGTAGGGCTGTCATCATCTGTATCGATTATTTTACCATAAGGTACCAGCCCCAGTTTGATCAAAGCCTGGAATCCGTTACAAATTCCGGCCATAAGACCATCTCTGTTATCCAAAAGGTCTGTTACTGCATCTTTGATTTCAGCATTTCTGAAGAAAGCTGTGATGAATTTGCCTGAGCCGTCAGGTTCATCTCCACCGGAAAAGCCTCCAGGAATAAATATTATCTGAGAGTTCCTGATTTTTTCGGCGAATAATTCAACAGATTTTGCTACATCACCTGAAGTTAAATTGTTGATTACAAAGATGTCAGGATCAGCTCCGGCATCTCTAAAAGCTTTTGCAGAGTCATATTCACAGTTAGTGCCAGGGAATACCGGAATCAAAACCTTAGGTACTGCAATGTTTTTTGCGGAATGCTTTTTATCGTTACTTTCGTAGTTGAAAGTTTCCAGTTTGCTATCTGCTGTTTCAATATTGCACTTATAGATAGGTTCGAGTTTATCCTCGTAAGCTCCCTCAAGCTCAGCAAGGCTTACCTTGAAACTTCCCCATTCTATAGTTTTGTCTTCTTTAGTCTGACCTAATTCAACTACGTTATCACCCATTATTTGCAGCTCTGTACCTTCAATTTCCAGTATAAATGCACCATATTTATAGCCAAATATATCATCGATTGAAATAGCTGAATCGTACTTGAAGCCAATGTCATTACCCATGGACATCTTCATTATTGCTTCAGCTACGCCACCGTATCCTGGTGTATAAGCAGCTTTTGCTATCTTTTCTTTAATTAACTGATTTACTATGTAGTAAAGTCTTTTCAAAGATTCACTGGTTGGCATTCCCTGCTCGTCATATTCAGGTAGTAACATAATAATTTTATCGTCAACAGACTTGAACTCTGGTGAAACTATATTTTCAACTTTGTCAGTGGTGACAGCGAATGAAATCAATGTTGGAGGTACATCTATGTCCTCAAAAGTACCACTCATAGAGTCTTTGCCGCCTATGGCTGCAACTCCCAGTTCCTTTTGTGCTCTAAATGCACCTAAAACGGCCGACATCGGCTTTCCCCAACGCTTCCCCTCAGTGCCTGGCTTTTCAAAGTACTCCTGGAATGAAAGGTAAACATCTTCAAAAGAAGCTCCTGTGGCAATCAGCTTAGATACTGATTCAACTACTGCCAGGTAAGCCCCGTGATATGGGCTTGCACTTGAAATATCAGGATTGAAGCCCCATGACATCAAAGAACAAGTATCTGTATGTTTCTTCTCTATTGATATCAGGTTGACCATAGCCTGGCTCGGTGTTCTCTGATTCTTGCCGCCAAAAGGCATTAGCACAGTACCAGCGCCTATAGTCGAGTCGAAACGTTCTGAAAGTCCCCTCTTAGAACAAACGTTTAGATCGCCTGCCAATGCTTTATAGTCATCGATAAAGTTGCCCGTGATTTTCTTTTCAAAGTCAGAATGCATTGGTATTTCAACATCGATGTGCTTTTCTGCACCGTTAGTATCAAGGAAAGCTCGCGAAATGTTGACAATCGCATTACCGTTCCAGTATTCTTTCAAATATGGCAGATCTTTTACTACAGCAACTTTTGTGGATTCCAGGTTTTCCTGCTCAGCGAATTCGCAGAATTTATCGGCATCCTCTTTTGCAACGACTACGGCCATTCTTTCCTGAGATTCACTTATAGCCAGCTCAGTACCGTCTAGACCTTCATATTTCTTAGGCACTGCGTTTAAGTCTATTTCAAGGCCCTCTGCCAATTCTCCTATTGCTACTGAAACACCGCCTGCACCAAAGTCATTGCAGCGTTTGATAAGTTTAGAAGCTTCTGGATTCCTGAATAATCTCTGGAGTTTTCTTTCTTCCGGAGCATTGCCCTTCTGCACTTCAGCACCGCATGTTTCAAGTGATTCCAACGTATGAGATTTGGAAGCGCCTGTAGCACCTCCCATGCCATCTCTGCCTGTTCTACCGCCTAGAAGTATAATGATATCGCCATCGATCGGTGTCTCTCTTCTTACGTTTTCTGCAGGAGTTGCAGCGATTACTGCTCCAACTTCCATTCTTTTTGCAACATAACCAGGGTGGTAAACCTCGTCTACCTGCCCTGTCGCAAGACCTATCTGATTTCCGTATGAACTGTATCCGTCAGCAGCAGTTGTAACAAGCTTACGCTGTGGCAATTTACCTTTCATGGTCTCAGATACCGGCTTCAACGGATCTGCTGCTCCTGTGACTCTCATGGCACCGTAAACGTAACTTCTTCCTGACAAAGGGTCTCTGATGGCTCCTCCGATACAAGTAGCGGCACCACCAAATGGCTCTATTTCAGTAGGATGATTGTGAGTTTCATTTTTGAACAACAGCAGCCATTTTTCCGTCTTTCCATCAACGTCAACATCCATCTTAACTGTACAAGCATTGATTTCCTCAGATTCGTCTAATTTGTCAAGCTTACCGTTGGCTTTCAGGTATTTTACAGCCAAAGTGCCCATGTCCATCAAATTTATTGGTTTGGTCCTGCCCAGTTCTTTGCGCGTCTGCAGATAATCCTCATAAGTTTTTTGAATTTCCGGATCCTCAAACTTTACGCTGTCTATTGTCGTATTGAATGTAGTATGACGACAATGATCTGACCAATAGGTATCAATTACTCTTATTTCCGTGATAGTCGGGTCACGGTCCTCACTTTTAAAGTAATCCTGACAGAATTTCAAATCGGCAAGGTCCATGGCCAACCCATACTTTGAAATAAATTCGTCAAGCCCCTTTTCGTCTAGCTTATCAAAGCCTTTCAGGGTTTCAACTGAAGTTGGTATTTCATATTCAGTTTTAAGTGTGGCAACCTTATCAAGGCTTGCTTCTCTTGCCTCAACTGGGTTTATTACGTATTTCTTTATTTCCGCAACATCAGCATCGCTGATATCGCCAGTCATCATATAGATTTTTGCTGTACGTACTGCAGGCCTTTCACCCTTTGAGATAAGCTGGATGCATTCAGCTGCTGAATCAGCTCTCTGGTCAAACTGACCAGGAAGGTATTCTACTGCAAAGAGCTTATCGGCTTTGGAAAAGTCTAGCTCCTCCGTTGCAATATCGACCTGAGGTTCAGAAAATACCGTCGTAACAGCATAATCGAACAGTTCCTTGGGAATATCCTCAGCATCATATCTGTTTACTATTCTTAATTCTTTTAAGCCACTAATCTGCAGAAGACTGACGATTTCTTTTCTAAGTGATTCTGCTTCGCTGGCAAATTCTTTCTTCTTCTCAACGTAAATTCTATAAACCATTATTTCCCCTCCACTGCTTCTAATGCTCTATGGCCGATGTCATGTCTATAAAAGCCGTCATCAAACTTGATTTTTTCAACTGATCTATATGCTTTATCAATAGCTTCCTTGATGTCTGCGCCTCTTTCTGTAACTCCCAGCACCCTGCCGCCATCAGACAATAATTTACCGTCATCAGAAAGCTTGGCACCTGCTACATAAACATTTGCCACATCACTTGGGATTTCTATTGGGAAGCCCTTTCCATATGAGCCGGGATAACCTTTTGTTGCCATGACAACGCAACAAGCAGCATCATCAGCAAACCTGACCTCGGCATCCGCCAATGTACCATCTGCTACATGCTGCATGATATCAAACAGATCGCTATCCAGTAAAGGTAAAACTACCTGTGTTTCCGGATCACCAAATCTGCAGTTATATTCTATCACTTTAGGACCATCAGGTGTTATCATCAGTCCAAAATACAGGCAGCCGGAAAACGACCTGTCCTCTTTATTCATCGCTATCATCGTTGGAAGGAATATCTCTTCCTCACATTGCTCAGCTATTTCCTGAGTATAGTAAGGATTTGGAGCTATAGTACCCATTCCTCCGGTATTCAGGCCCTTATCACCGTCTAACGCTCTTTTATGGTCCATGGAGGAAACCATTGGAATCAAAGTTTTTCCGTCTGTAAACGATAAAACTGAGACCTCAGGACCGGTTAAGAATTCTTCGACAACTACTCTTGAGCCACTTTCCCCAAATACTTTATCTTCCATCATGGATTTGACAGCATCTAAAGCCTGCTCACGAGTCTCAGCAATGATTACGCCCTTGCCCTTAGCCAGACCGTCTGCTTTGATAACAACTGGAATCCTGCACTCTTCAACGTATGATAGTGCTTTATCCATGTCCGTAAATACTTCGTACTGAGCAGTTGGAATGCCATACTTTTTCATAAGATCTTTTGAAAAGGCTTTGCTTCCTTCGATTATAGCTGCTTTTTTTTCAGGTCCAAAGCATGGTATGCCCTCTGCCTTCAGCATATCTACAAGCCCCATAACCAGTGGATCGTCCGGTGCTACTATTGCAAAATCAATTGCCTTCTCCTTTGCAAAATCAACAATTTTATCCAAGTCCTCTGCTCCTATAGCGACACATGTAGCATCAGCAGCCATACCGCCATTGCCAGGCAGAGCATAGATAGTATCTACCTTCGGACTCTCTTTGATTTTCTTTATTATGGCGTGCTCTCTACCGCCGCCGCCAACGACCATTACTTTCATTCTGATTACCAGCCTTTCATGTTCTCGTATTAATGATGGAATAATCTCATGCCTGTGAAAGCCATGGTTATTCCGTATTTATCACATGTATCAATGACGTTTTGATCCCTAACCGAACCACCTGGCTCAGCTATATATGAAACGCCGCTTTTTCTTGCTCTTTCAATATTATCTCCAAACGGGAAGAACGCATCGCTCCCCAGGGATACACCTGTTATGGTAGCAAGATAAGACTTCTGCTCGTCCTTTGTGAATGGTTCTGGCTTACGTGTGAAAAGGTTCTGCCAAGCGCCTTCAGCCAGAATATCCATATATTCATCTCCAAGGTAAACATCAATAGCATTATCTCTTTCAGGCCTTCCTATTTCCTCTTTGAAAGGAAGTCCAATGACTTTTTCTGCCTGTCTTAAATGCCAGAAATCAGCTTTATCTCCGGCCAGTCTGGTGCAGTGTATTCTAGACTGCTGTCCCGCGCCTACCCCTATAGCCTGTCCGTCTTTGGTATAAGCTACCGAGTTGGATTGTGTGTACTTCAAAGTGATCAATGCTATTACCAGGTCCCTTTTTGCATCGTCAGTCAATTCCTTATTCTTTGTTACTATTTCTGTAAAATCATCCTTTGTAACCGAGTAATTATTTCTGCCCTGTTCAAAGGTCACACCAAATACCTGCTTATGCTCAACCTGCTGAGGAACATAATCAGGGTCTATTTTTATAATATTATATTTTCCTTTTTTCTTTGATTTCAACAGTTCTAACGCCTCGTCTGTATAGTCTGGAGCTATTATTCCATCTGAGACTTCACGTTTAAGCAGCTTTGCTGTAGTCACATCACAAGTATCGCTTAAAGCTACCCAGTCTCCGAATGAAGACATTCTGTCAGTGCCGCGTGCTCTTGCATATGCAGTAGCTATCGGTGAATCGTCAAGATCGGAGATATCGTCTACAAAACATGCTTTTTTAAGTGTATCACTCATAGGAACTCCAACCGCAGCTGAAGTAGGGCTTACATGCTTAAAAGAAGCAGCTGCGGCCATGCCCAGGCTTTTCTTAAGCTCACTGACCAGCTGCCAACTGTTGAAGGCATCGAGGAAATTGATATATCCCGGTCTTCCACATAATATTTTGACTGGAAGTTCACTGCCATCTTCCATAAAAATTCTGGCAGGCTTCTGGTTAGGATTACATCCGTATTTTAGTTCGAATTCGTTCATTCATTTCCTCCTATGCCTTCTTGTTGATCATTCTATTTTCGTACTTACCCGTTGCCAGATCTATGTATCTGACATAAAGCGATATCTTATTATTTTCATTGAGATTGTTCCAGATTTCATCTTTAAACGCATCGATATCATTTGGTATCGCAACGCGCTCAGGTTCACCCATGAATGTAGGGATCGGGTCACCGTCAGTAATATATGTATGGATGAAATGACCTGTTCCAGCCATGCTTTGATAATCAAAGAAATATCTGCTACATGCCGAGCCTTCTAAGTCAGCACTCTTCAAGATACTCTCAGAATAATCGAAACCACCCTGTTCATCAAAGTAAATAATGCCGCTTATCCTCGGAGTCCAGTTGGGTTTATCTGGCTCAAATTCACGGATTTTGAGGGCATCTGTAAAAGTTCCGCCATCTATGAGATATTTTGCTATGGTATCAGTCTGATCACCGTTGGTCACTATCAGCTTGTTATCTATCCTTCTGATCGGATAGTAAATAATAAGTGATGGATCTTCAACTTTAGATTCATCGAATGGTTTGATCATTACGTCCTCGCCGTCTTCAATGAATACGCGGTTTCTACTGTTTTCTGAACGGCCCATAATGAAATAAGCAACGACAGCGTTTTTTCCGTCTTCACTTCTTCCGATCGTAAGTCCTCGACCTACGTATGGATTGCCTTTCAGATACTCTTTGATATGCTTGGTCTCGTATACGTTCATTATCTGATTCCTTTCATGATTTCGTATGATATCTTTTCTGCAGCCTGTGGCAAAAGAATCCATTCGGCCTGTTCCATTACACGCTTTTGCAGTATTTCAGGCGTGTCTCCATCTTCAATATTGACAGCCTTCTGGGCTATTATTTTACCTCCGTCAGGTATTTCGTTAACAAAGTGCACCGTGGCGCCTGTTACCTTTACGCCATATTCCAGGGCTTTTTCATGGACATGAATGCCATAACATCCCTTCCCGCAAAACGATGGTATCAGTGATGGATGAATATTTATCATTTTATCCCTATATGCACTGATAAATTCAGGACTTAATATTTTCAGGAATCCGGCCATTACTATAAGGTCGATCTTCTCTTCTCTGAATATCCTGAGCAAATCTGCCTCGTCCGTCATTATAACGGATTTGATGCCATTGTTCTCTGCCCTTTGCAATGCATATGCATCAGGGTTATTTGAAGCAACCAGGACGATTTTACCACTTTTGATGATTCCGCTTTTTTCGGCATCGATCAAAGCCTGAAGATTTGTTCCACCACCGGATACCATTACAGCTATCCTTGTAATACTGCCTAGCATATCTCTACACTCTCCTGTGATTTAACAGTTTCGCCGAGGATATAAGCATCCTCTCCGGCATCTTTAAGTACTTTCAAAGCCTTCTCAGCGTCTTCCTTTGCGACTATGCAAGTCATGCCAACGCCCATATTGAATGTGTTGAACATGTCTCTTTCAGGAATATTTCCCTTCTCTGCTATGAGTTTGAATATAGGAAGCACTTTGACTGCTGATCTCTGGATCTTTACGCCTATGCCTTCAGGCAGACTTCTTGGTATGTTTTCATAGAATCCACCGCCAGTGATATGTGCAACCGATTTTACATTGACTGCATCAAAGAGCTTCAGCATTGGCTCGACATATATCTTTGTCGGAGTCAAGAGCGTTTCACCGATGGATTTTCCATCAAGTGCGTCAAGCTTCTCATTTAAATCGATGTTTTCAACATCAAGGACTTTTCTTACCAGTGAGAATCCATTAGAATGTACTCCCGATGAAGGAAGTCCAATGATAACATCCCCCGCTTTGATCGTGTTTTTATCCAGTACCTTTGATTTATCAACAACGCCTACTGAAAAACCAGCCAGATCATATTCGTCTTCTGGATAAAATCCCGGCATTTCTGCGGTTTCTCCACCAATAAGCGCTGATCTTCCCTGTACGCAGCCTTCTGCAACACCGCTTACTATCTGTGCGATCTTCTCTGGATAATTCTTTCCGCATGCGATGTAATCCAGGAAGTACAAAGGTTTGGCGCCTACGCATATGATATCGTTGACACACATTGCTACGCAGTCTATGCCGACTGTATCATGCTTATTCATAAGGAATGCAATTTTCAACTTTGTTCCTACACCATCAGTTCCACTGACCAGTACAGGCTCTTTCATTCCCGTCATATCAAGATGGAATAGGCCTCCGAAGCCTCCGACGTCCGATGTATCGCCGAAAACCATCGTCCTGGCGATGTGTTTCTTCATTAGTTCTACCGACTTGTAACCTGCAGTGATATCAACGCCTGCAGCCTTATAGCTTTCACTGAAACTTTTACCCATGTCACTCTCCTATTTCTCACTTATCTTTTTCTCAAATCTGTTTTTCTCTCCTTCAGTAGGCGTTTCCGTTGGATAAGTGCCGCTAAAGCAGCTATCACAGTAACCTACGCCAGGCTGAGAACCAATTAACATGTTCAGATGATTTATGTCCAGATATCCCATGCTGTCTGCGCCGATAACACCTGCGATTTCCTCTAGCGGATGCTGACAGGCGATCAGATTTTCTTTTGAATCTATGTCTGTGCCGTAGAAGCAAGGATTAGTAAATGCTGGAGCTGACGATCTCATGTGGACCTCTTTTGCTCCCGCGTCTCTCAGTAGTTTTACTATTCTGGCACAAGTTGTACCTCTTACAATAGAATCGTCTACAAGGACAACTCTTTTATCTTTGACTGTATCTGACAAGACATTCAGCTTGATCCTGACTTTGTCTTCCCTGTCCTTTTGTCCCGGAGCAATGAATGTACGTCCTATATATTTATTCTTTATAAAGCCTATACCGTAAGGTATACCTGACTGCCTTGAATAGCCAATGGCAGCGTCTAATCCGGAATCAGGCACGCCTATGACTACATCTGCCTGTACAGGATGTTCCATGGCCAGACATGCTCCAGCTCTCAGCCTAGCGTTATGTACACCTTTACCTTCTATTATAGAGTCAGGTCTTGCAAAATAAAGATATTCAAAGATGCATATCTTGTGCGGCTTTTTATTACAGTGATCCTCAATAGTTCTAATACCTTCAGAATCAAATATCACTATTTCGCCCGGTTCTATATCTCTGATATAACTGGCACCAACAGAATCAAGGGCGCAGGTTTCAGAGGCAACTATATAAGTACCATCATCCTTTTGTCCATAGCACAAAGGTCTAAAACCGAACTCATCTCTCGCTGCTATCAATTTGGATGGTGACATGATAACCAGTGAATAGGCGCCTTTGAGCTTGTTCATTGCCTTATTTACAGCTTCCTCTATGGAATCGCTGTGAATTCTTTCCTTGGTTATAATATATGAAATCACCTCGGTATCACTGGTAGTATGAAAGATCGAACCCTCCATCTCAAGATCATGTCTGAGTTCGAAAGAATTGACCAGATTACCGTTATGTGCAAGAGCCATGCGGCCTTTGTGGTGATTTACTACTATAGGCTGTGAATTGAGTCTGTCGTTGTGACCTGTAGTTCCATACCTTACATGGCCAACAGCTATCTGACCTTCACCAAGACTTTCCAAAGCGGTCGGAGTAAATACGTCGTTCACCAATCCGGTATCTTTGTAATAATTAAATACTCCGTCATCGTTGACCACAATGCCGCAACTCTCCTGGCCACGGTGCTGCAGTGCAAACAGTCCATAATATGTAGTGCTGGCAACGTTCTGTGTTTTCTTTCCGTAAACTCCGAATACGCCGCATTCTTCTCTTAAGCTGCTCATTATATTCTCCCATCCATAAATACTATCTGTTGTATTTCTCTTCTATATTTCTATTCTTATCCAGTACTTTAGCTGCCGCTGCTTTTCTTTGTGCAGCGAGCTTTGCTGCCAGTTCACTGTCTTCAATTGCCAACATCTGTGCGGCAAGGAGTCCGGCATTCTGCGCACCATCAATAGCCACTGTTGCTACAGGTATTCCACCAGGCATTTGAACCGTTGACAAAAGTGCATCAAGGCCATCTAAAGTAGATGATTTTACAGGGATGCCTATTACAGGCAATGTAGTATTTGCAGCTATGGCTCCAGCCAGATGTGCAGCTTTACCTGCTGCTGCGATAATGGCACCAAAGCCATTCTCTCTGGCATTTTCTGAAAAAGCTTTAGCTTCAACAGGAGTTCTATGTGCAGAGAACACATGTACTTCATAAGGTACTCCTAATTCATCAAGTGCAGTGATTGCTTTTTCTACTACCGGCAGATCGCTGTCACTGCCCATTATAATTCCAACTTTTTTCATATAAGTAAACCTCCCAAAAAATATCAAAAGTATCTATAATCAACTTTATCATAGATACTTTTCATCTTCAACATTCGTTCAGCAAAAAGTCGATTATTTGCATTGTTTATTATTTAAATATGATAAAAACAGCCATATTCTCGAATTATAATTGCCTAAAATATAAATATCGTTCAGTTTTTAGTTTAACGTGCTAATGAGCATCAAGGTATGTCTGCAGTATTAAAACAGCAGCCTGTTTATCGATGACCAGCTTGCGTTTTTTTCTGCTTACATCAGCATCAATAAGCACCCTTTCAGCCTGGACTGTAGTAAGTCTTTCATCCTGCCAGAATATATCGATGCCCTTCATGCCAGTACTTCTCATTTTATTCTCCAGCATAGTTCCAAATTCACGGACCTTGGCAGTCTGAGCGCTGTCGGTGCCGTCCATATTCAGCGGCAAGCCTATTACTATGCCGTCACATTCATATTCCTTGACCATGTCCAGAACTTTACCTGTGTCCTTGCGGATACCTACTCTATCCAGCGTCATTATTCCCTGTGCGGTAACGCCAAGCGGATCACTTACAGCGATTCCAACTGTTCTATCTCCAACATCTAATCCTATTTTTCTCATTTCATCTCCTGTATAATAACAAAACGGCAGGCTAAACCTGCCGCTCATTTTTAACACTACTTTTTCAAGTATTCTTTCAGAATTTCCTCAACCAAATCATCTCTGTCGATCCGGCTTATCATCAGTCTTGCATTATTATGACTGGTAATATACGAAGGGTCGCCTGACAAAATGTATCCAACCATCTGATCGATACCATTATAGCCTCTTTCCTCCAACGCATCATAAACCGTCTCCAGGATTTCTTTAGTGGTTCTCTGCTGTGTTTTAGTAGCATCAAACATTATAGTTTTCTTTTCCATTACGACACCTCCTACAATGTCATTATACTATGATATCAAGCCTTCTGCAACCTTAAATGCATCAGGAATTTTCGATGGATCCTTGCCGCCGGCCTGTGCCATATCAGCCTTTCCACCACCGCCGCCGCCAACAGTAGCTGCGATCTCCTTGATCATTTTTCCTGCATGATATCCCTTGTCCAGCAAATCGTCGGTTACGGAGACCATCATCGTCACCTTACCGTCGTTGTTCGCTGCAAAGACCATAACGATTCCTTTGCTGTCCTTTGACTTGATCTGGTCTGAAATATCTCTCATTTCATTAATATCGCAATCTTTGAATTCCTTGGTTAACAGCTTTATACCATTGATTTCCTTAGCATCTGCCAGTAAATCACCCATATCAGAGGCTAACTCAGCCTTCTTGATATCTGTAAGCTCTTTCTTAGCTTCTTTAAGTTCTTCAACAGTTGATTCTGCCTTATTTACTAGGTTTTCCGGTTTTGTTTTCAAAACGTCTGAAACTCCGTTGATAATATCTTCGGCATTCCTGACTTTCAAAAGTACGCCTGTACCTGTTACAGCTTCTATACGTCTTACTCCTGAAGCTACACCACTTTCACTTACTATTTTTAATGCACCGATCTGTCCGCTATTTGCAACGTGAGTACCGCCGCATAGCTCAATGCTCCAGTCTCCACTGTTAACTACTCTGACAAAATTACCGTATTTTTCTCCAAATAATGCCATGGCTCCCATTTTTACTGCCTCATCCATTGATGTTTCAGTAGTAACTACTGGCATGAATTCAGTGATTTTCTGATTAACCAGGTTTTCTACCTTGATGATCTGCTCTTCTGTCATTGGTTCGAAATGTGTAAAATCGAAACGCAGCATGTTCTCATTGACTTTTGATCCAGCCTGCTCAACGTGACTACCAAGAGTTTCTCTCAAAGCCTTCTGCAGTAAATGTGTGGCTGTATGATTTCTTGCTGTGGCATTTCTCTTGTATATGTTTACATTGCAGTAAACAGTCATGCCTTTAGTCAATTCACCCTTATCTACGATAACGGTATGAGCAAAGATGCCATTTCTCTTTTCGACGGACAAAACTTTGCAGTTGAACAGCTTGGTTGACATAAATCCGTTATCGGAGACCTGACCACCGCTTTCGGCATAGAAAGGTGTTTTGTCAACGTATACTTTGACCTTGTCGCCCTCTTCTGCAGTACTGACAGGCTCGCCATCCTTATAGATAGCCAATACTTTGGCCTCGCCTTCAAGAGTTTCATAACCCGTGAATATGGTTTCTGGAATATCCTTAGGATCAGTACTTTCTTTCCAGGCCTCTTCTTCGGTGGACTTTCTGCCTGATCTGGCCATCTCCTTCTGCTTCTGCATATTCTCATGGAAGCCTTCCATATCCGCAGAATAGCCGCTTTCCTGTAATATTTCCTCTGTAAGTTCTACAGGGAAACCATATGTATCATATAGTTTGAAGACTTTTTCCCCTTCGAGAACATCTTCCTCATTCTTTTTCATTTCGTCAATGTAATCGTTGATGATTGCAGTTCCCTGATCCAGTGTCTCAGCGAATTTGTCTTCCTCTACTGAGATCACCTTCATAATATAGTCGTGCTTTTCAACTAACTCAGGGTATGCTTCACCGGAAACATCAATTACTCTTTGTGCAAGTTCTGGCAGGAAAGCTTCCTTGATTCCAAGGATCTTACCATGTCTGGAAGCTCTTCTGATCAAACGTCTTAGCACATATCCTCTGCCCTCGTTGGAAGGGAGAATACCGTCTGCTATCATAAATACCATCGATCTTAAGTGGTCTGTTATTATTCTGATCGAAACGTCATCTTTATCGTTACCGGCTTCATATTCAACTCCGCTTAATTCAACGACGCCGTTAAGGATGTGTCTTATAGTATCGACGTCAAAAATAGAATCAACATTCTGCATTATGCAGGCCATTCTTTCAAGGCCCATACCAGTATCGATATTAGGATGTGCCAGATCATTATAGCTGCCATCTTCTTCTTTTGAGAATTGCGTAAATACATGGTTCCAGAACTCTAAATACCTGTCGCACTCGCAGCCTGGTTTACAATCAGGCTTCCCGCAGCCGTATTCTGGTCCGCGATCATAGAATATCTCTGAACAAGGGCCGCATGGACCCAGGCCGATTTCCCAGAAGTTGTCTTCTTTTCCCAATCTTACTATATGTTCTTCCGGAATATAATTTTTCCAGATTTCTACAGCTTCATCATCATCGAGATATACTGTAGCCCAAATCTTATCTGCTGGCAATTTCAGGTATTCAGTAATGAATTCCCATCCCCAGGCTATGGACTCTTTCTTGAAGTAATCTCCAAAAGAAAAGTTGCCTAGCATTTCAAAGAATGTACCATGTCTTGCCGTAATACCTACATTGTCTATATCGCCTGTTCTAATGCATTTCTGGCATGTTGTCATGCGTTTCTTCGGCGGTGTTTCAAGCCCTGAAAAATATGGCTTAAGCGGTGCCATTCCAGAGTTGATAATCAACAGTGATTTATCATTTTTAGGGATCAATGACGCACTCTTACCAGGATAGTGGTCTTTGCTTACGTAAAAATCCCTGAACATTTTTCTTATTTCATTTAAGCCTAGCTTTTCCATTTATTATATTTCCTCCAAATTTGCAATCATGCCAAATATTATACTATAAAGCTTTGTATTTTTCAATGATTCCGACTATATCATTTTCAACATTTGAGAAATCTCCTGTCTCAAATGAGTATATCTTAAGTTTAGACTCTGTGCCTGATGGCCTTATGATAAGTCTGCTGCCGTTTTCCAGGTCCAGCTCTATGACATTTGACTTTGGAAGCCCAGTCTCTCCCATGTAATCTATCTTTTTCGTAATAGTCAGACCACCTATAGAATCGTTCACAGAACTTCTAAAAAAGTCCATAATTTCATCCATCTTTGCTTTGCCGGCGGCACCATTGAAAAAGTAATTTCTGGTCTTATCGATACAAACACCAAATTCTTCGTATATTTCGTCGAGTCTTTCAATAAGGTCCTTTCCCTGTGATTTATGGAACGCAGCCATTTCAACTGTTATCAGAGATCCACTTACTCCGTCTTTGTCGCATATGAATGGGGATATCAGATAGCCGTTGCTCTCTTCCATGCCATAATAATATTCGTCAAGTCTGTTTCGCTTGCGCAGCTCGGAAACTATTTCTCCTATATACTTGAAGCCGGTCAATGTATTGATTACTTTGAAGCCATATTTAACCGCCATCTTTTCAATCAAAGGCGATGTTACTATGCTCTTGATCACCAGTTGTCCAGGCTTTGGTGGCTTTAGATGACAGATGTAGTCCAGGATCAGTATTCCCAGCTGATTTCCACTGAGCAGCGTCCTCATGCCATCATGATTTATCGCCGCTCCGATCCTGTCCGAGTCGGGATCTGTCGCTATTATGATATCGCTCTTGCTTGTGTCTAAAACCTTGAACGCTTCATCGTATGCGAGGATACGCTCAGGGTTTGGTACCGGACAAGTTGTAAAGTTTTCATCAGGCTCTTCCTGAACCTTAACGATCTGATAATTTTCCATGCCTATTTTCTTCAGGACATCCTTTACGTATCGGCATCCTGCCCCATTAAGAGGCGTATAAACGACTTTTAGGCCATTTAATATATCTTTGTCAAGTCCTGTAGAGAAGCTGGCTATTTTTTCAACAAAGCTTTCGCTGACCTGAAAGTCAACGGTCTTAATGCCTTCCTCACGGTATTTGATTCCTTTGAAATAATCCAGTTTTTCGATTTCATAAAGTATCTTATCCGGTTCATCCCCGACTATTTGATATCCTTCTTGATTATATACTTTATATCCGTTATATCTGTTTGGATTATGGCTGGCAGTTATCATTACTCCCATATCACATCCGAGGTATCCTATTGCATAAGATAAAAGAGAAACCGGGGCAATTCTATCAAATAAATAGGCAGTGATTCCATTGCCCTTTAAAACTGCCGCGGTTTGACGCGCATATAAAGATGACCCCCGTCTGCTGTCACAAGCTATCACAACAGAGGGCTTTTTATATTCTTTATTTAGATAGTTTGCAAGACCTTGAGTAGCTCTTTTGATTACGTAGCTGTTTATCCTGTTAGTACCGGGACCAATGAGTCCTCGCATTCCAGATGTGCCAAAGGAAAGATGCGTATAAAAAGAGTCTTCCATTTCCTCAGGATTTTGCCGTAGCAATATCAATTCATCATGGATTGTTTTGTCATCCACAGTATTTGCAAGCCATCTTAAATATTCATTTTCTGCTGTTTCTCTTATTCCTTCGATTTCCATAGGCGTATTATAACATAATTTTCTATAATTAACTATTTTCAATATCGATAAATCCGCCGCCTACCACATAAGATATGCCGGAATTTTCATCCGTAACATAAAATACTATTGACTGACCTGATGTAGCTGCCCTTTGCGGTTGCTCAAAAATGGCAAGTACTTTACCATCATCCATTGCCTTTAATCTAGCCCTGGCCGGCTTTGCAGCATATCTTACTTTTGCAAATATTTCAGTATCCGCAAGATGCCCTGGCAGTTCTCCGTTGCTGTTTTCAACGAAATAATTATCATTAGAAATCACCATATTGCTGAACAGGTCCTCGTTCTTACCAAGTGTTACCTTGTTATTTTCAGCATCTAGTTTCGTTACGAACACTGGCTTTCCAAAGGTTATACCAAGACCCTTGCGCTGCCCTATAGTATAGTTTATCATACCCTTATGCTGCCCTATCACTTTGCCATTCATATCGACAAAGTCACCTGGCCTGCTCTTGCCGAATCTTTGTTCGATAAAGTCAACGTAAGCCTTTTTACCGTCTTCGATAAAGCATATCTCCTGGCTGTCGGCCTTGTCTGCATTGAACAGTTTATGCTTCTTTGCCAAAGCTCTGGTCTCGGTTTTGTCGTTTACTTTACCCAAAGGTAAAAGCAGCCGCGATAAAACATCCTGGCCTAGCCTGTACAGCATATATGACTGGTCTTTTTCTGTGCTCTTCGCCTGTTGGACAAAGTAATGTCCATCATTATCCTCGAACAATCTGGCATAGTGCCCAGTGGCGATATAATAAGCGCCTTCTTCATTGGCAGTATCTATCAGTGTCTTGAATTTCACCGTAGGATTACAGATCACACAAGGATTTGGAGTCCTGCCACAAAGATACTCATCACAAAAGTTCTTGATGACTATTTCATCGAACACCTTTGATACATCTTTGTGAATGAAATCTATGCCAACTTCATTGGCAACTTTTTCGGCTTCTTTAACACCATCCAGATTATCGCCAAGTACATCTAAAAAAAGGCCTATCACCTGATAACCCTTTTCTTTCAATAACAAAGCAGCGGTAGTGCTATCCACTCCGCCGCTAAGTCCTAATATTACTCTGTTATTCTTCTGCGGCACCTTCATCGTCATCGTCCTCGTTTGGATCAAAGCCTTCGAGACCTTCGTATGTCTTTCCGTTCTTCTGTGCATAATCGTAAATAGCTGACTTGATCGCGTGATCAGCAAGTACTGAACAGTGGATCTTTACAGCTGGAAGACCGCCAAGTTCATCAATGATGGTCTTGTTGCTGATTGCCAAAGCTTCTTCAACTGATTTGCCAATGATCATGGTCGTTGCCATGCTTGATGATGCAATTGCACTGCCACATCCAAAGGTTTTGAATTTAGCATCTGTAATGATGTCATCTTTAACCTTTATCTGTACCTGCATCATATCTCCACAGACTGGGCTGCCATAAGTGCCAGTACCGTCTGCATCAGGAATCTCTCCTACATTTCTTGGATTCATGAAATGATCCATTACTGTGTCATTATATAATCCCATTTAGTTTACCAACCTTTCTCGCTATTTACTGAGGAAATCTCCCTCAATCTTGAAACTACTTTTTCCAGACATTCAACTGTATAGTCAATATCATCTTTAGTAGTGAAATCACCTACTGTGAATCTTATCGTTCCGTGAATCATCGTATCCGGCACACCTATTGCACTGAGTACATGTGATGGTTCCAGTGATTTGGATGAACATGCTGATCCAGTTGAAACGGCTATGCCAAAGCTGTCTAAGAGTAGCAGTATAGATTCACCTTCTATATATTCAAAAGTCAGATTTGCATTCCCTGGATGTCTATGATCCATTGTTCCGTTAATATATACATTAGGAATCTTTTTCTGAACTTCCTCGATCAGATAGTTTCTAAGTTCAGAACAATGCTTTATGTGATTATCCAGATTCTGCTCAGCAAGCTCTGCTGCTTTACCAAATCCAACTAGTCCTGCCAGATTTTCTGTACCTGCACGTTTTCCCATTTCCTGAGCTCCACCATGCATGTAATTAGGGATCTTGACTCCCTTTCTTATGTAAAGAGCTCCAACGCCCTTAGGTCCATAAATCTTATGAGCTGACATCGACATCAGGTCTATACCCTGCTCTTTAACATCTATATGAACGTTGCCTAAAGCCTGTACAGCATCTGTATGGAACAGGATTCCATGCTTATGAGCTATTTCTGCTAACTCTTTGACAGGTTCTATAGTACCTATCTCATTATTTACATACATTATGCTTACAAGTATCGTATCATCTCTGATGGCGGCTTCTAAAGCTTCCGGGCTTACATTTCCATCTTTGTCTACATCAAGGTATGTAACCTCAAATCCGTTCTTTTCTAAGAACTGACAGGAATGAAGAATCGCATGATGCTCGATCCTGCTTGTAATAATGTGGTTGCCTTTGCCCTTGGCTTTCATTGCATTGGATACTCCGAACAAAGTCCAGTTATCAGACTCACTGCCGCAGCCTGTAAAATACAATTCTGAAGGGTCTGCGTTGATCAAATGCGCTACTTGAGCTCTTGCTTTATCTATTGCCGCTTTGGACTCCAAACCTATTGTGTAAAGACTTGAAGGATTACCAAAGTTCTCTGTAAAATATGGAAGCATTTCTTTAAGTACTTCGTCTTTGACCGGTGTGGTCGCAGAGTAGTCAAGATATACTCTTCTTTTATCACTCATTTTGTCATTTCTCCTTTTTTAAACTTACCTAATAGATTATACCATAATAAGCGGCTTTCAAACAATAATGATAATTTTTTTACAAAAAAAGAGACCATATATTTCACTGATCTCTTTAATATCGATTAACTAAGCTCGTCTTCCAGTTCGATCACATAATCATCAGGCGATTTTCCCTCAGCTTCTTCATGCTTTTCGACGATTTCTATGTTATCCAGTTGCGCTTTAAGATTTGCTTTGAACGAATCTACATATTCTCTCCTTAAAACCTGCTGTTCGGATTTTTCTTCATCGTTCAATCCTACTGATTTAGCTTTGCGAGCCAATTCATTGATTCTATTTATTTTTTCCTTTGTTATCATAATCATCCTCCGTTAAGCAGGCTAATTATAACATTAAAAGTCCTGGTAATCAAGACTGACCTTCCATGCCATGGCAGCAATGAATTGAAGATTTGTCGGCCTGGAGCTTAATTGTCCCATTGTAATGGAAGGCAAATATGTCCTTATATTACTATCGCTGTTATTCCAGGCTGAGTTGATTGCACTCCTGATGCATCTTTCCACACTCAGTGATGATACGCCGTAAATCTTTGCAACTTCTGGGTACAGCTCTTTGGTGACAGCATGGAGCACTTCTTTATGTTCGGCAGCTATTACTATGGCATCGCATAAATTCCTGTAACCATAGTTATGAATAGGAATGCCAATGTACATCATTGACTTTTCAGTGATAAGATCTCTATTAGTCCTTTCTCTTTTCATTTAACTTCCTCCTAATGAATATTATTATACTTTCAGTACAATTATATCATGCTAAATAAGCAAAATGTGTTACGTATTCCGAACATTTTTGGATATTTATACAGTAATCTTATTTTTTATTTTCTCATAAGTTTTATCGCCGATGCCGCTAACATTCTTAATATCCTCTTTCCTATGAAATGATCCATTTTCATTCCTGTATGCGATTATTTTATCGGCAGTGACTGGGCCTACTCCAGGTATTTCCTGAAGTGCAGTACTGTCAGCTGTATTGATATTGATAACATTTGAAGAGGCTGTATTTGGGAAATCAAAGGCGCCAGAGGAGCCCTTTAATGATGTTTCCGATACCTGCTTGGAAGGGATTTGGATTTTCTGGCCATCCTTTACTGATTCTGCCTGGTTTATCGTTGATGTGTCAGCCTTTTTAGTCAGTCCTCCTGCTTTTTCTATGACTTCAAATATTCTGGAATTCTTTGCAACTTTATATACCCCTGGTGACTTAACTTCCCCACCTATGTCAATATAGACCATATCTGTCTCAGTTTTTTGAGCTTCTACACTTGACTTATTCGTCTTTTCAGCTTCTTCTAAGCTAATAGTGTCACTATTCCCTTTCGCCTCAAAAATCAGAACAGCGGCGATAATTATCATTATCACCGCTATCATTTTTAATATCTTTTGATTATCTTTTGCTTTAAAATAAATTCTTCTTAATTTGTCCATACCAATATCCCCCTTTGAGGGTATATTACAGTCGTTGTATGGGGAAGTCAACAGGTAAATTTAATTTGTTTCTAGTAACTTCGACATCATATCTATTACACTTGATATCACTGAAGTCCACAAAAGTTTTAATGACCAGTTCGGGACTGAGATTGGACTTGCTGCCGCTGTCCAGCAACATGTTCAGCACAAGTCTGTTATCATCATTGATATTAGTCGAAATGCTTCTTATTTTACTTCTGATATCAGTTTCAACCAACTGCTTTGTCTTCTTCTGCTTTTTTTCCGTTATGATTTCTTCCTGATCCAGATAATCATTGACTATTTTCTCAAAATCCTTGGAATAATAAGAAACAGGAAATGTGGCAATGTATTCTGCAGATTCTATTGAGGCAGCAACAGTTCTACTTTCTGCTGTAATTTCACCTATATCAGTTATTTTGATTCCTTCCGGCGTGCTTGATTCTAATTGATCGACCAGATAATCTCTGCTGTACGTTTTATCGGTCTCAAACTCCAGCATTTCCGCTGTACTCTCGTATCCCAGAGACAGTGGCTGTCCAAAGCTCATCTTTGGGTGAGGATTAAATCCGCAGCTATATTTAAGCTCTATTCCTGATCTTCTGAATGCACGTTTGAATAACCTTAGCATGTCCAAATGTGACGTGTATTTGATATATCCCGTCTTGGAGAAGTATATTATGTAACTATTCATAAATACCTCCTCTGCTGCAATTTACTCTGCTGTTGATTCCGCAGCCGACGCAGCCATATCTGCAATCCTTTGTGATCATTTCTTTCGTAGCTTTATCATTTTCTTCCTTTAAGAAATCTTTTTTTATGCCGGAATCTATTATATCCCATGGTAGTACTTCACTGTAATCGCGTTGACGCTCATTGTAGAAGCGATAATCCATGGACCATTCGTTCAAAACTTTCTGCCAAGTATCTCTTTGATAATACTCGCTCCAGCCGTCAAACTTGCATCCTGCCTTGTGTGCTGCCATTAGAAGCTCTGCGCACCTTCTGTCGCCTCTGGCAAAAATTGCCTCGCAGGTGCTTATTGCATCATCATGGTAGTTAAAGCGTACGCCTTTGATTTTCAATTTATTAGAAAGATAATCATGCTTCTCTTTGAACTGCTCTGTGGTATCCTGAGCAACCCACTGAAATGGCGTATGCGCTTTAGGTACAAAGTTTGACACGCTTACAGTAACGTTAAATCTACCGCCTATACCAGATTTTCTATGTATATTGATCACTTTCTGAGCGATTTCTGCAATGCCGTCAAGATCTTCATATGTCTCAGTTGGCAAACCAATCATAAAGTACAGCTTGACATGACGCCAGCCAAGTTCGATTGCCTGTTCCACTGCACTATAGATATCTTCTTCAGTGATACCTTTGTTAATTACATCTCTCAATCTTTGAGTACCTGCCTCTGGTGCAAATGTCAAACCAGACTTTTTATATCCCTGGATCTCTTCAAGGACTTTAAAAGAGAAAGTGTCCAGCCTCAAAGACGGCAAGGACAAAGAAACATCTCTGTCTTTGCAGTATTTAGTCAGGTCTACAGCAAGATCCTCAAAATCAGTATAATCACTGGTAGAAAGAGAAAGTATGGACAACTCGTCATGGCCAGTATTTTCAAGCTGTTGAGCTGCTATATCCATAATGGATTTCTTACTGCGTTCTCTTACCGGCCTGTATATCATGCCGGCCTGACAGAACCTGCATCCTCTCGTGCAGCCCCTAAAGGTTTCTACAACTGCTCTATCGTGTACAGTCTCGATAATTGGAACTATATTATTTACAGGGAAAGACAGCTTATCGATATCTTCTTCGATTGCTCTCCTGGCAACATCAGGTGCTCCATCCCAATTTTTAATGTATTCTTTAACTGTATTATTATTATTGTAAACAACATCATAAAAAGCCGGTATGTATACACCTTCTATGTCTGCAAGGCTCTTTAAAAATTCCTGCTTACTGATTCCGGATTTCTTTGCTTCGGCCAACTTTTCCAACATATCAGGGAGTGTGATTTCCCCATCACCTATAATAAAAGCATCTACAAAATCTGCCAGTGGCTCAGGATTGAAAGCGCATGGTCCTCCAGCAATTATCAATGGATCACTTTCGCTTCTGTCTTTAGAAAGCATGGAAATTCCAGCGAGTTCCAACATGTTAAGTATATTTGTGAATGACATTTCATATTGCAGGGTAAATCCCAGTACATCCATGTTCTGCAATGGAGTTTTTGTTTCCAAAGTAAACAAAGGATAATGGTTATCCCTCATTAATTGCTCCATGTCCGGCGCCGGTGCAAAAACTCTTTCGCAATATAAGTTGTCTCGCTTATTGACAATATCATACAGGATCTGCAGACCCATATACGACATCCCTATTTCATACATATCCGGAAAAGCAAAAGCAAATCTGACATCTACATCATTTACATCCTTACGAACGATATTGCGCTCTTCTCCTATGTATCTTGCAGGCTTTTCGACCTGTTTGAGCATATTGTCCAATGTTAATGTAAACAGACTGTCAAGGGTTCTGCCGATGCACTTTTCTATTTCACTTATGAACAGCTTGGTTTCTGATTTCTTTTCTAGAAGTTTTTCTGTTCTTTCAGGATTCTCGCCCTTTTTATGGATCAGATAATCAACTCTGTCGTCTATTCCAACATAAGAATCTTCCTTTACCACTCTGTCACCGAGACAGAGGATATCAGTTTCATTCAACTTATCAAATTCATTGAAATCATAGCGCATGTGAACTCTGACGATTGCAGCCTCATCATGAAAGCCGGCTTTTTCAAGCATATCAGCAGCTATGATCTCATGATGATCTTCAACTCGCGCTACGTCGTGAATAAGACCGGCATAGCGAATAAGTTCCACATCCAGGTTAAAGCCATGCTTATTAAGTTCCTTTGCTATGGTGACTGCTGTATTGCTTACAGCCTCACAGTGAGCGATGACGTGATCTGGAGTATTGTATTCCTTAAAATACTCATAACATTCCTTCTCGGTCAACCTTTTAATATCAGACATTCATTGCCTCCAGAAATCAATATTCGTCAAAGTATTCAAACTCAAAGTCAAATACTTTAATAGTGTCGCCTTCTTCTAAGCCCATTTCCAGCATTTTATCGATTGCGCCACGTTTTTCCATATATTTATACAGATATCTCAATGACCCAAAGTCATTGAAGTTGGTTGAATCGAAGACTTTCTTCAACTGTTTTCCAGTAACAACAAAATCTTCTCCTTCTTTTGTGACATATACTTCCTTGAAATCGGGATCCTTATCGTCTGTTTCAAAATCAAAGTATTCCTCAACTTCTTCATCCGGTTGGTTTACAAGTGACTTTTGCAGTTCTTCAAGGGCCGCATGCATCAATTCACTTACTCCGTAATTGATGGGTGCAGACAGCGGAAATACCCTCATTCCTTTATTTTCGACATATTCTTTGAATTCCAGATACTTAGGATCATCTTCTGAAATCAAGTCTATCTTATTTGCTGCGACGAGCATAGGCTTGTTTGCAACGTCTTTACTGTACATTAAAAGTTCAGAATTGATTTTTTCAAAGTCTTCAATAGGATCTCTGCCTTCACTGCCTGAAACGTCTACTACATGGATGAGGACTCTCGTTCTTTCGATGTGTTTGAGGAATTTCAGGCCTAAGCCGAGACCTTTATGTGCTCCTTCAATTATTCCTGCAATGTCTGCCATGACAAAACTTGTATCTGCTACATTTACTACGCCTAAATTAGGTGCTATTGTAGTAAAATGATAATTCTCTATCTTCGGTTTAGCACTAGTTGAAACAGCCAAAAGGCTTGACTTACCAACGTTTGGGAATCCAACGATTCCTACGTCAGCTATCATCTTTAGCTCCAGGATAATCGTTCTTTCCTTTGCGAAGTTACCAGCTTCAGCAAAGTTAGGCGCCTGTCTTACTGAATTTTTAAAATTAGTATTTCCTTTACCGCCTTTACCGCCTTTTGCTGCAATAAAAGACTGGCCATCATCAACAAGATCCTTCATTACGAGACCAGTAGTCTCATCTATTACGACCGTGCCTGTGGGTACCTTGATAATCAGATCTTCGCCATCTTTGCCGAATCTCTTCTTTCTCATGCCATTCTGCCCGTTCTCTGCTTCATATTTCTTTTTGTATTTAAAGTCCATCAGTGTTCTGAGATTTTTATCGGCAACTATAACTACATCGCCGCCTTTACCTCCGTCTCCGCCATCTGGACCACCTTCAGGCACAAAAGGTTCACGTCTGAATGATACGCAGCCGTTACCGCCTTTACCTGATACTATTTGTATTTTTGCTCTATCTACAAACATTTCTACCCCCACTCAGTCTAATACTGAGCGCATTGTTTTTACATTAAAAAATAAGCCCCTACATAATATAGGGGCTCTAAGAATCTTAAGCTTCTTTTGGATAAACGCTGACCTGCTTTTTAGTCTTACCTTTTCTTTCGAATTTAACTGCACCATCAACCTTTGCGAATAACGTATCATCGCCACCGATTCCAACGTTATTACCAGGATGAAGCTTAGTTCCTCTCTGTCTAACCAAAATGCTTCCAGCTGTTACGAACTGACCGTCACCAGTCTTGACGCCTAAACGTTTGGACTCGGACTCACGACCGTTCTTAGAGCTTCCTACACCCTTTTTACTTGCCATAGACCAGACACCTCCTTACTGAAATGACAATCAATCAATTATTTGCTTGCATTTTCAATTGTCTCGATGATTACAGTCTTAGTGGCTTTCTCATCGATCTCTATTTTATGCTCTTTAGCATAAGCAATAAGTTCATCTTTCTTCATAGAAGCTGAAACCTTCTTTTCTGCTACTACAGCAGTCTTAGGAGCTTCTTCCTTTTTAGCTGCGGCTTCCTTCTTAGGAGCTGCCTTCTTTGCAGATGCTTTTTCCTCAGCATCAGGTTCTGCTTTCTTTGTAGGTTTCTTTTCTACTCCACCAAGGTCTTTGATTTCAACCATAGTATATGGCTGTCTGTGACCCTGCTTTTTTCTGTAGTCCTTCTTGCGCTTATACTTGAAAATGATGACTTTCTCACCTTTTCCGTTTTCAACGACTTTGCCGACTACCTTGGCACCCTCAATATAAGGTGTTCCAACTTTTAGTCCGTTATCATCGCTAAGTACAAGTACGTTGTCGAACTCAACTTTCTTGCCAGCATCCAGTCCGAGTTTCTCAACGGTGATTACATCACCTTCCTGAACTCTATACTGTTTTCCGCCAGTTTCAATAATTGCATACATTAATAAATTACCTCCTCTTACCAGTCTCGCCTCTTCGGGTAGTGCAAGCGCACTTTAAAAGACCCTTGCCGAGCGGTCTAACTTAGTTATATTAACACAACCGGAGGACTATGTCAAACAATTATCGTATTATTTATTCAATAATTACGCCATCTTCATCAATATTGATATCGTCAGGCATTTTTTTTGGTTCTTCTGCTGGCGATTCTGCATTTTCTTTTTCTTTGGCTTCTTTAAATGAGTCCATAACGAGATCATGTATCTTTTCCAGAAGCTCAGGATTTGCTTCGAGATAAGCCTTCACGTTTTCTCTGCCCTGACCTATTCTCTCACCATCATAACTGAACCATGATCCGGATTTATCAATGATGCCTGCCTCAACAGCACAATCAAGTACATCACCGGAGCGGGAAATTCCCTGCCCATACATTATATCGAATTCAGCTTGCTTAAATGGTGGAGCAACCTTATTCTTTACAACTTTAACTCTTGTTCTGTTACCAAGCATCTGGTCGCCCTGCTTAATGGTCTCGATCCTACGTACATCAAAACGCATTGATGAATAGAATTTCAAAGCGCGTCCTCCTGTAGTGACTTCTGGATTTCCAAACATGATACCAACTTTTTCACGAAGCTGATTGATGAAAATCACACATGTATTGGATTTGTTCACTGTTCCAGTCAGTTTTCTCAATGCCTGCGACATCAAACGTGCCTGCAGACCCACATGGGTGTCACCCATTTCTCCCTGAATTTCAGCTCTTGGTACCAATGCTGCAACCGAGTCGATAACTATTACATCAATAGCTCCACTGCTCGCCAGCATATCGCATATTTCCAAAGCCTGTTCTCCTGTATCAGGTTGTGACACCAGCAGATCGTCTATCTGTACACCAAGGTTTTTCGCATAAACAGGGTCCAATGCATGCTCAGCATCAATAAAAGCGGCTTTTCCACCTGCTTTCTGTGCTTCAGCCACTATATGCAAAGTCAGCGTAGTCTTTCCTGATGACTCAGGTCCAAATACTTCTATTACTCTGCCCTTAGGTACTCCACCGACTCCAGTCGCAATGTCCAGGCTTATGGAACCAGTAGAAATGGTATCTATATTCATACTGGAAGCATCGCCGAGCTTCATTATCGCACCCTGACCAAATTGCTTCTGTATCTTAGACATTGCATCTTCCAATGCCCTTTCTCTCTGATCTTTATTTTTATCTTCAGCTTTACTCATTATTCACCTCCGCAAAACGAACATTTGTTCTACTTATATTCTACATAAAAAATGTAATAAGTCAAGAAATTTTTAATAATGTCAATGTAAATAAACGGTGTTTAAATATTACCATATTTACCATATACTGTCAATTAATTAATATTGCGACCATCTATTAGCCTGTTTATCAAGTCCAACATGGCAAGAACCGCATAATGTCTATTCCAGTTTCGATTAACATTCCTCATTTGGACTTCTTTGACATATGTCTGACCTCTAAAGTGACAGCCTATGTCTATCAAGCCAACTGGTTTACCTGGCATATCGCCTCCTGGTCCTGCTATTCCTGTAATGGATATGCATATTTTGCTACCTGATTTTTTCCATAATCCCAGGGCCATTTCCTCAGCGACTTCTTTGCTGTAAACGGAATAAGTATCAATGGTCTCCCTTTTAACGCCCAATTCCTCCATTTTAGCTTTGTACGTATATGTTACCAAACTGCGGTCGAATACTTCTGAGATACCAGGCACCGATGTCAATGTCTCAGCGAACATGCCTCCAGTGCACGACTCGGCGCTTGAAATGGTGATTCCACGTTCCAATAGTTTCTTTCCAACGACCTGAACCAGTTCTTCATCGTCGATGCTGTAAATATACTCGCCAACTCTTTGCTCTATCAATTCTACAGTCTTGCTGACTGCCTGCTCTGCCTCTTCGGCAGTAGCTCGTTTAGATGCTACGCGAACTGTACATTCACCCTCTTTTGCATATGTTGCAATGGTTGGATCTGTTTGGCCGTCAATAAGGTCCAGCAGCTCTGTCTCCAATGATGACTCGCCCTTTCCGAACAAACGAACTGTTTTATAATAGATAACGTCCTTTTGAAACTGTTCCAGATAAGGTTTTACTCTGCGCTGATACATTCTCGTCATTTCGCGAGGTGGACCAGGCATGCAAATCGCAGTCTTGCCGTCTTTTTCCAGGGCAAATCCCGGAGCCGTGCCTGCATCATTGTCGAATACCGTGGCCTGCGACGGCATCATTGCCTGCTTGAAATTGTTTTCGGTCAGCTTATGATTTAGCTTTGCTGCATTCTTCAGCAGAAATTCCTTAGACGGTCCATGCTCGACCAGATGATCTCCCATGACCTTGCAGACAGTTTCCTTTGTCATATCGTCTTCTGTAGGGCCTAAGCCTCCACTGGCTATCACCAGATCACAATCCTTGAATGCCAGTTTGATTATCTCGGCCAAACGCTCGTCATTATCGCCAACTGTATAGTGGTAAAGAACGTCAAAACCCAGCAGATTAAGCTGCTGGGATAAGTAAACTGAATTCGTATTAGTGATCTGTCCAAACAATATTTCTGTTCCTACGCTTAAAATTGCACATTTCATAATGTTGGTCAAACCTCCTTATTTTAAGCCCTAAATACGTGACGGTTTTTAACTACATATTCTACTCCTGAGTATACTGTCATTATCAATGACCCCCAAAGGAATATCATTGCAAGAACATATACGTAGAAATACAGTGTAGTATTATATAAAGCCGCTGCAAGTATCAAAAGCGGTACTGCAACCATTTGCAGAACGGTTTTTATCTTGCCGCTCATCGCCGCTGCGATCACCAGTCCCTCTGATGCTGCAACAGTTCTCATACCTGCAATCGTAAATTCTCTTGCAAGTATAACTATCAGCATCCAGGCCTGTATGGTCCCATCGCCTACCATTAGGCAAAAGGCTGAGTACACAAGTATTTTATCCGCCAGCGGATCCATTATCTTGCCAAAATTGGTTACCAGATTACGTTTTCTCGCGATTTTTCCATCCAGCATATCGGTAAATGATGCCGCAATGAATATGATCAATGCCAAAATGTACCATCCGAGCAGATAAGCAGCTATGAAAAACGGTACTGCTATAACTCTGCCTAAAGTTAACTTATTAGGTAAATTCATTTTAGACCTCCCTGCCTTCCAAATCGTAATCGAAAGCATCCAATATCTCAACGTTTACGATATCTCCCGGCACGTGTTCTGTCTTAGCTACGAATACTACCGAGTTATCGATTTCGGGTGCATCGTACCTGGTGCGTCCTATATAACTGCCATCATCGTCTCTTTCGTCGACTATCACTTCTAATGTCCTGCCAATTTTCTCACGATTAAGTGCAAGAGATATTTCTATCTGGCGCATCATTATACCATCAAGTCTGACCTGTTTTACTTCATCAGGCACCTGATTTTCCATTTCGGCAGCAGGTGTGCCCTCTTCTCTTGAATATGCAAAAACTCCAAGCCTTGCAAACTTTTCTTTTTCAACAAAAGCTACAAGCTTGTCATAATCTTCTTCTGTTTCACCTGGAAATCCTACTATCAAAGTCGTACGTATGTGTATATCCGGGATTTTATTTTTCAGCCTTCTCAAAGTATTATCTATGGATTCGGCAGTGGATCTCCTGTTCATATCCGCCAGTACGCTGTCACTTGCATGCTGTATTGGAATGTCGATGTAATTGCAGATTTTACTCTCAGAAGCCATCACATCTATTAACTCGTCACTGATTCTGTCCTCATAACAATAAAGCAGACGTATCCATTGGATTCCGTCAACTTTACAGAGTTCCTTCAAAAGACCTGGAAGCTCCAAGCTGCCATAAATATCCTGTCCATAATAAGTCACGTCCTGAGCAATCAGAATCAATTCCTTACAGCCAGCCTTGGCCAGTCTTTCTGCTTCTGCAACTATCTTTTCTTTAGGTCTGCTTCGGTATGGTCCTCTGATTTGCGGAATAACGCAATATGCACATACGTTATTACAGCCCTCGGCTATCTTTATCGTTGCAGAATATGGATTATCTGCGAGCTTTCTGGAATCGTTTTCCAGGTCGTTCACATTGCATGGATCAATTACCTTGAACCTCTCACTTTCAGCCTTAAACAGGCTGCTAACAAGCTCTGGAAGCTTCTCATAATCATTGACTCCAATAAAGCCATCTACCTCAGGCATTTCTTTGTACAATTCATCAGCATACCTTTGTGCAAGGCAGCCAGACACTACTAACTTTTTGCCGTTTTTCTTAAATTCTGACATATCGAAAATAGCATCGATGGATTCTCTCTTGGCATCATTAATGAACCCACAGGTATTTACTACTATGACGTCTGCATCTTTAGGTTCGTCAGCGATGCTGTGACCATTTTCTTCTAATATGCCCATGGCCATTTCTGTATCGTTAAAATTTTTAGGACACCCTAAGGTGTCAAAGTATATTTTCATTAATCAGTTCCCTTTAAACTATCTTTCATTTCTGCCAGTTCATCTTCTGTCAGCAAAACCTGACGAGGCCTGCTTCCATCCTGTGGCCCTACGATTCCTCTAGCTTCCATTTCATCTACTATTCTTGCTGCTCTGTTATATCCTATCCTGAACCTTCTCTGAAGCATTGAAACAGATGCCTGCCCTGCTGTTACGACGCAATCAATGGCATCCGGCAATAATTCATCCGCATCTGAATCGATGCTGATGCCTGTACCATTTTCTATGGTATCAATGACATCATCGGCATATTCAGGATCTTCAACCTGAGCTTTGACAAATTCTATAACATTATGTACTTCTTCATCGGAAACGAAGCTGCCCTGAACTCTGACAGGTTTACCCATTCCCAGTGGATTAAACAGCATATCTCCTTTACCAACCAGCTTTTCAGCACCGCCCATATCAAGTATGGTCCTGGAATCGAACTGTGATGATACTGCAAATGCTATCCTGGAAGGTATGTTTGCCTTAATTACTCCTGTGATGATGTCAACAGAAGGTCTCTGCGTAGCCACGATCAGGTGCATTCCCGCGGCTCTCGCCATTTGTGCAAGTCTGCATATGGATTCTTCAACCTGACTTGGTGCTGCCATCATAAGATCGGCAAGCTCATCGATGATGATTACCACCTGCGGCATTACAAGGTCTTTTTCTTTGTCGGCTATCATTTTTCTGTTGTAAGACTCAAGATCACGTACGCTGGCATCTGCAAACATCTTATATCTGTTAGTCATTTCTGCAACAGCCCAGTTAAGTGCCGCCGCTGCCTTAGAAGGATCAGTTACTACCGGTATCAGCAGATGTGGAATGCCGTTATAATTGCCAAGTTCTACGACTTTCGGATCTATAAGCACCAGTTTGACCTCATCTGGGTCAGCTTTGTACAGTATGCTTGTTATAATGCTGTTTATGCACACACTCTTGCCGGACCCAGTGGAACCTGCAATCAGCAGATGCGGCATACCTTTTAGATCCGCCACTATAGCCTTGCCTGCTATATCTTTACCAACTGCAAATTCTATTTTGGATTTGGCCGCTTTGAACTCTCTGGATTCGATTATCTCGCGAAGAGTTACCATATTTATTCTGTCGTTTTCAACTTCAATTCCTACGGCTGCTTTGCCTGGAATCGGAGCTTCAATTCTAATACTTTTAGCTCTTAAATTAAGGGCGATATCATCTGAAAGTCTAACGATGCTGTTTACCTTAACACCTACATTTGGCTGAATCTCATACCTGGTAACTGCTGGTCCCTGTGTGACCTGAACGACCTTGGCATCTACGTTAAAGTTGCGCAGTGTTTCTTCCAGCATCCTTGCCTTTTCTTTAAGATTATCATTGATGCCTGTGGTGTCTACTGCCTTTGGTGGCGTGAGCAGATCTATCGGTGGCTTTTTGTACTTGCCATTGCCTGAGGTACTTTTGTCCACAGATTTTGTTAAGGCTGCGGCACCTGTAAGTCCCAGGCCAGTTCCAATTGCTGCAGCATCCCTGGCAATTTCCTTGGCTGAAGGTTTATCATCAATAAGTCCAAAGCCCTCTTTTGCAGTTTCTGTGCCTTCAACTCCAAGTGTTCCGGCATCTGTGCTCCTGACATCCTTGAATGGATCGTTTTCTTTTAAGAAGTCCACAACGTTGCTGCCGCTGCCTGATGATTTCTTAGGCGTATCAAATGCCGGCAGTTCAAAAGGTTCATCGTCTACTGCAAAATCACTTGATTTTCCAAGCTTACCGACAACTTTTTCGTCGCTGAATGGTGTGATTATTTTTATATCCTCTGGCTTTTTCACAGAAGATCTATCTTCTTCTGTGAATATTTCTTCTTCCTGTGATTGGCTTGCGTCTGCCATTTTCTCCTTCAACAGTCGCTTTTCCTCACTCTTTTCCTTATGTTTCTCTAATGCATTTGATACCGGCGTATTCAACAGCAGCAAAAGACAAATGACGATAACAACTGCCGAAAACAGATATAATCCTGCTTTACCGATGGTTTTAACCAGGAATGTTCCTATAGTCATACCGAAGAAACCACCGCCGTCCAGTGTTATGCCATCATTATAGAAAGTTCTCATGGCATATGTCAGATTATTGCTGTCAATGTATCTGCCGGAATTCAACAGGCATAGCATCAACAGTATAAACAAAGTAACTATCAGTGTTTTTCCCGAGAAATGCAATGCTTTATGCGATACTAAAAGAAGACCTATTAGTATGAGGTACCATGGCAGTACAAGACCTATAAGACCAAATATTCCCTTCAGTACATCACCCATACCATTGCCGAATTCACCTGCTGCATGGAATTGCACGGCAATAAAGATAAACGCGCCAATGGCTATGTATATCACGCCCCAAATAGCATCATTTATCTTCTTGTCCTTCTTGCGTTTTTCCTGCATTTCCTTTATTTCAGCTCTTGCAGCCTCTTCTTCAGGGGTAGGAATATCGCTTTTTTTCTTTTTATTCTTGGAACCTGGCGGTCTGCCCGGTTTCTTCTTTGTAGTTTCTTCCTTACTTTTCTTTTTACCAGCCAATGTCATCCTTCCTTTGCTAATAACTCACTAATCTATAAAAAGAACACGCTATAGCCTACAACGAATACACCTAAAGCCCAAACATAGTACGCGAAGTACTTAAGCTTTTTGTCTACGACTACTTTGATCATCGCTTTGATGGCTATGATTCCACAAATCGCTGCTACTAACATACCTACAAGCATAGGCCCTAAAAAGCTTGAACTAGAAGATGCTGCCATTGCATCAGGCAATTCAACTATGGCGGAACCTAAAATCGATGGTATAGAAATCAGGAAAGCGAATCTTACTGCGAACTCTCTCTTCAATCCTGTGAACAGCCCACCTACCATGGTTGAGCCTGAACGAGAAATTCCAGGGCAAATCGCAATTCCCTGTAAAATTCCCACAAAGATACCATTTCTAAAATTCATGCCTTCAATGTCATTCTTTGCTTTCCCGACTCTCTCAGAGAAGAATAGCAGGAATCCTGTAATCAGGAAACCGATACCGATAGCAAACAGATTACTGTTAAGTCCCTCAAAGAAATCCTTGAAGGCAAATCCAATGATCGCGGTTGGAATAGTCGCAACGATAATCATCAGACCCAGCTTTCTTACCGGTCGTTCAGCAAGCCTCAAACCCTTGCCTGTGCATAGGTCATATATCATAATGAACAGTTCTTTTATCAGTTCGCATATGTCATGCCAGTAAATTATAAATACTGAAGCCAGTGTTCCTATGTGAAGCATTACTGTAAACATCAGTATCTTGTCGCTCTGAATACCAAAGAAGTTCTGTATCAGTGCAAGATGCCCCGAACTGCTTATTGGCAGGAATTCTGCAAGGCCCTGCACAAGCCCAAGTATTATAGCCTCTAAATATGTCAATTAATGTCCTCCAATTCCCTATTGCTCATCACTATAAATTTGCTTATTTTGCTGTTATATATCCCTTTTCAACGAGAGCTTCTGCACTGAGTACCCCGCCTCCTGCAGCGCCTCTGATAGTGTTATGAGCCAGTCCTACAAATTTATAGTCGAAGATCGTATCCTCACGTAAACGACCCATAGTGACACCAAAACCGTTCTCATAGTTTACGTCAAGCTTGACCTGAGGTCTATCGTCCTCATCGAAATACTTGATGAATGGATTAGGTGCACTAGGCAAATCTGCTTCCTGCGGAAATCCCTTGAAATTTCTCAATTTATCTATTAGTTCTTCCTTCGTAGGCTTTTTTGCAAAGTTGATAAATACAGTTGCCGTATGTCCATCTAATACCGGTACTCTAATGCACTGTGAAGAAATCACAAGGCCTTCTGCTTTGACTATCTGACCGTTTTCAATGTGGCCAAGTATCTTCAAAGGTTCGATTTCACTCTTTTCTTCTTCACCACCGATGTATGGGATGATGTTTTCGACCATTTCCGGCCAGTCTTCAAAGGTTTTACCAGCACCGGATATTGCCTGATATGTTGAAACTATAACCTGCGTAGGTTCATATTCCCTCCAGGCTGCTAATGCCGGTACATAACCCTGTATAGAGCAGTTAGGCTTTACCGCAATAAAACCACGTGTTGTACCAAGTCTTTCTTTCTGATACTTGATCACCTCGTAATGCTCTGGATTGATTTCCGGAATAACCATGGGTACATCAGGTGTCCATCTATGAGCGCTATTGTTGGAAACTACAGGAGTCTCTGTTCTCGCATAAGCTTCTTCTATAGCCCTGATCTCATCTTTCGACATATCTACTGCACTGAACACAAAATCAACTGTTCTTGCAACATTATCTATATCTGAAACATCCATTATTTTTATATTTTTAACGGCGTTAGGCATTGGTGTTGGCATTTTCCATCTTCCTGTTACAGCTTCTTCATATGTCTTGCCTGCACTTCTTGCACTGGCAGCAATTGTTGTCACCTCAAACCACGGATGATTTTCCAGCAGTGAGATAAAGCGCTGGCCTACCATACCTGTTCCACCTAAAATTCCTACTCTTAACTTTTTGTCTAGTTGTTTCATTCTACGCCTCCTTCTATACGTATTGTTCCAAACGTATTGAGTTATTATACCATTTATTGCTACTGTTTTCAACATTTAATGAACCATCAAAGCACATCAAAAAGGCAGGCTGATAGCCTGCCTTCGTTCGCTAAAATACCTATGCCTCTGCCTGAGCTGACGGCGCTTCATCTTTCAAAACGCTCTTTCCATCGTAGTAGTTGCAATTAGGGCATACTCTATGTGGAAGCTTTGGCTGATGACACTGTGGACAAATCGAAAGTCCAGGAGCTGTCATCTTCATGTTAGGTGATCTTCTCTTGTCCCTTCTGGCTTTAGACGTTTTTCTCTTTGGAACTGCCATTGTCTACACCTCCTCGTGCACAAAGTTTAATTAACTCTTATTTTTTCGCTAACTTCTAAAGTATATACTCTATGTCTAGAGATGTCAACATTTTTTTATTACTAATTATTAGCGCATATTGTTAACGATTTCAGTAGTTTCACGAGCAATGACTAGTTCTTCATTTGCTGTGATGATCATAACCTTTACCTTCGAATCATCTGATGAAAGTAATGCATCTGTTCTTGCTTCATTTCTGATTGGATCAAGTTTGATGCCCAGATTGCCCATATTGTTGCAGATCAGCTGACGCATGAATTTATCGTTCTCACCGATACCTCCTGAAAATGCTATAGCATCAACACCATTCATCTCAGCAATATAAGCTCCGATATAGAATCTAACTTTACGAGCGAATATCTTTAATGCAAGTTCAGCTCTCTTGTTGCCTTCATTCATTGCCTTTTCAAGATCTCTGAAGTCACTAGATACTCCTGAAATTCCAAGTACGCCAGACTTCTTGTTCAGGATGTTAGTAACTTCTCCCTCGCTGATGTGTTCTTTTTCACTGATCAGTGAAACAATACTTGGGTCCAGGTCTCCGCATCTTGTGCCCATTACCAGTCCCTCTAGCGGTGTGAATCCCATTGAAGTATCAACGCTTCTACCATGTTTGATGGCTGTTACTGATGCACCGTTTCCAAGGTGACATGTGATGAGTTTAAGATCATTGACATCGATGTTAAGCATCTTTGCCGCTTCAGCTGCCATGTATTTATGTGATGTTCCGTGGAATCCGTATTTTCTGATTCTGTACTTTTCATAATACTCATAAGGAATAGCATACAGATACGCTTCTGGAGCCATTGTTTGATGGAAAGCTGTATCAAATACTGCTACTTCAGGTACTCCTGGCATCAATTCCTGGCATGCTGCAATACCATCAAGGTTAGGTGGATTATGAAGTGGAGCAAGCTCGATACAATCTTTAAGTGCATCGATCACACTGTCATTAATCATTACTGAATAAGAATATTTTTCTCCTGCATGTACGACTCTGTGTCCAATTGCTGAAATCTCATCCAATGATTTAACAGCACCTGTCTCAGGATCTACAATCGCATCCATAACGCATTTGATAGCATCCTTATGATCCTTCATTGGGATCTCTTTGGCTACTTTGTCCATTCCGATTTTCTCGTGAGTAATGATTGATCCGTCCATGCCAATTCTCTCAACCAGACCTTTGGCAATAAGAGTTTCGTCCTGCATATCCAAAACCTGATATTTTAGCGACGAACTTCCGCAGTTAATTACTAGTGTTATCATAATAAATAATCCTTTCTTTAAATGCCTATAAATGGCGCTTTAATATAGTCTGAGTAATCATACAAATCCTTTCCGGCAATTATATTGTACATATCTGAAGCCAATATATCCTTCAGCAAAGTCTCCTTGATATCGCCGAAGTCCTCCTTTTCCCGGTTGATATTTGTGATTATCGGTAATGTGTTACAATCGTTCTTCTTAACTTCTTTAATAAATTTAGCGCCAATATCATCCAGGGCTAAAAGCCTGATGTAAGGCGTAGCATTTTTGACCGCAACTCCATCTATCCCTAATAAGACCTGTGTCAATAATCTCGACACTCTAGTCCTAGTATAGGCTTTTGATTTGATTCTTTCAATCAGCTGTTCAGTTGAGCTTACATATCTGATCTCGTTCTTCAGCTTATTGCCAAGTCCCTGACCTGCAGAGAATATGCTCTCCAAGTATTCGCTGTCGGCCTGAAGTATTCTCGCTCCAACCAACTTAAAATATGCACGCTCTATATCCTCAAAGAAATTTGGGTTCTGTTCAACCATTATTTCCCTCATCTTTGAAGCTGATTCGTGATAGCTGTCACCTCTTCTTTTCAATGTTAGAGGCTCCATTTTCCTTACTTGCTTCAGGTATTCTACTGCAAGTATATTATTAGGCTCTTTTACTATGGCTTCATCGAAGCCCGGATTGATTTCCAGTGCAGCCGTTAAACGTGATTTAGGATAAGAATTTCCATGCTTTACAAGCTCACTGATACGCTGCTGCAGTTGTTCATCATGGTCTTTCAAGAATGATGCCGCTGACTTCAATTCATCAATGTCTCCACATTCGCTTCCAAAAGCCAGATAATCGATACATCCAAATCCCTCAAGCACATCAACTCCACCTTTAGCAAAGTATTCTGCACTATTACACGCATATACCGTCGGCAGTTCAACTACGACATTAATGCCGTTCTGTACTGCCGCCTTGGCTCTATCCCATTTATCTTCTATGGCTGGAAATCCTCGTTGAGTAAAATTACCGCTCATTACGGTAACGCACACTTCTGCGCCAGTAGCCTTCATCATCTTTTCTATCAGGTAACTATGTCCCTGGTGAAATGGGTTATATTCCCCAATGATTCCTATGCTCTTCACTCTTATTCTTCAACCTTTCCCATGTCAGGTTCAGTCATATGTGTCTCATCAATGCTTACGTCTTCCCCGCTCTGTGTACGGAAAGCCATATCCTTTAGCTCATCGCGGTTGCCCTGAAGTACCTGACTGATATTCTCAAACGTTTTCTCAAGATTAGAATACATCTCTCCAAAATATTTTAGATTCATTTCGTCCATCCTGCCCTGCATCTCAAATAGCATCTTGTCAAGATAGTCGTAAGTTTTCATCTTTAGAAGCTTTGAATATTCCATTGCAGCATCATTAATTGCATCTGCATGTTTCTGTGCCTTGATGGTAATATCGTGGCTTTCAACCAGAAAATCAGCCTGTTTCTTTGCTTCAACTATGATCTTTTCATATTCTGTCTTAGCTTCGCTTAGTATTCTGCCCTTCTCGTCCTTGACCCATTTAGCCTGCTGTACATCGTCAGGCAGTCCCAATCTGATATCTTTGACAATTTCCAGCAGTTCGCCGGAATCAACCATGATTTTTCCTGTTAATGGCACACTTGGTGCTGTTTCCACGATATCTTCTATCTCATCCAATAAATCCAGTACTGTCATAACTCCTCCTACTACTTTGCATATTTAGCTTTAATTTCGTTAAGTATACGTTCCGGTACCAGACCGTCAACGCAGCCGTTCAAAGAAACGACCTCTTTGATCATGCTTGAACTGATAAATGAGTACTTAGGACTGGTCATCAGGAATACCGATTCGATTCCTTTATTGAACAGCCTTGCATTCATCTGAGCCATCTGTATCTCGTATTCAAAATCAGAAGTAGCACGCAATCCGCGTACTACTACATTAAAATTGTTGCGGTTAACGTAATCTGCTAACAGTCCCTCAAAAGAATCGACAGTAACATTAGGAAGATCTCTAGTCACTTCTTTCAGCATGTCCACTCTTTCTTCTCTTGTAAACAAAGGCTTTTTACTTGGATTAACTATAACCCCGATTACTAATTCATCAAACAGTTTAGAGGCTCTCGTGATTACATCCAAATGTCCATTTGTCATAGGATCAAAAGATCCAGTATATAAAGCCCTGTTAGCCATTAATATTCCTCCGCATTTTCGTCATTATTGATATCTTCAGCATTTTTATAGATGCTGACCATGGTCTTACCGTACTTACGTTCTTTGACTTTCATTAATCTTCCAACGTTTTCAGGCATAATATCTCTTGCCCCATGCTCTGCTAATATTATACCTTGACTTCCCAATAAATCAAGTGAATCTATTTGTGAAAGGCATTTTTCGTATAGACCGGCCCTGTAAGGAGGGTCAAGAAAATAGACATCCACTTTTTCATTGATTCTGCCAAGTACCTTTTGATAATCACCAGGTATAATTATAGATTTTTCCTCAGCATTGCATTTTTTAACGTTAAGCTTTACTAGATTTATGCTGGTTCTTGCACTATCTCCGAAGTAACAGCGCGATGCGCCTCTGGATAATGCTTCCAAACCCAGACTGCCGGTTCCCGCAAACAGGTCGCAGCAAACTTTACCATATATGTCATTCATCAAAAGATTAAATATAGCTTCTTTTACCTTGTCAGTAGTTGGCCGGATATCATATCCCACCGGAGTTTCAAGCTTTCTGCCCTTGTAATCTCCTGTTATTATCCTCATTAATGTTCTCCCTTTGCTAAAGCTTCACTAATGCCTATATCTGCGACCAGTACATTGCCCAGGAAGTTAGACATGCGTCCATTGGCGTGCACAGGTTTCTTAGCATGGAAAGTAATAGTGTAATCTGCCATTACGGAGATTTCCGGATCATCTATACCCGTATAATCGCCCGGAAGTCCGCTTGGAATATCAATAGCAAATACTATACTCTTCTGGTACTCGAATTTATTGATGATATTAACTGACGCCCTACCAGCTTCACGCAGTTCACCATGGAACCCGGTTCCATAAATAGCATCTACTATAATATCATATCCGCCTGATGCCGGTGCCTCGTGCCAGTCAAGGATTTCAACCTTGTCCTTGATGAGGTCGTAATTCTTCTTGGCATCTTCAGTGACCGCATCGCCTTCAACCATTATTACAGTAACGACCCAACCTGCTTCTTTAAGTTTTCTTGCAACAACTAATCCATCGCCGCCATTATTGCCCTTTCCGCAGAAGAGAGCTACTCTTGGCTTTTTGATAGCTTCAGGGCAATGCTTGATGATTAGTTCTGCCGACTTAGTGCCCGCATTCTCCATCATCTGATAAAATGACAGTCCTGCTTTAGAAGCTGCCTGTTCCAGACCTTTCATCTCAGCACAGGTAACGACTTCTTTTTCGTATAATTCCATTTGTTTCCCTCCTATATCTCCAGCTTTATCTCACCGCCAAACATCTTGCGTACTCTACGTTTGAGTTCGGCGTATTTATTACTTTTCAGTGCGGGATCTTCATCTATGATTTCCTTTGCAACATTCTTTGCACTTTCGAGGACATCTGCATGACGTACTATGTCACTGATGTGCATTTCCGGCAGGCCATGCTGTCTGGTGCCGAAAATTTCTCCCGGGCCTCTCAGCTTCAGGTCTTCCTCAGCAATTTGAAAACCATCAAGGCTGTTGCACATTATCTGTGTCCGCTCTGCGGCGACATCGCTTTCGTTGCCTATTATCAAGTAGCAGTATGATTGCTCACTTCCGCGTCCTACTCTGCCTCTAAGCTGATGCATCTGAGCAAGGCCAAAGCGCTCCGAGTTTTCAATTACCATAACTGTAGCATTTGGAACATTAATTCCAACTTCTATGACTACTGTTGATACCAGAACATCTATATCACCCTGCACAAAGGATTCCATTATAGTGTCTTTTTCTTCCTGGCCAAGGCTTCCATGTATCATGGCTACTCTATATCCCGCAAAACGTTTCTTAAGTTCAACAAAGAGCTCCTCAGCTGATCTAGCATCTATTTTCTCAGATTCCTCTATCAAAGGAGCCACTACATATGCCTGTCTGTGCATGATCAGCTGCGCCTTGACATTTTCATAAATTTTCTCTCTGTCTTCTGGATGACCTGCAATGGTTCTTATTTTTTTTCGTCCTTCCGGCATCGTATCTATCACTGATATGTCCAGATCCCCGTATATGATCACTGCCAGGGTCCTTGGTATCGGTGTCGCCGTCATAACCATCACGTTGGGATTATCACCCTTTGCAGATAGCCTGTGACGCTGCTCTACTCCGAATCTATGCTGTTCATCCGTAATAACCAGTCCCAGGTCTTTGAATTCCACACCTGGCTGGATCACCGCATGGGTACCTATCAGAATATCTATTTCTCCACTTGCAAGCGCATCAGTGACTTCTTTCTTTTCAACGGTCTTCATACTGCTGCAAAGCAATCCTATCTTAAAGCCGTACTTTTTGAAATCGTTAGTCAGTGACGCATAATGCTGTTTGGCCAATATTTCCGTTGGAGCCATCATAACTGCCTGAAAGCCTGATTTCACAGCTGAGAACATTGCAATTTCTGCTATTGCCGTCTTACCAGAACCCACATCACCCTGTATCAGCCTGTTCATGGCTCGATGTGAATCCAAATCTTTAGATACTTCGTTCCAGACCTTTTCCTGTCCGGAAGTCAGCTTAAACGGCAGTCCCTTTATGAATTCATCTGACTGAACTGTACTGACAGCTATGCCATCTCCCATAGAAACACTATCATTTTTAATATACATCAACCCTGTTTCCAGGGTCAGCAATTCGTCAAAGATAAGCCGGAATCTACTCATCAAAACGTACCTTGTGTTCTTCGGGAAGTGAATGTTTTTTATAGCAAAAGCCGGGCTTGCCAATTTGTATTTCTCGACCAGAGGCTTTGGTAACCATTCTTGAATATCGTCAACCAATCCCCTGACCATATACTGCAGTTTCCTGATTTCGTTTTGTGAGATACCTGAAATTTGAGGATATACGGGGATTATCCCTCTAATATCGCCTTCATCACCTTTTCTATGGAATTCAGGATGTACCATTTGCAATCTACCTAAGTTTTCGGAAACTCTACCATAAAAAGAGTACTCTGAATTGATATTGAAGAAATTAGCTATGTATTTACCATTAAAAAAAACTATCTCGACCATTCCGCCCTCTCCTTGTACCAGCAAGGATAACGGGGAGTTCTTTTTATAAGGATTTCCTCTATATCTTCTTGATATTACTTTTCCGCATACTAAATAGTCCTTACCCGGCTCGATTTCATCTATACGGCTTTCACTGCGTCTGTCTTCATAACGTCTTGGAAACCATTGAATCAGATCTTCAAGCGTGGTGATGCCATATTGATTGAAAATCTGCGCTTTTTTTTCGCCTATACCTTTTAATGTAGTTATATTATCCGATAGATTCATATCTGTAGACTACCTTAGTATTTCTTTTAGCTTTATGTCTGGATTTTACTCCGGCTATGTTAATAGTTATAATTGAAGGATTTTTCCCGCAATCCAGCTTTATTTCTCTGGCTATATAGTCAGCAAGGATCTTAGTGATCTTCTTTATGCTGACTCCGAATTTCATTATGACATTGAATTCTATCACTAATCTTCCTTCATCGTCATAATCGACATCTATGTATAATGCGAATTCATTATCCGTAAACTTATTGACGATACCTACCTGCCTGCCTCTCTTGGTTGCAGGCCATACCATATCCTTGCATTCCGGCTGCATCATTCCATCAAAGATGATCTGTGCAAATATTAAATTTGAAATAGTAATAGAACCAAGATCATTATCTTTAACTAATGTCATGATATGCCCTCCAGATGCTTATTTATAGTGTTCTTCATCGAATGCCAGCTGTTCCAAAGCCCGCTCATAGATAGATTCTATAATAGTTAAATCTCTTACGCTAATATATTCGTTTTCTTTGTGACAAGGATCCTCGTGATCAGGAAGTATCGGTCCCCAGACTACCATGTCGTCTGCAAGACATGCATAGGTAGAACCTTCGTTGACATCAAAAGTATTTCTCAATCCAGTCACTGATTCGTATGCATCTGCAAATTTTCTGATGTATGGTTTGTTCCTGCCTAAAAACATAGGCGGTATGGAATCTATTTTTTCAATTATGATTCCTTCATCAGCAAAAAGGCCTTCAACGGCAGATACTATGGATTCTTCCGTAGTATCACAGGTGTACCGAACGTTCAAATTGATGTAGAACCTGCCATTTTTGATATATGCCATGGTTGGACTATATATATTGTCACCTACATGCTCGCTTTTATATGTGCGGCTACTCTGTGGCATACCCGCCATCATACCATTGCTGTTCTCAAAGGATCTTCTGTATTTGGTTATCACTTTAAAGACCGGATCCTTTGCGATTTTGATCCTGTCCTGTCCGCTTAGGGAATCAAGAGCTCTGGCCATCTCAAAAATAGCATTAGCACCTCTGTTTGGATACGTCGATCTGCCAGCTTGACCTCTTGCAATAAAACTGCGGTCATCTTCAAGTGTTATTCTGCAGATATCCGGTATTATGTTGACTGCACGGCCTGCAGAGAAGTCCTTAATGGTTCTCTCGTCGCCATTTAGCGGATGAGATAAGAGAATATCCATGCAGCCCTTCTGGATGTTGCAAAGCGGAAAATATCCGTCAGGTACAAACCCATAATCTGGTTTCTTATTCGTCATAAGGTAGTCTTTGATGTCAGTCCAGTCAGTTTCACCGCTGGTGCCAACTATCATCTGAATTTTCTTTTTGAATACCAGACCTCTCTCGATGGACATATTCCAAACGTCTTTCATTGCAAACAGCGCTGCTATGGTTGCCCCCTTGTCATCTACCGCACCGCGTCCATATATTTTCCCTGCTACTACTATTGGCATAAAGGGATCGTGATTCCATAAAGAAAGATCACATGGGTCAGCCACATCAACATGAGTGAAAATACCCACTGTTTCTTCGCCCTCGCCCATTTCTATAATGCCAATGCTTCCTTTATTGCTGGTTTTACATTTAAAACCAAAACTATCTCCTTTAGCAATCATGTAATCCAAAGCAGCCCCGCATTTCTCTTTATCACCGGAAACGCTGGGAATACTTAGTAATTCCATTAATGCCTCGACCATTCCGTGCATGATTCCTCCAAATCTGTCAATGCATAACTTACCACTTTGATATTAAGCCAGTCTTAACCTTCTGTCAATTGACTTAATAAAAAAAATTGCCATATCGATGAATTTTCACCGACATGGCATCATAGGTTTCTAATCAAATTAGATGGCACGGTTAACTTTACCAGATCTCATGCACTGTGTACATACTTTGGCCTTTCTTACTGTACCATTGTCATCCACTTTAATAGTCTGGATATTTGCATTCCACTTTCTTCTTGTGTGTCTGTTTGAGTGGGATACATTGTTACCGGAAACCTGTCCTTTTCCGCAAATTTCACATCTTCTCGACATTTTGCCGCACCTCCTATCATATATCTTAAGCCTTAGCTTATTAATTTCTATAAGCTCGTTTTGCGTTCTCTACGCATCACACGGATAGCATTATAACACATACCCCATGCATAATACAAGCATTTTTTTTGCTTTTCTTATTTAGAGTGGATTTTATCGTAATACTCTGCTCTAAGCATTGACATTAGGCATAAATCAACATATTTTCCATTCTTTTTACCGGCATGTCTCATTGTTCCTTCATCCTGGAAGCCTATCTTATGATAAAGGTACGCTGCAGGTTCATTTTTAACAAAGTGATCTATTGTGACTCTCTCCATGTGCAAATTTATGAAAGCATACTCAAGAATCGTTCTGATTGCTTCCTCACCATAACCCTTGCCACGATTTTCCTTATCAGCAATATAAATCCTGGTAAGATCCATAGAGTCTTCTTCTGTATCTATTCTTGACAGATAAATACGTCCAATTGGCTTATCTTCAGGTTTTAGTACTATTGTAAACATTTCCTTTGTAGGATCAGTTGAGAATTTCACGAAGTTAGTTACGATTTCTTCATAGTCACGGTCTTCGTCCATGGTGAAGAATTCATTAACATCCTGCCTTGCTTCCCACTCTGCAAAGAACTGGCAATCGCTAAATACTGTCTCTCTTAAAATTAGGTTTTTCGATTCCATCATATAATATCAGCTCCAATAAATACTTTTGTAAACTATAATTTTCACAAAACAACTACAATTAAAATTTTTAATGTGTTATTATTATATAGTATTTTTATGGGAATTAAAAGGAGATTAAAGGATGAAATCGAAAAAATTTTTAGTTGTGATGCTAATTATATGCCTGATAGCCACACTATCGGCTCTAACATCTTGTAACAGCACTAAAAACCAAACCGAAGACTTATCCTCTAAATTAAAGAATAAGTTAGAAGCATATAAGACAGACTTGAATGATTCCGCCAATACTTTGAGCAGTGATGCAAAAATCGAAAACTATCTTGTCAACTGGGCAAAATCTAAAGGCATCAAATATTCAAAGGACAGCGCCGGCAACGTCATTATGACTAGAAAGACTAGTACCAGCTATAAGGACGTAGATCCAACTGTAATCGTATGCACATATAACCACAAACAATTCAATAACTATATAAATCCGATAGCATTGGCTTTGTACACCGTTAAAAACAACGAATCAACGGGGAAACTTACTGTGATATTCTCTGCTGCAAGCGAAAATGATTACTCAGACCTGGAGTCGTTGAGCTCCAAGTATTTTACCAGCAAATCTAAAGTGTTCTGCATTGGTAGCGCAGAAAAAGGAGCTTTCTCTGCTAAATCAGGCGCAAGTTCCTCCTACAAGTTTACCAAGGCAGTATCATATAATTCGCCTGCATATACGAAAGCTTATAAGATCACTATTTCAGGTTTGCCAGGTGGTCAGCCTGACTCCAAGGTATCAAGTTATCTAAATCCAATTACAAGGCTTGAATCACTGTTGAGATCTCTTAAGAGCAGCAGTATTAACTTCGAAATCGCCAATTTTAGCGGTGGTGATGATAGCACTCTCTATGCAAAATCTGCGACGGTAACGATTTGTGTGGACCCAAATAAAGAAGAAAGCTTTATAGAAAAGATGGATAACCTTACGCAGAATTTCAGTAAAAAGAAGACCGATGAATACCCCGGCGTTAAATACACGTATAAAAAGGTTTCCGTACCTTCTAAGGTAATGTCAACTACAGGCTGCAACAAACTGATGAATTTCATGTACACCCTGCTGGATGGCGTTTATTACAAAGATGATGATGACAATCTGGTTTCGATAAACAGTATAGATTATATTAAAACTACACAAAGTAAGACTATAATTAAATCTGTTGCCTACAGCCTGGATCCTGTTAATTTAAAAGAGATAGACAGGGGCGAAGAAACACTTTGTACACTTTCAGGAGCAGGCTTTAAAAAGACCGGTTCTGTAAAGTTATGGGAAGGCAGCTCGGATTCAGACTTTGCAAAAGCCGTTTCCACAGCTTACAACGAATATTCCACAAGCAGCTTGACATACACTGATTCTGTAGAAGCTTCAAGTGCAAGCTATATAAAGAAACTCAACAATAAATGCAACATAATATGTGTCACTGTCAACGATAATGTAGTCGAAGACTGCACTGGAACCATAGTACAGTATTTGATAAACAGCAATACTGACACTACAAAATAAAAACATACATGCATTTTAAAAGCCTATCACATTTAAGTGATAGGCTTTTTTAATTGTATCTTTAGAGGTGGTTCCGAGCTGTAAGGCGAGGAACTAATAACCACCTGCTATGCGGGTGGTATCAATAACTTGAGTTTTAGGCAAAATAAAACCTCCTATGCTATGATGTTAGAGGTTCACCAACCAAACTACCATAAGCAAAGGAGGATGTCTAATGAAAGACAATAACAGTTTAGCACACACAAGCTGGAATTGTAAATATCATATAGTCTTCGCACCGAAATACAGAAGACGTGAGGTTTACGGACAGCTCAGGGCAGACATAGGAAAAATAATGAGGCTGCTGTGTGCAAGAAAAGGAATAAGGATCATTGAAGCGGAATGCTGTCCGTATCATATCCATATGCTTGTAGAAATACCACCGAAGTATGCGGTGTCCCAGGTCATAGGATATCTCAAGGGGAAAAGCTCGCTGATGATTTTCGACCGACATGCAAATCTGAAGTATAAATATGGAAACAGGCACTTCTGGTGTCGTGGTTACTATGTCGATACGGTAGGGAAGAATGCAAAAAAGATAGAAGAATACATACGTACACAATTGCAGGAAGATATTGCAGACGATCAGTTAACGCTGAAAGAGTACATAGACCCGTTCACCGGAAAGAAGAATCAATAACCCTTTAGGGTTTGTAGAAAAGGTGGTGCGGTTGGTGGACTTTTCAATACATCTTAAGATGTGGCAGGTAAAGAGCCCTTCTAGGGCTAAAACAAACCACCGGCTGAGCCGGTGGTCATGATTAAGTCAGTTACCGCTTTCTCATAGCACGCAGTATAAAGGCTACCCCGAGGAAAGTGAATATCACTAACCCGGTAATATAGTATGATTGTACTCCATGAGTCAGCAACCCGAATATACATATTATCGTTAAAAAGAAGAACAGTATTGCTGACCAAAAATTCCTATCGAAATGCATGATAATTAATCCTCCGTAATTCTACTAAGACCATTATATCATAATCAAAACAGTTTTAATAGATTGTTTTTTAGCGTAAAATGTTGTAAAGTATGTATTGCCAATATGGTAATTTTATCTTGGAGAGGTAATATGGAAAAATACGATATAATCATTGCCGGAGCCGGCGCAAGCGGTGTGTTCATGGCATATGAACTGACAAAAATCAAGAATAATGCTAAAATTCTAATGATAGACCGAGGAGCACCTCTTGAAAAACGTGTCTGCCCAATCAAGACGGGAAAGACTAAAACCTGTGTCAAGTGCAATCCTTGCCATATAATGAATGGTTACGGAGGAGCGGGTACTTTATCAGATGGAAAGTACAACCTGACCACAGAGTTTGGGGGAGATCTACACAGATTCGTAGGTGTCAAGGAAGCGATGGAGCTGATGGAATACGTTGACGATGTACTTTGTGAAATGGGCGGTGCTGATGCTAAGCTCTATTCCACTTCTAACACGGACCTGAAAACCAAGTGTCTTCAGTATGATCTGCATCTGCTACAGGCAAAGGTTCGTCATCTGGGTACAGACAGAAACGTTCAAATACTCGGAAGAATATATGATTACATTAAAGACAGGGTAGATATGAAATTTTATACTGTAGTAGATGATGTGACCAGAAATGACGATGGAACGTTTACCGTTTCCATAGAAGGCGACGGAAAATATCAATGCAGCGATATGGTACTGGCAACAGGACGTTCTGGATCATCATGGATATCAAAGGTCTGTGATGAGTTCGGCATAGAGCAAAGAAAGAACCGCGTTGACATTGGAGTAAGGGTAGAACTTCCTGCTGAGATATTCAAGCATATCACGGATGCTGTCTATGAAAGCAAGATAGTATACAAGACACAGAAATATAACGATATGGTGCGTACATTCTGTATGAACCCATATGGAGAAGTGGTTTCTGAAAATACCAACGGTATCGTGACTGTAAACGGACACAGTTATGCTGATCCGGAACTTCACACTGAGAATACCAACTTTGCATTGCTGGTTTCCAATAAATTCACGGAACCATTCGAGGACAGCAATGAATATGGTGAAGCCATCGCCAGCCTTTCAAATATGCTTGGCGGCGGAGTTTTGATGCAGAGATTCGGAGATCTGGTAAAGGGCCGCAGAAGCAGCGAAAGAAGAATGGAAAAGTGTTTCACCAGACCTACGCTCAATGCGACTCCGGGAGATTTGAGCCTTGTTATACCAAAACGTCAATTGGACAGCATCATAGAAATGATTTATGCCCTGGACAAGATTGCCCCGGGCACAGCTAATGAAGATACGTTATTATATGGAGTTGAGGTCAAGTTCTATAATTCAAAGGTAGCAGTCGACAGTAATCTGATGACCAAGGTACCTAATTTATATGCTCTTGGCGATGGTTCAGGCGTGACACATTCACTGTCACAGGCGTCGGCTTCTGGCGTTTATGTTGCTCGGATACTGGCTGCAAAATACGACTAAATTTCATATTCGGTATTAAGATGCCGGCTACTATGAGGACAGCACCGATGATGCCGATGTAATTCATAGATTCGTTGAGGAAAATACTTCCTATGACTGCAGTTGCAAGCGGATTTATTGCGCAGAACATTCCTGCACGTTCTGAAGTGATGTGGCGCTGTGCAACAGCTTGGAATGTAAAGCCGAAGCATGTACATACAATTGCAAGACCTGCTACCATTGACCATTCAAAGCCTCCGGACGGGAGTCTAGGCGTTTCAATGAACATAGAGATGACCAGTGCAAACAGACCTAAGAAACCTGACTGAAGTACTCCCAGAGTCAAAGGGTCGCTTTCCTTTGAGAAACGGTCTGTCATGATGATTGCTATTGAGTAAATGATGGCAGCTGCAAAGCAGAACAGCTCTCCCTTTGATATAGCAAAGGCACCGCCGGAGAAAGCTAATAGACCAACACCTGCAAGGGTTATTGTCGAACTTAAGATGATAGACCCTTGCATTTTTTTACGCATAAGTATCGCTTCAAAAATCGGCACGAACACTATGGCAGTGTTTTCGATGAAAGATGTCATCGAAGTAGTGGTTGTTTTCAGAGCCATAAGTTCTGCAGTGGCAAGGAGGAAGAAAGCACCGCCGAGGAACATGCCCTTGACCAGCAATGTCTTGTCCTGGCGAATTGCGTCGTACATGTGCTTTGAAAAAATTACAGATAGAATTACAAATGCAAAAAGAAACCTGACAGCCAAAAGGTTAAATGTCCCCATAGTTGCCAACATTTCCTTTGACATCAAGAATGATGTGCTGCGTGCGATTATTACTGCCGCTAATAGTATTTCTGCCTGTCTTGCTTTTTCCATGATCCTGCCTCCAAATCTTTTTCTTGACAAAAGTATAGCGCCGCTGTATCTTTGAGTAAAGCGACAATAAATCATATATTATTTGACAAAATGTCAAAGAAAGACGAGAATAATGGATATTGAAAAATGCAGGGCACTATTATGCACATTAGAGACGGGGAGTTTGTCAGCAGCTTCCGAGGAATTAGGCTATACACCTTCTGGGATAAGCCGCATGATGGCATCCTTGGAAGAGGAGACAGGCTTTGAGCTGCTTATACGCAGCAGGAATGGCATCAAGCCAACAGAAAACTGTAAAAAACTGCTGCCGATAATACGTGAAATGGTCAGCCTTGGAGATCGATATAAACAGACTGCCGATGAAATAAAGGGACTGGTCTCAGGAACAGTGACTGTCGGCAATACTTATCTTAGTTATTATAGCTGGCTAGCCAGACTGATTGCTGATTTTGGACGAAACTATCCTAATATAACAGTACGTATCATTGAAGGTACCAGTTCAGAGCTTATCACCGCTATAGAAGAACAGCGTGCTGATTTCTGTATAATCAGTCACAGACCTGGCGACTACGATTGGATACATTTGAAAAATGATGAAATGGTAGCATGGGTGCCGCCAAACCATAAGCTTGCCGCAGGGAAAACATTCCCCTTAAAAGCGGTCACCAAAGAACCTTTTATAGAAATATTTCCGGGGCAGGAAACAGATAATTCGTTGATGTTCGCGTCAAATCATATTAAACCGAATACTAAATACGTATCGCTGGACAGCGCGGTCGCATATTCAATGGTAGAAGCCGGCCTTGGAATAAGTACAGCTAATGCCATAGTAAGTGACGCATTAAATGGCGATGTTAATGTCCTGCCTTTGGATCCACCGCAAATAGTGGATATCGGAGTGGCAATACCGAGAGAGAAAAATTTGTCACCTGCCGCAAAGCATTTCGTGGATTTCGCAAAAAAATCGATATAGATAAAGTTTCTCCTTGAATTATCATTAATTTTGTGTATAATAATAAGAGTCGTGTGAAAATCGCACATGCGGTTATGGCGGAATTGGCAACACTCACCTCTAATGAGGTTCGTTCCTCCGTTCATCAACCTATATTCGGTTGATTCACTACGCTGTCTCATTTTCCAGCCAATCAGAGATTGGGGAAAATGAGCAGACGCGCACGCGGATTAATTATAAACAAACGACAATTAAATATGCGGTTATGGCGGAATTGGCAGACGCGCACGGTTCAGGTCCGTGTGAGGCGACTCATGGGGGTTCGAATCCCTTTAACCGCACCAATTAAAATAGGATAGGCAAAGCCTATCCTATTTTAATTATGCGCGTAGAATAATTAGGGATTCGAACCCGGAAGGGCACGTTTTTTGATGACAACTTTTATTAGTTCATTTTAGAAAAAAGTCGCTCAAAAAACTAAAGTCTGGGATTTTCTGCAAATTTCAGGGGGACACTGGCTCAAATGGGAAACGTGTTTGATGCTATTCACAAGAATTTGGCTCAAGAATTGTGGTTCATATATCAAACATTATCCTACCATATGAAAACCTTTGAACAATGATGCCTATAGGAGGCAATGGGCTAGGTTTTTTAGTTTTTTGAGGGCAAATTTGTGCAAACGAACTAATTAAAGTTGTCATTCGAATCTTGCCCAGCCGACCGTGGGACCGTGGGGCCTGGGGCCCAAGGCGAATTAACCCTTGACGGTTTTGATATAATGAAAATAGCAATTTGCATTGACTTGAATGGGAATATGGGGGTTGAAAGATGGGAAAGAGATATTGGATCGGTATAATAGCCGCATTGCTGGTGATTGCAGTGGTAATAGGGGTACCGGCAGTTTTACTCAGCGGCAATACTGTGGCAAGTACGAAGAGTAAACCTACTATTGATACGACTAAAATACATAAGGTGCCTGATTCATATAGCAAAACTCCGGCTAAAGCGGGAAAGCTGGTAAAGATCACTTACACGTCCAGGACATATGACAGCAATAATACTGAAGTAACAAAGCATGCGATGGTATATCTGCCTTACGGATATGATAAAAACAAGAAGTACGATATAGTTTATCTGATGCACGGATATGGCGGATCGTATGATACTTTTTTGGGCAGCAGCTCTAACCCGAGATACTTGAAGAGCATGCTGGATAATATGATAGCAAGGGTCGATATAAAGCCTACAATAGTAGTAACGCCTACTTTGACCTGGGGGAATGAAGGTTATTACGATACTATGGACAATTTCCAGAAGGAGCTGGTAAATGATCTGATGCCGACGGTGGAGAGCAGTTACAGTACTTATGCAAAGAGCACCACGGATAAGGGATTCAAGGCTTCAAGAAGTCATCGGGCTATGGCGGGGTTCTCCATGGGAGGATGTATCACCTGGCAGACTTTGAGAGACAATACCAGGTACTTCAAATATTATCTGCCGATGAGTTGCCCTTTGTACTACTATGACGACAGTAATGGCGTAGACCAGACTGCCGATATGGCCAAACAGATAGATAATGGTGTTGCATCATCAGGGTACACAAAGAGTCAGTACTTTGTATTTGCGGCGACAGGCTCCAAGGATTACGTAAGACACGAACTCATTAACCAGGTTAAGCATTTGAAACAGTATAGCGGGGAATTTAAATCTACCGATACCGACTTCTCCAAAGGGAACCTAATGCTATACGTGGCAAAGGGTCATCATCACAGTTTTAAGCAGAGTTATGTTTACATATATAATGGCCTGATCAGGTTCTTTAAGTAGGCCCGCAGTCCCCCGAAACTCCTTGACTTTGAGGACTTCAGGTTATATAATGGATTGGAAATTGATTTCAGGCAATGAAGGAAGCAGTAGTCCTGCGTAACAGCCTTACAGCGAGGTCCCAAATGGTGAGAGGGGACTGGTGAAGCAGAGTATGAATATCACTCCGGAGCCTGGCACTTTAATGAGTGGCCGCTTTGATAGAAGATGGCAACTAGGGTGGTACCGCGGTTTAGAAAAAATCGTCCCTAACAGACAATAGTTTGTTAGGGATTTTTAATGTATAAACGGAAAGGAAGAGACGATTAATGTTTGAGAAATTATCAGACAAACCTGTAGCAGAGGTGCAGAACGAACAGGTCAAAGAATGGAATGACGAAGATCTGCTGGATAAATGCGTCAGCGAACGCGAAGGCAAGCCAACGTTCATATTCTATGAAGGACCTCCTACTGCTAATGGAAAGCCTGGCATTCATCATGTAATGGCAAGAACTTTGAAGGATTCAGTATGCCGTTATAAGACGATGAAGGGATTCCAGGTAAACAGAAAGGCCGGATGGGATACTCACGGACTTCCTGTTGAAATAGAAGTTGAAAAGCAGCTTGGCATGAATGGCAAGCAGGATATAGAGAAGTACGGCATAAAGGAATTCAACGAGAAATGCCGTGAGTCCGTATTCACATACACTGGAATGTGGCGTGAGATGAGTGAGCGCATGGGATATATGGCAGACATGGACAATCCTTACATCACTTTGGACAACAACTATATCGAATCCGTATGGTGGATCATCAATGAGTTCTTTAAGGCAGGACTGATTTATGAAGGCCACAAGATACTGCCTTATTGCCCGCGTTGCGGAACCGGTCTTGCTTCCCACGAGGTAGCACAGGGCTACAAAGATATAAAGGTCAACACTATCACTGGCAAGTTCAAGCGCAAGGGTACGGACAACGAGTACTTTCTGGCATGGACCACAACTCCTTGGACACTGGCATCAAATACGGTTTTGACCGTGGGACCTGACATCGATTATGTCAAGGCAAAGATGCTTGAAGGTGATGAAGAGGGTAATTATTTCTATGTTGCAAAGCTCCTTGCGGACAAAGTCCTTGGAGAAGGCAAATATGAGATAGTAGATGAGATGAAGGGCAAAGACCTTGAGTACGTTGAGTACGAACAGCTGATGCCTTTTGTTAAAGCTGATAAAAAAGCGTTTTTCGTGACATGCATGGATTACGTTTCAGTAGAAGATGGTACAGGAATCGTACATACAGCACCTGCTTTTGGTGAAGATGACTATCAGTGCGGCCGCAAATATGACCTGCCGATGCTTCAGCCTGTAGACGAGAGAGGATGCTACACAGAGACTCCATGGAAGGGCCACTTTGTTATGGAAGACGGTCTTGACGTTGAGATCATCAAGTGGCTGGCGAATGAGGATAAGATCTTTGCAAAGGCAAAGCTGGAGCATAACTATCCGCACTGCTGGCGTTGTGGTACTCCGCTGGTTTATTATGCAAAGCCTAGCTGGTACATCGCTATGAGCAAGCTCAAGGATCAACTGGTAGCTAACAATAATTCCGTTGACTGGTTCCCACCTTTCGTAGGCGAGAAGAGATTCGGTAACTGGCTGGCAGACGTAAAGGACTGGGCAATTTCCAGAACCAGATACTGGGGCACGCCGATTCCTATCTGGCGCTGTGAATGCGGTCACCTGGAGTGCGTAGGCAGTAGAAAAGAATTAGTAGAAAAAGCAAATGAAAATATAGATGAGTCAATAGAACTGCATAGACCGTATGTGGATGATATTCATATGACGTGTCCAGTTTGCGGTAAGCCAATGACGAGGATCCCTGAGGTAATGGACTGCTGGTTCGACTCAGGTTCGATGCCTTTTGCTCAGTGGCATTACCCGTTTGAGCACAAAGAAGACTTTGATAAGCTGTTCCCGGCAGACTTCATCTGCGAGGGCATCGATCAGACCAGAGGTTGGTTCTACTCTTTGATGGCTATTTCAACATTCATCATGAAGCAGGCACCTTACAAGAACGTTCTGGTAAATGACCTTATCCTGGATAAGAATGGCAAGAAGATGTCCAAATCAAAGGGAAACACCGTTTCACCTTTCGATATGCTGGATAAATACGGTGCTGACGCTACCAGATGGTACCTGTGCAGTGTATCACCGGCATGGTCGCCGACAAAGTTCGACGAGGACGGCCTTAAAGACGTAGTAAGCAAGTTCTTTGGAACTATCAAGAACGTATATAACTTCTTTGTACTTTATGCCAACATTGACAACATTGATCCGACGAAGATCACGGTAGATTATAAGGACAGACCGGAACTTGACAGATGGATACTGTCCAAGTACAACCAGGTAATCAAAGATGCTACAGAGGATATGGACACATATGATCATATGAAAACTGTAAGAGCTATCAGCGATTTTGTAACTGAGGATCTGTCAAACTGGTATATCAGACGTGCACGTCGTCGTTTCTACACATCAGGAATGTCACAGGATAAGGAAAGTGTTTATGCTACGACTTATGAAGTGCTTGAGGGAGTTGCAAGACTGATGGCACCTATCGCACCATTCCTTTCAGATGAAATGTACAAGAAACTGACCGGCAAGGAAACGGTTCATACTGCTTACTATCCAGAGTGCAACGAAGCGCTCATCGACAGGAATGTAGAGGAGAGAATGGATCTGGTAAGATCTATTGCAACACTTGGAAGAGGCATCAGAGAAAAGGAAAGTATCAAGGTTCGTCAGCCGCTGTATGAGATACTGGTTGATGGAAAGTACAAGAATCTGATTTCTGACATGGTTCCTTTGATCAAAGAAGAACTGAATGTCAAGGAAGTTGTATTTGCTGATGAACTCGGTAAGTATATGAACTTCTCACTAAAGCCGAATTTCAAGGAAGCAGGTCCAGTGCTCGGCGGAAAAATAAAGGCATTTGGCGGTGCTCTGGCAAAGGCTGATGCGGCAGACGTTGCATCCAAGCTGGAGTCTGGAGAAACAGTCAAGCTTGAACTTGATGGTGAAGAGACAGAGATCCCTGCAGAATTTGTCGATGTACGCATCAATGCCAAAGAAGGTTTTGCAGTAGCTATGGAGAACAATGTATTTGCTATCCTGGATACTACGATCTCACCTGAGCTTGAAGCAGAAGGACTGGCTAGAGAGATAATATCCAAGGTTCAGCAGCTGCGTAAACAGAACGACTTTGAGATGATGGATAATATCAACATCTACATTCATGCAGATGCAGAAGTGCTTGGAGCTGTCAGCCAGTATGAGGACTATATCAAGAAAGAGACTTTGGCTAAAACCATAGAAGAAGAATCAGATCTGCCTGAGTTTGATATCAATGGTCATAAGACTGGTATCTCAGTAGAGAGGGTATAACATGAATAACCTTAGAGACCTTACGTTAGGTGAAATGGAAGAGTTGGCAGTCAATGCCGGCCAACCGAGGTTTCGCGGCCGGCAGCTGTTCGGCTGGGTTTATAAGGGGAAAACTGACTTCCGAGAGATGAGCAATCTCCCGGAAGTTTTTGTACAGAAAATTTCAGCCGCCTGGGAGCTCGACCCGCTGGAGACTTTGAGAGTGCAGGAATCGAAGGAAGACGGAACAAAGAAGTTCCTTTTCGGGCTCAATGACGGCAATGCAATAGAAAGCGTATTCATGAAGTATAAATATGGTAATTCCATATGTATTTCTTCTCAAGCAGGATGCCGCATGGGATGTTCATTTTGCGCTTCTGGTATCGATGGCCTCGTTAGAAGTCTGACGACTGGTGAGATGATTTCGCAGGTGATCGATGTTGAGAGAGAGACCAGCGAGAAAATAAATCACGTTGTGGTAATGGGAACAGGAGAGCCGTTTGACAATTATGAAAATCTGTCAAAGTTTATTGATCTTATCAACGACAAGAACGGCTTTAACCTTGGAATGAGAAACATCACGGTTTCCACTTGCGGTCTTGTACCTTTCATCGGTCAGTTTGCTGAAGATTTTCCTCAGGTGAATCTCGCCATCTCGCTACACGGAACTACAGATGAAATCAGAAGTTCTCTGATGCCTGTCAACAAGAGCTATCATTTGAATGAACTGATATCCGCATGCAGAGATTATACCGAAAAAACCAACAGACGCATCACCTTTGAATACGCTTTGATAAGGGGAGTAAATGACACCGATGAAGATGTGAACAGACTTTGTCACCTGCTGCGCGGTATGCTTTGTCATGTCAACCTGATACCGCTCAACGAGGTTACGGAAACGGGACTTGTGACATCGGGCAGGCAGCGTGCTCTGGAAATCCAGCAGACACTGGAGGCACGTGGTATACCTTCTACGGTCAGGAGACAGCTGGGAGCGGATATTGACGGTGCTTGTGGACAACTTAGGCTTGAAAATATGAAAAAAACAATTGAACGGACTTAAACCTTAGTGTATAATGAATAAAAAGAAGAGAATTGGAGGCAATATTATGGTTAAATTACTGGTTGGACATAAAGGTTCAGGCAAGACAAAAACTATGATCGATATGGCTAATGAGCAGTCAGAAAACAGCAATGGAAGCGTGATCTTCATCAATAAGAATTCAAGATTGATGTATGATCTGAAGTATAAGATAAGGGTTGTGTGCATGGAGGATTACGAGCACATTACGAACAGCGATGAATATATCGGTTTTATCTACGGAATAATCAGTTCCGACCACGATATTGAAACTATTTACATAGACAGCATTTTAAAACATGCAGATTTTTCTCTTGGAGATTTGCCTGAGTTCTTAACAAGACTTGAGGGCATCTCAAAGAATTATGGGATGGATTTCGTTGTAAGTCTGTCAGCCGAGAAGGAAGAAATGATCGGCGTAGATTTCTCGAAGTATGAAATCCTTAACTAATATGGTTGATAATCAGAGGGGCTAATTGCGCCCCTCTTTTTTATAGAAAGAGCGTGAGAGGGACAATATGAAATCGCTTAGCAAAGTCAGAAAAGTATATAAGGGGCATAAGCCAGAGCCCATCGGCAAATACAGGTTGTTTTCTGTCCTGGTTCCATTCGTTAAGCGGCCGGATGGTGAAGTATGCATCATGTACGAGGTGCGCGCCAAGGATATGGTCAGTCAGCCGGGTGAGATATGCTTCCCGGGTGGACACATGGAAAAAGGAGAAACACCAAGAGACTGTGCCATAAGAGAAACTGAAGAGGAGACAGGTATCCCAGCAGAAAACATTGAATTAGTAAGCCAGGGGGACACTTTGTTTGGCTATGCCAATTACTCTTTGTTCACACACATAGGTATCGTTAGTTATGACGACTTTACAAAGGTGAAGCTGCAGGAAGAAGAGGTAGATGAGGTATTTTTAGTGCCGGTGTCACACCTTCAGAAGACAGTGCCTGAGATACATGAGGAGAATATTGTTTCTGAGATAGATGGAAATTTTCCATACGAAAAGGTGGGAATAGATGAGGATTATCCATGGCGCGTAGGCCATTGGACTATTCCGATTTATGATGTAGACGGTCGAGTTATCTGGGGACTTACAGCCAGGATCACGGAGCAGGTGCTTGCAACATTAGATAAGTAAGGAGAGATTATGTTTTTACCGGTCAGCAGAGAAGATATGGCCCAAAGAGGTTGGGAACAGGTAGACTTCGTCCTCGTGACGGGAGATGCATATGTTGATCACCATTCTTTTGGTACGGCAATAATAGGCAGACTGCTTGAACGCTTCGGATTTTCCGTAGCGATTTTGGCGCAGCCTGATTTCAGGTCTGCTGAAGATTTCAAGCGTTTCGGCAAGCCTAAATTAGGATTCCTAATCAACAGCGGAGTGGTCGATTCTATGGTAAACAACTACAGCGTATTCAAGCGCAGACGCAGGGTGGATGAGTATTCGCCAGGAGGTGAAGCTAGGAAGCGACCAGACAGGGCAGTCATAGTGTATTGCAATCGCGCAAGAGAAGCATATAAAGATGTGCCGATAATCATTGGGGGCATTGAAGCAAGCCTGAGGCGTCTAGGCCATTACGATTACTGGGATGACAAAGTAAGACGTTCTATACTTCTGGATTCCAGAGCGGATCTGCTGATATACGGCATGGGAGAAAAGGCTATCATCCAGATAGCAGATTCACTGCAGTCTGGACTGGATGTCAAAGATATTACCTGGATACCGGGAACCTGCTATGTGGCAAGATCCGTTGAGTATGACAATGAAACAGTACAGCTGCCATCATTTGAAGAAATCAACTCGTCTAAGAATGCATATGCCAAAAGCTTTGCAATGCAGTATCGGGAGAATGACAGTCTAAACGGACATCGACTTGTGGAACAATACGGTGAAACCATCTATGTGGTACAAAATCCACCGCAGCAGCCGCTGGAAAGACATGAACTTGATGATATATATGAATTGCCTTTTGAGAACGAGTGGCATCCAATGTATGATGCGGCAGGTGGAATACCGGCATTCAGAGAAGTCAAGTTCAGCATCGTGAGCAGCAGGGGATGCTTTGGTAATTGCAGCTTCTGCGCGCTAACATATCATCAGGGAAGGCAGGTAAGAAGCCGCAGCAAAGAGTCGATAGTCAAGGAAGCGATTCTACTGACACGCAAAAAGGATTTCAAGGGATACATTCACGATATAGGTGGGCCTACTGCGAACTTCAGACATCCAGCCTGTGAAAAACAGTTGGAACATGGAGTGTGCAAGGACAAAGACTGTTTGTTCCCTAAGCCGTGCAGGAATATGATCGTTGATCACGAGGATTACTTAAGCGTGTTGAGAGAGGTACGCGAGATACCGGGCGTCAAGAAAGTCTTTATCAGATCAGGCATAAGGTATGATTATCTCATGGCTGACAGGAATCACGATAGATTCATGAAAGAGCTGTGCAAGTATCATGTCAGCGGCACGTTGAAGGTGGCACCTGAGCATGTGTCAGATGACGTTCTGAGATACATGGGTAAACCGGGAAAAGATGTGTTCCTGAAATTTGCCGATGAGTATAGAAAAACCAATGCTAAACTGGGCCTTGAGCAATATCTGATACCATATTTGATAAGTTCACATCCTGGAAGCACGTTAGATGACGCAATAGAACTGGCTTTGTTCCTGAAGGACTATGGCTTTGTGCCTGATCAGGTACAGGACTTCTATCCTACGCCGGGGACATTGGCAACGGCGATGTTTTATACAGAAAAGGATCCTTTGACGATGCGACCTGTACATGTAGCTAAAACCATGGACGAGAAGCGGATGCAAAGAGCATTGATACACTATAATAAGCCGGAAAACAGGCTATGGGTGATAAAAGCCCTGGAGACTGCTGGCAGGCCAGAACTTGTCAGCGTGCTGATCGGTAATAGGAGAAATAGCAATGAGCACATTAAAAGATCTAACAAAGGTTATCGAATCGGGAAAAAGGCAGGCCGCAAACACTAAACCCGGTGAACTTTCTTTGATTGAAGAAATCGGCCATGGTGATAATGCCATGAACACTTTGTGCTATGGCGACAACATTAGATTCATGAAATATCTGATAGAGCAGGAAAACATGAAGGGCAAGATAAAGCTGATCTACATAGATCCGCCTTTCTTTTCCAAGACCAATTACGATGCGGTTGTTCATGTGGGAAATCAGAATATAAAGCACCCGGCCTATGATGATAAGTGGCAGCAGGGTCTTTACGATTACCTTAGACAGCTGACGGCCAGGCTGGTGCTGATGAAGGAACTGTTAGCAGATGATGGACTTATCTGGCTTCATTTGGATTGGCATGTTGTACACTATGCCAAAGTTTTGATGGATGAGATATTTGGGGAAAAGAACTTCGTAAATGAGATAATATGGACATATAAATCCGGCGGCAGCAGCAAGAAACGCTTCGCCAGAAAACATGATAATATTCTGGTCTACAGCAAAACAAATGATTATAAGTTCAACCAGCTGCAGGAGAAATCGTACAACAGACAGTTCAAGGCATACCGATTCAAGGGAGTCAAGGAGTATAAAGACGAACAGGGCTGGTATACTATGGTGAATATGAAGGATGTTTGGACTATAGACATGGTTGGCAGAACATCAGCAGAGCGTACAGGATATGCAACCCAAAAACCGGAGCAGCTGATAGAACGAATAATAGACTGCTGTACCGATGAGGGAGATATTTGCGCCGATTTTTTCTGCGGTAGTGGTACGTTACCTGCGGTAGCGCTTAGAAAAGGGAGGCAATTTATAGCCTGTGATTCGGGTAGACTTGCAATTGAAAGCACTATTGGAAGGCTAAATGAAATGAATTCCGTGATCCAGGTATTTTCAGATACCACTTCGACACCGGGCAAATCCAATCTGGATGTAAAAGTGGATATTCAATTTGAAGATACTTTGGCTTCAGATAAGAATCTTTTGAAAATCAAGCTGGTTTCGGTCAAGGAAGGACGATTGAGTCAGGCAATGGACGGCAAGTCCAGGAAGGTAGTAAAGGAATATTCAAAGAAGGATCCTTTGGCGCTGATAGAAGCCTGGAGCATAGATTACAACTACGATGGACATGTGCACCGGCCATGGGTAGTCTTCACTCGAACAAAGGGAAATCTGGAAGATTTTTGTGAGAAATTAGTTCCAATCGATGGAGTGAATCTTTCAATAAAAATAGTGGATATTATGGGTAATGTGACATTTCTGCTTACTAATAAGTAACTTCCGTTGACAATCGTTGAAATCTGAGATAGAATAACAATATATGTATACTTATGAATTAGTTTACTAAAGCGTTGTAGTAATCAGTGTATTAATGAAATTGGAAAGGTATTTAGGTAGAAGGATGGCTGGTGGTAAGAAGCAGACTATACTGATAGTCGACGACCAGGAAATCAACAGGGCTATACTGAGAAGCATACTTGAAGATATGTATAACATCCTCGAAGCTTCCAATGGCCTTGAAGCTTTGGATGCATTAGAGTCAAATGGGGATGATATCAATGCAATACTCCTTGATGTTGTCATGCCTAAGATGGACGGATACGGGTTCATGAACGCCATTAAAGACACGAAATATGACGATCTCCCTATCATTATTTTGACAGCATCTTCTGATGTAGAGGAAGAAAATAAAGCATTGCAGCTGGGGGCATGGGACTTTATCACCAAGCCATATCAGCCGCAAATACTTCTTAGCAGATTGCGTAATGCAATCGCCAGAAGTCAGATGGGATTATTCGAGCAAATGAGGCAAATGGCCGAATTTGATTCATTAACAGGTCTATACAATCGAACAAAGTTTTATTTGGAGACACGCAAGATGATCGATGATTATCCTGATGTGGAGTTTGCTTTGGTTCGTACTGATATAGACCATTTTAGTCTGCTTAATGCTTTTTGGGGCGAAAAGGGTGGAGATGACCTCCTTAAAGATATGGCAAAAGGAATGGAAGAGCAGGCAAAGAGCTTTGAATTCTGCACATATGGGCGAATCAATGCCGACATCTTCTGCATGTGTGTCCCTTATGATAAGGAACAGCTGGAGAATGCTTTGGAAGATGCGCATAAGTCAATATCGTCATTTAGAGATGATTACTTCATTAAGCCAACATTCGGCATTTATGTAATTGATGAACGTGATATGCCGGTTGAAAGCATGTATGAATTTACAGCGATGGCAGCGAAAACATGCAAGGCGCAGTATAATACATTCCTGGCTTACTATGATAAGAGCATGAGAGATGCATCGTATAGAGAACAGGAAATAATAAACGATATGCAGCATGCTTTAGATACAGGACAGTTCGTCCCATATCTTCAGCCTAAATATAATCTGAAAACAAACAGCCCTTATGGTGCAGAGGCACTGGCAAGATGGATACACCCTGATAAGGGAATGATTTCACCTGGCGAGTTTATTCCTATATTCGAAAGCAATGGATTCGTAGTTAAACTTGATTATTATATGTGGGATTACGTTTGCAGATTATTGAAGAAGTGGATAGATGAGGGGCTTGATCCTGCTCCTGTATCCGTCAATATTTCGCGTGCAAACATGTATAATCCTAACATAGTATCGATAATCAGTGATCTGGTAGCCAGTTACGGGTTGCCACCGTACTTGCTTAACCTGGAACTTACAGAAAGTGCATATATGGATAACCCTGAAATAATGAGAGGCGTTGTGCGAGGGTTGCAGGAAAAAGGGTTCACCGTGATGATGGATGACTTTGGCAGTGGCTATTCATCGCTTAATACGTTGAAGGAAATATCTGTCGATGTGCTGAAGATAGATATGAAGTTCCTGATGGGTGATGACGGCACTGGAAGAAGTGAGAGAATACTTTCATCAATGATCAGAATGGCCGGCTGGCTGAATTTGCCGGTAATAGTAGAAGGCGTTGAAACCAAACAACAGGTGGACTTCTTGAGAAGTGTGGGTTGTGGATTTATTCAGGGATTCTTCTTCGCTCGTCCTATGCCTGTTTCAGATTATGAACAGAACGTGGTTGTAAACGATATAGGAATAGAAGAGCACATTGACACTACTAATCAGGTGGCTATGAGTGAAATGGTATGGTCTTCTGATACTCACATTGAATTTTTATTCAGCCATATAAAACAACCGGTTGCAATATATGAGTTTGAACATAACGAATGCTATCCGTTGAGAGTAAACGAAGCATTTAATCAGTTCTTTGGGTATGGTGAGAATGTCGTTAAATTTGATCAGCAGCAATCTTTCAGCCTAATTGACAGTACAAATGATAAGATACACAGTCTCTTTATAAGAGTGTGTGAAACGATGGCAACCGATATGTGTAATTGCGAACTTGAGGATCAGTCTGGAAAGACGCATACGATACATTTGGTATTGAACTATCTTGGTGAGGTTGAAAATCAGAAAGTAGTATTTGCTGTTTTCAATGAATATCAGGATAAAGTATTTCGCATCAAGCCTTCAGCATTGGAGACTGATGAACACAAGATGAAACACGAGTACACCAAAAAAGAATTTGATGAGCTTGTAGAAGTGCTTAAGGAAGAAGTACCTATTATTCGCGTAGTAGAGCCGCATAGTGAGCGTGTTTATGACATTCAGACGCTCATAGAGACCCCGGAGATCTGTCATGATATTTGGGGGCGTTGCGAACGCTGCGATAATTGTACTTCGGCCAGGGCACTCAGCATCAAAGATATGGCTATGAAGATTGAGATATTAGGAGATAGGACATATCTTATTATGTCGAAGTATGTAAATATCGAAGGCAAGCCATTGGTACTTGAAATGGTCCACGATTCTACAGATGGAATGATGCTTGAGGCGCACAAGGACAGTGAAATCAAAGAAATAGTAGATGGGTACAATCATCTGTTGATTACAGACTCTCTGACAGGTATTTATAACCGCAGATTTCTTGATGAGCATTTTATACCATCATTGGAATGCTGTTATCATGGCGGCATTACAATAAATGTTGCAATGATGGATATCGATGATTTTAAATCGATCAACGATAAGTATGGACATCAGGCTGGAGATTTATTACTAAAAGATATAGGCGGATTTTGGAAATTGCATTTTGACTCAAGAATTCGCGGTAAGGAAAGACTTGCCATACGCTATGGCGGGGATGAGATATTGATAATAGGAAGTTCCATGTCGAAGGAGGAATTTAAAAAGAGAATTGAAAATCTCTATGCGCAAATGAGAAAAACATGTTATTGTTCTAACAATGTATATTTCCCATTCAGTATCAGTTTTGGATTCGCATCAAGCGAAGATATGAACGAAAACTGGGAATGGGATGAGCTCCTTAATAAAGCAGATGAAGAAATGTACAAAAACAAAAAAAAGGAATTTAAATAAGTATCATTTTGTGGGCTCAGGTAACTGAGCCCATATTTTTTAGGAGGCAGAATATGAATACTAAGACGTACAAGTTCAAGGGAATTATTAAGGAAAATGGTTTAGATAGTTTTATTGAATTCCCACATGATGTTAAAGAAGAATTCGGTACTGAGACTGTCAAGGTTTTTGTGACTTTTGATGGTGTTCCCTGCGATATGAAAATAGGGAGAGACAGAATGATAGAAGTAGGCGATGCATTGCTGAAACAATTGACAAAACAAAAAGGAGATTTTGTTAAAGTAACGCTGAGAGAAAGAGATTGAACGGTAGCAATACAGGAGAAAAAGTGATATCCTAAATAATATGACAATAATAATGTTACAGGAAGGAAGATGATAGATGGAAGCACTAGAATGCATTAAAGGCAGAAGAAGTATTAGAAGGTTTACAGATGAGAAGATACCTGCAGATAAAATTCGCCAGCTGGTGGATATGGCAGCATATGCGCCATCGTGGAAAAATACACAGGTCGTTCGTTATATGGCAGTTCAGGATCAAGTAATCAAGAGCAGAATCGCAGATAATTGCGTGCTGGGATTCACAGGCAATACAGCCATAATAAAGGACTGTCCTGTGCTGATGCTGATTACCATCGTTCAGGGAATTTCCGGTTATGAGAAGACTGGAGAGCCGTCGACGAGCAAGGCTGACCGCTGGGAAGTATTTGATGCTGGAATCGCAACGCAGACATTTTGTCTTGCAGCTAATGACATGGGACTCGGTACAGTGATCATGGGAGTTTTTGACGAGGACAAAGTAGCTAAAGCAGTAGATCTGCCAAAAGAACAGGCAGTGGCCGCTATGGTTGCATTAGGCTATCCGGACATTGCACCAAATGCTCCAAGACGCAAGAATTCAGATGTCTTATTGACATGGAAATAGGAGGAAATAATGAGTGAGGCTAATTTTACATCTTATGATGGAACAAAATTGTATTTGAATAAAGAAATAAGTGACAGTGATAAGGCTGTTTGTGTCATCGTCCATGGACTTTGTGAGCATCAGGGCAGATATGATTATCTGGCTGACAAGTTCCATAAAGCTGGAATAGGCACATACCGCTTTGACCACCGCGGACACGGACGTTCAGAGGGTGAACGCACATTTTATAACGACTTTAACGAGATGCTTGATGACGTAAATGTCTTTGTCGATCTTGCCATCAAAGAAAACCCTAATAAGCCGGTATTCCTGCTTGGACATAGCATGGGCGGTTTCGCAGTAGCTTTGTACGGAGTTAAATATCCTGATAAAAAGATCAAGGGAATAGTTGCAAGCGGCGCGCTGACCTTTGATAACGGCGGTATGACTTCACAGCTGCCGGACGGACTTGATGTTCACGGAACTATGCCTAACGAACTGGGCGCCGGCGTATGCTCTGTCCAGGAAGTAGTAGACTGGTATGGAAAAGATCCGTATAACACGATGACGATAACCTACGGACTATTCTATGCGATAAAGGCAGGGCTTCAGTGGTTTGACCCATCAAAGTTCAACTATCCTGTAATCATAATGCATGGAGAGAAAGATGGACTGGTTGCTGTACAGGACAGCTATGACTTCTTTGCTAAAGCAGCATCAAAGGATAGACAGCTGAAAGTTTATGGCGGCTTGTTCCATGAAATATTCAACGAGTATTGCCATGATGAAACTATAGGTGATGCTATTAACTGGATCAAGAATAGAATATAGCGACTCTACGGAGCGTTTATTGATATTTCCTTAGTTCTCATTTAGAGTGAGTAGTTGGGAGGTAAGTGAAGATGGATCAAATCAAAGCAGGACAGCTTATACGCAGGTTGAGATCTGAGAAAAAGCTGACACAGAAACAACTGGCGGATGTGCTGAACGTAAGCGACAAAGCAGTATCTAAATGGGAACGCGGCCAGGGATTTCCAGACGTTTCTCTTCTTCGCGAACTTTCTGATGTTCTTGGTATAAATGCAGAGAAATTGCTTGATGGTCAACTTAATCAGAGTAATACGCAGGGAGGAAATATGAAAAGAATCAAATTCTATGTATGCCCAGAATGCGGTAATATAATTACTGCAACTGGGGATGCTGATGTATCATGCTGTGGTCGAAAGCTGACGGCAATGGTTCCACAGGAGCCAGATGATGCGCACAAGCTCAACTTTGAAGATATTGATGATGAGTACTATATAACATTCAGTCACGAAATGACCAAATCACACTACCTGAATTTCGTTGCATGGGTCGGATTTGACCGTGTTTTGCTAGTACATCTTTATCCTGAACAGGGTGGAGAACTGCGCATGCCGAAGCTACGTGGCGGTCGCTTCTATTATGGCTGCAGCGAGCATGGATTATTTTTTACTGTTAACCGCTAACTCGTCCTTGAAAAAACTTTCCGCCGTGTTATAATAGAAAAGTCGGCGGGGTATAGCGCAGCTGGTAGCGCGCTGCGTTCGGGACGCAGAGGCCGAGAGTTCGAGTCTCTCTACTCCGACTGAAATAAAACAGCACCCTTTAGGGTGCTGTTTTATTTCAATAAGAATCAAGGAGACTCGAACTCGAAAGAGCATCCGCCCCTTTGCCTTATCTCTTTGAGTATTCGCTCATTATCTTTGCACAGGCACTGCAGCCTAGACGGTCGGCACCTGCTTCTATCATAGTCATAGCGGTGGCAAGGTCGCGTATGCCCCCTGCTGCTTTGACACCAATTGTTTCACCAACGGTATCACGCATCAGTTTGACAGCTGCAGCCGTAGCACCTCCGGAATTAAAGCCGGTGGAAGTTTTGACAAATTCTGCCCCAGCGGTTTTAGCAAGTTCGCATGCAGAAATGATTTCTTCATCATTCAGCAGACAGATTTCGAGGATAACTTTGACTATTGCACCACCTGCGGATGCAGAGGCAACGACTCTTTCGATTTCATTGCTCACGTAATCAAAATCTCCGGATTTAAAAGCTCCAACGTTCATCACCATGTCGATCTCATCCGCACCATTACGGCAAGCTTCGGCCGTTTCAAAGGCTTTGACATCTGTAGTAGTCGTTCCTAAAGGAAATCCTATTACAGTGGCGACATTGACATCTGAGTTCTGCAAAGTGGCAGCCGCCAGCGGTACGTAGCACGGATTGACGCAAACTGCATAGAAGTCATACCTGATTGCTTCTTTGCACAGTGCAACTATCTGATCTGCAGTGACCTCAGGTTTTAAAAGTGTACTGTCGAAGTATTTGTTTAGGTTTTTCATATCTCCCTCCCATATCGCTTAGAGTTAAAATAGCCTTCAATCAGTATAACATTTTTCCTGCATAACTGAAATTGTTTTTGACAATGTTAAGTTAACACTATATAATAAGTGCGGCTAGTTGGAGAAGAAAGTATAGATCTTTAATGTAAGGGGCTAATAATGGAAAAAACAATTAAAACTATTGGCATAGGAAAGTGGTTATGTTTCCCGTTGGGATATGTAATGTACTATTTTACCAGCAGCAGCTTTGGATATGTTATTTCAATCATATTGAGTGTGATCGCTACAGTTGCTTTCTGGTTCTTGATGAGGAGAGAGGAAACGAGACTCATTGGTCATGACATTGCCATGTCCATACGTGATGCCATAAATGAAACGGCAAATGTCGAGAATTTTATAGAGATAAAGAGAATGAAAAGCGGAATTATCGCCAGAGTTTATTTGATAAACGCAAAGGAAAGCGCGGCGGCGATACAGAAAGCTATTAAAAAGAAGATAGATGCGAGTAAAATGAAAAAGTACCTTTGGGTAATGCAGATGACTGATATCGGCAGCCGGGATGAGCTGGCGCAGACTCAAAAGATACTTAATGACCAATTGCTGGATCAGCTTGCAGGACATTATGATCGCAATGACGATCAGGATAACAAATAGTGTAGAAGAATAACAAAGGCGTAAACAATATGGGCTTGATAATTTGTTTTATAATTTTCATAGGAGCTGTAATAGCGTGCATTCTAACAGGATGCACGCTTGTTGTCGCGCTAGCGGTCGGATTGATCGTATTCTTTACGTATGCGATGATGAAAGGAAATTCCTTCGGGTCAGTATCATTTATGAGCTGGAAGGGATTATCGAAAGGTCTTATCGTGGTGAGGATACTGATAATAATCGGACTGCTCACAGGTGTCTGGAGAGCTTCAGGCACTATCGCGTTTTTCGTATATTATGGAATAAAGATAATTTCTCCGAGCATATTCATAATCGTTGCGTTCCTGCTGACGTGCTTCCTGTCATATGCCATAGGCACATCTTTCGGTGTAGCAGCAACGGTGGGTGTAATCTTCATGGCCCTGGCAAGAGCAGGCGGCGTAAATGAACTGATAACTGCAGGCACGTTGATGAGCGGCATATACTTTGGGGATAGAGGGTCCCCGGCATCTTCAAGTGCCATACTGGTCGCGGCAGTAACTGGTACTGAGCATATGGATAACGTCAAAAGAATGGCAAAGTATGCGGCGGTTCCATTTGCGGCAGTGCTTGCCATATATACAGGCATGTCGTTGTCGAACCCTATATCAAAGGTGGACCCGTCATTTATCAAAGCATTGTGCGCGCAGTTTCATATCTCACTGTGGTGTGCGGTACCCGCCGTGCTGATGCTGATACTGCCTATTTGCAAAGTCAGAGTTTCATACTCGATGCTTGCCAGCATAGTGAGCGGCATGATGATAAGCATAGCGGTTGAGAAGATAACTTTGACAGAGCTTTTGCTCACGATGCTGAAAGGCTATAATTCAAATACACAGATGGGGGAAATATTCAATGGCGGTGGATTGATTTCCATGGTAGAAGTCATCCTGATAGTTGCTTTATCCAGCATGTATTCGGGCATCTTTGAAGATACGGATATGCTGGCAGTGTTCCAGGACAAGATAAACAGGCTGATCGACAAGATCGGAAAATTTCCGACGATGGTAATAGTAAGCCTAATACTTATAGCTTTGTTCTGTAATCAGACACTTACTACTATGATGGCCAGCGACATGTTTAAAAAGCCTTACGAAAAGAGAAAGGCATCTCACGAAGAACTGGCAAGCGACATACAGAACTCACTCATAGTCCTGTCAGCAGTGGTACCGTGGTCTATAGCATGTTCGGTTCCGCTGAGTTTTATGGGTGTGGGAATAGGGGCACTTCCGTTTTCATTCTACCTGTATTTGCTGCCGCTGATATATGGCTTTGAAAAGTTGACTAAAAAGGGTTTTTGTGATAGAACATAAGACATGACCGCTATTTGAGAGTAAAGAGTAAGAGGTTATTTATGGAAATAGAACTTAAGTACCTAATCGACGATGATACAAAGATCGATCAGATGTTTGAGGATCCGATGATTTCGGAAATCAAGGATGAGAAAACTGAAGAGAGCATCAATATGGATGCGATCTACTTTGATACTGAAGATCATAGTCTCACCAACGAAGGTATTGCATTTAGGGTTCGCATGGAAGGCGAAAGATACATTGCCACACTTAAGTGGAATGGCACCAGCGAAAATGGAATGCATAAAAGAGAAGAGATAAACATACCGGTAACGGACATGAATGCTGTGAAGCATCCTACGTATGACATATTTGCGCAGAGCGAGATGTCAGATGTACTGGAAACAGTTATTGGTACCAAAGAATTGAAGCCGCTTATGGAAGTAGCCTTTGTAAGAAGGCAGGTAAGGCTGGATTCAGGTAAATCGATAAGTGTCTTTTCCGTCGATAACGGTGAAGTCAGTGCCGGAGTGAAGAAAGAACCTATTCGTGAACTGGAAATTGAGCTTTATTCGGGCTCTGAAGATGATATGAGAGCCTTTGGAGAGCGCGTTAGAGAGAAATTTGGCCTCGTACCAGGCAATAAAAGCAAGTTTGAACGAGGATATGAACTATTTAGGTAACAAAAAGTAGGAGAAAGTAGCAAAAAAAGCCCTTTCTCCTGTTTACTTTACCCCTAAATGAGTGTATAATAATTTAATTCGGGCACTTAATATAATATTAGTGCAAATATGCGGGTAGTTTCAGACCGCAACTAATCAGATAAGCATAAAAATTAGGAGGAAATATACTGATGAAAACAACACTTGTCTCAAAGAAAAATAACGACGTGGAGCTGACGATGGATTTCACGGCTGAGGAGTTTGAGGAGGCCGTTAACAAAGCTTACAGAGCTAGCAAAAACCAGTTCATGATCGATGGATTTAGAAAAGGAAAAGCTCCAAGAAGCATTATCGAAAGACATTATGGCGAGGGTATCTTTTATGAAGATGCCATCAATAATATGTTTAGAGAAGGCTATCCTGTGGCAATAGAAGAATTAGGAATCGAAGTAATCGACAGTCCTAACGTAGACTTTAGCGATTTTGGAAAAGGTAAGCCAATGACGATGACTGTAAAAGTTCCTATTTATCCAATCATTGAGGATATCAAGGACTACAAGGGAGTCGAAGTTGACCAGCTGGAGGAAAAAGTCGGTAAGGAAGACGTAGATAAAGAACTTGAAGCAATGCAGAAGAGAAACTCACGTATGGTAGTCGTTGACAGAGAGGTCAAGGATGGAGATACAGTAACTCTTGACTATGCTGGATTCATTGGTGACAACCAGTTTGATGGCGGCACAGCTGAAAGACAGGAACTCAAAATCGGTTCAGGAATGTTTATCCCTGGATTTGAAGAACAGCTGGTAGGAGCAAAGAGTGGAGATAAGGTAGATGTTAATGTACCTTTCCCTGAAGATTACCATGAAAAGGATCTTGCAGGTAATGAAGCTGTATTTCATTGCCAGATACATGATGTCAAGGAAGAACAGTTCCCTGATCTGGATGATGAATTTGCTAAGGATGTCAGCGAGTTTGATACACTTGACGAGCTTAAGAAGCAGACTAAGAAAGACCTTCAGGAGAGCAAGGACAAGCAGGCTGAAAATGCAGCAAAGGATGCTCTGATTGAAAAAATATATGACGCTAACAAGGTTGATGTTCCAAAAGTAATGGTTGAAGATGAAATTGACAACATGTCACAGGAACTTGATCAGCAGTTAAGATATCAGGGACTTTCACTGGATCAGTACCTTCAGTATATGCAGAAGGACAAGAATGCTTTCAGAGATGAGCTGAGAGAAGAGGCAACTAAGAAAGTAGGTACAAGACTGGTACTGAGATCTATCGCTGAAGCAGAGAAAATCGAAGTTACTGAGGCTGAACTTGACGAAGAGTTGAAGACTCTGGCTGAGCAGTACAGGATGGAAGTAGATCAGGTAAAACAGGCATTAGAAGGTGGCAGCATGGACTTCTTCAAGAAGGATATCGTTATCAGAAAGGTCATCGATATGCTTTATGACGAGGCTAAGGTCAATAAGACTGCAGCTCCGAAGGCTAAGACTACTACTAAAAAGGCGCCAGCAAAGAAGTCAGACGAGAAGAAAGCACCTGCAAAGAAAACAGCGGCCAAGAAGACCGAAGCAGCAAAGAAGCCGGCAGTAAAGAAAGCACCAGCTAAAAAAACTGCAGCTAAGAAAGAAAGCAAATAAGAGGGATAAAAATGTCACTAGTACCTTATGTAATTGAACAGACCAGCAGAGGAGAAAGATCATATGATATTTTCTCAAGATTGCTGAAAGACAGAATCATAATCTTAAGTGAGGAAATCAACGATACGGTTGCAAGCCTAGTTGTTGCACAGCTTCTTTTCCTGGAAGCTGAGGATCCGGAGAAGGACATAAGTATTTATATCAACAGTCCGGGTGGCTCAGTTACTGCAGGAATGGCTATTTACGACACTATGAACTACATCAAGCCTGATGTATCTACTATCTGTGTTGGAATGGCTGCAAGCATGGGGGCTTTCCTGCTTTCATCAGGAGCAAAGGGCAAGCGCTATGCACTGCCTAATGCAGAGATCATGATTCATCAGCCTTTAGGCGGTACGCAGGGTCAGGCATCTGATATTCAGATACGCACTGAATGGCTGCTGCGCACAAAGGAAAAGCTGAATAGGATTCTTAGTGAAAATACTGGCCAGGATCTGGCTACTATAGAAAAGGATACGGATAGAGATAATTTCATGGGAGCGGAGGCGGCTTGCAAGTACGGCCTTGTTGACAAAGTAATAGCTTCCAGATAGAGGGAAAAAATATGGCAGATAAATTTGATGATACGACAAATGAACTGAGATGTTCGTTTTGCGGAAAACCGCAGAGCCAGGTTAGAAGGCTGGTCGCAGGACCGGGCGTATACATCTGTGATGAATGCATAGAAATGTGCATGGATATCATAGAAGATGCTGCAAGAGAAGGGCAGGAGCAATCCTCCGGAAATTCAGGCATCAGGTATAAGCTTCCTAAGCCAAAGGAAATATATGAAACGCTTTCAGACTATGTAATTGGACAGGATGAAGCAAAGAAAGCGCTTTCTGTAGCGGTTTATAACCATTATAAGAGAATAAACGGATTGAGCAAGGCTGAAAGCAATAGCGTCGATCTTCAGAAGAGCAACATCGTCATGATAGGACCTACAGGTTCTGGAAAGACTTTGCTGGCACAGACTCTTGCAAAGATACTTAAGGTACCTTTTGCAATTGCTGATGCAACTGCTCTTACCGAAGCAGGCTATGTTGGAGAGGATGTTGAAAATATCCTTTTGAGACTGCTGCAGTCCGCTGACTATGATGTTGAGAAAGCCCAGCGCGGAATCATCTACGTTGATGAAATCGATAAGATTTCCAAGAAGAGTGAGAACCCTTCGATAACGAGGGATGTAAGCGGAGAAGGCGTACAACAGGCATTGCTTAAGATACTCGAAGGTACGGTTGCCAATGTACCGCCACAGGGTGGTAGAAAGCATCCGCATCAGGAGTTTATCCAGATAGATACGACTAATATTTTGTTTATCTGTGGTGGTGCCTTTGACGGACTGGATACCATTATCCAGCGCAGGATCGGTGAAAAGGTCATTGGATTCAATTCTGAAATAGGATTGACCAAGCTTCAGGAGGAGAACATCATCAGTAAGGTGGAGCCAGAGGATCTGTTGAAATTCGGACTTATTCCGGAGTTTATCGGAAGACTGCCTGTCATCGTAACTCTGGAGGAGCTTACCGAGGAAGCACTGATACGCATCATGAAGGAGCCTAAGAATGCTTTGATAAAGCAGTATCAGAAACTCTTTGACATCGATGGAGTAGAACTTGAGATCGAAGATGGCGCCATAGAGGCAATAGCCAAGAAAGCCATCTCGCGAAAGACAGGTGCCAGAGGCTTGCGCAGTATTTTTGAGAAAGCAATGATGGGAATAATGTTTGAGATCCCGTCACGCGAAGACATCGCTAAATGCGTTGTGACTAGAGAAACCATCGAGAATGAGACGGAACCAACGCTGGTAATCGGCGAAAAGAAACGTAAGAAACTCGAAAATGGAAATAATAATGAGGCAGATGCTTCATAGGGACAGGCGACTATTGTCGCCTTGTTCTATATAAAGAATCAAATTACTTGGAAGGAGGGGTTTTTGATGTCAGAAGAATTCGAAAAAAAGGAAGAAATGACAACTGAAGAATCGAATGCTGGAATGACAGAAACTGTGGAAATGAACGAAGAAGCTGTAAACGTCAAGGAAGTGCTTCCGTGCATACCACTTAGGGGAGTTTCAATATTTCCAAATACAGTAGTGCACTTCGATATAGGACGTGAGAAATCTATCAGAGCTCTTGAAAAAGCAATGGCTACAGATAAGCTTATGTTCGTTTCAACACAGAAAAATGAAAGTATATTAATACCTAAAGCTGAGGATATGTTTACGGTGGGTACTGTCGTAAAGGTAAAGCAAATGCTTAAGATACAGGGTGATGCAGTGCGTGTCCTGGTGGAGGGGCTTTGCAGAGCGACCATCGATGAATGCATCACTGAGGAAAGCTATATTTCCTGTACGATAAACAGAATAGAGGAAGAGATAAACGAAGGTGACCTTACCATTGAAGATAAGGCACAGATCAGAATAATCACTGAGCAGTTTATCGAATACGCTGCACTTACTACACAGGTAACAGATGAAATAGTAGATAAGACTTTGGCTACTGATAATCCGGGGGCAATGATCGACAAGATCGCCAATGAGCTGGTGGTGCCATGTACTAAAAAGCAGAAGGTAATGGAGACACTGGTATTTTCAGATAGAATAAAGGCGCTATCACAGCTGATCGCTGAGGAAAATGAAATCGCCGTCATCGAAAAGGATCTTTCACAGAAAGTGAAGGAGAACATCGATAACGGACAGAAGGAGTACTTCCTCAGAGAAAAGATGAAGGCTATTCAGAACGAGCTGGGTACCGATGAGGATGCCGGTGAGGAAGCAACCGAATGGTTGGAGAAGCTGGATGCACTTAAGCTAGATCCAAAGATCGATGAGAAGGTCAGAAAAGAAATCGATAAGTTTGCAAAGATGCTTCCATCATCTGCAGAGAGTGCTGTAATCAGAAATTATGTGGAAACAATTTTAGACCTGCCGTGGCATACGTCATCAAAGGTCAATATTAACCTGAAAAAGGCCGAGAAAATCCTGGATGAGGATCATTATGGCTTGAAGAAAGTAAAGGAAAGAGTACTGGAGTATCTGGCGGTAGTTCATCTGTCAAAGGGTATCAAAGGACCTATCCTTTGCCTTGTCGGCCCTCCTGGAGTCGGCAAAACTTCCATCGCAAAGTCCATCGCGAGAGCATCTGGCAGAGAATTTGTCAGAATGTCCCTGGGCGGAGTTCGTGATGAAGCCGAAATTAGAGGCCACAGACGTACATACATCGGTGCCATTCCGGGCAGAGTTATTAACAGCATCAAGGATGCGGGCACAAATAATCCACTGTTCCTCTTTGATGAGGTTGACAAAATAGGCGCTGACTTTAAGGGCGACCCGGCAGATGCTTTGCTGGAAGTACTTGACCCGGAGCAGAACAATACATTTACCGATCATTTCCTAGAGATACCTTTTGATTTGTCTAAGGTAATGTTCATAACGACTGCAAACACTGCTGAGACTATTCCTGAGCCATTGCTCGACAGAATGGAGCTCATCGAGGTAGCCGGTTATACTGAGGATGAAAAGGTCAAGATCGCTCAGAAATATCTGATTCCTAAGAAAATCAAGGAGCACGGCTTGAAGAAGACAAATATCAAGATATCAGAGGGCGCTCTTCGTGACATAATCAATTACTATACGAGGGAATCAGGAGTCAGAAATCTTGAAAGAGAGATAGCTAACCTTTGCAGAAAGGTTGCCAGAAAGATAGTTACTAATAAGGCAAAATCATACAGCATCACACCGAAGAACCTGGAAAAATATCTTGGCAAACACCGTTTCCACTACGATGTAGTAGAAGGGAAAAACCAGATAGGTGTAACGACAGGCCTGGCGTGGACTACTGTTGGCGGAGATACGCTGCAGATAGAAACAGCTGTACTCCCGGGAACAGGGAAGCTTTCTCTTACAGGGCAGCTTGGCGATGTAATGCAGGAGTCTGCAAAGGCAGGCGTGAGCTACATCCGCTCAGTGGCTAAAGAATTTGGAATCGAAGAAGATTTCTATAAGAAATACGATCTTCATATACATGTTCCAGAAGGAGCAGTCCCAAAGGATGGTCCGTCAGCAGGAGTCACCATGTGCACGGCTGTTATTTCAGCACTGACAAAGACACCTGTCAAAAGGGACGTGGCCATGACAGGAGAAATAACTTTACGTGGTAAAGTTTTGCCTGTTGGTGGTATAAGAGAAAAAGTACTTGCAGCACACAGAGCAGGAATCAAGAAGATCCTTCTTCCGAAGGAGAATGAACCTGATATCGATGAGATTCCTTCAGCAGTGCGCAAGGAAATGGAATTCGTACTGATAGATAACGTACATGAGGCTCTCGATAATGCCTTGATAAAGCAGGGTGAATCATGTTAAAGATTACTAAATCGGATATTGTTGCTGTTGCTGTAAAGCCAAATCAGTATCCGCCGGATGACATGTTCGAGATAGCCTTTGCAGGAAGGTCAAATGTTGGCAAATCGTCACTTTTGAACCTTTTGACAGGGCGCAAAAAGCTGGCCAGAGTCAGCGGTTCGCCAGGCAAGACCAGAACGATAAACTTCTATCTTGTCAATGATACTTTTCGCATAGTCGACCTTCCGGGATATGGGTATGCCAAGGTTTCAAAGTCCATATCAGCAAACTGGGGTGACATGATGGAAGTGTACTTCAAGAACAGACGCGGGCTGCGTAAAGTAGTGCAGCTGGTGGATGTTCGACACGAGCCCAGCAAACAGGATGTGCAGATGTACGATTATCTCAGGCATTACGGTCTTGACGGAATCGTTGTTGCCACAAAGGCAGACAAGGTGTCAAACCGTGAGCTTCAAAAGAATATTTCGGTCATTAGAAAGACATTGGGACTTTCCGGGGAGGATAAGGTCATTCCTGTATCCGCTTTGAAAAAAACGGGGCAGGGTGAGCTGCTTACCGAGATCGAGAGAATCCTGGAGGGATAAATGCAGTTCATAGGGATGAGGTTAATACTTAATAGGCTAAGAGTCATACCGTATTTTCTGCGCGATAAAACCGTGCCGAAAAGAAAGAAGGCTTTGGTTATATTCGGAATAGTTTATCTGTTCCTGCCAATAAACTGGCCGCCTTTGACGTTGTTTTTCGCCGATGACATCATTTTATGGGTATTCATCATCTGGCATTTGAAAGATGATCTGGACATCTATTGGAAAGGTGATAAAAGCGCCGATTTATCGAAAAAATTTCGTGACAAGGATATAGTAGATGGTGTAGAATTTACTGTAGAGGATAACGATAAGAATAGTAATGACGATAATGACAATAAATAGGAGAAGCGATTATGGCAGGAAAAGAAACTATAGGTAAAGTTTTATTTACAGGAAAAGATATAGAAAAAAGAGCTAAGGAAATCGGAAAGCAGATCAGCAAGGATTATGCTGGAGAAGAACTGGTGTTGCTCGGTACCCTTAAAGGTGCAGTAATGTGGATGAGTGAGCTGCTTAAGAATATAACCATAGATGTGAAGATAGACTTCATATCAGCAAGCAGTTACGGCTCTAACACAACGAGTCCGGGTGTTGTAAAAATCACCAAGGATGTCGGACTCGACCTGTATAATCAAAATGTCCTGATCATAGAAGATATAGTAGATTCAGGAAACACTCTGAAATTCCTCAAGGAATACCTTTCGGACAGAAATCCAAAGAGTGTAAAAATATGCACAATGCTGGACAAACCGTCCAGAAGGACACAGAATTTGGAGGCGGATTATGTTGGATTTGTAGTTGAAGACTTGTTCATAGTTGGATTTGGTCTTGACTATGATCAGAAATACAGAAATCTGCCATACATTAGTTACTTAGAGCCAAGTGATATCTAGTAATGCAACATTCTGTTTCGCACGATTATGGGATAGGCATTGCTGCCTGTCCCGTTTTTAATTATAATATGTATTAAGAGTTTAGGAGAAAAAATGCATAAGCCAAGTATAATTTTTTCGGTATTGTTAACTGTCCTGATACCGCTTGCGATATTTTTACTCAGTTCTAATTTAATACTAAGAATTCCACAGACTTATGAATTCTATTTTAATGACAGCCAGTCTATAGACGGAATCGATTACAGCATTACGGTGTCCAAAATGGGAAAATCCATATGCTCTTATTTCAGTTCACCAGGCAATGATGATTTCCAGGTGTATGAAATAAACGGGCAATACAAGGATCCTGTTTTTGGTGATAAAGACAAGACCGTAATGAAAAATGCAAAGGACTTTTTATTCAAAGAGTTAGTTGCGGGATTGGCCGCTCTGTTATTTGCAGTCCTGATATATGTAAATACTGTAAAAAAGAAACTGCGGCAGTATCTGCGCATAGAATCGTGGATAGCCATGGGTGTGACAGCATTTCTATTCGTACTGCAGCTGATTCTGTTAAGCAGCAAAGGCTTCAGGGCTTTTCTTTACAGCACGTTTATAGGAGTAAGCCTTACTAAGAGCTCTAACCTTCTTACAATATTGGGTGGTAGCTTTTTCAAGACTTATTTGACATTTGATATTATTACAGGCATCGTACTTCTGCTGATTTTCGCCTATGTAAATCACAAGTATACTAAGCCTGAAAGAATCTTTTATTCGAGGTGGTGAAGCAATGGTTTATTTGATGTTAGCTAATGGATTTGAGGAAGTGGAAGCGGTCACAGTGGTGGATCTGCTTAGAAGAGCAGACATACAGATAAAGACAGCCTCCATAATGGGAGAAAGAACGGTATTCGGTGCGCATGGCATCGCTATGGAAGCGGATATGCTGTTCAAAGAAATAGACTTCAGCACGTGTTCTATGGCAGTTCTACCTGGCGGAATGCCTGGAACGACTAACCTTTGCAATTACAAACCCTTAGGTGAGGAATTGCTCGAGCTTAAAAAGGCTGGTAAGCCAATTGCAGCCATATGTGCTGCACCAATGGTGCTTGGCCGCCTGGGATTACTACAGGGACAGAAAGCCACCATATATGAAGGCATGGAATCTGAGCTTATCGGTGCGGAATCGATAAATCAGAGTGTTGTAGTATCAGGGAGCATCATTACATCCAAGGGACCAGGAACTGCAATGGACTTTGCGCTTACTTTGATTGCATATATCAAAGGAGCCGATGCTGCAAAGCAGATAAACAGAGATTTATTATACAGATAGAAGGGGTACTATTAATGAGCTATAAGATAGATTTACATATGCATTCCACCTATTCCGACGGGGAACTTACCCCGGTCCAGCTGGTGAAAATGTACAGCGAAAAGGAATATGATGAAATCGCATTGACGGATCATGATGGAATAGATGGAGTCAAGAAAGCGCAGACTGCTGGAGAGGCGTTGAATATTAAGGTCATCCCTGGAATCGAGTTCAGCACCGGTATGGAAAACGGAGAAGAGCTTCATCTTCTGGGATACTATTTTGATATAAATAACAAAGCACTCAATGACAAGCTGAAAAAGATACGTGAGGACAGAGATGCACGTAATCATAAACTGCTGAAAGTCTTTCAGGGTATGGGATATGATCTAACATATGATGATCTGCTTCAGAGACCTGACCAGACTTATGTGGGGAAACCGAATTTTGCACTGGCCTTTAAGAAGAAAGGGTATGTAGAAAAAGCTCTTGATGCCTTTGAACCCGGGAAATTCATAGAATCACCGGAAGCACTGGCCGTAAAGAAGGTGAAGGTAACACCGCAGGAGGCGATTGCTTTGATAAAGGGTGCCGGCGGTATAGCTGTGCTGGCACATCCGATGAAGATAAAGAACATTGGGAAGAAGGGATCTCCAGAGTTTTACGAAAACCTGGAGCAACTGATCAGGACCTTGAAAAAAGAAGGACTCGGTGGACTTGAATGTTTCCACCCTTCGGCTGACCATGAGCAGGAAATGAAACTGGTCGACCTGGCGGGGAAATATCATTTACATATGACTGAAGGATCCGATTATCACGGACCGGAGTTCTAAATATTAATTATTGAAACACTAAAACCAAAGGAGAGGAAGAGTAATGGCAGAGGTAGATTTCATAAACAATCCAAAGAACAGAATAGCTGCGGCTATAAGAACTGAAAAGGATTTCAGCAAAGCGCTGAGGTCAGAAGTGGATGTGATATTCCTGCTTCATTCTAATATCATGACGGTAAATCAGTGTGTCAAAGAAATACACGGTGCAGGCAAGAAAGCCTTTGTGCATGTGGATTTCGCAGAGGGCATCGGTAAAGACCATGCAGGCTTGGAATTCCTGGCAAAACAGGGAGTAGACGGCATCTGCACGACGAGGACCAATATCGTCAGGATGGCAAAGGAATATAATCTTTTCACAGTACAGCGCTTTTTTATGATCGATTCACATTCGGTAGGAACATCTATCGAGTCGATAAAAATATCAAATCCTGACATTGTTGAAATAATGCCTGGGATAGCTACTAAAAAAATCAAAGAGTTCTCCAGCCTGGTATCAGTACCGGTAATTGCAGGTGGACTCGTTGAAACCAAGGAAGAGGTAGTGGCAGCTCTTGAAGCAGGAGCCAGCGTAGTTTCTACAGGAGATACGGAGCTGTGGACCTTGAAACTGTAATAGGGGGAATTAAGATGAAGATCAAATTTTGCGGTGCATCATCAGGAGTGACCGGTTCATGCCATCTTTTGACGACGGACAAGCACAAAGTGCTGCTGGACTGTGGACAGTTCCAGGGCGGCAAAGCTCAGGAAGCAATGAACTATGAGAAATTTCCTTTTGATCCTGCAGAGGTAGAGTGCGTGGTATTGAGCCATGCTCACATCGACCACTGCGGCAGATTACCGCTTTTGGTGAAGAGGGGATTCAGAGGTAAGATCTATTGCACAGATGCTACGGCAGACCTGCTTGATGTAATGCTGAAGGACAGTGGTTACATTCATGAAAAGGATGCTGAATGGCAGAACAAGAGAAACAAGAGGGCCGGAAAGCCACAGATAGAGCCACTTTATACGTTTGATGACGCGGTGGAATCTTTAAAATATGTTGAACCGGTGCTATACGACCAGCAGATAGAATTAAACGATGAAATGAAGATCGTGTTTAACGATGCAGGCCATATACTGGGATCAGCTATAACTGAGATATGGGTCAATGATGGGGACAAGGAATCAAAAATAGTATTCTCCGGAGATCTGGGGATGACAGACAGACCTATACTTCGTGACCCGACTTACATCAAGAAGGCGGATTACGTTATCATGGAGACGACCTATGGCAGCAGAAACCATCCGGCAAACTCAACGAGCATCGACGAGTTGATAGAAATCGTCCTGAAGACTGCCCGCAGAGGAGGAACCGTTGTTATTCCTTCTTTTGCGGTTGGCAGAACACAGGAATTGATATATGAATTCAACAGATTCTATGAAAGAACCAGCCCTGATTATAAGCATGAACTTGATAAGCTCAACGTTTATGTAGACAGTCCAATGGCTACCACAGCCACCGAAGTATTCCGCAAAAATGCACAGGTATTTGATGAGGAGACTAAGGCATACATACTGAAAGGTGATAATCCTCTGGATTTTAAAAATCTGAAGTTTACCAGAAGCACTCAGGAATCACAGGCACTTAACCTTGATAAATCACCGAAGATCATCATATCTGCCAGCGGCATGTGTGAGGCAGGAAGAATCAGACACCATCTGAAGCATAATCTCTGGAATCCAAAATCCAGTGTTATCTTTGTGGGTTATCAGGCTGAGGGAACTCTCGGAAGGACTTTGATAGAAGGCAAAAAGGATATTGCACTGTTCGGCGAAGCTGTACATGTAAATGCTGAGATATATAACCTAGAAGGATTTTCAGGACATGCAGATCAGAATGGCTTATACACATGGATCGCTGCTTTTGAAAAGAAACCGAAACAGGTATTTCTGGTACACGGCGAAGAAGAATCCAAGAAAGCCTTTGCAAAACTGATACATGATGAATTGGGATATGATCCTGTAGTCGTAATGGGAAATTCTGAATTCGACTTGGATATGAATGATGCGACTATAGTCAACATGGAAGAAGCAAAGCAACAGGCAGCTGACGACGACGATGTTCAGAAGGTACGCAACAAGATATCTGGTATCCATACTGAGATAGAAGATATCCTGTATAATGCGAACATGGCTGTAGAGTCAAGCATTCCGGAGGATAAGCTTGTGCAGATAAATAACATCGTACAGGAACTTGAGAAGGCGACTATCAGTCTGGGAACGGCAGTAAACGAATCTCATGGACCGCAGCTGGGAGAAGTTGAAGAGAAATAGTTATGAATGATTTAAGACTTGCAATGCTGGGCTTCGGCAATGCCGGACAGGCCTTTGCAAAAATGCTTTGTGAAAAGCAAAATGATATTAAGGGAAAGTATAGCCGTGGCGTAATTGTCACGGCTATTTCCACAAAAACAAAGGGTAATATAATCAACAGCGAAGGCATAGATCTGGCCAAGGCCTGCAGTGATGTTGAGACTTTAGGACGTTTCGGTGACGATACGCCTGGACTTTGCGATGCAACGGACTTTGATGTAATAGAAAATGCAGATTACGACGTGATGTGCGAGCTTACACCACTGAATATCATGACAGGGCAGCCGGCAATAGATCACATCAAAAAATCTTTTGCGCACGGAAGCCATGTGGTCACGGCAAACAAAGGACCTATCGCATGGGCATACAGCGAACTAAAGGAAATGGCAGAGAAGGCAGGGCGGATGTTCTTCTATGAAACGACCGTTATGGATGGGACGCCGGTATTCAATCTGGTTGATCACGACCTTCAGCTATGCAGGGTGACGGAGATATCGGGAATATTGAACACGACTACTAATTATATCCTGGAGGAAATGGCTGCCGGCAAGGATTATGATGCCATAATCGCAGAGGGCAGGCGCCGCGGGTTCATAGAGGCGGATGCTGCCATGGATATCGAAGGATACGATGCTGCAGCAAAGGTGACTGCGCTTTTGAATGCCCTCATGAACGCCAAAATCACCCCTGACATGGTCGAAAGAAAGGGAATCGAAGATATTACCGTTGACGACATTAAAGCGGCTGAAAATCGCGGAAAAGTAATCAAACTGCTTTGCAGAGGAGCATTGATAAATGGGCAGGTAGCCGCATCTGTAAAACCAACGGAAATAGATAAAACCGATATGCTGGCAACTATAGACAGCACATCATCCGTAGTGTCCATAACGACGGATCTGATGGGAAAACTTTCGGTGATCGAGCATGCACCTGAAATCGAGCAGACAGCTTACGGCATCTTCGGTGATGTGCTTCGCGTTTTGGAAGGATTGGAATAGCAGTATATGGAATCCGAGAAGTTTTTTGAAAGAAAAAGTGGCATGATAGTACTTTTGATATTCCTCGCAATTTTCTGGGGAATGTCATTTTACTTTACCACTGCGGCAGTCCAAAAGCTGGGCACCATGGAACTTCTTGGGATGCGCTGGTCACTTTCGGCAGTAATATTTCTGGTACTCATAGCATTTAGAATAATCAAGATAGATATACATAAGCCCGGCTTCAAGTACGTCGCTTTGACAGGCGCGTTGCAGCCGTGCATCTACTCGATATTTGAAACGAATGGCATCAAGATGACGTCCACATCAGAGTCATCTATAATCATTGCCATAATACCTTGCATGGTGCTGATCCTGGGCACATTTTTCCTGAACAAAAAGGTCAACTGGAAAGTGGTGCTTAGCATTCTCATGGCCTTTGCAGGTGTAGTGATCTGCACGACATTTTCCCCGGAATTTACCATAGGCGGAAAGTGGCAGGGATATCTGGTGATGTTTGGTGCGGTCATGTCCGGAGCTTTCTATGCGCATGCCAGCGCCAAGGCAGGCGAGACCTACAATGCAATAGAGATAACGGCCATCATTTCAATCATGGGCGGTGTGTTCTTTACTATTATCAGCCTAGCCATGGGGTATGGACTCCATGGGTACAAAGTGTGCATTGAGTATAATGACATAGCTTTTGATGTAATATTCCTGGGAGTGTTCTGCTCCTGTTTATGCTATATAATCTTCAACCAGGTGCTGGGACATATGAAGACGGCTATAGCCTCAAACCTGTCAGCAAGTCTGACCACGTCTGTGGGAGTCATATCAGGAGTTGTTCTGGCAGGCGATCCGTTTGGATGGTTTACCATAGTGGGACTGGCACTGACTATTACCGGAGTATGCTTATCAACCAAAGAAGCCTGAGGGCTTCTTTTTTTATGGCGAAAGCATTAAACCCACGAACTATTTTATTTGAGAATTTGGATTCAATTCGGTTTCTTGAAAAGAAGGTCTATTGATTATGAGTAAAGCAAAAGCAGGCCGAACGTGGAATTAAATGCAGTCGGGACTGAGCAGGGGGTTTCTTTTAAAAGATAAAGGGTATAAAGATGGCAGAGATTATATTGTAGTGATAGATAACAGGAGGACCAAGACAAAAGACGATGATAAACTGATAGCGATAATACCGGTCAAAGTCGCCTATGACGTGGTAATATGATAAAGTAAATGTGGACTTTTTCCTATGACTAATGTAATATTACTGTGTAACCATAATATTTAGCAAAGGGGATGTCAATATGAAGTACGTACTCACAAATTGCAATATTATAGATGGGAAGAAGAACTGTGGTGTTAGAGAAAATCAGATGATTTTCGTCAATAATGGATCAATAGAAAAGATATGTAATAAGGATAATGCGGAAACCTTAGGATACGAAGTGAAAGATATGGAAGACCGGTATATAATGCCAGGTTTGATCAATATGCATTCACATTTGTTTGGAACAGGGAAGCCTAACAAGGTCCTTGGAAGCGGAGGTGCGCAGAAGCTGCTGGTCAGGTATTTGTACACATCAGCGGGATATCGTACGCTCGTAAAAATGGTAACTTTGGGTATAACGCAGGCGCTCAATTCAGGTGTTACAACAATCAGAGGTGTGGGTGACTTCCGCTATACTGACGTAAAGGTAAGAGACCTGGTCAATGAAGGAAAGCTGGCTGGACCAAGAATGTTAGTTTCAGGACCGGCAATCACCTGCCCAACAGGTCATGGAGCAGGCACGTTTGCCGCTACTGCCAATCTTCCAAGCAAGTTTAGGAAACAGGTGAGAGAACACCAGAGAGCTGGAGTGGACTTTATCAAAATCTGCGTTACCGGCGGGGTGATGGATGCTGTTAAGAAGGGTGAACCGGGCCAGGTGAAAATGACACCGGAAGAAACCAGAGCTGCCTGCGAAGAAGCAAAAGCATGCGGATATTATGTAGCATCGCATACTGAAAGTCCGGAAGGAATCAAGCAGGATCTGGATTGCGGGGTCTATACTGTTGAACATGGCAGTTCCATAAATGATGAGCTGGTCGCTTTGTTCAAAGAAAAAAATGCAAGTGTAGTATGCACCATATCACCAGCTATAGTGCTGGCGAAGCTTAGTGCCAGGGAAACCAAGCTCAACGAACTGTGCCAGTATAATGCCGGCATAGTCACAGATGGGATAATTGAATGTGCCAAGAGATGCATTCAGGAAGGAATCCCTGTAGGACTTGGAACCGATGCCACCTGCCCGTTTACCACCCAGTATGACATGTGGAGAGAACTCTACTATTTCATAAAATACGTTGGGGTAAGCAACAGCTTTGCAATATACAGCGCGACTTTGCAGAATGCAGAGATCCTGGGAATAAGTGATATCACGGGTTCCGTTGAAGAGGGAAAGTCCGCGGACATGATAGCGATTACAGGTAATCCGCTGGAAGACATCACGGTTTTGCGCAACATAGAAAAGGTGATCTATCGGGGTAATATAATCGACAAACCTAAAGTTAAAAAATATAAGTCGGTCGATAGAGCATTGGACAGCATCATGTAGTGATTCTGAGCCAAAGCGATACGATCCTCAGGAGGTTATGTTATGGACATGAAAGATGCGAAAATCACAATTTCCGATAGTGCAAAAGAAAAGATCAAAGAAATCGAAGAATCAGGACTATATCTTAAGGTTGATATGGGTAAATCAGGATGCTGCAGCTATTCCTTCGAAATGTATCCGGATAAGCTGAGAGGTGATGACGAGCTGTTCGTAGTAGATGGTCATGAACTGATATTTACCAAGGAAGCACAGTTGTTTGCCAAAAAACTTGATATCGACTACGGTCGCAAGGGGCTGTTCAATGGTTTCATAGGTCACACGGAGTAAAGACAAATATAAAAGAGGATTCAATGTGAATCCTCTTTTTGTTAATTTTCTCCTTCACCAAGACTTATATCTTTATATGTCCCATTGATGGCTTTTGCAAAGGCATCAGAGTTGCCGCTATATTCAGCATTTATTTTTGTGGAGCCACAATAGGTAAACGACATTTCACCGCTGGAATCCTGGGTAAAGGTGATTTGGAATTTTACCCATTTTGTTTTCGAATGGCACTTTAGAACAGTGGAAACGTATTCGTTACTGCCGTTTTTCTTCCAGTCGCTTTTTGTGCCATAGCCTGCCTGAATCAATGCAAGGTACGAATTGCCTGCGCATCTTATGCCATGCTGGTTTACAAAGATATAGCCTTCATCGACGCCCCATATCCTTTGAGTGCTTAGTGCTTCGTCAGTATCATAATTTGACAGGTAGTAGACCTTAAGCGCATCATCCATGGCCTTGGCATTGGCGATATCCGTTGCATTCCTGGATTTTTCCAGCTGTGCCGTGAAAATAGGAATCGATATCGCAACAAGGACCGCAATGATCGCAACCACGATCAGCAGTTCAACAAGCGTAAATCCTTTTTTTCGTTTAATTGATAGCATGATTTTTTCCTAGAAAGTAATTTTACTTTATACATTAAACAAGAAGGTTATAATGTCTCCATCTTTAACTACATATTCTTTGCCTTCTGAACGAAGAAGGCCCTTTTCCTTTGCTTTGGTCATACTACCTTCGCATTCGTTCATAAGTTTATCGTAAGCTATAGTTTCAGCCCTTATGAAGCCCTTCTCAAAGTCAGTATGGATTTTCCCTGCAGCCTGCGGTGCCTTGGTACCATCGGTAATTGTCCACGCACGGCATTCGTCCTCTCCTGCAGTCAGGAAAGAAATCAGATTCAGCAGTTTGTATGAAGCCTTGATCAGTTTATCAAGACCAGATTCTGAGATTCCGAGGTCAGAAAGGAACTCAGCCTTTTCATCGTCTTCGAGTTCGGAAATTTCCTGCTCGATTTCTGCACAGATGGTGACAGCTTCGGCACCTTCACTGGCAGCAAACTCTTTGACTTTGTTGGCATATTCATTGTTCGAACCGTCAGCAGCGTCATCTTCCGAAACGTTTGCCACATATATGATAGGTTTATATGAAAGAAGCTCAAGGGTATCAACAAATTCGGCTTCTTCTTCGTCAAGCTCCATGGCTCTGGCCGATTTTCCGGTCCCCAGAAAGTCGTTTACCTTATTTAGGATAACCAGCTCCTTTGCCATCTGTTTGTCGTTCTTAGCGGCTTTTGCTGTCTTGACGATACGTCTGTCTAACAGTTCCATATCAGACAGGATCAATTCTGTATTTATGGTGTCGATATCATCAAGAGGATTGATCTTTCCGGAAACATGTACGATGTTGTCATCCTCGAAACATCTTACTACATGTACTATGGCAGCAACCTCTCTGATGTGGCCGAGGAATTTGTTTCCAAGACCTTCACCTTTGGATGCGCCTTTGACCAGGCCGGCAATATCGCAGAACTCTATGGTCGTGTAGATAGTGCGTTTGGAGTTGTATAACTCGTGCAGCTTCGTAATGCGTTCATCAGGAACGGTTACGACTCCGATATTTGGCTCTATGGTACAGAACGGATAATTTGCCGCCTCTGCCCCCGCCTTTGTAATGGCGTTGAATAGTGTGCTTTTGCCTACGTTAGGAAGGCCGACTATACCTAATTTCATTGCTCATTTACTCCTTTATCAAGTTGTTTTTTGTTCAGATAAATATATAATGCGAGGCAGATGAAAAATGCTGCCGCACTTAAAAGCTGTGCCTGTTTGAACGGCCCGATCATCAGACTGTCCGTGCGCAGATGTTCCACGCAGAACCGTTCAATGGAATATAGCATGACGTAGAGACATGCTATCTGTCCTGTAAATCTGCGGTGCTTATCGACCCACAGCAGGAACCAGAACAGTGCAAAGCACCATAGCGATTCATATAGGAATGTGGGGTGCACATATTGCCCGTTTACGAGTATTGCCCAGGGCAGATCCGTTGGACCACCGTGAGCCTCCGAGTTGAAAAAATTCCCCCAACGGCCAATTGACTGTGCCAGTGCTACAGCTGGAAATACCAGATCATCCATCTCCAGGAACTGTATCTTATAGTGCCTGCATACGAGTATTGCGACTATAAGTCCGGCTATGATGCCGCCGTGGATGGCAAGTCCGCCGCCGCGTATATCCAAAATGCTTTTGAGATTACCGCTATAGAGATCCCAGCTGAATATGACGTAATAAAGTCTGGCGCCTATTATCGAGAAGGGAATCAGCCATATGGCGAAATCCAGGATATGATCACTTTCGATGCCGTGCTTTGGCGCCCGCTTATAGCAGATGATTATTGCAAGGACGAAACCGAGGCCTATGAGCAGGCCATACCACATTATATCTATGCCAAAAATTGTGAATGCCACAGGGCCCGGTGATGTCATGAGATTCCTCCTTCGCATATAAATCCCTTTCATTATACCGTGAAATCTGCTAAAATTCAATGTATGAAGTACGAAAACATTGTGGAAGGACAATTTATTGCAAGGCCTAATCGCTTCATAGCGCAGGTGACGGTAAACGGCAGGCAGGTTACGGCCCATGTCAAGAACACAGGGCGCTGCCGCGAGCTTCTGGTTCCAGGCGCAAAGGTTTATCTGGAGGATTTTTACGGCCGTATGGGAACCCGCAAGTTGAGGTATTCCCTGATAGCCGTGGAAAAGGGCAGACTTTTGATCAACATGGACTCACAGGCGCCTAACAAAGTGTGCGAGGAGGGACTTCTCTCAGGCAGGATAGCTTTGCCGGGAATGGAGCATCTTGCTTTGGTGCAGCGTGAAAAAGTATATGGAAACTCCAGATTTGATTTCTATCTCGAGGCGGAAGATGGCACAAAGGGATGGCTGGAGGTGAAGGGCGTGACCCTTGAGAGCGATGGTATCGCACGCTTCCCTGATGCGCCGACGGAACGGGGCGTCAAGCATGTAGAAGAGCTTTGTCATGCGGCAGCAGAAGGAAATAGGGCATACATATTATTCATAGTGCAGATGACGGACATGAAATGGATGGAGCCGAATGATGATACGCACAAAGCCTTTGGTGATGCTTTGAGAAGGGCGTCAAAGCAGGGTGTAGGCGTGCTGGCATATGAATGCACAGTCACACCGGAGACTTTGCAGGCGGAGAAAGAAATACCTGTAAAATTATAAGATCACCTATTGAAACAATATTCGATAGGTGATATACTTTAACAATAAAAAGAACATATGTTCGTATAAAGAGGTGATCAGGATGACAGTTTTACAGGTGGATGCAAACTCCGCATACTTGAGTTGGACTGCCGCGGCTTTGCTGGAGCAGGGTTATCCTGTGGATATACGCACCGTGCCATCTTGTATTGCAGGCAATCCAAAGAACAGACATGGCATCATACTGGCAAAGTCCATACCGGCAAAGAAGTGCGGGATAGGTACGGCCTGCAGTGTATTTGAGGCAAGAGAACGGTGCCCGGAGATCCTCATGTTTCCGCCGGACTTCGATCTGTATCTTGCGTGCAGCAGTGCAATGTATGAACTTCTGCAGGAGTATTCGTCGGTTGTGGAGAGGTACAGCGTTGATGAATGCTTCCTGGAATTCCAAAGCTCCATGAGAGGAGGAAAGGATGCATTAGCCACAGCATACGAGATCAAGGAAAGAATCAAGGAAGAATTCGGGTTTACGGTAAACGTTGGAGTAGGCAGGAACAAGCTCCTGGCCAAGATGGCCTGTGAACTTGAAAAACCGGATAAGGTCCATACGCTTTTAGACGAAAAGGATATGCATGCCAAAATGTGGCCTTTGGATGTAAATGAATTGTTTATGGTGGGAAGAGCGACCACTAGGAAGCTGAAAAGAATCAATATAAATACCATTGGCGATCTGGCGCAGGCGGATCCTGTACTTTTGCGTACCATTTTCAAAAGCCATGGCCAGTTGATCTGGGAGTATGCCAATGGAATGGATATGAGCAGAGTAATACCCAATGATCAGATCATGCAAAAAGGCATAGGAAACAGCATGACTATAAAGTATGATCTGACTGACATGGAGGAAGCATCAACGTATTTGCTTTCACTTACGGAAAGGGTCGGCAGCAGGCTCAGAAAGCACCAGTGCAAGGCCAGTTTGATTTCGGTAAGCGTCTGTACTAACAGCTTTATGCGGTACACGCACCAGATGAAGCTGCCGTTTTATACCGATGATACGACTACGATACATCGCTATGTGTGCCGTCTTTTTGCGGAATGCTGGAAAGGCGAACCGGTGAGACAGCTGGGTGTAAGGACGGGTGACTTTACAAGAAAAGATGAGTATCAGCTTACGGTTTTTGACGTGGGCAGAATAGAGAGGGACGAAGCCCTGAACCGCGCAGTGGACGACATAAGAGGCAGGTTTGGTGAAGATGCCATTTATCGCGGGCGCTTTGCAAATTCATCATTCAGACCGATCGAGGGCGGAGTCAACGGCGGTAATTTTTTGATGATGGGAGGGTATGAACAATGAAAATAGTAGCAAAGCAGATAGATATGATAGCGAAATTCAACAGAGAAAAAGTACCCGTTCCATATAAATTCAGATATGAGCAGTCTTCAGGAGAGTATTTGGAAATAAAGATAGACAAGATACTTGCCACAGAGAGCCGCAGGCTTGCCGGAATAGAAACGATAATATACACATGCCAGTCGGAGGTGGAAGGAGAAGTTCGCATGTATGAATTGAAATATATAATCGGTCAATATCGGTGGGAATTGTATAAAATATAAAAACGGTTATTGACATATGCCGGAAACCATGTTACTGTATAAATAATAAATGGCATATGCCAGAAAGGAGGACAGCGATGCCGAGACCATGTAAGAGACGCAGAGTCTGCGCCATGCCAGATTGCAGAAGATTTGGACCCGTGGGGACGCCTGCAGGTAACGAACAGACAATAGCAATGACTGTGGATGAATATGAAGCCATCAGACTCATAGATTTGGAAGGCCTTACTCAGGAAGGGTGCGCTGAACGAATGAATGTGGCAAGAACTACAGCTCAGGCGATTTATAACAGTGCACGTGCCAAACTGGCAGAGTGCCTTGTGAATTCCAGGGAATTGCGTATAGAAGGCGGTGAGTATGTCATCTGCGACAATGATATGGAAGCATGCGGATGTCCTCATTGCAGAAGGAAGTATTGCCATAACAACCACGAAGGAGAGGAAAATAACAGATGAAAATTGCAGTAACATATGAAAACGGACAGGTATTTCAGCACTTTGGACATACTGAACAGTTCAAGGTATACAGCATAGAGGATGGAAAGATAGCGGGCTCCGAGATCGTACCGACTAACGGCAGCGGCCACGGCGCACTTGCGGATTTCCTCAGAGCGCAGGGGATAAGCACACTTATCTGCGGCGGCATTGGAGGAGGAGCAATCAATGCTCTCAATGAAGCTGGAATAGAACTTTACAGGGGAGCAGCCGGAGATACTGACAAAGTCGTAAGCGACCTGCTGGCAGGCAGTCTTCAGTATGACCCAAATTATGTCTGTGATCACCATGAACATCATGGCGGTGAATGCGGACAGCACAGTTGTGGAGAGCATAACTGCGGTAATCACTAAAAAGCCTATAAACATTTAATTCTCATTCATATAAAAAGTCTTGTAATCATTAGATTGCAGGGCTTTTTTTGTCGATTTAATAATTAGTATATGAAACATTTCATTCTTTGTTAATAATATGTAAATCAAATATTTATACTTTACTCCTATACTTATGGTTGTTGGAAATAACATAGGAGGTAAGTTATGAAAATTCTTGAGTACCCTTTTAGCGGTGAAAAAATAGTTGAACAGAAGAGACGCATAAAGAAAGAACTACTGCAGGAAACGAATACAAGGTTAAAGAAAAAAATCGCGATCCTTGGTGGATCTACGACAAACGACGTAAAACAAGTGCTGGAATTATTTCTGCTGAATATGGGCATCGAGCCGGAATTCTACGAATCAGAATACAACCAGTATTACGAAGATGCTATGTTCGATAACAACAGTTTGATGAAATTCAGACCGGACATCATATATATACATACGACCAACAGGAACATTTCAGGATTCCCAGAACCGGGAGATACACAGGAAACAATTGATGCGATGATCGATATGGAGATGTCTAAATTCACTGAAATGTGGAATAGACTGGCACAGGTATATGAATGCCCGATCATACAGAACAATTTCGAATTTCCAGATTACAGACTAATGGGAAACAGAGATGCATACGACATTCATGGAAGAATAAACTATATCAATAGATTAAATATGAGCTTCTGCGAATATGCACAGAATCATAACAACTTTTATATACAGGATATCCAGTACATATCATCATTGTATGGATTGGATAAATGGTCGGATCCGTTTTACTGGCATATGTACAAGTATGCGGTTTCGGTACCGGCTATACCAACACTGGCGTTTAATCTCGCCAATATCATTAAATCTATATACGGAAAAAATAAAAAAGCACTTGTGTTAGATCTAGATAACACATTGTGGGGAGGAGTAATCGGCGATGACGATGTTGATAATATTATTATTGGTCAGGAAGTTTCTGCAGGGCAGGCTTTCAGTGAATTCCAAGGCTATTTAAAGGATCTGAGCAAAATAGGAGTTTTGTTGAATATAGATTCCAAAAACGATGAAGAGAATGCAATAGCAGGCCTTAATCATAGAGACTGCACGCTGCATCCAAAGGACTTCACGGTTATCAAGGCAAACTGGAATCCTAAGAGCAGAAACTTTGTGGAAATAGCAGAAGAACTTAATATCCTTCCGGACAGCATGGTATTTGTAGATGATAATCCTGCAGAACGTGAAATCGTAAGGGCTGAGGTACTGGGAGCATCGGTTCCTGATATCGGCCAGCCTGAAAATTACATCAGAGCTATAGACCGCAGCGGATTCTTTGAGGTCACAAGCTTCTCGGCAGATGATCTCAGCAGGAATGAAATGTACAAGGAAAACATCAAGCGTGCACACTTTCAGACAAAGTTCAGGGATTATAAAGATTACCTGAAGTCGCTGGATATGCATGCTGTAATAAAGCCTTTCGAACCAGTATATCTGGGAAGGATAGCGCAGCTCACCAACAAGAGCAATCAGTTCAACCTGACGACAAAACGCTTCAACCAGGCGGAAATCGAGCAGATGGCCCAGTCAGATGAGTACATTACCTTATACGGTAAGCTGAGTGATAAATTTGGTGATAATGGAGTCGTATCGATCGTTATTGGTAAGATACAGGGACAGACATTACATATCGTTTTGTGGCTAATGAGCTGCAGAGTTCTTAAACGCGATATGGAATATGCAATGATGGACACATTAGTGCAGAAGGCTGAAAGCAAAGGAATCCATGAAATCAAAGGATATTATTATCCGACGGCCAAAAATAAGATGGTACAGGATTTCTATGGGGATCAGAATTTTATCTGTGAATCAAAGGATGAGAAAGGCAATGCAATTTGGAGTTATGACATCGATGATTCATATAAATATAAAAATCAGGTAATTGAAGTTATAGCTTAGGTTTGAGAAAGGATAATAACATGTCAAGAGAGGAAATATACGGGGAACTTAACAAGGTATTCCAGGAAATATTCGATGATGATACGTTGACGGTAAATGATAGTACAACATCCAGTGATATAGAGGACTGGGACAGCCTTGAACATATCAATCTGATGATGGCTATTGAAGAGGCATTCGGGATCACGTTCAATATCGGCGAAGTCACGACAATGAAAAACGTAGGTGAAATGGCGGATAAGATAGCGGAGAAAATAAAATAAATGTCATTAATATCATTTGAGTTTTTAATATTCATATGCATAACGGCAGCCGCTTATCAGGTATGCACAAAGAAATACAGATGGATAGTACTCATGTTTGCCAGCGTCATATTCGTATGCTGTGCACAAAGCATTCTGCTGACTTTGCTCATGGCACTGCAAATAACGGTCACATATGCTGCGGGAGTAGCTATTGCCAGGTCGAGAGAGCGTCAGTTGATCGTAAGCGGCAAGACAATAATGCTGCTTGCGGTACTATTCAACATCGGTGCCATGATAGCACTGAAAGATATAAATTTCTTTATCAGGCCATTGATACTTCTGCTGAAATCGTGTGGTATAGCTACAGGCGTACATGTCGTACACGCAGATGCACCAATGGGAATATCATATTATTCATTGATAATGATATCGTACATTCTGGATGTGTACTGGAATGTTACCAATGCACAGAAAAATGCGGGACGTATGATTTTATTCTCGGCTTTTTTCCCGGTATTGACATCAGGTCCGTTTATCAGGTATCGCGACATTGAATCTTCAATGTATGCAGGTAACAGGATCACATACTTGAATTTAACGCAGGGGTTGCAGCGCGTACTTTGGGGAATGTTTAAATCCATGGTCATTTCTGGGCGTATCGGTACAATTGTTGATACTGTTTATGCCAATCCGGCCAGTTTCCTAGGGTTCTATCAGTTTATAGCGTATATGGCATTTGTCATCCAGTTATACACGAATTTTTCGGGATGCATAGATATTATCATGGGTATCTGTCAGATATTTGGAATAGAGATGCCTGAAAACTTCAATTCGCCTTTCTTTTCAACGAGCATTGCCGAATTCTGGAGACGCTGGCATGTCACATTGGGTCTTTGGCTCAAAGACTACGTGCTATATCCATTATTAAAGTCAAAGGCATTTAGGAAGATTGGAAAAACCGCAAAGGCAAAATACGGTAAAAAATGGGGCAAACAGGCGCCATTGTTTACAGGATTGATGATATCGTGGTTTCTCATTGGATTTTGGCATGGGGGAAGCTGGAATTATATATGGGGCTGCGGCATATACTATGGAATATTGATCATAATGGGACAGCTCCTCGAACCACAATTCGTAAAGATCAACAGCAGGCTCAAAATCAACAGAGATAGCAGAGGATGGAAGACGTTCCAAAGAATACGTACATTCATCATATTCTCCTGGGGGCTTTCATTCTTCAGATCATATGATGGTTTGATTGCAGGCATCAGAAGATGGGGCTACGCCTTAAGTACCTTCAATCCTCAAATCATTTTCAACGGTTCGCTGCTGAAGTTAGGGCTTGAACCAACAGATGTAGCTTTGCTTGTAGTATCATTGGTTATACTGCTTGTTGTAGATACTCTGCAATTTAAAAAGCCAGTGATAGAAAGACTTTCTGAACTCAGCCTGCCTGCCCGTTGGACGATTTTGCTGGCATTGCTGTTCTTTGTAATAATCTTTGGACAATATGGTACCGCATACAATGCAGCATCGTTTATATATGAAAAATTTTAACTGGGAGTAAGGGAATGGGAGAAACTAAGAAAAAGTGCATTAAGATCATCGCCTTTTGCCTGATAGCATTGATGATATTTACTCTGGTTTTCCGCATACTGTGGATATCGTACAGCTCGGGATCATACAGGGAATTCTATAAAGAAAAGGATAACACAGCTAATGTAGTCCTTATAGGCACGAGTACGATCAGACGCGACTGGATATCGCTGGAGGCGTGGAGAGAAACAGGCTACAACTATTTCGCTATGTGTTCGGTTGCGCAGCCTTTGCCATTGATAAAATATCTAATGATAGAATCAGAGAAAACTCAGTCACCGGATCTATATGTCATAGATCTGAGATCCATGTCGCTGCCGGGCGGCAGCTACGTTAAAAGTGGAGATATTAGAAGAGTAACAGATAATATGAAAATATCAGCAAACCGCAAAGCTGCCATAGATGACAGCTTGAAATTTGCCGGTATCAAGACCTCAAATGGAAACAGGGATTACTATTTTAGCTTTATGTACTATCATTCCATGTGGAAAAATATCAGTTTATCAAATATAACCCGCTCATCAGTCTACAAAGGATACTGCCTTGATTCAGTTCAGACGACATCCACAGCGACTACGGCATCGGCAATGGGGTGGGATCATAATGCAACGCCAACGATGCCTGCAATAAACAAAAAGTACTTTGATGAATTGCTATCATATATAAACAGCCATAAACTGAAAGTACTGTTCCTGATACCGCCTATGCAGTTCAGTGAGGAGGACTCAGGACGATTAGCCGCCACTGTGGATTACCTTAAGGCAAAGGGATACAACATATACGATGCCAATGATCACTATGCTGAGATGAATATAGACTTCTCGAAGGACTTCAGAAACGTTCATCACATGAGCCAATGGGGCGCCCAGAAGTTTACAAAGGTATTCGCAAAGTATATAACTGCGCATTATAATTTAACAAAGCATGTAAATGCGTCTGAAACTGCCCAGTGGAACAAAGCCTATGCTGACTATGAGAGCGCTTTGAAAAGCAGATTGAAATAGCCGCAATAGCGACTTTCAAGAATATACCTAAACATTTTACATAACGAAAAAGCCGTTGATTACTCAACGGCTTTTGTTTTGGAGGCGACACCCAGATTCGAACTGGGGGATAGAGGTTTTGCAGACCTTTGCCTTACCACTTGGCTATGTCGCCATATGCTTGCTAAATTTGTGAGTTGCTGCGTTGCTCAGTTTTCGTCCTCACTTATGTACATTTAGTACATGACGTTCGATCCTCAAACTGTGCGCCTTGCACTTCGCAAATTTATCTGCACATACATTATATATGTTAATTTGTAAATTGCTGCGTTGCTCAGCTTTTATATATCCAAGACGCCGAGTAAATCGGCATCTTGAAATAAGTTGGCTAGGGTAGCAGGATTCGAACCTGCGCATGATGGAATCAGAATCCATTGCCTTACCACTTGGCGATACCCCAACATCAAACAATAAAATGGGGTGGGTAGTGGGACTCGAACCCACGCATGCAGGAATCACAATCCTGTGTCTTAACCACTTGACTATACCCACCATAGTTCTATCATTGTAACACATAAATGCGTGAATTGCAATAATTCCAATGATAAGTTTTAAAAAAATTGGCGACCAAGATCGGGCTCGAACCGACGACCTCCAGCGTGACAGGCTGGCATTCTAACCAACTGAACTACTTGGCCACATTACCCGCTGGTCACGGATATAAATGAATTGGTGGGCGTTATAGGGCTCGAACCTATGACCTCCTGCTTGTAAGGCAGATGCTCTCCCAGCTGAGCTAAACGCCCAATTCGACCTCGGCTTGAAGCCTCGGCACAGTTATTAATATTACATTAAATCTAAAGCTTTGTCAACCGTTTTTTTCAAATTATAAAACAGGTTTTGGTACTTTTGCCAATCTGCTTTTTTCTTCGTGCAATAAAGCCTTGCCATTACTGATGCCTGCGACTGTTTCCTTACACCACTCTGCATCATCTTGACTTGTGATAATAGAAAAATCCACTACATCTGTATATAAAGGTTCTTCTATTACTGCCCTGCCGCCAAAATCAAAATTCTTGATTTTATTAAACAGCGCGTAATCGACTTTGAACGTCAATACGGACATTTCCTCAACATCACAGATTCCCGCTGCCGTAAGGCCCATTTTGGCGCTTTGAGTGTATGCTCTAACCAAACCGCCGGTCCCCAGTTTGATCCCTCCGAAGTATCTGGTCACTACAACAACAGTATTTGTTATGCCTTCCTGTACCATCATCTGGACTATGGGCGCGCCTGAAGTTCCCTGTGGTTCTCCATCATCGCTGCCCCATTGCACCTGAAATTTATCCCCCAGGACCATTGCAGGCACGTTATGTGTCGCATCATGATGCTTTCTGCGTATAGTATCTATAAACGTCTCTGCAGCTTCCCTGGTCTCAACCGGTGCTGCATAAGCTATAAATCTTGACTTTTCTATTGTCTGCTCAGCACTGCCCACGCCGAGCACTGTGCTATATAACTTCATATTTTTTAAGCCTCTGGTAATCTGCCGATGAAAGTTCAACTTCCATCTCAGTACCGTTTTCTTTGTATTCCGTGGTCGTTACGTTGGCCTTATCACAAAGGTAAGAGGTTATTTCACCTCTGTCGTATGGTATCAAAAGTTTAGTCTTTACGGTATCAAAGATCTTTCCTTTGACGATTTCGATAAGATTCTCCACGTTTTCGCCAGTCTTGGCTGAAATGAAGATGTTATCTTCTCCGCTTTCCGGAATCTGTATCGAGTCAGCAATATCCATTTTATTGAAAACCATAAGCTTTTCTTTATTGCCTGCACCTATCTCACCAATGACTTTGTTGGTAACGTCTATCTGAAAGCTGCTGCCCTCAAATGACGCATCCACCACATGCAGCAAAAGATCTGCATAGCGTACTTCCTCCAGCGTTGCTTTAAACGCCTCTATCAGTCCGTGCGGCAATCCGCTGACAAAGCCTACAGTATCTATAAGTATAAACTCGTGATTTGAGTCAAGTTTTACGTTGCGCTGCTGAGTATCCAGTGTGGCAAAGAGCATATCCTTTTCTGTTACGGATTTCTCAGCCTTATCAGTAAGCTCTAGCAGCTTATTCATTAAAGCCGACTTACCGGAGTTGGTATATCCAACCAGAGCGACTACAGGAATATCAGACTTCTCGCGTTTGGCGCGCTGAACTTTCCTGGTCTTCTTCATTTTTGCGAGTTCGCTTCTGATTTCATCCATGCGGCCTTCGATATGTCGCCTGTCTGTTTCCAGCTTCTTTTCACCAGGACCTCTTGTGCCAATTCCGCCTCCCAGTCTGGACAGGGATTTTCCAAAGCCCGTAAGTCTTGGCATTCTGTACTGAAGCTGTGCCAACTCGACCTGAAGCTTGCCTTCGCTGGAGTCGGCTCTGGATGCAAAAATATCGAGGATGAGGATGGTCCTGTCAATGACACGGACTCCTATGGCATCCTCCAGATTTCTAAGCTGCATGCCTGTCAATTCGTCGTTGAATATCACGGTATCCGCTTCCATGTTGCTGACCATTTCAGCAAGCTCTACGACCTTACCGCTTCCAATCAAAGTAGCGGTGTTGGGTTTATCTAAAGCCTGCACCACTACACCGAGTACATCAACGTTGTCTGCTTCAGCAAGACCTTTGAGTTCCTCCATTGAATATGAAATATCAACAGAAAGCTGCAGTCCCACTAGTATGGCTCTGTAGCTTTCCGAATCGATTACTTTATTGTCATCTGTAAATCTTAACATTTATATATCTATTTTCTCTATCTCGTCACGCAGGAATTCGTTGGTAATCTTGATTCTTGTTCCTTTCATTCCCAGGGATCTTGATTCAATCACTCCAGCACTTTCCAGCTTCCTGAGAGCATTCACAATTACTGATCTTGTGATGCCCGACTTATCAGCTATTTTGCTGGCTACCAGAAGACCTTCATCTCCTTCAAGCTCTGCAAATATCTTTGTAACAGCATCCAGCTCTGAATATGACAGTGTCTCCAGTGCCATACTTACAGCATTCTTTTCTCTGCTATCAGCCTCTTCTTCTGCTGTAATGCCTCTGGTCACTTCTATACCGATAACCGTAGCACCGTATTCACAAATTGCTATATCCTCGTCATCATAAGCTTTTTCAGGTCTTGCAAGAAGCAGTGTAGCTACTCTTTTGCCGCCAAATATGATTGGCACGATAACGTGGTACTTGCTGGCCATAGTATAATCCTGACCATAGTAATCCTTGATGCTGTCGTATATCAAATTATCCCTTGTTTCGGTCAATTCGATAAACTTGTCATTGTATTTGGCAGGCAGCATAACCTTGCCGTTCTCATCTTTGAACAAAGGTGCTTCTTCACCTTCGTTGTACTTTGCAGCTAAAACCTTGCCTCTTTTGTTCATTACGTATATGTTTGAGTCAAGCATTTCACTCATCAGATCACAAAGATCGTCAAATGAAACGTAGCCCGTAGTGCTTTCAGAAAGCATCCAGTTCAGCTTTCTAATTCTTGTAAGTAATTTTTCGCTCATTTTTTATTTGCTCCTAATAATTATAAGATATATCTATCCATGTCATCTTTTCTGATGGTATCTGCGAACTTATCCTGTACGAATGCCCTGTCAATGATGAACTTGTCATCCTCTCCCGTTTCCGGAATGTCGAATGAAATATCTTCAAGTAGTTTTTCCAGGATGGTGTAAAGTCTTCTTGCACCAATGTTCTCAGTCTGCTCATTCATCAAGAATGAAATGTTTGCAATTTCGTCAATGGCATCGTCAGTAAACTCAAGCTTGATGCCTTCAGTTTCTAATAAAGCCTGCTGCTGCTTTGTAATTGCGTTCTTTGGAACCGTCAATATTTTTACAAAGGCTTCTTTGTCCAAACTGCTCAGTTCAACCCTGATCGGGAAACGTCCCTGCAGCTCCGGGATAAGGTCTGTTGGCTTTGCAGTATGGAATGCACCTGCTCCAATGAACAGAATGTGGTCTGTCTTAACAGGTCCATACTTTGTGTTTATTACACTGCCCTCAACTATTGGAAGGATGTCTCTCTGAACTCCTTCTCTTGAAACATCAGCGCCTGAATAGTAGCTGTTTGCAGAAGCTATCTTATCAATTTCATCGATAAAGATAATTCCGTTCTGTTCTGCGTTCTCCAGTGCCTCGTCTGTTACCTGGTCCATATCAAGCAGGTTCTGTGCTTCCTGCTCTCTGAGTATCTTGCGTGCTTCCTTGACTCTGCATCTCTTTGTCTTAGTCTTCTGAGGTGCCATGTCTCCAAAGATATTTCCAATAGCAATGCTCATACCCTCGTTGCTCATGTCTAGCTGATTTCCCTTAGGTACATCGTTAACTTCTATCTCTATGAACTGTTCCTCAAGCTTGCCATCGTGCAGCTGCTGTCTGACCTGTTCTCTTGCCATTTCAATATCATTAGGATCAGCAGCCGTCTGTTCCTGCTCCTTCTTGGCCTGACTTTCTTCATACTGCTGTTTCTGGCTTGGATAGCCTCCGCTATTCATGATATAGTCAAACGGATTTCTAGGTTTGTTGCTGTTGTCTTTTTTCTTGCCACTTGGAATAATCGCTTCAATGATTTTTTCTTCAGCGATACCATCAGCTATGTCGTATTTTTCCTGCATCTTTTCAGTCTTGGTGATTCTCATCGATGCTTCCACTAGATCTCTAATCATGGAGTCTACATCTCTGCCCACATAGCCTACCTCTGTAAACTTTGTGGCCTCTACCTTAACGAAAGGTGCCTTCATGAGTTTTGCAAGTCTTCTCGCTATCTCTGTTTTACCGCAGCCGGTAGGTCCCATCATCAAGATGTTCTTAGGCGTGATTTCTTCTCGCATTTCATCAGGAAGAAGACTTCTTCTATATCTGTTTCTCAGGGCGATGGCAACTGATTTTTTTGCCTCGTCCTGTCCGATTATATATTTATCTAACTCTGCTACTATTTCCTTCGGAGTCATGCTCTGAATTTTGCTTTCCATGTTCATTACCCCCTTACAGCTTCTCTACTGTGATATTGTCATTAGTGTATACGCAGATCGATGAAGCAATCTTTAGCGATTCCTTTACTATCTCCTCTGCAGTCATGTCTGTGTGATTAAACAGCGCGTTAGCAGCTGAATAAGCGTAGTTGCCGCCTGAACCGATAGCAACAAAGTCCTGATCCGGTGCAATTATTTCACCATTTCCGGATATAACCAGCATCTCGTCCTTGTCAGCTACGATCATTAAAGCTTCCAGACTTCTCATTCCTTTATCAGAACGCCACATCTGAGCAAGATCTACTGCTGCTCTCTTAAGATTTCCCCCGTGCTCCTCAAGTTTTTTCTCGAATTTTTCGGTCAATGAAAACGCATCAGCGACCGATCCCGCAAAACCTGTGAGTACAGAATCTCTGAAAATTTTCTTAACTTTCTTAGCTCCATTTTTCATAATTGCAGTTTCACCCATGGTAACCTGTCCATCTCCTCCGATGGCTACGTCATCTGGTCCCCTTCTAACTGCACAAATAGTCGTTGCATGAAATTCTACCATTTTCTGTACCTCCATTAACATTAATCACTATTCCTTATACCCGCATTCCGGGTTAGAACAAGCTAATTCACTAGTTTTAGTTTTCTTTTCAACCAGCAGGCTGCCACACTTTGGGCACTGCTTATTTACCGGCTTGTACCAGAACGACTGATCACAATCAGGATATCCGCTGCATCCAAAGAATATCTTACCTCTTCTGCTGCGTCTCTCCACTATGTCTTTGCCGCACTTAGGGCACTTAACGCCTACTGTCTTTACGATCGGCTTGGTGTTCTTGCATTCTGGATATCCAGAGCATGCAATGAAATCTCCAAATCGACCTGACTTGATTACCATAGGACGGCCGCATAATTCGCAGACTTCGCCAGTCGGTTTGTCTTCTACTACGACTTTTTCTATGGCTTTATCAGCAACTTCCAGTTCCTTTTTAAAAGGACCATAGAAATCTCGGATTACTGATTTCCATTCTGTTCCCTTTGCTTCTACATCGTCCAGCTTATCTTCCATATCGGCCGTGAAGTTTACGTCTACGATTTCTTTGAAGTAATCCTCCATCAGACCGGTTACCAGGAATCCCAGTTCTGTAGGCACCAAGGTCTTCTTTTCTCTTGTCACATATTTGCGGTCAGTCAAAGTGCCGACGATAGGCGCATATGTACTCGGCCTTCCTATGTTAAGCTCCTCAAGCTCTTTTACCAGGCTTGCTTCGGTAAATCTTGACGGCGGCTGTGTAAAGTTCTGCTCGCCATCTATGGATTTAAGTTTCAGCTGTTCGCCTTCTTCAAGAGTCGGAAGAATATTGTCTTTATCATCATCAGCGCTCTTATACAGCTTCTGGAAGCCATCAAACTTCATCTTCGAACCTGTTGCTCTGAATGAGTACTTGCCGTTCTCAATGTCTACCTGCATTCCATCGTACTGAGCCGGAGCCATCTGACTAGCCATGAATCTGCACCAGATCAGCTTATATAGCTTATACTGGTCATTTGACAGTGAATCTTTAACGTCTTCAGGTGAAAGCGTTACATCACTCGGTCTGATAGCCTCATGGGCATCCTGTATATCTTTTCTCTTGTTAGAGAAAACATTGTTTCCTGTATACTGCTTACCGAATTTGTCTTCTATATACTCTTTAGCTGCTGCCTTTGCTTCAGCTGAGATTCTGACGGAGTCAGTTCTCAGATAAGTTATAAGACCTACTGAACCTTTTCCGTGAATATCAACACCTTCATACAGCTGCTGAGCGACCATCATGGTCTTCTTTGTATTAAAATTCAGCTTGGTTGAAGCATCCTGCTGCATGCTGCTTGTCGTGAATGGTGCAAAAGGTCTCTTAGCACGTTCCTTCTGTACTACGCTTTTAACTACGTACTTTCCATTCTTTAGTTCATCCAGTATTTTATCATTTTCTTCCTTATTATTAACGGTAATTTTCTTGCCATTTGCCATAGCCAGTCTTGCCGTAAATCCCTTTTCTTTGTCAAATGATGCTGTGATGTTCCAGTATTCCTTTGGAATAAAAGCTTTTATTTCATTTTCACGATCACAGATTATCTTAAGTGCCGCAGACTGTACTCGTCCTGCAGAAAGTCCTTTTCTGACTTTACGCCAAAGAAGCGGGCTTATCTGATATCCTACAAGTCTATCCAGGACTCTTCTTGCCTGCTGTGCATCTACAAGATTCAGATCTATCTTTCTAGGATGCTTAATGGCTTCCTTGATAGTCGACTTTGTTATCTCGTTAAATTCTATCCTGCACGGCTGATCCTGATCGATTCCCAGCAAATATGCCAGGTGCCATGAAATGGCTTCCCCTTCACGGTCCGGGTCGGTTGCGAGATAGATTTTAGAGGCCTTCTTGGCCTCTTTCTTTAATTCCTTGATTAAATCCCCTTTGCCCCTGATTGCTATATATTGTGGTTCAAAGTCATCTTCGACATCGATTCCGAGTTTGCTCTTTGGCAGGTCTCTGACGTGTCCGACCGATGCGACCACCTTATAATTCGATCCCAGGTACCTTCCTATGGTCTTCGCTTTGGAAGGTGATTCTACTATTACTAATGTCTTTTTTGTGCTAGCCATTATGCCTCCTGTGACTTTTAATTTATAATCATTGTATAATATGTAGAAAAAGATACAATAATTATTTGGTAAAGCGAGTTGTATTATACCACATAAAACAGATTCGTCAAACATTTCTCAATATTCATTTATCTACTTTTTACATTTCCAACACATTTCACAGCTGATCTATAAAACTTTCTCATGGAAGAGACTCCTGCCCCTTTCATCTCGAGAACGGTAATTATACCACCGTCATCATATAAAGACAATGCAGTTTTTTCTAAATTATGTTCGCAAATGCTAGATAAAGTTCAAACATCAATACCTTGCCCGCGTCTTCGTGTTAATAATAGTATCTAATATGTTACAAATATAAATTCAATATTATGTTGGGATATTTAATAAGAAATCGCTCATTCCTGAGCGATTTCTCACAAAACAAATTTTTCTATAGCCTTGGCAACGCCATCTTCGTTGTTGCTGTCCGTTATATAATCAGCTTTCTCTTTCATTTGCTCGCTGGCATTACCCATAACTACGCCGATCCCTGCCAGGTCTATCATGCGTCCATCATTGGGACTGTCACCACATGCCATTAGCTGATGCTTAGTAACGCCAAGTCTGTCCATCAAATATTTAAGTGCATCCGCTTTGCTTGTAGTTGCACCGCCAAGCTCAAAGTTGTGTACAAATGATGACGTCAGAGTAACATTGTCTAACGCGCCAAATACAGGCCACATCTTTTGTTTCTCTTCGATAAATTCAAAGTTAACGTTAATGTTCTCCACTCTGTCTTTGTTCGCTACCAGGAAATCCAAAATATGCGGCACCGGATGACGGGTCGTCAGTATATAATTTACATCTCTATATGTTGAGCCGTGATCTCTTACCTCATTGAATTCTTCCTCATCAATATATGCCGTACCATCCAAAAATACTTCTATTGAATAGTCTTTTCCGCAGAGAATTTCCGCAATGGTTACAACATCTTCCGGATCCAGATAGTTCTCATATATCTTGTTCATCGTCGCAAGCTCCGTTATTTGTGCCCCGTTTGACGTTACTACATATTCCAGCCCTTCAATGGTAAACAACTGCTTAGGCAAAGCGGAAAAAACTCTGCCTGTCGAAACTACTATATGAACGCCTTTATCCATGGCCGATTTAAAAGCGGCAACTGTACGCGGAGATATTTCGTGATTGTCCCGCAGCGTAGTACCATCCAGGTCCAGCGCTACCATTTTGATTTCTCTATCGTTCATGTCCATCCCTCAATGTCAAAAATTCTTTGTTATATTTTCTCACCATCTTCATGTTGCAGCCATTTTCATGGCCAGGATAGATGGTAATGTCGTTTTCCCACTTATCTATGATATCACAGATAGAATGCTTCATGTCAGCTTCGCTACCACCTGTCAGATCTGTTCTGCCTAAATCCGTATCAAATATTGTATCACCTGTAAAACAAGCTCTGCTCTTGTCCGACATGATGCATATGCTTCCCTTTGTATGACCGGGAGTGCTGATAACCCTAAGCTCTTCTCCCCCAAGATCAAATATGTCGCCATCCTTTAACATCTTATCCACATGACCGGTGTAGACGTAGGCATCCGCCTCATGCATAAATATCGGGCAGTCAAAAACATCCTGCAAAGCATCCGCTGCACCCACATGATCACCATGAAGATGTGTCAGGATGATTCCTACCGGCCGCAATTCTTTTTTTTGAATAAAATCAACATATTTACGAGGCGTATAACCTGGATCTATTATAAAGCAGCTCTCACCTTCATGTTGATATATGACATAACCATCTGCAAGTAACGAGCCTCCGCCTAAAAAACGCTCTATTTTCAACTCAAATCCCCCTTTGATCAAATCTTTGTATATATTATACCAAAAGCCCTTGCAAAAAAGAAGAATCTGCACTAAAATAGTTTTTACTGTTCAAATACAACTATATAAATAAGAGGGAAGTTTTTAAAAATGAATGTAGCAATTGTTGGCGCCGGAAAACTCGGCTATAAAGTAGCTGAGGCATTGATCGGCGGTGATTATTCTATTACAATTATCGACAGAAACGATGCTGTTCTTCAAAAGCTCTCGCAGCAGCTTGATGTAATGACTATCAATGACGATGCTCGCCAGATAAGCGTGCTTAAAGCCATTAGCATAGGTAGTTTTGAATATCTGCTGGCAGCAACGGGAGATGATGAATCCAACATCGTTATTGCATCTTTTGCAAAGAAATTGGGATGCAAGCACGTTATAGCAAGAGTCAGAGAGCCGGAACACATGAACCAGTTCGACTTCATCAAGGAGTCCATGGATATTGATTCCATTGTCAATCCGGATCTTGCAATCACTGTAGAAATATACAAGTATCTGGCTGAGAAATACACTCTTAGCAATGGTATATTCACCAGCGGTCGAGTAGCTCTAACTGAGTTCCCAACTAAAAAATTCCCTGCTCTTGTTGGTCTTACCATACCTGATGTACGTGAAGTTCTACCTGATATGCTTATTGCAGCTTTGTCGAGAAACGGCAAAGTAATTATTCCTCATGGCGAAGATGAGGTAATGGACGGAGATTTTCTTTATGTACTCGGTGAAAAAGACCGTATAATAGCTCTAAACTCTAAAGTTCATGAAAAAGGAAAATATACTAACCTGCACAAGGTTATGATCATAGGCGGAGGAAAGACTGGATATTATCTTGCTGAAAGGCTTTCTGAATTTGGTGCTGCCGTAAAACTTGTTGAAAAAGATATGGCAAGATGTCGTTACCTTTCAACTCATTTGAATAACGTTATGGTACTCCACTCAGATGGTACTGATATTCCTCTGCTTGAAGAAGAAAACCTGGATGAGATGGGTGCTTTTGTAACATGTACAGGATACGATGAAGAGAATCTGCTACTTGCACTGACTGCGAAGCAGCATGGAATCGCTGATGTAATATCCAAAGTCAGTCACGAAAATTATAAGGATCTGATCGAGCGAATGGGTGTGGATATGGTGCTCAATCCTCTGGACATCACTACGAGTAATATTCAGAGATATATCCAGGGGTCCAAGAAAATCATTTCATCCGTTCTGATACAGGGGCAAGCAGAAATCATGGAAATCATCGCAAATTCAAGGATGGCAATGATCAATGTCCCTCTTTCGGATCTTGATATACCAGATGACGTACTTATCGCAGCCATACATCGTGGTAACGAAGTAATCATACCAAATGGTGAAACTAAGATCCAACTTAATGACAGAGTAATTATCCTGAGCCTGCTTTCTGGCGTCGGTGATATAGAAAAACTGCTCAAGCCTAAAAGCAGCTAGACTTTGAGCACATAATAGGAGTAAATAATGACCGTTAACGTAAAGAATGTAGTACGTATGATGGGCATATTGCTCTTTGTGATAGGAATCTGTATTATACCTTCACTGATAGTAGCGATAATCTATCAGGAAAAGATATCAATCATAAGCTTTGCTGTTACAATGGTAATCTGCCTGTCGCTCGGATTTGTAATAATGTACTTATTCCCCCCTTCTCTGATGAAGATAAAAGCCAGAGATGGGTTTCTTATTGTGTCTTTATGTTGGATCGTTGCTTCTCTAATCAGTGCTGTTCCCCTATGGACATCCAATGCTATTCCAAGTTATATAGATGCCTTTTTTGAAATGTGTTCTGGGTACTCAACTACAGGCTCAACATGCTTAAAAGATGTTGAGATACTGCCAAAATCCATGCTTTTCTGGCGCTCGTTTACTCATTGGTTAGGTGGAATGGGAATCATCGTATTCGCTATGGCCATACTTCCTTCTATTGGTGTAGAGGGAATGATGATTGCCAGCGCTGAAACACCCGGACCTACATTGGATAAATTAACTCCTAAATTCTCAGATACAGCCAAGAATCTGTACCTTTTATATATGCTGTTTACTGCAGTGGAAACATTGTTGCTCGTAATGGGAGGCATGAGTCTCTACGATGCTTTACTGCACACTTTTGGAACCGTTGGAACAGGCGGATTTTCTGATTACAACACAAGTGTAGGTCACTTTTCCAGTCCTTATTTACAATGGGTCATCATCGTATTCATGACCATGTGCGGGACTAACTTCAATCTATACTTTATACTGTTCAAGCGAGGTCCAAAGGCTTTCTTCAGTGATCCTGAGTTAAGACTGTATCTAGCAATTATGGGAACATGTTCTGTTTTAATCACTATAGATCTCCTGGCAATGGGCGTTTACAAAGAGGCTGGTCAGAGTTTAACTGCCGCAACTTTCCAGGTTTCTTCGCTTATGACTACTACAGGTTATGCGACTGCAAATTATGACCTCTGGCCGACATTCGCGAAAATGCTGCTGCTGCTTGTAATGCTTACAGGCGCTTGCTCTTCGTCAACAGGAGGTGGTCCTAAGATAATAAGGATACTAATCTCCCTAAAGCTCATTCGCCGTGGAGTTGCACTGAAAATACATCCTAATCGTGTACTTACAGTTAACCTTAATGGAAAAGAAATACCGCAGGAAGTTGCATCTAATATTGCAAACTTCATGTTTTTCTATATATTCACAGTATTTGCAGGTGGATTAATTATCTCAGCTAACGGCTTTGACCTGATGACGACATTCTCGGCAGTTATCACATGCCTGGGAAACGTGGGACCTGGATTTAATCTGGTTGGACCAGTAATGAATTTCAGCATATTCTCTCCGTTCTCCAAGCTGGTGCTATCATTTCTAATGATTGCGGGAAGACTGGAGTTATTCACATTCTTCATGCTTTTCTCCCCTCATTACTGGAATCCAGACAAAGCATAAATAGTAACTTATTAGAGGTAGGAAATGACTTATAACCATCGACTAATCATTAAAACAATAAGCGCGATTTTACTGTTTGAAGGTATAGCTATGCTTATACCTTTAGGTTTTGCGTGCTATTTAGGTGAAACGTCTTCAGCTACTGCATTTTTCTGCACCTCAATTATTGGTATCGCATTCGGATGGACAATGACACGATTCATACCAAAAACGAAGAAAGTCGTGAAAACACGTGAGGGATACTTCATCGTAATAGTAAGTTGGCTCTTTGTCGTATTCATCGGAGCTATGCCCTATCTTCTGGCAGATCAAGGCTACAGTTTTATCAGTTGCTGGTTTGAATCCATGGCTGGTTGGACTACCACCGGCGCATCAACTCTGGATCTCACAACAATGCCTAAATCGCTGTTGCTTTGGAAAACTGTTACAAGCTGGCTTGGCGGAATGGGAATCATAGTCCTGACTATTTCAATTTTCCCTAGACTTGGTATAGGTGGACAGAAGATGGCAGCCGCAGAGGTTCCTGGTCCGGAACTGGAGAAATTCACTGCAAGATTCGGAGATACTGCTAAAATATCTTACAGGATATATCTGGTACTAACAGTATTAGAGTTTTTGATGCTTATACCCACAAAGATGGGCCCATACTACGCCCTGCTTAACACATTATCATCCATAAGCACCGCAGGCATCGTCGATCTTTCAGGAACTCAGGCAGGATTTGTAATAACTCCTTACATCAAAGGGGTTTTAGCGTTTTTCTCGTTGGCAGGTTCTATTAGTTTTATAGTTTATTTCATGCTTTATATAAAGAAATGGAAAGCAGCTTTCACTAACTATGAGGTTAGAGTTTATCTATGCATTATTGGTGTTGCCGCATTGATAGTATCCATCTCTCTATATCGTTCCGGTATGTATTCAACTTATTTAGATTCACTTGGAAATGGTCTGGTCCAAGTTATTTCATTTGCATCGACGTCTGGATTTATTATTGCTGATCTCAGCAAATGGCCGACACTATGTAAAGTAGCTCTTTTAATAGTAGTTATCATAGGTGGATGCGGCTTCTCTACAAGCGGAAGTTTGAAAGTAATACGAGTGATAGTATTCTTTAAATTGATAATGCGCGGGATTTACAAGCGTATACATCCACAAGCAGTAAAGCCGATAATGGTTCAGGGAAAACCGATTTCAGCGACAAATGCGTCCTCTATCACAGTATTCATTTTGCTGTACTTCGCTATATTCATATTCTCCTGCCTGATGATGTCACTTGAAAATTTCGATATGGAAACAACATTATCAGCCGTGGTTGCTGCATTCACAAATAACGGAACCTGCTTTGGAAAAATGACGACCAGCGATTTTGGGCAATTCAGTGCTTTTGGTCAATTCTACTCATCGATTCTGATGCTGGCCGGAAGACTTGAAATGTACGCAGTAATAGTACTGTTCTCCAGATCATTCTGGAACTCTGACAGAGCCAGGTCATAATTTAAACATAAAAATGCCGGGTGCTGAACTTGATCAGCCACTCGGCATTAATTTTTTAATCAGTATATAGTTTTTCTTTCTACCTCGTAATCAGCACTATGCTGCTAACGATCCCTACTACTAATAATCCAAATACTGCAAATGATGCTGTTAACATATCTCTTCCCTCCATAATCAACATAACTTAATTAAATCCCTTTTGTACTTTTAGAATACTACGTTAATTTAGCTATTTCAACATGTAAGGAACCGATTTAAGAATTATTAAGATTTACCCGTTAATAAACCCGAAATCTATCTGGTGCTCTTCTGGACTCGCTCCGAGGACTACAATTCTTTCCTCGTCTCCAAGTGCATATATTTTTCTTGTATGACGTCCTATGACACGGTATTTGCTCTCCTCATAATCATAGTAGTCATCATTGAGGCTGTCTAGTCTGACCATTCCTTCAATGGTATTAGGAAGCTGAACATAAATGCCGAAATTAGTTACTCCGCTGATCACTCCGTCAAATACTTCTCCCACATGACTTTGCATGTACTGAGCCTTCTTCATCTTTTCCACATCGCGTTCCATTTCCTGTGCTTTGCGCTCGGTCAAAGATGATACTTCCGCAGCATTTCCCGCATCTCGCTTGTACTTCTTAAGCATCGGCGGAGTTATCTTACCAGATATGGCAGACTTGATTATCCTGTGTATCATCAGATCCGGATAACGTCTTATTGGCGATGTAAAATGGCAATAATATTGAAAAGCCAAACCAAAATGTCCATCACATTGTGTGCTGTAATAGGCTTTTTTCATAGATCTAAGTATTACAGTACTCACGATGTTTTCGTATGGCTCGCCCTTTACCTTATCAAGAATTTCATTTAGAGTCTTTGGATGTATGCTGTCAGGGTTTCCTGGAAGGTTGATACCAAAGCCGGCAAGGAAGGCCTTCAGCTCCACTATTTTCTCCGCATCCGGCTTTTCATGGACACGGTATACAAATGGGTACTCCATCCAGAAAAAGTGCTCAGCAACGGTTTTATTGGCTGCCAGCATGAATTCCTCAATGAGACGATTGGCGCATCGTCTCTCTTCGATTCCTATCTCAATTGGTATCTCGTCCTTGCCTAAAGTAATTTCAGCTTCATCAAAATCGAAGTCAAGGCTGCCCTTTTCTTTTCTTTTCTGCCGCAATATATCAGCCAGCTCTTCCATGAGCAATAGATCGTCATAAATCTTACTATATCTCTTGATCAGTCGTTCATCTTCATTTTCCAACATATCTGAGACATCATCGTAGACCATGCGTCCACTTGAATTTATTATGCTTTCGTAGATATCATGATTTACAATATCTCCGTTATTGTCTATTTCCATCTCGCAGCTCAAAGTCAGTCTGTCTACCCCTTCAAACAAACTGCAAATGCCATTAGAAAGGCTTTTGGGCAGCATAGGCACTACTTTTGTCAATAGATATACGCTGTTACCACGTTTGATAGCTTCCTTATCCAACGGACTGTCGGACCTGACATAATGACTTACATCAGCAATATGTACGCCTAGCAAATAATTGCCGTTATCCAGCTTTTCAACCGATACTGCATCATCCAGATCCTTTGAATCTGCACCATCAATGGTGATTATAGTTTTATACCTTAAATCTCTGCGTCTGGAGATTTCAGCTTTGGAAATCTCCTGTTTAGACAAAGCTGCCGCCTCGGTTTCCACCTTCCGCGGGAATTTTTCGTTCAAACCGTTTGCACGAATCAGCGATTTTATCTCACCGCCTACCTCGCCCTGTCTAGCGATCACTTCCGTGATTTTTCCTTCGGCGCTGACGTTCTTCTTCGGATACTTTGTGATCTGAACCACGACCTTGTCGCCTGTCCTTGCATCCTTGGAGTCTGCTTTGCGCACAAAGATATCATCACTGTTCTTTTTATCGTCGGCAATGACAAAGCCATATTTTTTGCTTCTCTCAAAAGTACCCACGACTTCTTTGTTTGCGTGTATCAAAACATGATCGACTCTGCCTTCCCTGTTCTTTTTCCAAAGATATTCAGGGAGCAGATCAACTGTTACCGTGTCACCATGCATGGCATCTCTCATGTTAGGTCTGTCGATAAATATATCGCCGCCCTCTTCCTGTCTCACAAAGCCAATGCCTGACCTGGTCTTCTCCAACACGCCTGTTATTCTGTTTTCTTCGTTATGTTTTTTAATCATCTTTTTTAAAAAAACTGGCAAACGGAATATTGCCGTCTGCCAGAAAGACTATCTTTTTTAATTTTTAGGATAATTACTCTTCATCCTTAACTTCTTCTTCAGTAGGAGCTTCCTCTACAGGTGCTTCCTCTGCTACTGGTTCTTCAACTGGAGCCTCTTCGACTACAGCTTCTTCAGCAGGAGCTTCTTCAGCTGGTGCTTCATCTCCCAGTGCATCTTTGATTGATAAGCTGATTCTCTTTCTCTCTGTGTCGATGTCGAGAATCTTAGCGCTTACTTCCTGACCTACTGTCAGTTCATCGCCGATGTTGTTGACACGCTTGTTGGCAACTTCTGAAATATGAACAAGTCCATCAAGACCTGGCTCAAGTTCTACGAATGCGCCATACTCTTTCAGCTGTACAACTTTTCCTGATACTATCTGATCAACATGATAATTATCATTGATTACTGACCAAGGTTCAGGCATTGTCTGCTTCAAACCAAGAGAAATCTTACCTTTCTCACGGTTCATTGACAATATCTTAACTTCAACCTTCTGTCCGATCTTAAGTACTTCATCAGGATGCTTGAGTTTACCCCATGAAATCTCTGAAATGTGAAGCAGTCCGTCAATTCCGCCAAGGTCAATAAATGCACCATAATCAGTGAACCTCATTACAGTTCCTTCTACGATGTCATCAACCTGGAGTGTTGACCAGATCTCATCCAACTGTTTCTGCCTTTCCTCAGCCAATACTGCTTTGTGTGAGAAAACAGCCCTGCCTCTTCTTTGATCCACTCTGGATACCTTAACCGATAAGGTCTGTCCAAGGAATTCATCAGCACTTTCAACATATCTGTTGGAAAGCTGTGATAGAGGAATAAATCCTGAAACTTCCTTGTATGACGCGATAACTCCGCCTTTAACAGCTTTAACTACCTTAACCTCAATATCAGCTTTATTCTCAAGAGCTTCATTGATTTCGTTCCAATGCTCGTTAACCTCAAGTTTCTTCTTGGATAGCAGGATTCCTCCGTCGCTATCGTCAGTCTTAAGAACCTTAGCCTGGATTTCGTCTCCGACTTTGAATAAGTCTGTCAGCGTCTGACCTTCTTCCATTGACACTTCGTCAGCAGTAAGAATGCCATCTTTTTTGCAGCCCATGTTTACGATTACTTCGTTGTCGTTTACCTGGTCAACTTTGCCGTTGACAATCTCTCCCGTGTGAGGGAGTCTCAAAGATGCATCGATTTCATCCATGTAATCTGCCATTGAATTCATTTCTTTGGTGATACTTTCGCTCATGTTAGCAATAACCTCCTTAATAACACGTTCAGGCGTCGAGGCACCTGCCGCAACTCCTATTCTATTACATTTTCTCAATTCTTTCAATGGTAAATCTTCAATATTTTCAACAAAATATGCATATTTGCAATTTTTTTTACAAATTTCATATAATTTTCTGGTATTAGACGAGTCTCTACCTCCGATTACGACCATCGCGTCGACCTCTTCCGACAATTTTTCTGCAGCCTCCTGCCGTTCTTTTGTAGCATTGCATATAGTATTTACCACTTCGAGCTGTACATTTTTTCTTTCCAATGTCTTGACTACCGTATCAAGCAATTCTTCCTTCAGTGTAGTCTGACATACCACAAAAGCATCGCTTCCTGTAAACTCTTCCGCCTCTGCCTCAGAATTTACGATAAAAGCTTCGTTGTCACACCAACCATTGATACCGATTACTTCCGGATGCCCTTTATCTCCTACTATCATTACCTGTTTGCCTGCATCCCTAGCATCTCTCACAAGCCGATGTATCTTTGTAACAAAGGGGCATGTTGCATCAATAACAGTTATCCCCTGCTTTTCAGCACGCTTAAAAAAATCCTCTGTCTCACCGTGTGAACGTACTATAACCGTTGATCCTGGTTCAGCTTCCTCGGGCTTTTCAATTATGCTCACACCCTTATTTGCAAGCTCATCCGTCACAGAAGCATTGTGGATCAAAGGACCACATGTATATATTCTGGCCCCACCTGTATTTGATTTTATCTGATTTTCAGTCGTCTCGATTGCCTGTTTTACGCCGAAACAAAATCCGCTGTGCTCAGCTCGTAAAATGTCCGTCATTTCCCCACCTCAAATTTAAATTAACTGTATTATAACATAAATGCTGGACAAAGCTCTAAAAATAGAATATAATAAACGAGTATTAATTAATAAGTCTCGAATTCCTTTTATGAATGTCGAACCCAATTAAATTAATATAAATATTCATAGGAGGAAAAAGCCCAAATGGAAGACAAGACATTAATCTGCGAAGATTGCGGTCAGGAATTCATCTTCACTGTTGGTGAACAGGAATTCTACAAAGAAAAAGGCTTCGAAAACGAGCCAAAAAGATGCAAAGCTTGCAGAGACAAGAAAAAAGCTGCTAGAAGAAACTTCAATAAATAGTTGAGTTTCAACATAAGTTGCAAACTAAAGACTGTTCACATAGTGAATGGTCTTTTTTTATTTTCAGCATCATTCATATGCATTTAACTTCTTCCCCCTTGACAGTTACTATATGACTGTTATAAAATGAACCTAAGTTAATCTTCAGGGCAGGGTGCAATTCCCTACCGGCGGTAAAGCCCGCGAGCCTTTGTGGCATGATTCGGTGAAACTCCGAGGCCGACAGTAAAGTCTGGATGAAAGAAGATGGAAATTACGATTTCGTATTTTTTGTATGCTCTGGAATTTTTTCCAGAGTTTTTTATTTAATGCGAAAGTGCGTTAATTTTGCTTGCGCCCTGGGACGACTTCGTTCCAGGTTTTTTATTGCACAAAGGGAGATGTTATTTTGAATGACAAAGACTACATGAGCCTAGCCATATCTTTAGCAAAAAAAGGTGCCGGCTCAACTAACCCAAACCCCATGGTCGGTGCAGTGGTCGTTAAAAACGACAAAGTAATAGGAAGCGGTTATCATCAGCGTTATGGCGAACTTCATGCGGAGCGCAATGCTCTATCCAGCTGTGTCGAGAATCCTTCCGGTGCCACTTTGTACGTGACACTTGAGCCCTGCTGCCATTACGGAAAAACGCCGCCATGTACAGAAGCTATAATTGAAAGCCATATTGCCAAGGTGGTAATAGGCTCTAAAGACCCTAATCCGCTGGTCGCCGGCAAAGGCATCGAAATACTGCGCAAATCAGGTATTGAAGTCATAGAAGATTTCATGAAGGAAGACTGTGACGATTTTAATCGAATTTTCTTCCATTACATAACCACGGGGACGCCTTATGTGACCATGAAATATGCCATGACCATGGATGGGAAAATTGCAACCATTTCCGGTGACTCAAAATGGATCACCTGTGAAGCATCCAGGCAGCGTGTTCACGTCGATAGAGGTCGGAATATGGCGATAATGGTCGGAATAGGTACCGTAATAAAAGATGACCCGATTCTCACCTGCCGCTTCGGCGATGGAACAAGCCCAATAAGGATCATCTGTGATACCAACCTCATTACACCTTTAAATTCCAAGGTGGTGACCGATTCCAGCGAAGGCAGACTGCCACGTACTATAATTGCAACTTCAGTGAAAGGCACCGAAAGATACAGACCATATTCAGCTTTGGGAGTAGAGATATTAACAGTTCCAAAGGACGGTAAGCACCTGGATCTGCGTAAACTGATGAAGATGCTTGGCGACAAAGGCATAGACAGCATAATGCTGGAAGGCGGAAGTACGCTGAACTGGTCAGCATTGAATACCGGCATAGTACAAAGGATACAGGCTTACATAGCGCCTAAACTGTTTGGCGGTGCTGCTGCTAAGACGCCTATCGGCGGTTCCGGCATTACAATTGCGACTTATGCTTATAAACTGGTAAATCCCAAGATAATTCAAATCGAAGATGACGTAATGATTGAAAGCGAGGTGATATCGTGTTCACAGGAATAATTGAAGAGAAAGGTACCATAAAAGAGCTTAGAGCTACTGGAAATTCAAGCATTATAAAAATCGAGTGCCATAAAATCCTGGGCCCTGATACCCACATTGGAGACAGCATTTCAGTTAACGGTATTTGTCTTACTGTAACTAATATGGATGCTACATCTTTTACTGCAGATGTCATGCCTGAAACCATCAGGATGTCATCCCTTGACCAGCTCAATGTAGGCAGCAAAGTCAATTTGGAGCGGGCCATGGCTGCAAATGGCCGCTTCGGCGGCCACATAGTATCTGGTCACATAGATGGCACTGGGAAAATAGAAAATATCAGACGTGAATCTAATGCAGTATGGTATAAAATCGCGACTAAACGCGAATTATCGCCTTTTATCGTCCCCAAAGGTTCTATAGCTATCGATGGTATCAGTTTGACAGTGGCGGATACCTACGACAGGGGATTTATGGTATCTATCATACCCCACACTCTCGAGGAAACGATTCTATGCGATAAAAAGACAGGAGACATCGTTAACCTGGAGACAGATATAATTGGAAAGTATGTTAACAGCCTGCTTCAAGGAAATAACGCGGGTATGACTTTGTTAAATAATGACTTAATATATCAAAAATCAACATATCACAACTAACACAGGAGGCTAAAAATGAACGACAATTTCAAATTCAACACCATTGAAGAAGCCATAGCGGACCTTCGAAGCGGGAAGATAATTCTTTGTACCGACGATCCGGACCGTGAAAACGAAGGCGACTTTATATGTGCCGGACAGTTTGCAACGACTGAAAACATCAACTTCATGGCATCTAAAGGCAAAGGACTGATCTGCATGCCTGTTGGCGAGGAAGTCTGCAAACGGCTGCAGTTACCGCAGATGGTCGCAGACAACACGGACAATCACGAAACCGCATTTACGATTTCTGTCGACTACCACACAACGACGACGGGAATTTCCGCGGAAGAACGCGGATTGACTGCCAGAATGTGCGCAGATCCGACATCCGGACCTATGGACTTTAGAAGGCCAGGACACATGTTCCCTCTTCTGTCGCGAAAGGCCGGCGTCCTCAAGCGCAATGGACATACAGAAGCAACCATTGATCTGATGAAACTTGCAGGGCTTGAACCATGCGGTATCTGCTGCGAAATAATGGACGATGACGGAACTATGATGAGAACGCCTAAATTAACCGAATTAGCGACGAAATACGACATTACGTTCATCACTATAAAAGACCTGCAAGACTACCGTAAAAAGCACGACAAGCTGGTTGAACGCGTTGCTACGACCAAGCTGCCTACCAAATACGGTGACTTCACCGCTATCGGCTTTGTCAATAAGCTCAACGGTGAGCACCACGTTGCTTTAGTCAAAGGAGACATTGGTGACGGTAACGATATACTTTGCCGTGTTCATTCGGAATGTTTGACCGGCGACGCTTTCGGTTCGACAAAATGCGACTGTGGCCAACAACTTTCGGCAGCCATGAGTCAAATCGAGAAAGAAGGCAGAGGCATTCTTTTGTACATGCGTCAGGAAGGCCGCGGAATCGGCCTGATCAATAAGCTCAAGGCATACGAGCTTCAGGACCAGGGCATGGATACCCTTGAAGCCAATCTGGCACTGGGATTCCCCGGCGACATGCGCGAGTATTACATCGGTACGCAGATCCTGAAGGACCTGGGCGTACATACCATGCGCCTTTTGACCAATAATCCTCAAAAGGTATACGAGCTTGAAGAATACGGCATCGAGATAATCGAGCGCGTACCGATTCAGATGGCTGCTACTACTCACGACCTCTTCTACCTGAAAACCAAGCAGAAGAAAATGGGACATTACTTAGATTATTAATAAAGGAGAAGATATAAAGATGAAAATTTATGAAGGAAAACTAGTATCAAAGGACATGAAAATCGGTATCGTCTGTGCAAGGTTCAACGAGTTCATCGTTGGCAAACTTCTCGAAGGCGCACTGGATGGTCTGGAGCGTCACGACATCAAGGAAGATAAAATCGATATTGCCTGGTGCCCCGGAGCTTTTGAAATACCCCTCACGGCTTCGAAAATGGCCTCTAGCGGTCGATATGACGCAATCATATGCCTCGGTGCCGTTATCCGCGGAAATACGTCTCATTACGACTATGTCTGCGCAGAAGTATCAAAAGGCATTGCTACAGTCGGTCTTTCAAGCGGCCTTCCTGTAATGTTCGGTGTGCTCACCACTGACAGCATCGACCAGGCCATCGAACGTGCCGGCACAAAGGCAGGCAACAAAGGCTACGACTGTGCACTTGGTGCCATAGAAATGGTCAACCTGATGAAGGAAATCAATTAGCATTCACCATACCGACTTTATTTTTCCCTCCTTTCATGTTAAGATAATGTTATCCAAGGAGGATAAAAATGCTTGATATTTGCTTGATAGGCACCGGAGGCATGGTGCCGTTAAAAGACAGATGGCTGACTTCGCTTTATGCAAAGTGTGATGGTCATGCCGTCCTCATAGATTGCGGTGAAGGTACGCAGATTGCCATGAGCAAGGCTGGATTACATATTAAGCCTATCGATTTGATTTGTATCACCCACTTTCACGCCGACCACATCGCAGGGCTTCCTGGGCTGCTGCTTTCCATGGGAAACGCAGACAGGACCGAGCCGGTCACCATTTGCGGGCCAAAGGGAATCTATCAGGTTCTCTGTGGGCTCCTGGTTATTGCGCCTCAGCTACCTTTCCAGGTAATGGTTTACGAAATCGAAGATGAAAACGACCAAGACATAGAAGTTGGTCCTATGCAGATCAACCGCTTCCCTTTGAAGCATATGATCCCGTGCTACGGCTATTCCATCAAGGTACCTAGACGCGGTGAATTCGAACCAGACAAAGCAAAGGCTTTGAAGGTTCCTTTGAAATACTGGTCCAAACTGCAGGAAGGCGAAACTCTGGAGATCAACGATGTTATCGTCACACCTGAGATGGTAATGGGGCCAAAACGTCCAGGCATCAAAGTAGTCTACGCGACTGACACCAGGCCAGTGCCAGGCATCATTGAAGCTGGCCGCGATGCAGACCTGATGATCCTCGAAGGCATATATGAAGATAATCAGAAAATAGAAAAGGCTGAGGAATGGGGCCACATGACCTTCCCGGAAGCTGCACAGCTTGCAGCCAATGCCAATGCAGAAGAACTCTGGCTCACCCACTTCAGTCCTTCCCTTCCAGACCCAGAATCCTATCTGGCAAATGCAACTGCCATCTTCCCCAACACCTTTGTTGGAATAGATGGCAAGAAGAAAACATTGAAATTCAAATAAACTGGTCAAGCGGCCGCCGTTGGCGGCCGTTTTTGGTTATAGGCTTATAAGCTGTAAATTAAAAACCGCACCATCAGGTGCGGTCAGACTGTAGACAAAGTCCCGAAATCCAGAGATGGATTTCGGGACTTTAAGTTGAGATAAACGTTGAAATATCAAGATTTTACGGTGATTCTATGGTATAATATACGTAGAGGAAAGGTGAAGTGC